>JAABUJ010000280.1_pt1 | contig 111340 bp, 123 predicted proteins | sample 5559131 | NCBI WGS metagenome assembly JAABUJ01 (sample SAMN10711875, study PRJNA513366) | rock metagenome | isolation source: Antarctica rocks | place: Antarctica: Victoria Land, Mt New Zealand nord | collected 2016-01-07
GCGGGCGACCTCGGCCTTGGATCTGCCAGCTTCAACCGCGGTCACGATCTTGGACCGCAAGTCGGGGGAATATGCTTTCATTCTCCAGTATGTCAAATAGGCCAATCACTCCGCAAGTCGCTCTAGATGTCGTAAAGCGCAGAGTATTGTGTGCAAGTTTGGTGTTGGCTGGCTGTTTGGGTTCCATGGGGGTTTTAGGCAAGACTGACGCAACAGGGGTCCGCGCGGCAGTTGTCGCTGCCGGCTCCGACGGGGCAGTTGCAGCACTCGGAATACGATTTGCCGAGGTGTCTCCGGTTCCGACTGTGCTGCCTAGTGGGCAGGGCGTTCTTCAGCGCGGTGATGTTGAAAGGCTGGCGCTGTTGGTTTCCCATGCGCAGGCACCGGGCGGTGGCATGCGCCCGGATGTGAGCGTGATGGCACGCTTTGGCTATTTTCCGGACGACCAGTACGCCCGAATTTTGCCTGATGGTGCTCGGGTCCCTATTTTTCAGGACAGGCCTGTTTGGGATGTGGAATATGACGGCGTGGTGCTGGTCTCCAATGCGCCGGGCGCAACGGCGCTTGTGAATCACGAGGAGCATGTTGTTTTGGACGCCGTGAGCGGGGCGGTCTTGGCTTCTTACACATATCGATGACCGTCGGGAGGCGGGGTGTGGGTAGTGGTCGTGATGAGTGCGTCGTATGAGGAGAGCAACATCTGAGTGCCGTAGAACTAAAGCCCTCCTTTCAATGGAGGCGAGGATGGCACGGGCTTGTTCATGTCGAGTCCTTGGTCGTATCACAGTTGGGATATGTGGGTTAGCTGTTTTCGGCGACTCGGGTTTGTCGTCGCTTGCTGCCTCGGCGAGTCCCTCCCCTGCTGTGACGGTGCGCACACCTGGCAGCGTACGAGCCGTTACTATCTCCCACGGGATGAAACTATCCGTTAGCGTGACGCGGAGAGTGTACCAGAGGGATGCACTCGTATGGGCGTACTTCTCCATGCGAAACATCTCCCCTCACACTCTTACCGTCAATCCCGGAAATGATGTTGAAGTGATGACGGGCCAGCGTCGCGTGGTGTTCCCTCCTGCCCTCAGTACGCCAGGACCGACTGGCGGTGGACTGGCTGTTGCCTATCTAAAGCCAGGGCAGCGAATCGACGGATCACAGCTAATCATTCTCCGAGCAGGCTACGTAATAGGTGCTGTGTCCGTAGGGGGGAATGTTCGTCTCGGGGTCCCGGGCGTCGGCGTCGTTACCCCGGCTTTGCATCTGACATTGACAGCTCCTGATCGCCCGACATTCTTCCTAAAAACATCGCCACGGGTTCTGGCCGATCTTCAATTCGCCCGTCGCCTCCCAGGCAACCGGGTTGAGTTCACGCAGTTCTATCAGTGCGGCAAACCTCCGCACGAGCTTCAAGTCGGCTCGAGTCTGTATGGTAGCTGGACTATTGCCTCCAGCTTCCGGTTCAGACCGGGTTGTCCTCATCCTGTCCGCTGGCAGCTCATTGTCGGGGCGATCGATCACTCGGTGGTTACGCTAAATTATTCCAGGTAATACGGATGCCACGAAAGCGATGAGTACGTTGGCTACCCGGGACGTACCGCGATACCAGCGGATGGCTTCGACCACTGTCCGCCAAACCGATACAACTCCACTTGCGACGCGTCTCTGTCCAAGCGCGACTGCAGCTAGCACGCGTCCCAGGTAGTAAAACTCGCCCGTTTCAATATAGTGAATGGCGTCAATCGCTTCCTCTTTCACCGTCCCACTGGGCACAGCTTTCACCGTCCCACTGGGCACAGCGCCCGCATCCTCCCGCGCCAACCGTCGCAATTCCGGTAACGCTCGGCGGTCCAGGAGCTTCCCCAACGCGAAGACGCTCCAGAACCAGACCTCTGCCTCGGCATCCTGTAAGGCAGCGATCAGGGCGGGGGTGGCGGAGTTGCCCAGGGTTCCCAGTTGGTCGGGGGGCATGCCACGCACGGCGGGGTCTTCATCCTGCTTTGATAAGACCTGGACCAGCGCTGTAGCTGCGCGGGTATCACCCAGCATTCCCAAAGCATAGGCGGCGGTTTGACGAAACCTCGCATCGCCATCCGCCTCTAGGGCGTGAATGATCTGAGGGAGGATGCGTGGGTCCCCGAGCATGCCCAGAGCCTGGACACGGACAACTCGTATCGCCGGACGGTTATCTCCTGCCGCATGGAGCAACACCGGAATCGCGTTCGCTCGCCCCAGTCGCCCCAGTCGCCCCAGGAACCAGCAGGCACTGCGGCGAAGGTCTTCGGACCTGTCCGTATCCAGTGGTATCGCCAGCAAACCGCCATACGAGGTCCCACCGGCGCGTCGTAGGACCTCGACCTGCTGTTGAAGTTCTGCTCGGTTTCCCGGTCTCGACTGTTCTTTAACATCCTGCAACGCCGCCTCATGGTGCATGCCCGCTTCCTCGTTCTCATCGTTCCTTACACTTCACGGTACGGCGACCGCTGCTCGTTACTTGTATCCCGGTTGTTCAGGTCTCGGCGTCGATGTTCGCACCTCGTCCCAGACCGACTGAATCGCCTGCCATATCGTAGACAGACAGGCGATTCAGTAGGCGGGAGGTACTCCGAGAGATACCCTACGGCGCCGCCGTCGCGGTATTCGCCCCATGCAGCCGCTCAAAATCTCGTCGCGTTATCGTCATCTTTACCTCCTCGTGATATCCCACCCGAGGCGAAAAGCGGCGACGTTTTTCGGTTACCTGAAAGCCCACGCGAACGTAACTGCGTCGCGCTCGCTCGTTCGACTCGTAAGTGTGCAGGTAGACGGCTTCTAGCCCAAGATTCCAAAAAAGGTGACGCAGGAAGGCAATGACGGCATCCGTGCCGAGTCCCTGGCCCCAGTACTGCTTCTCACCGAGGTAGACGCCCAGCTCACCGGACTTGTCACGGGAACCGAGATTGTAGCAACTGACCATGCCGACCAGCTCGTTGTGCTTGGTTAGAATGCCGTAGCTGACGCGCTTCCCGTCGCGCGGCCAGTCGCGCTCGCGCACCGTGTTCTCAAACTGCGCAAAGGTACGCGCGCCAGGGATGGTACCGCTCCAGTACTGCAATACATCGTCGAGACTCCAGCGGTACCGGCGGCGCAACTCCTCTTCGGAAAAGCCCCACGCCGCCGGTCGAAGCCGAGTCATCTGGCCCTCGACCAGTCTGTGCTCTGCCATTCCCAAGAAACGTCCTCCGCGCATTCTACCCAACGTCACGGCACAGTTCGTGCCAGCTTGACAACTGATTATTCTGGAGGTCGGACCGTGATCGTCTGCGAAGCATGTGGAACCGAAAATCCACCGGACCGAAAGTATTGCACCAAATGCGCCCGCAAACTCGACCCGGAAACCCAGCGGGCAGTCGCCCTCCAGCGTTCGGAGCACACGGCCATGAGCATCAATTGGTCGGCGATCATTACCGCGCTGGTGGTGTTGCTGATCGTGCTGGCCGTGGTGTTTCTGCTGGTAACCCACGTGCTGTAGTTTGCCGCGCAGCGAAGCGCAGTGCCGTGAGTTCGTCACTTCGCGACTGGCCGGCTTGTCCTGAAACCGCAGCGAGCTACTCCGTCTGCTGCAACTCCTCGATGTAGCCCGGCAGCTCGCTGAGTGCCTCGATCACCCGGTCAGGCACGATCGGATGGCCCTCGACTCCCTCCCGTCGATACTGGCGAGTCAGTACTCCTCGCATGCCAACCGCCTGTGCGCCCATCACGTCGTCGTAGAGCCGATCGCCCACGAAAACCGCTTCCTCCGGCAGAACGGCGAGCTTGGCCAACAAGACCCTCAAAGATCGCGCGGTGCGGCTTCCTGACGCCTATTTCGGCGGAATAGAGGGAGGCGTCGAGTGCAGCAGTATAGCAACGCCCTCAGCGCAGTCGGACCACCGCCACGAAGGAGGCGATAACCAGCGGAAGGGCAAACCGGAGCAGCAGGGCGATGCCGCCGCTGCCCGCTGTGGAGAGGCGCTCGCCGAAGCGCAATCCCTGGATGGTATAGGCGATTACCATGCCGACCACCACGCATAGCACGGCGCACGCCTCCAGCCAGCGATTGGATCGGCGCAAGGCGAGCCGTCCCATCACCTCGCTGACGGCAACACCCACCAGTATCGCCACAAAGAAGCCCAGGTAGGGCACGAAGGAGGCGACAAACCAGCACAGTGCGCTGACCAGCAGTCCGGCCGGCACGGCTCGGGCCAGCAAAGACGGCCCCACCGAGAACTGAGGGAGCTTGCGTAACTGCGCGCACTCCCGACAGCGGTACCCTACCGGCGTTTGCACCAGACAACTGGTGCAAATCGGTTCGTCGCACTTGCTGCAGCGCAGCCGGGTTTCGCGCTTTGGATGGTTCTTGCAGCGCAACTCGCCGGGCGCATCGGCAGCGGAACTCACGGCAGGGGCGCCTGATGCACCGCCACCCGGATGCGGTCGAGATCCCAGTCCCGATAGAGACGCGGCAGCATGTCGTACGGCGTCCACTCATTCTGCTGGCCGTATTTACCCTGATATTCCTTGAGCGTTTCGCCCACGTAATCGAACTTGATCTGGCAGATGCGCAGCCCGACCGGCAGCACGATGCTGCAGGTCGTATGGTTGCTGATCTCCATGGTCCAGCGGGATATGTACCCCACATCGCCCACGCCGGCGCACTTGCAGACCGACAACCCAGAGCGACCAATGCTGCTGCGGGCGTGCATGGTGGTGGTGTAGCCGTTGGTAGCGCCGATCACTTCCTGGGTGTGTGCCAGGATGGTCGTGCCCGGCTTCACCACCATCGTTCCCTCGGCACGCCTCGGCTCACCCCAGAAGGATCGCGCCTGCTCTTCGTCGGTAAAGTCGATGACGTCCAGATACTTGGTCGGCTGAAAAAACCACTCACCGAGCCGGCAATCGTATGAGTTGGTGCCGAGCTGACGTGGATCGAACGGCTCGATGACGACGTTCCCCGCCGTCAATTCTTCCATGATGCGCTTGTCGGAGAGGAGCACTGGGGCCTCCGGTCAGGAACGAGAAGGGTTTCTATCAGGTGGTGAGGACACGTCCTCTTGCATAAAAGATAGTCGGTATACTGTGCCATCCCTCAAGCTGGACGTTCTCTGTGACACACGATCCCCTCGCCGACTTCGATAGTGAGATTTTGCACTTCCTGGAATCAGTCGGGATTCCGCCCGACCCGGCAACGCTGAACACACCCGCCGACCGCGAGTTTGGCGAACGGGCCACCAACGCCGCCATGCGCCTGGCCCGGGCCAGGCGCATGGCGCCGCGCCAGATCGCCGAAGAGGTGGTGGCTCAGTTCGATCCGCGCCAGGCCGGCTTGATCGCAGCCGTCGAACCGGCGGGACCAGGATTCATCAACTTTCGGCTCAACTATACCGAGTTTGCGCCCCAGGTAATCGCCGCGGTTCGAGAGCTGGGCGCGATCTACGGGCGCCGGGCCGGCACTGCGCCCCAATCAATCGTGGTCGAGCACACCTCGGTCAACCCGAACAAGGAGTGGCACATCGGCCATGTCCGGAACGCGGTGCTGGGCGACGTGGTGACGCGCCTGCTGCGCCTGGCGGGTCACCAGGTGCAGGTTCAGAATTACATCGACGACACCGGGTTGCAGGCCGCACAGGCCGTCTACGCCCTGCTCAATTTCCCCGAACAGCCGCTGCCCGATGAGAAGTATGACCACTATATCGGCCGGCTGTACGTCAAAATCGCGGCGGAGATCGCCGCCGAGCAGGCGCTCAAGGAGCAGCTCAGGGAGGTGCAAGGCAGTGCTCCCGAGTCGAGCACCGCCGGCCAGACCGAGCTTGATGAGGCCACCAGTATCCTGGCCCGGCTGGCCAACGTTGAGCGGCTCAAGACGGGAATCCTCCAGGCCATGCATGCCATCGAGCGCGGCGAGCACCACGACATCCAGCAGGAGTTGCTCGGGGCCCAGCTTCGGACCGCCTACCGTCTCGGTATCTTTTACGACTTGCTGAACTGGGAGAGTCACCTGGTTGGCTCCCACCTCTTCGCGGAAGCTATTCGCCAGATCGAACAATCTCCGACCGTGTATCGCGCCACCGAGGGCCACTACGCGGGTGCCCTGGTCATCGAGACCCGGGCCAGAGCACGCGAAGGCGACGAGCCAAAGCTCGAAGTGTTGATTCGATCGAACGGCATCCCGACCTATGTGGGCAAGGACATCGCCTACCACATGTGGAAGTTTCAGTTGCTGCCGGATCGGCTGACCTATGCCGAATACGCCACCCAGCCGAATGGTGAGACCCTGTGGTCCACCGCGCTCCACGGATCGCCGCGTGCCCAGCCGCGCCCCGATCGCCTGATCAACATCATCATGGTGCACCAGAGCCAGGCACAGGAGGCGGTCAAAGATGGGCTGAGCGCCGCCGGTTTCGGCGAGCAAGCGGAGCATCTCTTCCATCTGGCCTACGGCCTGGTCAGCACGGCCCAGGGGAAGATAAGCGGCCGCAAGGGCACCAGCGTCTCGGGCGATGCGGTGATCGAGGAGGCGGTTCGCACCGCTCACCAGCGCATCAAAGAGAAGCGGAGCCAGGATCTGAGCAACGAAGAGATGGAACACATCGCCGAGGCGGTCGGGGTCGGCGCTCTCCGCTACTTCATGGTGCAATACAACCCGCTGCGTGATATCGTCTTCGATGTCGCGGATGTGGTGAGCTACGACGGCAATACCGGCCTCTACGTGCAGTACGCCCTGGTTCGCATGTTCGCCATCCTGCGGCGGGGAGCTGAAGCCGGCGTGACAGCCGGAACCATCGACGCAGCCGATGCCGGGTTACTCCAGCACCAGCAGGAACAGCGCCTCCTCTTTCACCTGGCCCAGTATCCAGAGTTGGTGGCTACCGCCTGCCGGACCCTTTCGGTCAATCTGATCGCCGAATACGCCTACGAGCTAGCCACCATCTTCAGCCAGTTTTACCGCGATTGCCCGGTGCTCAACGCCGAGCCGGCCCGGCGCGACGCTCGTTTGCTGCTGGTGCGAACGGTTTGCGAGGTGCTGACCAACGTCTGCGGCGTCCTCGGGGTGCCGGTGATCGAACGGCTCTGACCTCTCGACAGCACATGATATGCTGGCGGGTATGTCGAAAAGCACAGGAATCTCCGTAGCCGTCGAATCGCTGGTCAAAACCTTCAAGGGGTCGATTCGCGCCCTGGACGGCGTGAGCTTCGCGATCCCGACCGGCACCGTCTTGGGCTTGCTCGGACCGAACGGCGCCGGCAAGACCACCGCGGTGCGGGTTCTGACCACGCTGCTCCGTCCCGATTCCGGCAGTGCCCATGTCGCCGGAGTTGATGTGCTGGCCAACCCAGGGGATGCACGCAAGGTTATCGGCCTGGCCGGGCAGTACGCAGCGGTAGACGAGGCGCTTACCGGGTCGGAGAACTTACTGCTGGTCGGCAGCCTCAACCACCTGAGCCGGGCGGACCGGCGCGAGCGTGCCAGGGCGCTGCTGGAGCAGTTCGGTCTGGCCGAGGCAGCCAACCGACCGCTGAAGACGTACTCCGGGGGAATGCGTCGCCGCCTGGATCTCGCCGCGGCGTTGGTCGCTCAACCACCGGTCCTGCTTCTCGACGAGCCCACCACCGGGTTGGATCCGCGCAGCCGGATCGATCTGTGGGGGGTGATCGAGAATCTGGTGGCCGGAGGAACCACGGTGCTGCTCACCACCCAGTACCTGGAAGAGGCCGATCGATTGGCTAACCGGATCTGCGTGGTCGATCATGGCCGTGTCATCGCCGAGGGCTCGGCTGCCGAGTTGAAGGCCAGGCTGGGTGGCACCGTGGTGGAGGTCGTGCTGTCCGACGATGACGCCGCCGCATCAGCCGCTCAGGCCCTGACCGGGGCCGGCGATGCCAGCCCCATGCGGGATGGCGCCGTGGTTCGCCTGCCCACCTCTGCCGGTCCCGCCACGTTGACCGAGGTCGTTCGCCGGCTGGACGCGGCAGAAATCGAGGCTACCGGGCTACAACTGCGGCAGCCGAGCCTGGACGACGTGTTCCTCTCGCTCACCGGCCATGCGGCCGAGCAGGAGGAAGAGAACAAGCGCCCGGCTAAGTGGCGGCCTGGGCGGCCGAAGGAGAAGTCCGCGTGAGCACCTCGATGGCGCGTCACACCGCCGGAAGACTGAGCTGGGCGGTGACCGACAGCATTGCCATGACCGGCCGCAACCTGCGCCGGATAATGCGCGCGCCGGATGCGGTGATGTTTACCCTGGTCTCGCCCATCATGTTTACCTTGCTCTTCCGCTATGTCTTTGGAGGCGCGATCAAAGGGCTCGACGGCATCAACTACGTGAACTACCTGATCCCCGGCATCGCCGTCCAGACCGCCATCTTCACCGCCGGCAACAGTGGGTTCGGGATGGCTGACGATCGCGGCAAGGGCTTCATCGATCGGTTACGTTCGCTGCCCATGGCGCGCAGCGCGGTGCTGGTGGGGCGGGTGGCGGCGGACACCCTGAGCAACGCGGTGGGGCTGATCATCATCGTGGTGGTAGGACTCGCCGTCGGCTTTCGCCCGCACAGTGTGCCGGGTCTGATCCTCGGGCTGTTTCTGCTGCTGGCCTTCGCCCTGGCCACCTGCTTCGTCTTCGCGCTGGTCGGCCTGTATGCCAGCAACGTTCAAACCGTGAACGCGGCAACCTTCCCGGTGGTCTTCCCGCTCACCTTTGCCAGCAGCGCCTTCGTACCGACCTCCACCATGCCCAGTTGGTTGCGCGCCTTTGCCGACCACCAGCCGGTTACGACGGTGATCGACGCCCTGCGTGCGCTGACCATCGGCGACATCTCAGCCGCTCAACGCCAGGCGCTGTTCGCCGGACAGAGCACCCCTTCCCTGGTGATCCAGTCGTTGCTGTGGGCCCTGGCTATCGGCCTGGTGTTCGGCTACCTGGCGGTGCGGCGGTATAACTCCACGTCCTCGTAGAGGCTGGCCCGATTCAGAAGGCAGAGCGATGGGCGGCGTGAGTCACGTCGGGCCGGACATCGGTTGCCCGAAAACCACCATGGGTCCCTGGTCGTCGTCGCCCTCAAGGTCTGGCTGGCGCACCAACCCAACTGCCTCCGCCACACGTCGAGAGGCGATGTTGCCCGGTCTGGTGCGGGCGAGCACCGGCAGGTCTGGATGGGTGGATGTCGCCCACTGGACGGCGTACCGCGCGACCTCGCAGGCGTACCCGCGGCCCCACGCCTCCAGCGCAAAGCGGTAGTAGAGGTTGAGGACTGGCCGGCCTAGCCATACCATGTGTCGCACCCCTGAGAATCCGACAACGGCGCCAGCGCGGTGATCGGTGCACGTGGTGTCCGCGATTTCGACGACCCAGTAGCCGAAGCCGTACGTATCCCAGTGCGCGAGCCACGTGGCGAGCAAATTGCGACAGGACTCGAGGTCCCGGCCTGGACCGGCAAGGTTGTGTACGTTGGTGCGCGGATCGCCGTGAATTCGGAAGACATCATCAAGGTCATCCCGAGTCGGACGGCGCACCAACAGACGACCGCCGGGAGTGCGCTCTGACGGGCGAAGCTTGCTCTCGTCATTCGTCATCGAGTTGCTGCAGTCCAGTGGACAGACTCAGCCGTCAAAGGCTTCCCGAGTTGCACTCGCGCCCAGGCGCGCGCGTTCGAGGAAGGTGGAGCTATCTCCGGCTTGCAGCTCGCGTGCCGCTTCGACCACTGCTCCCAGAGCGGCGAAGGCAAAGGCCCCGCCGACCGAGATGCGCCGAACCCCAAGGGCGGCAAGGTCGGCGACACTGGGGCCACCGGGGCGAGCCAGGATGTTGATCGGCCGGTCAACGGAGCTCACTACCGAGGCGATGTCGTCGAGGCGGGTTAAGCCGGGAGCGTAGAGCACATCGGCCCCCGCCTCCTGGTAGCGCTGGAGCCGGGCGATGGTATCGGCCAGGTCTGGCCTGCCGTGCAGGTAGTTCTCTGCCCGACCGGTCAGGACCAGATGCACCGGACCGCCATGGGCGATTTCCGAGGCCGCACTGATCCGCTCGCCGGCCAGCTCGAGATCGTAGATTGGCGCGTCCGCGCGGCCCGAATAGTCCTCGATGGAGCAGCCGGCGACACCCGCCTGCAGAGCGAGACGAACGGCGTCGGCCACCCCGGCCGGATCGTCGGAGAAGCCGTTCTCCAGATCGGCCGACACGGGCAACGCGGTGATGGCCGCCAGCGCCGCCACGTGCGCCATGATCTGATCACGATCGACCGCCCCGTCGGGAAGGCCCAGGGTCGCGGCGAACCCGCTGCTGGTCGTCCCCAGGGCTTCGAATCCCAGCCACGCCAGCAACCTGGCGGAGCCGAGGTCCCACGGGTTCGGCAGCAGCAAGGGAGCGCTCCCCTGGTGCAGGGCCAGAAACCGCTCGGCCTTCTGCGCCTGGACGTCCACCACCTCCGCCACGTTGTCGGCCTCCATGTCCTCAGTCTATCCTCGGCGTGCGGTGAGAAGCCACGTTTTCTGTTGGATCGCTATTGGCGGAGGGGAGCTGATTCCTCCTGTTCCTCGTTCGCCCACAGGCGCCGCATCTCTTCGGAGGTGGACAGCAACTCGACCAGGGTACCCTGCGCGGCAACCTTTCCTTCCCGCAGGACGATGACCTGGTCGGCCCGCGCCAGGGCCGCCCGACGGTGGGAAACAGCCAGGCAGGTGAGGTCTGTCTGCGAGAATAGCCGCTCCCACAAGAGTTGCTCGGTCTCAACGTCCAGGGCACTCGAAAGATCGTCCAGGACCAGGAGCTGCGGCCGGCGCACGAATGCCCGCGCCGCGGCGGCACGTTGGATCTGTCCTCCCGACAACCGAACCCCGCGCGGCCCCACGACACTGTCGAGACCGTGCCCCAGCAACGGAATATCGTCCTCCAGGACTGCGAGGTGTATGCCCACATCCACTTCCGCCTGCGACGCCGGCCATCCCATCAGGATGTTGTCGCGCAGCGGTTCGCTGAACAGTCGGGGCACCTGTGGGACGTAGGCAGCGCGGGGCGCGCGGAAGAATTCCGCCGGATCGGCCACGGTGTTCCCGTTCCAGCAAATCTCGCCGGAGTGGGCTGGAAGCAGGCCGATAACGGCTCGGAGCAGAGTCGACTTGCCCGAGCCAACCCGCCCGGTGACGACGGTGAGGCTGCCGGAGCGAAGAGCAATATCGACGTTCTCGATGCCGCCGCCACCCTCGTAGACACAGGTCAGGCCGCGGGCGTGCAGTGTCTCAATCGGCTCGGCCCTCTGAACTGGCGGTGGGGGCGTGGTTTCCGGGAGCACCTGGTGGTGTTCCACCAGCGCCGTTGCCGCGGTCGGCCGGATCAGTTCCTCCATCCGAACGATGGAGACGGCCTGCGAGGCATAGTCGCCCAAAAACGTACCCAGAACAGTTGGAGTTTCCGTCGTGAACTGGAGGTAGTAGACGAAGAGAGCGAAGTCGCCGACGGTAAACGTATGACGCGCCATGGCGTGACCAGCCAGGAGCAGCGTGACGCCGATGCCGAAGGCGACCGCCGTGGCAGTCACCGAATCGATCGCCTCATGAGTCACGCGCGAGCGCACTGCAAACATCCCGCGTGTGCGACTGAGCGCGTTAAAGTGCGTGATCATGTCCTCGGCGGCGCCGGCCAGCTTCACCGCCTGCACCGCACTGAGCGCCTCGGCCAGGAAGCCGGTGACCTCGTCGGTGGCGCGGTCTTCCAGCGTGATGTAGTTCTTGAGTCGATCCCAGGCCAGCCGCGTAATGAGAACGGCAGCGAGCAGCGGAAGGAACACCAGAATCGTGATGGTGAGGTCAATCCGCGCCATGATGGTGATGGCGATAGCCGTTCCAACCACGGAGCCGGCCACGTGCGGAAACCAGGTGGGAAAGTCGGATGTTTCGTCGACATCGTCCCGGAAGCGGTTCACCGCGGCTCCCGACGTAACCGGAAGCGGCAGTGCGCCCGGACGCTGGAGAATCGCCGCCAGAATGTTACGCCGCAGCAGCGCTCCGGTGGTGAGACGGAAGGTGACATCACCCCACACCTCGCCGAAGCTGGCGGCAAAGCGGGCCGCCTCGATCGCCACGAAGAGCGCGATTAAGGCGGGAAAGCCGAGGCCGGCGGCGGCGTGGCCGGTCATTCGGTCGAAGACCGCCTTGATCACCAGGCCGGGAATCACCTGTGCGGCCAGGAAGAGGACGGTAAATATCGCGTACACGGCGAACGAGCCGGGCGCGTAGCGCATCAGTCGCACGTTGAAGGGCCAGGTACGCATGTGGTGCTGGTCGTTCACGCCAGCACCTCTTCCAGCCCGGTGCGCAGCAAGGCGCTGAAGCGGGAAGTCGGGTCCTGCACCAGCTCTACCCGAGGCCCGAACTCGGCGATCCGTCCCTGTTCGAGAATCATGATGTCGTCGACCCGACCAACCGTACGCAAGCGGTGGGCGACGATGATGCCGGTGCGCCCCGCCATCAGCCGGCCCACAGCACGTTCGACCAGATGCTCTTTGGCGGGATCGAGACGCGAGGACGCCTCGTCGAGAATGAAGAGACCGGGATCGCGCAGGAACACGCGGACAAAGGCCAGAAGCTGCGCCTGCCCGGCCGAGAGCCCAGCACCTCCTGGACCGAGCATGGTGTCCAGACCCGCGGGTAGCGTCAGGTACCACTCCCAGAGATCCAGCTCGCGGAAGACCGCCAGGATATCGGCGTCCCGAGTACTCTCGGCGTGTCCCGGCTGAAAGAAGGTCAGGTTGTCGCGCACACTCGCGCGGAACAGCTGAACGTCCTGAGTGACCATGCCCACACCTCGCCTGAGGCTGTCCGTTGAAAGGTCTCGCACGTCGACGCCGTCCAGGCGCACGCTGCCGGACACTGGGTCGTACAGGCGAGTGAGCAAGCGCGTGATGGTGGTCTTGCCGCTTCCGGTACGTCCCAGCAGACCCAACGTCCGACCCGGGTCCAGCGAAAAGGACAGGTCGCGCAGAACATGCCCGCCATCCTCATAGCTGAACGTGATGCGATCGAAGCATACCTCCGGGGCACCGGCCGGCAGCGTTGCCATGCCGCCCGCCGGCAGCGCGCTCTCGGTGTGCAGCAGGGTATCGACGCGCCCGATACTGGCCGACGCCTGCTGCAGATTCTGGATCTGCAACCGTATGGTATCGAGTGGGGCGGCCAGCATTCCGATGTAGAAGACGATGAGGTAGGCAGTTCCCAGCGTGATCTGGTGGCGTTCGAACAAAAGGGCGCCCAGGCCCAATCCAATGGCGTAGGCCATGATGTAGAGGAAGTTCGTGGCGAAGAACGACAGATTCCCGGCCAGCCGGGCGCTGCGATTGGTGCGCAGGCGGGTCTGCATGATCCCCAGCAGGCGCCAGAGGACATAGCGCTCGGCCCCGATTCCTCGGATGTCCTCGGCGCCGGTCAGCCGCTCCTCGATAGCGCCGTACTGCTCGGCGCTGGCCTGCCGATCGGTGGCATAGCGCCGCACGGCACGGTGCTGGAGCGCCCTGAGCGCGACGAACGTGGCCAGGCAGTAGGCGGTGAGACCGAGACCAAGCCATGCATTGGTGAAGGCCAGGATAACCAGAATACCCGCCACCAGCAGGGCGTTTCCCAGAATGTTGACGGTGAATCGGGAGAAAAAGTTGGCGAGCAGGGTCACATCGCCGTCGATGCGCTCGATCAGCTCACCCGGCGTGTGGCTCTTGTGGAAGGGCAGATCGAGACCCAGACAGTAGCCGAGGAGATCGGCCCGGAGTCGATTGGTGGCGTGCCAGCCGACGACCTCTCCCAGGTAGGCGGCGCCGAGAGCGACGATTTGCTGAACCAGCGCAACGGCCAGAAAGGCCGCGCCGGCAAGAGTTAGCGCCCCGAGCGGCCCACCCTTTTGCGCGGTATCGATGAAGTACCGCACGATCTGCGGGTCAGCCAACTCCAGTGCGATGCTGGACAGCAGCAATACGGCCATCCGCGTGACGCGTGGGCGCTGCGGGCGGAGGTAGGCGACGAGCAGGTCGCTGTGTCGCCTGAAAGACGGAAGCATGGAAGGGTCCTTTGAGACTCAACGGTCGAACGGGTCGCGAAAGCGAAACGTGGTATCGAAATCACCGTGAGCCGCTGCGATGCGTCGGGCGCGAGATGCGCCCGCATAATCGCGGCAGCCTTGGAAAACGTTTCGCGCCTTAGCGCGTATTCCCGATCGTTCGATTGTCCTCAGGACGGAGAGCTGCTACTGAGTACACCCACATATCATGGAATCACGCCATGCATCGAGATTGGACGCGAACACGGTGAATGTGATCCTCATGGGTGTGCCTCCTCTGCTGTGCGCTCTTTTGTACGGTACCACAACCGCCTCCGACCATCAAACACACGCATTCACGCACCCTGGCGCCGCCGAGAGGACGGGCCTGCAATCACACCACCTTGGGCGGGGAGGTCCAGGCGCATGGCGTGGCGGCTCTCTCGGTCCAGGCCCAGTTCGCTCTCATGATCTCGCAGGGCCAGCAATCCGGGTGTGAGTTCGGCGTCCGACAGTGGTCCGAATCCCAGGGAGGCGTAATACGGACCATTCCATGGCACATCGCGAAAGGTGAGGAGGGTGATCGCCGGCAATCCTCGAGCTTCCGCCCAATCGGCGACCCTCTGGATCAGCATCCGTCCTAGCCCTTGCCGGCCATGGGCGGGATGGACCGATACCTGCTCCAGATGGCCAGAACCATCCACGACATCGACCAGGATGTAACCCACCGGCTGGTCATTGACGGTGGCAACCCAGGCGCGCCGGTCTCGAACGTAAGCGCCGAGGATCACGGACTCGGGCGGGGCATGAGCGGCTATATCATCCATGCCGATTTCGCTAAATAGACGCCCTGCGGCCCGCTCGATCTCCCGCATGGTCTCGACGTCTTCCAGCCGCGCAACTCGGATGCTTCGGGGCATCGCTCTACATCCGGCCCACGGCGCCAAAGATGCCGGCGATGATCCCAAGCAGGATCAGAATGCCCGCGATTCGGCCGAGCCGTTCGACGTTGCCCGGTCCTCCCGCTGTCAGCAGGGCGATGCCGGCCAGGATACATAAGATGCCGCCGACCAGCAGGATGCCGCGCGACAGCGGGGAAAACGATCGAGTCGGTCGAACTCGCTTGATGCGCTCCCGGTCGCGCCGCCGCCGCGCTCTGCGTGCGCCGCTCATGGTCGCCGGCAAGAGGCGACGGCAGCCGGGGGTTTCCGAGGGACCGCCCCGCCCCGTTCCGACCGTACTGCAGCGACCATGACGTTCATGCCATGTACTACCATGTTCATCTAGGTTGGATCGTGCGCCAGCACGGCCGGATCGGCGCGTAGACGACCGGCGAAGACGGCCGGCGTGTCGTCGATGTCGATATAGACACGCGGCAGCGTCAGGAGTTGATCGGATCGGGCAACCCAACCCTGATGGGTGGTGAAAGCCGCCTGGAAGCCGGCCCGCGACACTGCCCTCAGCACTGCCGCGTTGTAGGCGCCATACGGGTAGGCAAAGACCTCGATCGGTCGGTGTAGATGCGCCGCCAGTACCTGGCGCGAGCGCGCCACCTCCTGCCGAACGGCTTCCGGCCGCAGAGTCGTGAGATCGGGATGGGTCATGCTGTGTGCCTCGATGTCCATACCATGCTGTGCCATGTCCGTCACCTGGCGCCAGGTCAGGTAGCGAGGTGTGTTCAGGAAACCCGGCACGATAAAGAAGGTGGCGACCATGTGGCGACGGCGCAATTGCCGATACACGTCCGCGTAGACGTCGGTGTAGCCGTCATCGAAGGTAAGCACCACCGGATTCGGCGGAAGTTTCGCTGCCTTGAGCAGATGCGCAGTCAGTGCGGTCGCCGTCACCGTCGAATACCGGTGCGTCTGCAAGTAGTCGAGCTGCGCGTCGAACTGGGCGGGGAGCACGGTGAGGCCGCGTTCGATTGCGTCGTCGGTTGGCTTGAGCAGCTTCACGTGATGATAGATCAATACCGGCGCAAAAATGGAGACGCCCGCGCGGGTGACGCGAGCCTGTGCGCCGGCGGGGAGCAGCGCGGCGGCCAGTATCACCGTCGCCGGCAGACCCCACCGTCTGGTCAGCGGAAAGACCACGAGCGGGGAGAGCTGGGTGGCACGACCTCGATCCAGGTCTGACCGGGGTTAAAAGCCACCTGGGCGCCGCGCCGGTCGTAGAAGCGCAACGGCGCAAACTGGTTGGGCTGCCGCCAGGTGCCGCGCATCACCGTGCCATCGCGGAAATACCACGCCGTGCCCTGGCCCAGAGTGGGAATGTTAATGCTCTCCAGGGTGATACCGGCAGCGGGATCCGCACTGGTGGCGCCGGTCAGCATCAGCACCACGTTGGCGGGCCGCAGTGGCAACCCCGTGTTCGCATCGATGTGCGGTTTGCCGCCCATCGTGCGCAGATAGGTATTGCTGGCCCGGTGGTAGACATACCGAACGCCATACTGTGGGTTGACAGTCCTGTAGAGCGGCTCCGTGTATGCAATCGAAATCGACCCCGCATACCCGCGGTGAGCAAGCGGAGCCGGCTGCTTGTGCAGCAGATACGCGCCGGTATACGCCCAGTTTTGGTGATTCCGATTGGCATAGGCACGAAGCTTATAGGTGCTGGTGTACATATTGTGCGGCGCCAGACGATCGTGGCTACGCCAGAAGAGGGGGGTGCCGGTATCGTTCAGATTCACCTCCCATCGATTCTCGTCGACGTTGAAGACCGACGGGAGATGCCAGAGCAGCCCCTGGGCATCGTCATTACCCCCCACGTGCGCCAGGATACTATGGAAGCCGGCGGCCCAGCGGTCGAAATACATGCGGGTGCTTCGTACCGGCCCAACTTTGGACGCGTCCTTTTCGAGATAGAGTGCCAGGAAGCGCGTAACGCCCTCTTCGGCAAGCGTTTCCACCACCGTGCTGGCTGCGGCCAGGCCTGCCTGGGGGCGCGAGTCTGGCGCATAGTTTTCGAGAATTATGCCCAGTGGACGGCGCAGAGCCGCGTCCCGTGGGGTGGATTGACCGTCCAGTGGTCCGGGAACAAAGGCTGGCGGCTTGATCGCTGGGATGCCCTTTGCGCCGAGCGACGCGGAGACACCCGTGGTGGGGATTGCCGAGGAACCGCCGCAGCCGGCCAGCAGGATGGTGGCCAACCCGGCGACAGCAAGTGAGGCACGTCGAATCAATGGAAACTCCTTGGAAAGGGGGGACGAAGACGTGCGAATGTACCACACCCAGGAGTGCGTTCTCAATGATTGGTGGAGGAGACGTTGTGGCCCTACACTTTGCAGGACATGAACGATACCGAATCGACCGCGTTGCTGAAACGCCTGATCCAATCGCCGGCTAATCCCTGCTTTGTCTGCGGCCCAACGAATCCCCATGGCTTGCATGTTCACTTTGAACAGGTGGACGGCGGGATCGAGGGCCGCTTCACTCCCGGCCCCTGGCAGCAAGGATGGCAGGGAGTGATCCACGGCGGAATCCTGGCAGCCCTGCTGGACGAAGCCATGGCGTATACGCTCTTCATGACTGGCTCGATGGCGGTCACCGTGCGCATGGAGCTTCGCTACCGCCGGGCGGCGCGCGCGGGCGATGATCTCCAGGTCAACGCCAGCATCGTGCGCGATTCGAGCCGGCTGGTCGATGTCGAGGGCCGAATCCTGCGAGGCTCGGTCGTGCTGGTCGAAGCGGCCGGACGCTTTATGAAGCTCGGGCCCATTGCTCCCGGTGCGGTGCTCGACCCTACACGGGACGCTGCGCCCTAACTCGGCAGCCCGACTCGTTGTACGCTGAAGCACGAGAGAGGCATGGAGGCAGAGTGACCGAAACACGCGACTTCACCTGCGACATCTGCGCGGGTCCGCTTGGTCAGCAACGTTGGCGGGGTTTCCCACCGATTTGCGGCAAGTGCGAGATGGAAAGTATTCACGACACGCCGGGGGTTAGCGGACCATACATCGATGCCTACAACCGCCTACGCGACATTCGGAACACGTTGGCCGATGTCTTTCGTCAATTGGAAAATGACGGCGAAGACATGCTGGAGGGCGAGCCAATCGTCGAGGTCATCGACCAGATCGAGGACCTGTCCCAGACCTTTCTGGAGAGCGTGGTCAAGCCAGCGGAGGACTGGGAAGAGTAGAGATTGGCGCCCTGACCTATGCGCCCAGAACCTGGACGATTACCTCGCGCGCCTTGGGCCGGTCAAGCTCCACCAGGAAGATCCGTTGCCAACGGCCCAGATGCAGCCGGCCGTTGAACATCGGCACCGTTTCACTGGCACTCAACAGGAGGTGCTGGCAGTGCGCATGAGCGTTCTGGCCCTCATCTTCGGTCATGTTCACGGTGCGCACATCAAAATTATTGTGGCAGTACTCTCGCTCGACCGGCGCGATCTCACCCAGAAACTGCGCCATATCTTTGAGCAATTCCGGTTCGCTCTCATTGATCTTGATGGCGGCGGTGGTATGTCGAGAGAAGATCACCACCACGCCGCTGGAGGCGCCGGAGTGGTTGACCGCTTCCGCCACGCCGTCGGTTATATCGACGAACTGCGGGGCGTGCGTAGTCGTGTAGCGTAGCGTTTCGCTATGGGTGCGAAACGACGACATGGTGTTGACCGTGGTGGATTCAATCATGGTCGCGGCGAACCGACCTCCTGGCAAATAATCGTGGGAATTGTCACAACGATGTGACGTCGCGGGAGCCAACGCAGCCCGCCTCTGCAGCATCACCTGAGCGTCAAGGGTATTCTTGACGCTTACCTCACTCTACGTTACCGCCCCACTGGGCTGCTATACCCTTCTCTGTACTTACTCGATCACGGCCATCTTTTGTTCCGCCTCGACCGTATCGCCCACGGCGACCGCTATCGACTTGACATGCCCCGAGCGGTGAGCCGGCACTTCGTTCTCCATCTTCATGGCTTCCACCAGGAAGAGCACCTCACCCTCCTGAACCGCATCATCCACCTGCCGCTTCACGCCAATCACCGTCCCGTGCATCGGACTCACCAGGTCATTGGTGTGCTGCACGGTCCGTGGTGTCGGTGTCGACCGTTTGGAGGTCTTCTGGACCGCTTTGGCGGCGACGAGTTCGGCCACCTGGACGTGAAATAGCTTCCGATTTACTTCTACCTCAAAGGTGCGTGCTTCGCCCCGCGTGGGTCCGGACGCCGCGCCGACCACAGCGGAAGCCGCCGGGGCGATCTCGCTGAGTAGCTCGTCCATGTGCTCCGCGACAAAGGTGGTACCGGCATCGCCCAGGACAAAAACAGGATGACGCAACACGGCCGCGGCAAAGGGGATAGTGGTGGCTGGGCCGGCCACCTCGAACTCGCTGAGCGCCCGCAGCGCGCGAAGTCGTGCCGCACCGCGGTCCGGAGCCCACACAATCAGCTTGGCCATCAAGCTGTCGTACTCCTGAGGAATGCTGTATCCCTGATACACGCCACCATCCACCCGCACGCCGAAGCCGCCAGGCTCGCGGTAGATGGCGATAGGCCCGGGCGTCGGGCGGAAGCCATTGACCGGGTCTTCAGCATTGACACGGATTTCGATGGCATGGCCGCACGGTTCGAGCAGATTGTCGCGTACCGTGATCGGCTCGCCGGCCGCCGCCAGAACCATCTCGCGGATCAGATCGATGCCGCTCACAACCTCCGTGACCGGGTGCTCGACCTGGATACGCGTATTCATCTCCAGAAAGTAGAACTCGTTCTCACGGGTGAGCAGGAACTCGACTGTACCCGCACTGTCATAGCGCGCACTCCGCGCGGCGCGCAGCGCCATCTCACCCATGCGCTCGCGCAGGGTACGGTCCAGTGCCGGGGCGGGCGACTCCTCGATCAGCTTCTGGTGCCGCCGCTGCACCGAGCAATCCCGCTCGGCGAGGTGAACCAGGGCGCCGTGCTTATCGCCCAGCACTTGAATTTCTACGTGGCGGGGATCGTGATAATAGCGCTCGAGGTAGATTTCTGGGTTGTTGAAGTAGGCCAGTGCCTCGCGCCTTGCCCCTTCCAGGGCATCCGGCATGGCGCCTGGCTCGTGGACCACCCGAATGCCACGTCCGCCGCCACCGCCGGACGCCTTCACTGCCACTGGATAACCGGCAGAACTGGCAAACGCGAGCGCTTCCTGCAGCGTTTGAACCGGCCCTACTGTGCCGGGCACCAGCGGTACACCAAGCTCGGCCACCGCTCGACGCGCCTGCACCTTGTCGCCCATGACCAGCATGGCGTGCGGAGACGGCCCGATGAAGGTGATGCCGGCCTCGCCGACCGCCTCGGCAAATGCCACATTTTCGGCCAGAAAGCCATAGCCCGGGTGAATCGCTTCAACGCGGGCCTGACGTGCCACGGCAAGTATCGCATCAATACTGAGATAGCTCTGGGCGGCCGGGGCCGGTCCCAGCAGATATGCTTCGTCCGCCTCCTGCACAAAACGCGCGGCGCGATCGGCCTCCGAGAAAGCAGCCACGGACGTGATGCCCATCTCCCGCAGGGTGCGTATCACGCGCAGCGCGATCTCGCCACGATTGGCCACCAGCACCTTACGGAACATCGCTGCTACAGCCTCCAGCCGCGGTCGAGCCGCTCACGGCTGACAGAGATGCCCAGCGCTTCGAGGCGACCTGCCGCCCGCCAGCGCTCGACGGTGTTCGCTCCGTCCTGTATTCCACGATCTTCCTGGCCCTCCAGATATGCGCCCAGTGCGGCCAGTATCGCCGCCGTTTCGTCGGCGCCGGGGTCTGGATCAATTCGCTGCACCCTTTCCATCTCAGAGCGGAATGTTGCCATGTTTTTTGGGTGGCGCAGTGGCTCGTTTGGTGCGTGTCATATGGAGCGCCCGGATCAGCGTGGCGCGAGTTCGTTGTGGCTCGATGACGTCGTCCACATAACCTCGTTCCGCCGCGATGTAGGGGTTAGCGAAGCGCGCTTTGTAGTCTTCGATCAGTTCGCGAGTCCGTTCCTCCGAATCAACGGCCTCGGCGATCTCACGCCGGTGGATGATTTTCACCGCCGCATCGGGTCCCATCACCGCAATCTCGGCCGTCGGCCAGGCCAGGTTGATGTCCGCCCGAATATGCTTCGATGACATGACGTCATAGGCGCCGCCATACGCCTTGCGTGTGATAACAGTCAGTTTGGGCACGGTGGCCTCCGCAAAGGCGTAGAGCAGCTTGGCCCCATGGCGGATAATCCCGCCGTACTCCTGCCCCGTACCGGGTAAGAAACCAGGGACATCGACAAATGTAACGAGCGGAATGTTGAAGCAATCGCAGAAACGGATAAAACGCGCGGCCTTCTCAGATGCGGCGATGTCCAGCACACCCGCCAGGTGTTTGGGCTGATTGGCCACGACCCCCACCGGAAACCCATCCAACCGTCCAAAGCCGACCACGATGTTTGGTGCATACGACGGCTGAACCTCGAGAAACTCGCCATGGTCAACGACTTCGTGGACCACATCCTTCATGTCGTACGGCTTGTTGGGCGACGCCGGAATAATCGAGGCGAGCAGTTGGCTCTCTCGCTCTGGATCGTCGTCCGGCTCCTGCCGGGGCGGGTCTTCCAGATTATTGGAGGGCAGATAGGCCAGCAGCGCCCGGACCGCCTCGAAGACCTCCTCCTCCGAGGCGGCGGCGAAGTGCGCTACCCCACTACGGGTGGCATGCGTGTCCGCGCCACCCAGTTCCTCGAAGGTGACATCCTCGCCGGTCACCGTCTTGACCACGTCGGGGCCGGTGATGAACATATACGAGAGGTCTTTGACCATAAAGATAAAGTCCGTGATGGCCGGTGAGTACACCGCGCCGCCCGCGCACGGCCCGGCTACCACCGACAGCTGCGGCACCACGCCGGACGCCATCACATTTCGCCAGAAGATCTCGGCGTACCCACCCAGGCTCACCACGCCCTCTTGAATGCGGGCGCCGCCTGAGTCGTTGATGCCGATCAACGGCGCCCCCATCTGCATCGCCAGGTCCATCACTTTGATGATCTTCTCGGCAAAGACCTCGCCGAGCGAGCCGCCGAACACCGTGAAGTCCTGCGAGAACACAAAGACCTTGCGACCGTCGATGGTCCCATAGCCGGTGATCACGCCATCCCCTAAATAGCGCCGCTCCTCCATCCCGAAGGCAGAGGAACGATGCGTGGCGAACCGGTCCAGTTCGACCAGGGAATCGGCATCCAGCAAGAGGGCCAGACGCTCGCGCGCGGTGAGCTTGCCCCGGACGTGCTGGCGCTCCTCAGCCTCGGCGCCCGCCGGGTGCAGAGCCTCAGCTTCCAGGCAGCGAAGCTGCGCCAACGGATCGTGTACCACCGTCTCAGCCGTGGGTCGCGCCTCCTCAATTGCCATGGCGCCACGCCCCCCCTCCCCCAACCCCTCCCCCTCCAGGGGGGAGGGGAGCTGCTCCGCCTGAAATGCGCACACCCACTGTTTGGTCAGCGCCGTTCCAGCTCCTTGCGTCGGCGCCCCGCCCCACTCTGTAACCATCCGGGCCGGCCGTCCCGATCAGATATCCCCCCTCCCCCCCGGAGGGGGAGGGGGTTAGGGGGAGGGGGGGGAGCGCCGTCACGCTCTGGCTCCCGGATCGTGGGTGCCAAAAACCCGCCGCAGCGCGTCCGACACTTCGCCGATGGTCGCGTAGGCGCCAAGCGCTTCCTTGAGGGGATACAGCACGTTTTCAGTCGATCTCGCGGTATCTTGAAGACGTCGTAGGGCAACCTGTACTCGACCATGGTCGCGTTCGGCGCGAAGGGCGACGAGCCGCTCGCACTGCCGGCTCTCCAATTCTGGATCGGCCGGGAGCAGCTGCACCGCTTCTTCCTCGCCCTGCTCGAAGGCATTGACGCCCACGATGCGGCGCTCACCGCGGTCCACCTCCCGCTGGAACTGGTACGCTGCCTCTTCGATCTGCTCCTGGATGAATCCGGCCTCGAGCGCAGCCACGGCGCCACCCATCTCATCGACGCGGTCCATCAAGTCTCGGGCGCCGGACGCGATCTGATCCGTCAGGTACTCGATCAGATAGGATCCGCCGAGCGGATCGGCCACATCCGGCACGCCGCTCTCATTGGCCAGAATCTGCTGCGTCCGCAACGCGAGGCGGGCGGACTGTTCGGTGGGCAGCGCCAGTGCCTCGTCGTAGGCGTTGGTATGGAGGCTCTGGGTACCTCCCAGCACCGCACTCAAGGCCTGCAGCGTGACCCGGACCACGTTGTTCAGCGGTTGCTGGGCGGTCAAGGTCGAGCCAGCGGTCTGGGTGTGAAAACGCATCACCAGCGAGCGGGGGTTGCGGGCGCCAAACCGGTCCCGCATAATCTCCGCCCACAGCTGGCGAGCCGCTCGGAACTTGGCGATCTCCTCCAGAAAATTACTGTGGGCATTGAAAAAGAAACTGAGGCGCGGCGCAAAATCATCCACCTCGAGGCCTGCTTCAACAGCAGCGGTAGCATAGGCGATTGCGTTGGCCAGGGTGAAGGCAACCTCCTGCACCGCGGTCGACCCAGCCTCCCGAATGTGGTAACCGCTGATGCTGATGGTGTTCCAATTCGGGACCTCACCCTGCGCGTAGGCCATCAGGTCGGTGACCAGCCGCATTGACGCAGCGGGAGGATAAATATAGGTCCCTCGCGCCGCATACTCCTTCAAAATATCGTTCTGCACGGTACCGTTAAGTGCCGTTCCAGGGATCCCCCGCTTCTCCGCCACCAGTTGATACAGGAGGAGCAGGGATGAGGCGGTGGCATTGATGGTCATGGAGGTACTGACCGTCTCCAGCGGCAAGCCATCGAGCAGCTCCTCCATGTCCGCCAGGCTGTCGATTGCCACACCCACCCGCCCGACCTCGCCCAGAGCCCGCGGGCTGTCCGAGTCATAGCCCATCTGGGTGGGCAGATCAAAGGCCGTGCTCAGCCCGGTCTGCCCCTGGGCCAACAGATAGTGAAAACGCTGGTTGGTCTCTCGGGCCGTCCCGAATCCGGAGTACTGCCGCATAGTCCATGCCTTGCGACGATACATGTCCGGATAGATGCCCCGCGTGTACGGGTATGTTCCCGGCAGCTCTTTACGACTACCGGCGCCCTCGTCGTACGCCGCGGCCAGCTCAATCCCAGAATCGGTATGCGCCGGCTGGTCCGTCGCATTCATAACGTGTTGGGTACGCGATGCGGAGTAATGCCTGTCACGCCGTGGAAACCTCCCTGTATCACTGTCATGGTGCTCGGTGCAGCAATGACTATGAAACACCGGCCCCGATGATATCGGCGACGCGGTCGGCGATGTCGGCGATGGTATCGGCCACTGGAGTGCCGGTAGCGTTAAAGGCATCAACCTTGTGTTGCGGTCCACCTACCCCACCGGTGATGATCGCGCCGGCGTGCCCCATCCGCTTGCCAGGTGGCGCGGTGCGCCCCGAAATGAACGCGACCACGGGTTTGCCTTGACGGCTGCCGATGTAGGCGGCGGCGTCTTCCTCGTCCGTACCGCCGATCTCCCCGATCAGGATCACCGCATGCGTTTCGGGGTCCGCGTCAAAGAGCCGCAGCACGTCGGTGAACGACGTGCCGATTATGGGATCACCGCCGATTCCCACCGTGGTCGACTGGCCGATGCCGCGCTGGGAAAGTTCTTTGACCATCTCATAGGTCAGGGTGCCACTCCGAGATACCACGCCCACATGACCTTCTTTGAAGAGCGAATTCCCCATGATGCCGACCTTGGCCTGGCCCGAGCTAACCAAGCCGGGGCAGTTTGGTCCGATCAGCCGGCCGCCCTTGTCTTGCACGAAGCGATACGCGCGAGCCATGTCATGGACCGGAATCAGCTCGGTAATGCAGACGATCAGCGACACGCCGGCTTCCGCCGCCTCCATCACTGCCTCCGCCCCGCCCGGACCAGGGACAAAGATCACTGACGTGTTGCCGTCGGTCGCCTGCACGGCTTCGCGCACCGTGTTGAACACCGGGACGTCCTCGTGGCTGGTCCCGCCCTTACCAGGGGTCACTCCGGCCACCACCTTGGTGCCGTAGAGCTTCATCTGCTGCGTGTGGTACGTACCCTCACGCCCGGTCATGCCCTGGACGATGAGGCGAGTCGTGCCGTCTACCAGGATGGCCATTAGCTCTGCCTCCCAGCCGGCGCGCCAGCGCCGGCTCGCATTTGTTCCAGTACTGAGCGAGTGGCTGTAACCAGGTCGGGCGCCGGCGTATACGCCGAACCCTCCAGAATGGCCCGGCCCTCCTCCTCGCGGGTACCGGCCAATCGGATAGCCACCGGAACCCGGATATCCATGCTGCCGGCCGCCTCCAGCAGCCCCTTGGCGACCTCATCACCCCGAGTAATCCCGCCGAAGATATTCATGACGATGCCGCGCACCTGCGGATCGGAGAGCACCACCTCAAACGCCTTGCGGACCACTTCGGCCCGTGCCCCGCCGCCGATATCGAGAAAGTTTGCCGGCTTTCCGCCCACGCTCTTGACCACGTCCAGCGTCATCATCACCAGGCCGGCCCCGTTGCCAATAATACCGATGTCGCCGTCCAGCTTGACGTACGGCATACCGGCCTCAGCGGCTATCTTTTCAACCGGATCGCTGATCGACTCGGAACTGAACTGGGCCAACTCCGGCTGGCGAAAGAGCGCATTATCGTCAATATCGAACTTCGCGTCGGCGGCGATACCCTTTCCGTCCTCGGTAACCGCCAGCGGATTGATTTCCGCCAGCATCGCATCGGTCTGCACCATGACGCGATACAAGCCCATCAGAATCCGCTGCAGGTCTTTGAAGGCCGACTGCTCGAAGCCGGCCTTGAACATGGCGGCACGCACATCGTACCCGGTCAATCCGTACGCCGGGTCAATCCAGGTGCGAATAATTGCCTCGGGATTGCTGGCCGCCACATCTTCGATGTCCACGCCACCCATCGAACTCAGCATCAGAATGAAGCGATGCTTGGCCCGATCGAGGGTGATGCCGGCGTAATACTCTTTGGCGATCTTGACCTGCTGCTCGACCAATACTTTGTCGACCGTCAAACCCTTGATATCCATGCCGAGAATCTCGGCGGCGCGCTGCCGCGCTTCCTCAGGCGTGTCGGCCAGCTTAATGCCACCCGCCTTGCCCCGGCCGCCGACCAACACCTGCGCTTTGACCGCCACCGCTCCCAGGCCGCGCGCGATCTCCGCTGCCTCCTCGGGTGTCGAGGCCACCTGCCCACCGGGCACCGGCACGCCGGCCTGACGGAGCAAGTCCTTGCCCATATACTCCTGCAGCTTCAAGGCAGATTCCTCCTCATTCCCTCTGTTCTCAGCGTCTTCTCATTATGCATACCTGGCGCCAGCGAGCCAGTGCCCCCAGGTGGTGGTACCTGGCGCGATCACCGTGCTCGCAGTCAGGATGGGCTGTAGCGGTTCATGCCAGGCTTGCCTTCGCGGTTGCGATCATGATCAACCGTCTCCAGCCGAAGATGAGCGGGCAAACTCAGTGGTCCCGGCGTGCCAGCACGGCGTCGAGCGCCAGCACGATCCCGATGGTTATCGCACCCACCGGCCAGGTCCATCGGTGCGCGGCCAGAAAGGCCAGGTTGGCCACGGCGACGAAAGCGGTCGAGGCTCCCCGCTCGACGCTGATCGGCAGGCGTGGAATGAAGCCACGACGCCACGCCATCACGTGAATGCCAATCGCCGTGGTTGCCGTCAGGGCGGCAAACAGGGGGACGAAGAATGCCAGATAGGTCAGGAGCTTATGCGGCGGCAAGCCAACCAGCACCGCAATCCAGACGATCCAGGCCACCGCGGCAATCAGGGCCAGCGCCAGCAGCAAGGTGCGGTCTGGCGTGACAGGGCGTCCGCGAGCACGCCGTCTGCGCACATCTCCCAGGTAGATGATTCGGCCGGATTCCTGCTCGGCTTGCCTCTGGTCGGGGTCTGGTCGCATGGCGCTGCTGTTCCTCGGCTCTCGCGGCCCGGTGTCGTGTTTACTATACCCCGGCGTCCAGATTGTCACAAGGCGATGACGGCCGCGCGGGCTGATAGAATACCCTACCTTTCGCTCCGGAGGCCGCCTTGGCGCTCGCTCGTCCGCTGTACCTCACCAACTCGCTCGGTCGGAAACTGGAGGAATTTGTTCCGATCGATCCGCCCCGGGTCACGATGTACTCCTGCGGGCCAACCGTGTACAGCTATGCCCATATCGGTAACCTGCGGGCGTATCTCTTTGCCGACTCGCTGCGTCGCGTTTTGTTGTATCACGGCTACGATGTCACGATGGTGCGAAACATCACGGATGTCGGCCATCTGACCAACGACACCCTGGATGAAGGTCTCGACAAGATCGAAGTGGCAGCACAGCGGGAGAATTTGACGCCCTGGGATATCGCGGAGCGCGTGACTCGTGTCTTTCTACGCGACTGCGACCGGTTGAACATTCAGCGTCCCGAGGCGATAGCACGCGCCACTCAATACATCGGACCCATGATCAGACTGGTACAACGCTTGATCGACCGGGGATACGGCTACGAGTCAGCCGGAAGCGTCTACTATGACGTCTCAAAATTCCCTCGGTACGGCGAGCTTTCCGGCAACACCGTGTCCCAGTTGATCTCAGGGGCGCGCGTTGAGGTCGACGAGGACAAACGCTCGCCGGCCGATTTTGCCCTCTGGCGGGCCGCCGGACCGGACAAAATCATGCGGTGGGAGAGCCCCTGGGGTGAAGGCGTCCCCGGCTGGCACCTGGAGTGCTCGGCCATGGCGATCGATTTGCTCGGCGAACAGCTTGATATCCACGTCGGCGGCATCGACCACCTGTTCCCACACCATGAAGATGAGATTGCGCAGAGCGAGAGCGCGACCGGCAAACGGTTCGCGCGCTATTGGCTGCACAATGCCTTTCTGCAGATGACGGGCGATGCCAAGATGTCCAAGTCGCTCGGCAACATCTTTCTGCTTCAGGACGTGATCGAGCGGGGCATTCATCCGCTGGCCCTCAGGTATTTCAGCTTCCAGGCCCACTACCGAACGTCGCTCAACTGCAGTTGGGAGGCACTGGAGGCAGCCGGCGTAGCCCTGGAACGAGCCTGGCAGCAGGTGGCCGAACTGGTGCAGGAGGCAGGGCCGGCGGCCGGCGACCGCGCCGGGCAGGTATCGGAGGAAGCGGAGCGCTACCAGGTCCAATTTCATGAAGCGATCAATCACGACCTCGAGTTGCCGCGAGCCGTAGCCGTGCTGCACGAGGTGCTGGGCGCAAAACTGCCGGCGGAACACAAGCTTGCCTTACTGGACGACTTCGACCGCGTGCTGGGACTGGACCTGCTGAAGACGGCTCGCCGGCTGCTCGACCTCACTCCGCAGCAGGAGCAATTGCTCGACGAGCGGGCCACCGCGCGGAACGAGAAGAGCTGGGCTCGGTCGGATGAGTTGCGCGCGCAGTTGCAGGAGTCGGGGATCGACGTGAAGGATTCACCACACGGACAGCGCTGGATCAAGCAGCGCGCTCTAGTGTTTGACGAGTCCGCCCAGCTTTAGAACACTGCCGAAGACCAAACCCAGAAGGCTCCCGGCCAGGCCGCCGGCGCAGAAGCCGACCGCGCCATACACCGGAACCGAGAGAACCATCAGCGCATCATCAAGCCAGGCGGAGGGCCAGGTAGCATAGGTGAGCAGCGCGCCAAGGGTGAGTCCGGCCGCCGCGGCGAACCCCGTCAGGCCACCGGCAAAACCACCCGCCATCCCGGAAAACAATCCCAGGTTGACGCGCGAGGCGCCGGCACGTCGCAGCATCGCCGTCCCGGCCATGAGTCCGGTGAGGAAGGCGAGGCCGGCCACCGCAGCCGGCAGAGCGGTGGCCAGGGGCGTGTTCAGGTTAGCGCTTGCGCCCTGCAGCAACCACCAGGTAGCGGCCGAAAGTAATGCTCCGAAGACAAATCCCAACGCCATTTTTCTGCTGCTCCTCGGTCTCCCTGCCACGGTCACGGGCACACCGGCATTAGTATACCGGACGATTCGGCTGATCGTGTGACAATGGAGCACGATCCATCTCGAATGGCGATGGCGGTACTAGAGGAGAAGTTGTGAATAAACGCAAAAAAGTTGCCTGGCACAAGCATTTGAAGAAAGCACGCAAGCTAGCCCTCAAGAAGCCGGCAGGCAGCCGCTAATACCGGCTGGTGGCTGCCCGATCCACTCAACTCTTAGCGAAACAAGGCGGGACGTGCTGTAGGAACATGAGGGCTTGCTTCAGGGTCTTTACCGGAACCACCCTGACGTTGCCCGCATTCGCCTTAGCGGGTCCTTGATTGTCCGCCTCGGTGGGGACGAAGAAGTATCGGGCTCCAGCCGCCCGAGCCGCCAGTATCTTCTGCTTCGCCCCGCCGATCGGTCCCACGGTGCCGGTATAGTCGATGGTTCCTGTACCAGCAATTTTGCAGCCGTGGGTTATATCCTGTCGCTCCAGCTTCTGGATCACGCCCAACGCGAACATCAGGCCGGCGGACGGTCCGCCGATGTCTCCGGGCTGAATAGCAATCTTTACCGGAATGATGAAGTGATCAAAGAGCGTCACGCCAATCAAGGCGGTCTTGCCGCGCGGGTCGAGCTGCCCGTTGGTCGCCCCGACCGTTCGCACGGCGACGGTCCGAGCATGGCCGGCGCGGACCAGGTTGAGCCGTACGGTAGTGCCGGGCTTGACGTTCTTGGTGAGAGCTCGCAGTTGGGTGACACACGGTGTATGCCGGCCATTCAGAGCCGCGATCCGGTCGCCTGGGCGAAGCACCCGTGCCGCGGGCGTGTGTGGCAGAACAGAATCTATGCGTGGTCCGGGCGGTGAACAGGTGACCCGGTAGCCCGGCACGACATTGAGCGCAGCCGCTTCCGCCTGGTAGATGCTGTCACTCATGTAATTGGCGTTTACCGTGTTGAACTGACTCTGCGACAAGCCGCCGGTAATCTGCTGGGCCGGTTCGAAGGTGGCATCCGAACGAAACCAACGGTAATACAGTTCGAAGAGCTTGCGATCGACCTTAACCAGGCTCACGTCCGTCATCGAGAGGGTCCCCGCTTTGTGCCCGTCCGGATGCCCCTTGACGTTGATCATTGGACCCACCGGCAGCGCGTCGCCGGGTAAGAGCACATAGTAGTTAGACGGAATCAGAGCCAAAACACCGAGCGCGCCAATCACCAGCAACGACACAATCCAGAGCGCGGTAGACAGGCGGCGACTGAGGGCGCTGTTCCGACTGGGAGGTACTGGATTAACCTGCAAGCACATCCTCCCTCGAAGGGGGTACGCGAGTCAGCGAAGTATGGCAGAGCTGCAGGCGCTGCTTTCCCGCGCCGTCGAACATGATAGTCACCAGAGTATTCCGTCCCGTTCCTTCCACCGCCAGCACCGTGCCAAGGTCCCAGCGCGGGTGCTTCACGCGCTCCCCCGGCGAAACCGCCGGCAGGCGCGGTTTGGCTGCCGTTCGCGTCGAGAGTCGCAGATCAAGGTTAATACTTCCGATCTCACCCACAAAGCGACTGACGCGTCCCACCGTTGTTTGACCAGCCACGACGCGCGCATGGGAGTATGAGAGGTAGAGATGCCGGCTGGCCCGAGTGAGCCCGACGTAGCACAGCCGCCGTTCCTCCTCTATCTCGGACTCCTGTTCGAGAGTCCGTCGGTGCGGCAGCAGCCCCTCTTCCAAACCCACCAGAAACACCGCCGCAAACTCCAGCCCTTTCGCCGCGTGGACGGTCAGCAGATTCACGCGGTCCTGGAGCAGAGTGTTTTCGTCGTGCAGTGTGATGCGATCGACAAAGGTGCGCAACGTACCACGACGGGCGCCGTACTCGCGCGCTATTGCGCGCAACTCCTCTAAGTTCTCCTTAACCAGGTCAATGCCTTGCGCCATCAGATCGATGTCCGCTGACACGAACTCGATGGCCTGGTCGACCACGCCGCTCACGGGTCCACTGCGAGCCGGTTGGAGGGCTGCCACCTGCCGGGTGAGATCACGGCAGGCGCCTCGCGCCGAGAGGGGCAGCTTGCCAGGTATAGTCTCATCGGCGCCCACGGCCAGCATTGACACGCCACGCTCATCGGCGGCAACTCGCAGGTATTCAAGCCGGCGCGGTCCGATGCCGGCTACGCCCCCGAGTAGATGCGCCGCTGCTTCCTGATCCCCTTCATCGAGCGCCAGGCGGAGATAGGCAGCGACGCGACGGATCTCCGCTCGCTGATAGAAGCCGGGTCCAGATAGAACGCGGTATGGTACCCCACGGCGTACGAACGCGTCCTCCAGCGCCCGAGATTGGACGTTAACCCGATACAACACGCCGATCTCATGATGCGGCACACGCTCAACTGTAACCAGGCGCCCGATCTCCTCGGCGACCCATTCAGCCTCTTCCTGCTCATCATCCGCGACAAAGCAGGTGGGCTTCGGCCCGGCAGGATTATCGGTGCGCAAGGTCTTGGGAGTACGGCTCTTGTTGTGCGCGATGAGCGCTGCAGCGCTCCGCAAAATCAGCTTCGAGTGTCGGTAGCTCAGGCCCAGCGTCACCGTCTGGCAGGCGGGAAACATGCGCTGAAAGGCTGCAACGCCGCCAGTGCCTGCCTGCCGCCAGCCGTAGATCGCCTGGTCTTCATCGCCCACTGCTACCACGCTGCTGGAGTGGGGACAGAGCAACTCCAGCAATTCCTGCTGGCGAGGATTCGTGTCCTGGTACTCATCGACTATGAGTTCCTGGAGCATGGTGCGGCACGCATCGCGCACACGCTGGTCGCTTTGCAGCAGCCGGACGGTAAGGGCCAGCAGATCGTCGAGATCGAGCGCATTGACGCGTTTCAGTTGAGTAGCGTACTGGGCCGCAACATGCTGCACCGCCGCCGGATCGAGTGACCTCTCATGAGCCAGTGTTCGCAGATCGGCGCCGTTCTTCTCCCCACTGATGACCGTGACATACTCCGTCATCTGTCGACCAGATACATGGGATACTTCCGCCACCCGCCGCAATTCCTGACGAGACTCGCGCGGAGTCAGGAGGCGGAAGTCGCGGCGCCGGCCCAGCCGGTCAGCATAGCGGCGTAGCAGCAGGCTACAGAGCCAGTGGAATGTACCAACCTGCGGTTGCTCTCCTTCACCCAGGAGTGGGCGGAGCCGCTCCTTCATTTCCAGGGCCGCACGATTGGTGAAGGTGATGGCTGCTATACGTCTGGGAGTCAGGCCGCCGTGAAGGACGCGGTAGGCGATGCGGCGCGTCACCACCCGCGTCTTGCCACTGCCCGGACCAGCCAGCACCAGGAGCGGACCACTGGAATACGTGACCGCATGGCACTGCTCCGGGTTCAGATCGGCCAGGAGATCAGGCATACCGCGCTCAAACGTGCATACTCCCCGCGCCCGACTGTCAGGACCAGTGGGCCGCGTACGTGGCAATCAGTGCGCGGTCCCACTCAGGTCACTATACGAAAATCCACGTCGCGGGTCGTGTGCGAGCCCACCAGGTTTTCGAGCACCTGCATGCCCGAGGTAAGATCATCGGACACGTCCAGCCAGTACCCGGCGTCTGACCCACCAAGGGCCGTCTGTATGCCAATATCGGCGCGCTGTAAACCGCGCCAGACGGCCTCCGCGGGATAGCCGGCTTCGGCCAGCAGACCCCGCGCCTCGACCACCATGGCACGCAATTGCTCCGCGTGGTCCTTGGTCGCTGCCTCGCCCGATCCCAGCCGAGTGGTAATGGTGATAGCCTGCGCAGCGAGATCCCGCATGCGCCTGCGTGCTTCTTGAGTATTCATATCTCAGTATCACGCACAGAGCGTGCCAACAAGAAGCGCCGGGACCGGGCGCTACGCCGCCTGCGCCCCTTCATACTGCTCCAACAGGTCCTGCCAGAGCCGCAGATACCGATCGTATTCAGTGCCCACATCGCCCCGCTGTTCCATGTCGAACAGCAGCTCAGCACCCTTGCTCAGCCGCATTTCAAGCACATCCGCCGCCGTTTCCGCCTCAATCTGGATCATCTATTCGTCTCCTGCTACTACCCTTCCACTGACGATGGCTCTATTTTAGTATGGATGTTCTAGTTTGTCAAGAAATTTCGGACTCGATCTCGGAAATATGGGGACAAGTCTTGGCAAGAAGCTAGATACAGAACTCAGACAAACAGGCTGGTCACACGACGAAGTCGCGTTACGGATCCATGCCGGTCGCCGAAGTGAGCTACATCACTGAGGTTCTCCCGCAAGTGCAAAAGCTTTAGCCGGTTGCGCCACCCAGAGTCGAGCTGGTGGATCTCGAGGTAGGCCGAGTAGAAGGCTTCGGGCACTTCGCCGTTCATCCGAACCATGCTGAGCTCCGCCTCTGCCCAACCGTAATAGACGGCTAGGTCCCCTACCGCGGGCTCCCCTCTTGGTCCCACCAGCATGTTTCCGTGCCAGAGATCCCCGTGCAGGAGCGACGCGGGCTGGGGAGGGATCAAGAGCGGTAAGCGCGAAGCCACGCGCTCCACGTTCTGCCGGTCGCGGGCGGTCAGAGCTTCCTCGCACAGAGGCTCGCATAGATATCGCAACAATCGGCGCTCGGCGAAGAATGTGTGTCCGTCGGTCATCCACCCATTCCGCTGGGGCAGTCGACCGAGGTAGTTGTCTCGGTGGTATCCATAACGAGGGCTAATGTAGGTTATGTGCTGCAGCGCCAGGGCCCGGCCAAACGCCTCCCAATACGTCTCACCCGGTGACGAGACCCCAAGATCCTCGAGCAACAGATAGTCCGGGCCGACCGACAGGACCAATGGCGTCCGGAGTAGGCCAGAAGCGGAAAGGGCGGCCAAGCCTTGGGCCTCAGCCTCGTAAAGGTCTACGTGCGCATCATGGTTCTGTTTGAGGATGAATCGGTCGCCCGACGACATCACCAGCCGCCGAGTGATACTGATCATTCCTCCGCTCAGGGTTTCAATGCTTGCGATATCGCCGCCCGTACGACAGTAGGCAAGCACGGCCGCAGGGAGTGGCTCCTCCGTCCCGCTCAAGCCCGTTTTACGAACGAATTGTTTTTGCTGCATGCAAAGCCGGCGATCGGACCCACGGCGGGAACCGCTGGAATCGCACAATCACGTTGCTCGACCAGATGAGGAGGACTTACTTGGGATCGAGGCGTGAGGCAACTGCGCGTAACAATCCGGCGAGACGGGACCGAGTAATGTCCACCACGAGGTTGGCGACGTTCAGTTCCTTGGCCGAACCGGAGCTGGAGGCCGAACCGGACGCTTGATTCCCTCGGCTGACGGCCGTTGGCGCCGGCGCCGGTGGGGGCACGGTTGCGGTCGAACTCGTAGCCGGCTCTGCCGCTGCGGTCGATGGCTGTGCTGATTCGGCGTCCTGAACAGGCGCATTCTGTGCCGTCCCCGACTGGGCGACTATCTTTTGCTCCAAACACTGGGCAAACTCGCGGATCAGCCGGTTGGCCACATCTTGCATAATGCCCCGCCCAAACTGCGCGACTCGGCCGGTGACATCGATCTGGGAATGAATGTTGACCTCGGTTCCGCCGTCCGGCCCTTCCACCAGAAAGGTGGTGACGGTGCCCGATGCACCGCCGCTGCCGCGCAACTCGGACCCTTTCGCGCGCAGAATGATGCGACGGGTGGCTTCGTCTGGATCCAACTCCATCTCGCCGCGGTAGTTCATCTGCACCGCGCCCAGCTTGACCTTGACGGTTCCCTTGTAATGCCGCTCGTCGATCGTCTCGGTAATCTGGGCGCCAGGAACGCACGGCGCCACCTCCTGGGCATCAAGCATGAAGGTCCAGACCTCCGACAGCGGGGCCTGAACGGTAAAACTATTGGTGAATTCCATACGACCTCCTAAAACGCGCGAGCCACGGCGTAGCGGCGAGACCAGCTGACCAGCTGAGCCAGGTGATAAAAAAGGCCGCAGCCCATGCTGCGGCCGGTCAATGTCATGGTAGACAGCTCTAGCTGTTCCGTCGCTCCATCCTCTCGCGCTTCATTTGGGCGCGTCGAGCACGTTTTTCGGCCTTCGCTTTGGCCAGGCGCCGTTGCTCCGAGGGTGGCGTGTAGTACTTTCGACGCTTGAACTCCGCAACAACCGTTTGCGAGTTACGCTTCCAGCGCTTCACCATGCCTTCGAAATCTCGTCCTCGTTCTTCCAATGCCTTTCCTCTCCAATGCATCCGGCGTCGCTGAGCGGTCCACACATGTGGACCGTAGGTACCCTGGCCGGGTGGGGCGTTCACTGCGATCATACACGATGCAACTCACTGATGGTGATCCGTTTCCTGAGACCAGCAGTGGATCAGGTGTCGCTCTGGCTCAGTGAGATCCTGCAACTGGACGAGTTCCGGGCGCCGCAGCCAGGTGGCGTGGAGCGCTTGTTCCCGCCGCCACTGTGCGATAGAGGCATGATTGCCGGACAACAGAACCTCCGGCACGCTCCAGCCGCGAAAGGTGGCGGGGCGGGTGTACTGCGGATATTCCAGCAAGCCCGCCGAGAACGACTCTTCCACTGTGGACTCGGCGGCGATGGCGCCGGGAAGGAGACGGATCACGGCATCGGCCACCACCATCGCCGCCAGCTCACCGTTGGACAGCACGTAATCGCCCACCGATAGCTCTGAACTTACCAGATGTTGCCGTACCCGGTCATCAACTCCCTCGTAGTGACCCGCTAGCAGCACCAACTCGGGAAGCGCGGCGAGTTGTTCGGCTCGACGTTGGTCAAATCTATCGCCCCGAGGAGACATGAGGACGACGGGCGTACCGGACTTCAGCGAGAGCGATTCGACCGCGGCAAAGATTGGCTCGGGTTTCATGACCATGCCCGCGCCGCCACCGAACGCGTAGTCGTCGGCCACGCGGTGCCTGCCAACTCCAAAGGAGCGCAGATCAGTCAGGTGCACCGCGGCCACGTTGCGCTCCAGCGCACGGGAAACCACGCCATGGCACAGCCAGCTGGCAAACATGGGGGGAAAGAGCGTGACGATGTGGATGCTGAGCCTGGGAGCGACCGGAGGCGCGACAGGTTCAATAACGCTCATTCAGTGTCCAGCACCCAGCGCTCGACTACCACGCGGTTGGCAGCTAGGTCGAGCTCCGCGATGGCATCGTGAATCATGGGAATCAGCACCGCCTTCGGTCCCTCATTCACCACGAATACATCGTTACTGCCGGTACGAAGGACATCTGTCACCACCCCCACCTCTGCGCCATCAGTGGCCAGCACCGCCATTCCAATCACGTCTTGCAGATAGTAGTGGCCTTCCGGCAGATCGACTGCAGCCGTGCGAGGAATGGCCAGTTCCATCTGGCGCAAAAGGGCGACATCCTCGGGAGTATCGAGGCCCTGCAAGGTCAGGAGCACCTGCTGTCGATGTCGACGGCTGGCGAGTATCTGGTATGGCCGCCGCTCCGGGCCCACATACACCTGCTTCATATCCTGGAAGCGGTCCGGAAAGTCGGTGAGCAGATCTACCTTGATCTCACCGTGTACGCCGAAGGAGCCGGCAATACGGCCAACCGGCATCCACTGCCGCCCATCCAATTCACCGGTAGATTGGTCCCGCATATCGTTAGTCGATTTCGAGCATGGTCCTGGTGTGATTCTGGATGGAGGCGACCTTCAACAGCATTCGAGTAGCCCGCGCCACCCGACCACGCCGCCCGATCACCTTGCCCAGGTCGCGGCTGGAGACGTGGAGATGGTAGACCGTCACCCCGTCTTCTTCAGTCTCCGTTACCGCCATTTCTTCCGGGTGATCGACCAATGACCTTCCCACGTATTCGATGAGTTCGCGGGTCATGGGTGTTACTCCGCTGAATCGGTGGTAGGCGGCACTGTCTCGGTCGGGACCACAGTGCCCCCCTTCCGAACCACCTCGGGTACGATACCGCGCTTCTTCAGGAGAATAGCCACCGTCTCAGTCGGCTCGGCCCCACGGCGCAGCCAGTCGATAGCCTTCTCCTGATCGATGGTGATGACAGCTGGATTGACCAGCGGGTCATAGAAACCAACCTGGTCGAGATACCGGCCATCTCGCGGCGAGCGGGAATCCGCCACGACCACGCGATAGCTGGGCTGATGCTTGGCGCCCATGCGGCGCAGTCGAATCTTAACGGGCAACGTATTTCTCCTCTAATCAGCGTTAAATCTGGCTCCGTCCGGCCAGAGCATTACTCAGCGTAATTTCGTCGGCATATTCGAGATCGCCACCCATGGGCAAACCGCGTGCCAGCCGAGTCACGGTCAAACCCAGCGGCTGCAAGAGCCGCGTCAGGTACATAGCGGTCGCATCACCTTCGAGATTCGGGTTGGTTGCGAGAATCACTTCCTGCACGGTGTCGGAGCCCAAACGCTGCAACAACTCGCGCATTTTCAGTTCGTCCGGTCCAATTCCTTCAATCGGTGAGAGAGCGCCATGCAAGACATGGTACTGGCCATGATACTGCCCCGTGCGGTCAATGGCAACTACATCGAGCGGCTCTTCCACCACACAGATGCGTGTGGTATCACGTTGTGGGTCGGCGCATATGTCACAGGGGCTCTGTTCCGTGATATTGAAACACTGCGCGCACAGCACCACCTTCCGCTTCATCTCCAGGATGGCAGCGGAGAGCGCTTCGCTCTGTTCCGCGGGAGCACGCAACAGAAAATAGGTCAACCGCTGCGCCGTCTTTGGACCTATCCCTGGCAAGCGGGATAGCTCATCGACGACGCGAGTGATGGGTTTGGCGGTAATCGTCATGCGTTCTCAGTCGGACCGGAAGGGCGTCGCCCGGTCGAGCAACAGTACAGAGTCGGATGGGGAGCGTCCGTGGTCAGGGCATCCCCGGCAAGCCCATTCCGCCCAAACCGCCCATGCCTCCAGTCGCGGCGCCAAGCTTCTGCTGGGTCAGCTCGGCGGCCTTGCCGTGGGCGTCGTGGAGCGCCGCTACGATCGCATCCTGCAGGGTCTCCACATCCTCCGGATCCACAAACTCCGGGTCCAGCGTGACGCTCTGCACTTCCTGATGGCCGTTCATCACCACCGTGACCGCACCGCCGCCAGCCGAGCCTTCGACGGTGGTCTCGCCCAGCTCTTCCTGGGCTTTCATCATGTTTGCCTGCATCTGCTCAATCTGCTTGAGCATCTTCGGGTTCAGCACGCGTCGAGCCTCCCTGTTCCCGTCTCCCCACCGTGATCGGAGACTGCAAAATGACAGTAGGCGGTCGCCATATACGACCGCACACTCCTACTTTATCAAGAAGTGCCGTTGCCAAGCTCACGCGCGTGATATTGACGCAAGCGCTCGGCTGCTTCCTCGATAAAACCGTCATCCTCCTCCAACGCTTCGGGCCCCCGTGCCGCCGAGACCTCTGCCTTGGTCGTCTGCCGTACAGTGACTCGATACGGCACACTCATGACCTCGGCCACGACCTCTTCCAGCAGCTTCCGCTGTTTACTGTTGGAGAGTTGCTCCACGTGAAATTTGGGAACGAACCCTACCACGATCTCGCCGTTTTGCACGGCCAGCACATGACCGGACCGAAGCAATGCTTCCAGGCTTCGGCTCCGTGGCCGCATAGCGGCGAGAACCGCATCCCAGGACGCCATGACATCGGCGGGTGAACCGTGCGGCTCCGCGACGGGGGGAGGCGGTAGTTCATGCCCGTTAGCCCCGTTCTCAGGCGATTCAGCGGCAGCGGCGACAACCGGCCCCAGGTTCGGCATCACGGATGCCGGGACCGACGGTTTGGGCGTGGGATCTGGAGGGCGGTTTGGTCTCGGCTCACTGACTGTTGACGCGCTGCCTCGATGCTCGCGGGTTGCGGGCACTCCAGGCGCTGTCTCAAACGCAGCCGTGCTCGGAGCCGGACTGAGCGCCAGCGCAGCCTCGACAAACGCCACTTCGAGTGGCAGCTCGGGCGGCAGGTTGTACTTGGAGCTGAATTGCTGGTCGGTAAAGGCGCGCAAGACCGATATCACCTGCGCGGTGGTGAGACCGGCGGCGTGACGGGGCAATTGCTCCAGGAGCGACGGATCGACCGGCAAGTCGGGCAGCGGTGCGCGAGAGACGTGCAGCAAGAGAGCGCGCCAGTATTCCACCAATTGCTCGATGACCTGCGACGGATCTCCACCCGAGGCCACAAAGCGATTACATTCCGCCAGCCCGATTCCCGTCTCGCCAGAGAGCAGCGCATCGGTCAAACGAGCCACCACCTCCGGGTCGGCCAGGCCCAGAGCGGCGCGCACCGCGGCAGCGTCGATGGGCCCCTGGGTATATGAAGCCACCTGGTCAAGCAACCCCAGGGCGTCGCGCAAACTGCCCGCCGCATGTTGGGCGATCAGCTGCATCGCATCATCGGACGCCTGCATTTTCTCCTGAGCCACCACATATCGAATCCGCTCCAGCGTCTCGGCGGGCGGTATCCGCCGGAAGTCGAATCGCTGGCAACGCGACATGATGGTGGCCGGTACTTTATGCGGTTCCGTGCTGGCAAAGACGAAGATCACGTGAGGCGGAGGCTCTTCCAGGGTCTTCAGAAAGGCGTCGAACGCGGCCCCGGAAAGACGGTGGACCTCATCAACGATGTAGACCTTGTAGGTTCCCTCGCCGGCCGCATACGCCACTCGCTCGCGCAGGTCGCGCACATTTTCCACGCTGGTGTTCGAGGCCGCGTCGATCTCGATCACATCGAGTGCTCGTCCCTGATTCACGGCGACGCACATCTCACACTCATTGCAGGGATTCCCATCGTCCGGGTGGAGACAATTGACGCCTTTGGCCAGGATGCGTGCCGTGCTGGTCTTCCCTGTCCCGCGAGGCCCCGTGAAGAGATAGGCGTGAGCAATGCGGTGCTGCATGATGGCGTTGCGCAAGGTGCGCGTAACGTGGTCCTGCCCTATCAGGTCCTCAAACGAGCGGGAACGCCACTTTCGATAGAGCGAAGCCAAGCCAAACCTCTAGCACACACATCGGGTCGAGAGAAGGGAAGGCCATGGACCCGCGGCGCCATTATACTCCGCGCGCCGGCGCGCTGAGTTGCGTGCTGGACGGTTCGACCATGGATCCAAATCCATGAGGAATGGATACCGGTCAGGGGGGCGAGAGGGCGTCGCGAGCGCGTTCCACGAGTCCCTGTTCAGTGGGAAAGGCCAGCGTGGTAGCGTCGTGCAACGAGAACCAGCGAGCCTCCTCCACTTCATGGTCGTGATCTGCCGGGTCTCCGCTCTCGTACGTCATGAGATAGAAATCCACGGTCTTGGCGAAGCGTCGCCCGCCGGCTTGGTAGAAAAACTGGATTGGACCGAGGTCCGACACGATGCGGGCATGCACGCCGCCCTCTTCACGCACCTCTCGAACGGCTGCCTGTTGCGAGGTTTCGCCTCGATCGATGGTGCCTTTGGGCAACTGCCAGCGGTCTCGGTGCGCCGGCTTGATGGCCAGGAACTCGGGCTCGCCGCTATCGCGCCTGACCACCACTCCCCCGGCGGAATGCTGCCGAATGCGCGGTGTCCTATGCCACGCGCCCATACACCCTCCTTCCAACCACGGGCTTGTCCGCTGCAGTAATCGAGCACCGCCATAGTGTGAGCGCTACCACGTGCTTATACATAGCAAGCCTGACGGCCAGTGTGCTATGGCGAGGGCATGTCGGGTGCTACGGCGTTTCCAGGCAGGCATCAGGCTCTACGGCGCGCAGTGCAGTAGCCTTACGCCACCCCTCCTGCTTGAAGAGCGTTTGCAAGGCCTCAATCTGCGCATCAGTTTCATGCGATCTGGCAACGCCGACCAGGCGGATCTCGCCCGTACTCTCGTTGCGCACCGGAATCTGGAAGCTTTCCAAGAACTACCTCGTAATGGGGAATAGACGATGAATGGTCGAGGCCGATTAGACGCTCAGCCTATCATGGTGGCACAGAGGAATCCGTGAAGCAAGGAAGATAGTGGACACTGCGAAAAAGCGAGCCGAGTACCCACACCTGGATTCCATAGTGGTCGTCTCCACCCACACGATTGATGTGATGCGAGACCCACTGACCGGCCGGGAACGCATCATGCCGGGTGGGCCAGCATTCTATATTGGCACGGCGCTCGAACGCCTGGATGCCCGGTACGTCCTCATCACCGGCCAAACCGTGCGAGTGGAAGTGCTACCGATGCCGGGCGGGGAACAGTACGTGATTCCAGCCTTCGAGCAGATCCCCCTTCCGCCCTGTTTTACCGGTCCGGCAGTCATTTTGTCCCCCGTCATGCGCGAAATCGATCCGCTGGGCGTACCCCCTGTCGAAGGACTGCTCGTGATCGACCTGCAAGGGTTCGTACGCGAGCCATCTCTCCCGTCCGGCGAGGTTGAAACGCAATTCGACCTCGCTCCACTCCTGAACCGCGCCAACGTCGTCAAAGCAGCAGAGCAAGAACTCGAGCGGTTAAATCCGAGGTCACGGGCCGCGCTGGAGCACACGGTTGTGCTAGTGACCCACGGACAGCGCGGAATTACCATCCGGGAACGAGGCATCTCCCACTTCATTCCGTCGCGGCCGGTCGACGTGCTCCATACTGTCGGCGCGGGGGACACGCTTCTCGCTGCCTTTGTTCATGCCTTGCTGAAGGGCCAGAACCTGCTGGACGCGGGGACCAGTGCGGCCCGTTTCACCGAACAGACCCTGGTCGACCGCGCAGGAGCGGCGGGCGGGTAAGAGGGTTCTCAACCGACCGGCAACGTGAAGGGAGAGCCACCATGTGCTGGTTAGGCGGGATATGGCTATACTACGGCAAAACTCGGCTCTAGCTTTGGGGGCGCGATTATGATTGCAGCACGCTTCTGGCAGTCTTCACGAATCCGAGGGGTGGGTGCGTCCAGCGGCCTGATGATCGCACTCGGGCTGGTGATCCTGATGGAGGCCGGCTCCGTCCTGGAGGGCTTTAGCCCGGTCCAGGTACTGGTCTCGGGTCTGGCACTGGGATCCCTGTACGCGATAGTAGCGCTGGGCTACACGATGGTGTACGGCATTATCGAGCTGATCAACTTTGCCCATGGCGACGTCTTTGCCCTTGGCGCATTTGTCTCGCTCACGGTGATGGAACATCTGGATCCGGTCATGGTCAACAACGGGAATTTCTTGCCGCAACCACATACCATCAACCTGCTCAGCCTGCACCTGCAGGTGCCCGCTCTCGTGCTGGTGGTCTGGACCCTCTTCCTCAGCATGGTAATCGCCGCGCTGGTCTGCGGCGCGGTGGGAGTGTTGATCGAGCGAATCGCCTACCGACCGCTCCGAAACGCCCCGAAACTGGCGCCGCTGATCACGGCGATTGGCATGTCATTCATCATCGAGAATCTTTTGTCCCAGTGGCGGGGAGGAGTCCCGCTCCCCTACCCTGGAGTTCAGTCGCTCATCGACATCTCCACTATTGGGCCGCTCAACCTGGGCACAACCATCAGCAACATTGATATTACGGTTATTGTCGCGGCCCTGATCCTGATGTTGCTGCTCGACAGGTTTATCAACCGAACCAAGATGGGCACGGCCATGCGATCCGTCGCACAGGATCGAGAGGCCGCACTGATGATGGGTATCAACGTGGACCGTATCATTGCGCTGACCTTTTTTGTCGGTTCCGCACTGGCGGGCGCCGGATCAGTGATATACGGCATACAGCAGAATACGGTCGGTTCGACCATGGGCTTCTCGCTCGGTCTCTTCGCCTTTACAGCGGCCGTGCTGGGCGGGATCGGCAATATCCGCGGCGCCATGCTGGGCGGCCTGCTGATCGGCATTGTGAAGCGCTTTATCGACAATCTCGGCAACGGCGCCGGAACCGAGTGGGCGGACGCGGTGGTATTTGCCATTCTGATTCTGGTGCTCGTATTCCGTCCATCAGGTCTGCTCGGCACTCAAGTTCCGGAGAAAGTGTAATGTCTCAGGCCACACCCTCCGCTCGTCGATCGGTATCAAATCCATTTCAGTCGGCGAGTTCCAGCCTCAAGAATGTCCTCGGGCGACGCGAGGTGCAGGCAGTCCTTTTGTTGGTACTGATCGCGCTGCTGGTGATCTACCCACATTGGGAAACAGACTCGGCTCGGCTAGACATCTCCGCGGAAGCGGAGGTCTATGTCTTGCTGGCTCTGGGCCTCAATATCGTGGTGGGGTATGCCGGCCTGCTGGATCTGGGCTATGCCGCCTTCTTTGCCATCGGCGCGTATACGCTGGCACTGCTCGGCTCGGCCCACTTCACCGTTACCGGCCATTCCTTCAGCAGCCCGTTCTTGAGCTTCGGGCCGGGTGGCATCCACGTCAACATCTTTGTGATGATTCCCGTGGCGGCCCTGGTAGCCGCCATCTGCGGCGCACTGTTCGGCGCGCCGACCCTGCGACTGCGTGGCGACTATCTGGCCATAGTCACGCTCGGTTTCGGCGAGATCGTGCCGAAGATCATCCAGAATCTGGGCCAGGACAACAGCCTGGGCCTGCCCAACATCACCAACGGCGTCAACACCATAACTGGCATCGACCGACCGCCGGACTTTCATCTCTTTGGCTTGAACGCCAGTTTCCAGGGCAACAATGAGGTCGCGCTGTACTACCTTGGTCTCATCGTCATTGTGCTGAGCATATTCATGATCTTGAGCCTGAGGAACTCGCGACTGGGACGAGCCTGGGCAGCTATTCGAGAAGACGAGATCGCAGCCGCCCACATGGGCATCAACATCACGCGGACCCGGCTGCTGGCCTTTGGTCTGGGCGCCGCCTTTTCCGGCTTCGGCGGCCTACTCTACGCCACGCGGGTCGAGAGCGTGGACTACACCCAATTTGGCTTTAACGTCTCGATCACGATCCTGGTCATGGTTATCCTCGGCGGCATCGGCAGCATACCCGGCGCCATCCTGGGCGGGATCGTGATGACCTATCTCAACGACAGTTGGCTACTGCTGCTCAACGGCAAGATCACCGCGCTGGGAGGCGTCCTCATCGGCGGCCCAGGACCGGTGGGCAGCGTCGGCTCCTGGATGAACGGGCTGAACCTTACGACCGCCAAGCCGCTATTTTTCGGTATCATCCTGGTCGGCATGATGCTCCTACGTCCACAAGGACTCTGGCCCTCTGCCACGCGAGCGCGTGAATTGCACCCGCAGACCAGCAGCGAAAAGGCCGAGGAAGACGCCGATCTCTTTGCCACCCGATCGGAAGTATGACGTGGTAACCAGCCAGGAGAATCCCTCCACCACCGATCAAGAACAAAAGCCGCACATTCTCGAGATCCAGGGCCTGGTCAAGCACTTCGGCGGGCTGGCGGCGGTCCAAAACCTCGACATGTATGTACTCGAGGGCAGTATCAGCAGCATGATCGGCCCCAACGGCGCCGGCAAGTCGACGGTCTTCAATCTGATCAGCGGACTCTACAAGCCGGACAGCGGACAGATTCTGCTGGGCGGCGACAATATCGCGGGCCTCCGCCCCGACCAGGTGCAGAGGCAGGGCGTAGCGCGAACCTTCCAAAATCAGCGCTTATTCGCTGAACTGTCGGTGCTGGAAAATGTGCTGATCGGCTATCACTCGCGGCTCAAGGCCGGTTTGATCGGTGATGTCCTGAAGCCGCCGTGGGTGCGCAAAGAGGAAGCCGCCGCTCGCGACCATGCCATGAGCGTGCTGAGCCTCTTCGGCGATCGTTTGGCGCCCGTCGCGGAGCGGCGCTGCGTGGACCTTCCCTACGCGGATCGCCGGCTGCTCGAATTGGCCCGCGGTGTGGTATCCGATCCCCGGCTACTGATGCTGGACGAGCCCAGCGCCGGTATGAACCCGACCGAAACACTCGAGTTCATGGAGTACGTCCGAGCGATCCGGGATCGGGGCATCACGGTTTTGCTGATCGAGCACAATCTCAGCGTGGTGATGGGCGTCTCCGAGCGGGTCACGGTTCTCGACTACGGCACCAAAATCGCGGAGGGCCTGCCCCAGGAGGTCCGCCAGGACGAACGGGTGATCGAAGCCTATCTCGGACGGAGGGCGACCAGTGGCTGATGCCAAAGACGGTGTTGCTGCTCCGGCAATCGGTATCCAACCGAGCGGCGCCCGACCCATCTCGCCGGATACCGAGGGTGCCGGCGCGAGCGATGCGGCACTTCTGCAATTCAACCACGTGGATGCCGCCTACGGTCAGATTCAGGTGCTCTACGACGTCAATTATGCGGTACGGGCCGGCGAAATCGTGGCGCTGCTGGGCGGTAACGGGGCCGGCAAAACAACGACGATGAAGACCATCATGGGACTCGTGCGTCCCCGAAAGGGCACCGTTCGGCTGGGTGACGAGCGGATCGACACCATGCCCACTCCCTCCATCGTTCGAGCAGGCGTGGCGCCCGTTCCGGAGGGACGGCGAGTCTTCGGACGTCTCACGGTCGAAGACAATCTGCACATGGGAGCGTACGTGCGCTCGGACGCCAGGAGCATCGCGGACGATCAAGCCCGCGTGTATGATCTGTTCCCGCGTCTGCAGGAGCGGCGCACGCAACTGGCCGGCACCATGAGCGGTGGCGAGCAGCAGATGCTGGCCATCGGACGGGCGCTCATGTCGCGTCCCAAACTTCTAATCATGGACGAGCCGTCGATGGGGCTATCGCCGATCTTCGTGGAGCGCGTATTCGACACGATTCAGACGATCAACCAGCAAGGCACTACCATCTTCATGGTGGAGCAAAATGCCTTCATGGCGCTGTCCATCGCCCATCGCGGCTATGTTCTTCGTTCCGGCCATATCGTGCTGGAGGGGCCGGCCAGGGAGCTGCTGGAAAGTGATCAGGTGCGCCGCGAATATATGGGCGGCGCATAGCGGGCCGGCCCTTTCTTGGCGGCGCCGCGGGCATGGCTGAGCCTGAGTCCTGGCGTCTCCTGCCTTATGACGTTGGGTCGAGCCGGCGCCACGTCGCGCTGGGCGACGCTCTGGTGCGTCTGGTGCGCCGGCCAACTATCTGGTGGCATGCCACCGATCAGCCCACACTGGTGCTGGGCGCGGGACAGACCCTGAGCGATGTGGACCTGCCGGCCTGCGACGCGGCCGGAGTGTTGGTAGTCAAGCGGCAAGCTGGTGGAACCTCCGTGTACGCCGCGAGCGGCGTCCTGGGACTCGATGTGGCACTGCCGGCGGGCCACGCGCTGATCAACGCAGATGTGCTGCAGGCCTATCGCTGGGTCGGTCGTGTGTGGGCGGATGCGCTGCGTCAGGTTGGTGTACCCTGCCGGGTGGTCGAGATCGCCGAGGCGCGCGCCGCCCGCCAATGGCCATCAGCGGTCCAACGTTCCATTCAGCTTGCCTGCTTCGGCAGCCTGTCGCCCTATGAAGTAGTCGCCGGCTCTCGCAAGCTCGTTGGCCTGGCACAGGTACGCCGGCGCGCGGGAACCCTCGTGCAATGCGGCATCTACGCCCACTTCGACAGTGGCCTCCTATCGTCGCTGCTAGCCGTAGCCGATCGACCAGCGGTGGTCGCGGCCCTGCAAGAAGCAGCAGTTGGTCTGGACCAGGTTGCTCCCCCCGGCGTCACGCTGGACCAGGTACGAAACGCCTGGGAGACAAGCCTGAGCCGGCTCCATGGGGTGCGGTTGCAGCCCGGAGACTGGAGCGAGGAAGAGTTGGCCCACGCCAGCGAGGTGGAACGATCGTAATGCGTTCACTCACGCGCCAGAGCATCGAGCAGCACCACGGCTCGCTTGAGTTCGCGCACGTCGTGGACGCGGATCACATCGGCGCCGGCGCTGATGCACAGAGCGGTCAGGGCGATCGTGCCTTCCAGCCGATCCTCCGGCCCGGTTGCGAGAACTTTGCCAATCATCCCTTTCCGGGAAGGACCGACCAGCACGGGCAGCCCAAGCTGTCTGAGTTCGGACAGGCGCCGTATCAACTCGAAGTTGTCGAGCCAGTTCTTGCCGAAGCCGAAGCCGGGGTCGATCATCAGATGGTCGCGCTGAACGCCCGCGTGCAACGCAGTTTCAACGCGATTGCGCAGTGCTGAAAGGACCATAGGCATCAGATCCTCGCGCCTTTCGGCGCCGCCGGGATGAACCAGCACCAGACTCACGCCCGTGGTGGCCGCCACCCGCAGCATGTCTGGGTCGCGGAGACCCGATACGTCGTTGATTATGGTCGCCCCCGCATCGACCGCTCCCCTGGCTACTGCCGCCTTGCTGGTATCCACCGAGATGGGCGCGCTCACTCGTGTGCTGAGCGCCTGAACCACCGGAATCACGCGTCCGAGTTCCTCTTCAGCCGAAACCGGCGCGTGGCCCGGCCGGGTCGACTCGCCCCCCACGTCCAGCAGGTCCGCCCCATCGGCCACCAGTCGCTCTCCGGCGAGCACCGCGGCATCGACCGAGCCGAAGTGTCCATCACCCGAAAAGCTGTCGGGCGTCACGTTGAGGATGCCCATCAGATAGGTCCGCCGGCCCCAGGCCAGGGGAGACCCGCTAGGCAAGTCGCCGTTCCGCGCTGTCTACCAGGTTACGTAGCAGGACAGTGTTGGTCACCGGCCCGACCCCACCGGGAACTGGAGTGATGGCGGAAGCAAGTGGCTCGCACCCGGCGAAATCCACATCGCCGACCGTCCCTTGCGGGGTGGCATTGATGCCGGCGTCGATGATAGCCACCCCGGGCCGGATCATTTCAGCAGTGATCAGATGCGGCGACCCGGCGCCCACGATGAGCAGATCGGCCTGGCGAGTCATGGCGGCCAGATCGCGCGTGCGTCGATGCGTAATCGTGACGGTGGCATCGCACTCCACCAGGAGCTCTGCCACCGGATGCCCCACCACGTTGCTCCGCCCCACGATCACCGCGTGCCGGCCATCCAGCGGAATGTCCGCATATCGCAAAATCTGCATCATAGCCAGGGCGGTGGAGGGAACTGGGCCGGGCAGTCCTAGATAGAGCCGGCCGGCGTTTTCAGTGGTGATTCCGTCGACATCTTTGCGTGGGTGGACGATGACCGCGAGGTCCGCGGCAGTGAGGTGCTCGGGGAGCGGCATCTGAACCAGAATGCCGTCCACCTCGGGCGCGTCGTTCAGTGCCGCCACGGCCTGGTCCAGCTCTGCCATCGACACATCCTGAGCGAGCTGGCGCCGTGTGACCATGATGCCGGCCCGAGCCGCCTGTTTCTCCAGGCGTTTGGCATACATCTGCGCCGGGGCAGATTGACCGATGGTGACAAAGCACAACTGCGGGGTAATGCCGCGTGCGCGAAGCACGCCCACTCGTTCGCCGACCACAGTCAGCACTTCAGCCGCGATGGCACGGCCGTCGAGCACCCGGGCACTCACGCGATGTTGCCCCGAATGATCGACGTCACCTTCTGCATGATCGTCTGTTCCAGCAGTTCGGGAGCCGGTATCTCGTCCATGGCGCGGCGGATCTCGAGGGCCCATTCCTGGTCCTTGATTCCCGCCAGATTGATCTCCACGTTGAGCCGTGCCGCCTCAAATCCGGCCCGTGCGGACGCGGCCGCGGTGCCAATGTCGCTAATCGCGGAGGAGTTGCCAATGTCAACCAGATCCCCGGCGAGATAGAGGACCTGCGAGGCCAGTTGCATCGTCTCGAGAGGCGGCACCGCCGCACCCTGGAGGGCCTCCTGCAGTCGAGTAGCGCGTGTCGCCTTCTCCTCCTCGGTGACTCGCGGCAACGCAAGAACCTGGGCCACCGCTCCGTAGGCTTCGACATCTTCGTCACCGAGTTGACGTGCCCGGTCTCGCAATTCTCCCGTCAACTGGAGGAGAGAGCGGATGCGTGGTTCAACTGCCGCGTATCGCTTCTTGCCCAGTGTTAGGTTGCACACCATGGCCAGGAGCGAAGCCGCCATCGCGGTTTCGAGCGCGGCGACGGTGCCACCACCGGGCACGGGCGCCGCCGAGGAAAGATCATCGAGAAACGCATCGATATCGGCCATGTTACCTCCCCGCACTCATTGCTACCATACTAGCCGCCCTCAACCGGGAACCGGTTTCCACTGGCGAATTGCCCTGAACGGCAGGCCGTGTCAACGGCCACGTACCACGCCGACCGCGGCCGCATCCGCTCCATCCTTGGTGGGGACGATGGTAGACACGAGTCTGGACTCCGCGGCAAGCTTCTGGTTGAACTGGCGCATCGCGACGCTGTTGCTGTCCCCCTGGTCGGGATCGAGCACGCTCCCCCCTCGCCAGACGTTATCCGCCACGATCAGGCTGCCGGGATGGGTGAGTTGTAAAGCCCGGTCGAGGTACGCCGGATAGTTGGTCTTATCGGCGTCAATGAACACCAGGTCGAAGCTCTCGCCCTGCAACGCTGCCAGCGACTCCAGGGCTGCTCCGCGTTTGATTTCCACTCGATCGGCCACACCGGCCCACTGAAAGTTGCGGGCTGCCACCTCTGCATGGTGTGGATCGAACTCCAGGGTGGTGATGCGGCCGTCTCTGGACATGGCTCGCGCCATCAGAATAGCGCTGTACCCAAAAAGCGTGCCCACCTCCAGAATGCGCCTGGCATCGCTCTGCACAATCAACAGGCTCAACAGCCGGCCCAGTTCCAGCGGAACCTGAATCAGCGGAATGCCCTCCTGCTCGGCTTCCAGCCGCATGCTCCGCAGCAACTCGTCCTCTTCTCCAAACAGCGTCCCCATGTATGCAGTCAAGCTCGGCTCAGCCATCACGCTGCCTCCCACCGTCATTTTCTACGCGAGTATAGTGGTCCGGGGCTGTGCGCCTGGAGGTGGCTCACTGCTGCGTTGCGCGACCGTGACGAACTAATCGAAGTACCATGGAGCAGACCCCAGGGAGATGACTCACCGCATGTACAAAACGTGGACCTCGTCTCATGATGATGCCGAAACGGTGGCACGCGACCTCGAAGTACATCTCAACGAGTACGCCGAGGAGGTTATCAGTGTGGCGTATGCAGTGGACGACCGCCATCATGTCCTGGCCGTGTACCGGGCCATCGGGCCGGCCACGGAGGCACAGCACGAAGCAGCGGTATCGGTGGCGGAGCAAATTCTTGATGACGCGCAGCTCTAGGGGCGCCGAGGCCATGGTTGGACGAGACTGACTGGGAGGCACAGGCCGAGCGCAACGCGACCGAGTTGCGCCAGAATCTGGACGCTCTGGAGAGCGACTTCTGGCCGGTGAGGCCGCAGGGTTCGTTTCGGAACTTTTGGGAGAGGTCGAGTGCGCTGAGCCAGCGGATACGAACCGCGCCGGCCATCACGCTCGACGACAAGTTCGGTCTGCAGAAGCGGCTGGCTGAGCTGGTACGCCGAGCGCGTGAAGACCAACGTCAGCTTCAGCACGAGAACGCGGCGCAGAAAGCCCATCTGCAGGAGCGACTGGCACTGGCCGCTGAGTCGCTGGCTGAGGCCACGAGCATGTCCGAGCTTCAGGAGATCAGAGCAGATTTGGCACTGGCGCGGGAACGCATTACCAGACTGGGGGCCGGATTCCCGCGCGCCGACCGCACCACCATCTGGGAACAATGGCAGGGCGTCAACCAGGCAGCCTGGGAGGGACTGAACCGATTGTGGAGCGAGAACGAGCAGCGATTGGAGCGCATACTCGATGTCGCCCAGGGGCAGTTGGATCGAGGGGAATCCCGTCCGGCGAAAGAAAGTATCCAGTCGTTTCATGCTGGGATGACGGCCGACGCCTGCTCGCACCGGGCTGCCAAGCGTCTCAGATCGCGCGCCAATGTACTGTGGGAACAGGCCAACGCCGTTGCCAGGGAAAAGCACACCGCGTACCTCGCTACGTCACAAAAGCGTATCCGTGCCTGGACTCAGTCGCGCCAGAGAAACCAGGGGATCCGAGAAAACCTGCGGCGTGAGTTGGCGCGGCTGGAAGAGCAGGTCCAGGGCGCCACGACTGGAATGGCCAGCGCACTGCTGCAAGGACAGGTCGACGGACTGCGGCGAGATCTGGAGCGCCTGGAACGCGAAGATCACTCACTCGATCAACGAATCCAGGCCGCGCGTGAGACGCTAGAACGGGGTTAATCAGTCCCGTTCCTGGGCATGGCACGGGCGGCAAACTGCAGTGGAACACGAATACATACCACGGTGCCGGTCCCTGGGCTTGAGGTCACTTCCAGGCTGCCCCCAATCGACTCCGCTCGCTCCGTCATGATGTCGAGACCAAAATGTCCACCTCGTTCCTGACCCGGTGGAAAGCCGCTCCCATCGTCCTGCACACAGACCACGAGGCTGTCAGCCCACCGCTGAATTTGAATCTGTACCGCGGTCGAGTGGGCATGTTTGCGCACGTTATTCAAGGCCTCCTGAACCACGCGCAGAAGTTCAACCCGCGCTCGCGGGGCGACCTCCGGGACGTTGTCGTCCGCATTGATCGACACCCTCAGATCGGATAGCTGGGCGAATTGCCTCGCGTACTCACAAATTGCTTCGGCGGTCGAGGTCCCGGAGGGCTCGGCACGCAGCGTGGATATCGCTTGACGAGCCTCGGCCAGAGCCGTTTCCAACACGGTTTCAATGTCTTGCAGGCTGTTGTTTTCCACCGGGCCGGTCGATCGCTGCAACCAGGCAACCCTCATCTTTAGAAAGGCGAGGTGCTGCGCCAGACCGTCGTGAATTTCGCGTGCCAGTCGAGACCGCTCCTGAAGGACGGCCGCGGCGGCAACACCTTCATACCGGTGGCTTCGTTCCAGGAGCGCGGCCGCCTCGGCGCCGAAGACATCGAGCAAATGCCTCTCCTGGAGAGTGAAGGCAGACCCATGGCCGCGCTCCACGGACATGATGCCGAGAAGGCGTTGTTCGCTGACGAGCGGGATCGAAATACGCCTACGCCCTGGCTCACGGAAAGACTCAGAGGGACGCACCGGGTGTGCGAAAGAGGTGTGATCGTCTTTGGGCGCCGCCTGGGGCGCCGCCTCGGCAGTGCCGTCAGCGGCTCCCCGTCCATTCAACTCCACGTGCGCGTCCGCTCTAAACGTCACGCCCACGACATCCGTTATGTGCTGCACCACTCCCGCCAGGTCGGAAGACACGGGAGGTGTTACCAGCGAATGCAACGCGGCAAGTTCGCGCGTACGAGCACGCAGGCGTTGGTACTCCCGAGCCCAGCGCACTCCCAGCGTCAGCGCGCCTGGCGCCAGCACCAGAACGGCGGCCAGCGCTCCAGGTGAGCGTCCCGAGGACAGCCGATCAGCCACGCGAAGCCGTCAGCCGGTGAACGATCGAAATGAAGGAATCCACATCAAATGGTTTGCGTAAATATGCGTCGGCGCCGATGATCGTCGCCAATTCATGCGCATTGGAAAGCCCGGTGACCAGCAACACTGGCAACCGCGCGAAGTTTGGCTTGCTCCGAATGTCGCGAACGACCTCCTCACCATTCAATCCCGGCATCATGTAGTCGGTGATCACAGCAACCGGCGCCACGGCAACCGACCGCTCCGCCGCCCGACTTCCAGTGGTGAGCACAACATCGTACCCGGCAGATTCCAGCACCTCAGTCAAAAGATCGGCAAGATCGGCTTCGTCCTCAACTACCAGCACCGTTCCAGGCATACGACCTCCTGACCCAGGTAAAGACCGTCGCTTGGGTCGCGTCTAGCCTCCACAAACCCAGCCATTGTGGCGAATGGACGGGATGCCCTGCCGCCTGTCGGCTGTGCGGCCAAAATGTTTTGATACCAGACAGCATACGGCCGGCAATGATGCTGCGGGTGAAGTGGAGGCGACGGTCGGAATCGAACCGACGATAGGGGTTTTGCAGACCCCCGCCTTAACCACTTGGCCACGTCGCCATAAAAAATGGAGCGGAAGACGAGATTCGAACTCGCGACCCCCTCCTTGGCAAGGAGGTGCTCTACCACTGAGCCACTTCCGCTCGGACCATCAGGCCCACAGAACCGTATCATATGGTCAGAATCCCAGTCAACTCCCATGAGATCGTGGTACACTCCTACGCTCCAGCCTCCACCGAGGTCACTTTGGTCCTCAGACTCTCTCTTCCACTCCTCATACTCGTCGCCCTCCTCACTCAGCCCCCAGGCGTCCTCGCCGGCTACCACGCTGCGTCGAGCAAGCCACGGGCCGGCAAGGCAAGTGCGTCCCCACCCAGCACAGCGCGCGCTACCCTCCGCGCTCCCGCTGGAACGCCTCCAGTCGGTCTGCGGTTTACTGCCTTGCCTAGTCTGGTGGATGTAGGACAGGAAGTGGTACTGACTGTTTCAGCGTCCCGATGGAATGGCCCGGCATCGGTGAAAGTTGCGTTTCTTTCGCGGCATCACGGATTCTCGGGGGTGATGACCTACCAGACAACGTGCTTGTGCTTCAGGGTAGGCGTGTTTCTCGCTCGCCGTATTCACCCGCTTGAGCAGGCCCGCGCGGTGGCCCAGATTACCTACCAGCATGCACGCGTGAAGCTCGTCACTTTTTTTACGATTCGGGGACTGGCGCGGAACGGCCGCGACTATGCGCCGGGCGGAACGTCGTCGCTCACCACCTGGATCTCGGACCCGCGCCCCCTCGCTGGAGAGTATCAGCATTACTGCGTATGGGTCCGCACCGCGGATGCTCTCGGTGTGACGGGAGTCGTGAGCCGTTTTGTGGTCCACTTCGACGGCGCGACTCGGACGTATAGCGCGGGGAAGACCGCCTCGACCGGAATTGCCTGCGTGCAACGCTCGGTGGGCACTCCACTACCCGGCGTCCGGGTTACCGTGGATGCCTATGCCGGCAGTCTACACGCTCGGACCGCATTCACTCCCCGCGGCTAATTGCCCTGCCGGCGAGCATCGTAGAGTGCCCGACGGGCCGGATCTCGCAGTACCTGCATGGCCGCATTGAGCCGCTTCAGCTCATCCTGGGCCTGGAGGTGTCTGACCGGGTCATCGTAGAACTTGTCAGGATGAATCCGAGCAACGTGGCGTCGATATGCCTGTTCGATTTCGTCCATCACGGCATGCGAGGATACGCCCAGCGAGTCGTAGATGGTTGGGCCTGCCGGGTGCGCCGCACTCTCGTGCCCAAGGGCCGGTCGCGCCGGCCGTGGCTGGCGCCGGGCAGCCTGAACGCGCTCCGCCCGAGACTGTTCTGCCGCGTATGGATTCCACTGCGGACCGCCCCCTTCCCAGGCGGCTCGGGGCCGAAACGGGCGGTCGGCGGCAGCTGGCCGGCGCGACTGCGGAGGCTCGGGCGGCGCCGCTGGATAGGACGTGTCGGATCTCGCTCTGCCTGCCCTATCAGGCGCCGGCTGCTGCGAAAACGTGTCAGCAGGCCGCCGCCCACCGCGCCGCACGGCTCGGCTGGGCTGAGGTCCCCGAACTCGGACTGCGCGCCACAGAACGAAGAACCATCCACTGAGGAGGATTATGGCCAGCAGGAGCAGGATGCGCACCAGCACTTCGCCGCTCAGCATGGCGTGGTGTGCCTCCTGCACCCGGCGGACAACGGGGTGCCGAGGGGCGGGATCGAACCGCCGACACCACGATTTTCAGTCGTGTGCTCTACCAACTGAGCTACCTCGGCGCGCGCCGTGTCAAAGCCAAAAATTGTACCATAGCCTTCCCGCATTTCAGCGCAGCGGCGCGGCGCCCAGACTGGCAACCAAACCGGCCAGCAGTGCAGTACGCGGCACAATAGACGAGATCGCGATATATTCTTCCGGGCTGTGCGCCCCGCCGCCAACCGGCCCCAGACCGTCGAGCACCGCACACCCCGCTTCGGCCGCCACGTTACCGTCGGACGCGCCGCCAGTCGTTACATCGTGGATGGAGAAGCCCAGCTCATCGGCCAGTTGTTGTGCCAACCCAACGAGACGCGCATTGCCCGCCGAACGGTGCATTGGGTAGTGTTCCATCACCGTGACCAGCTCCGCACTGGTACCGTCCACGGTTCGGCGCTGCACGGTTTGCTCGACGCGGCGTATCATTTCTTCTAAATGTTCGATCTCGAAGGCGCGTGTCTCGAACTGGGCGAACGCGTAGTCCGGAACCACGTTAATGCGCTCGCCGGCCTTCACCCGCCCAACATTCAGAGTGACGTCCGGTATGGTCCCGTTCAGCGCTTCCAGAGCAACGATGAGGTGGGCCAGTTCCAGTGCGGCACTACGCCCACGACCGTGGTTCACGCCGGCATGGGCAGAGCGTCCGCGGACGTGCAAGCGAAAGTCCACGATGCCTTTGCGAGCTGAGACAATGTCTCCGTTTTCCCGCCCTGCTTCCAGGATCAATGCCGCATCGGCCTCTCGCGCCAGGGCAGCAATCGTCCCTTTGCTCTGGGGCGATCCAACCTCCTCGTCGCTGTTATGCATCACCACGATCGAGGCGAAGTCCCCGAAGCCCTGGTCCAGCAAGGCCTCCAGCGCATACACGATAGCCAGATCTCCCGCCTTCATGTCGGCGGTGCCGGGTCCCGTGGCGCGATCTCCATTCACCGTGAGTGGACGGGCATCGGTAGTCCCAAGAGGATAGACAGTGTCGGTATGACCAACCAGGAGTACCTTGCCTGGTCCACGTCCCTGCAGGCGCGCACTGAAGGCGTTCCCGAATTCAGCATCAGGGAACTGTTGAATAGTAGCCCCCATGGCGGCATAACGGGCGCCAAGAATGGCGGCAACCTGATCAACGCCAGGTTTATCGAACGTGCCCGAATCGATGCCGGCCAGGAGTGTCAGGTCTGCCAGGTAGCGAGGCAGAGCAGCTTCAAGATAGGCAACCAGTCGCGGGCGATCAACGGTCCATGTCATAGGTATCCTCCCGGCCAGTCTCGCATGAACAGGAAAGTACGGTTACGGCGCCTACTCCGCCAGCAACCCTCGCTGCATCGCCCATGCTCGAAGATTCCCGAACAGCACCGCCCCCTGGGCAGCAATCTCCGCCGGCGAGGCGGAACCGGAGAGGAAGAGCGCGACGCGCAACTCCCCGAGAAATTGACCAATCGCCTCGTCCAGTGCTGCTTCGCTCTCGTTAGCGGCGGTGAGGAAAGGTAATCCAACTCCGACCGCATGGGCGCCGAGCGCCAGAGCTTTCGCTGCGTCCAAACCCGAGCGGATACCCCCGGTGGCAATGACCGGCACGCCACAGTCCCGAGCTTCCAGGACCGACGCGGCCGTTGGGATGCCCCAGCCTTCGAACGTTTGCGCATAGGGCGCTCGACTGTGCTGATTCTGCCTGGCCCGCGCTCCTTCGATTCTCACCATGCTGGTGCCGCCGGCGCCGCCTACGTCAATCGCCGCCATCCCCGCTCCCCGAAGACTCACGGCCCGCTGGCGCGAGATGCCGGCGCCGGTTTCCTTGGCCAGCACCGGCACATCAAGCGCTGCCGCGACCTCGCCGATCGCCGCCAGGCAGCCGCGCGCATTGCGGTCGCCTTCGGGCTGCACCATCTCCTGCAGGAAGTTGAGGTGAATGGCCAGACCCTGGGCGGAGATAGAGTCGATTATTCGCTGTAAATCGCGGATGGTCAGGGCGGGGTGTCCATCCTGCGCTATAAGCTGAGGCGCTCCGATGTTGGCCAGCAAGATAGCGGATGGCGCCGCTTCACGGGCCGACTGGTAGCTGGCCATCAGCGATTCGGTGGAGAGGCCCGCTCGCTGACTTCCCAACCCCATGGCCAGTCCATGCCGTTCGGCAGCCACCGCCAGACGGGCGTTAATCACGCCCGCTCGCTGGTGGCCGCCGGTCATACCGGTGATCCAGAGCGGCGCACGCAGGGCGTGACCGAGGAAGTCGGTGGTTAGCTCCACGTCGCCCAGATCGATCTCGGGAAGACAATCGTGAATCAAACACACATCCTCCCAGCCGGGCCCGGTCGGACCTTCCACGCCTCCGTTCAGCGCTAGCTCGAGATGTTCCAGCTTCCGCCGGCTCACCCGTGCAGCCGCCTCGCCATCAGTGTCCATGCTCCTACCTCCGGTACACGGCGCGGTGCTGCAGCAAAAGAGGCATAGTCAGCACCCACTTTTCCATTGAACTGAGCCGAACGCGCCGCGCGAACACATCGAACTGCTCGCGTTCGATCTTATCCAGGATGCGAGCGTACAGGTTGGCCGCCAGGAAGATGGAAAACTGCACCGAGCTGTCGAGGTATCGAACGCCATCCGCGCCCGACTGATACCGCCGGCGTGCTTCCTCCAGCAAGCACCGCAGAACAGCGCAGAACTGGGGGGTGACAACTCCTCGAGCCAGTACTTCTGCTCCACAGCCGGCCATGGTCATTTCCGCGCTCGGCAGATACACTCTGCCACGTGCGTAATCTTCTCGCACATCGCGCAACACATTGGTCAGTTGCATAGCCACCCCCAGGTCGCAGGCCGCGGAGAGGGCCGGCTCCGAGCGGGCTCCCAGGACACACGCCATCACCATACCCACGCTGCCCGCTACCAGCACGGAATACTCCAGCAGTTCTTGCAGCGTCCCAATCGACCGCAGATCGAGGTCGAAGCGAGCACCGTGTAGCACCATGGTCAAGTACTGGGTCGGTATTGAGTGTTTTTCGGCCAGCCGTTGAATCTCGCCCAATAACTCCCACGATAGCGGCTGCCGGCCGTACAGCTCATCCTCCCAATCGCTGAGCCGGCGCTTGATGCCGTCGATACTCAGACCTGGCTGCGGCTCGTCCACCAGATCGTCCACCGCACGGTAGTACGCATAGATCAGGTGGACCTCCCGTCGGATAGGGCGGGGAAGAAAGAGGGATGCCAGGTAAAAAGTGCGGGCTCTGGAGCGGGTGAGCCGGCTCGCCGAACGTACTATGTCGGCTGTCTGCTGTCTAGCCATGGCTCCAGTCCTGTTCCACGCGCTGGGCCGTCAGACGCGATCCGATAATCACCATGGGAACCCCGCCCCCTGGCGCCGTGCTGGCGCCCACGAAGTAGAGATTGTCCAGCTCGCGCGCCTTATTGGCCGGACGCAAATACCCGACCTGACGAAAATTGTGCGACAAACCAAATGCCGACCCATTCAGGATGTGGTACTCACGGGCGAAGTCTTCGGGCGTGAAAACGCGCTCAAAGATCGTGTGCTGGCGCAGCCCTCGCACCCCCACCATCTCCAGCCGGTCCAGCACCAGATCGCGATACCGGTGCTTTTCCACAGACCAATCGATGGAGGGAGAGAGGCTGGGAACCGGTACTAGCACGTAGATACACTCGTGCCCGGCGGGCGCCAGGGATCGATCCGTGCGGCTTGGGGCAGCGACGTACAACGACGGCTCGCCGGGCAACTCGTGGCGTTTGAAGATGGCGTCGAAGTTGTCCGCCGTATTCTGGGTCAGATACACGTTATGATGCAGCAACTCCGGATACTCCCGATCAGTCCCGAGGTACAGCAGGAAGGCAGAGGACCCGTAGTCGAGCCGGCGCAGGGTTCGATTGGTAAAACGCCCACGCCGATTGGCTGGAACCAGGTGCTGATAGGTAGAGGGCAGATCGGCATTCGAAACCACGACATCGGCTCGTACGGAGGAGCCGTCCGCGAGGCGAACCGCGTAAATATGGCGGGATTGATTGTCGACCCCCACGACCTCTGCCCCGGTACGGATCTCCACGCCCATCTCCCTGGCGACTTCTTGTAGCGCCTCGACAATGCGGTACATTCCGCCGCGCGGGTACCAGATCCCTTCCTCCAACTCGGTGTACGGAAGCAGGGAGTAGACCGCGGGAGCATCCGCCGGAGCCAGGCCGAGATACATGGTCTGAAAGGTGAAGGCCGCGACCAACCGCGGGTCCCGAAAATATCGCTCGGCGTGCCGGTCGAGCTTCCGCAGCGTGTTGGTGGTGAGCAGATAATACAGATTCCGCGGCGTTGTGAACTGGTACCAGTGATTGAAATTACGCTCCACAAAGCGGTCCCGCGACACTCGGTATTTATAGCCCGCATCATCGATATAGCGCCGAAAAGCATGGCCTGAGCCGGCTTCCAACCCTTCCATCTGTGAACCCATCCGATCGAGGTCGGAGGAAACTTCCAGGGTGGAACCGTCGCCAAAGGTGACCAGATAATTGGGATGCACACGAATCAGCTCCAGATAGTCCTCAAGCCGGCGGCCCACCGAAACGAACAGATCGTCGAGGACATCGCGCATCAGGAGGAGCGTCGGACCGGTATCGAACGTGAAACCGTCGGACTGAATGACATTAGCTCGTCCGCCGATCTGCTCGTTCTTTTCGAGCAACGTCACCCGCCAGCCGGCATGCCGCAATCGGATGGCAGTGGCCAGTCCACCCAGCCCTCCACCGATGACCACCGCCGCTCCGCGCATAACCACTCCCTGTACTGATTCTGCTTCTACGCTAGCAAGTCACGCGGGCTTTGTCCAAGGTTTGTCCGCACTTTGCATTAATGCCGTTGCAGTGGTACGCTCGATTGCACCGCTCCGCGGCGTCGCGCCAGACGATCGCCCACCAGGATGATCGATTGCGCGACCATCGAGTTCGTCAGGAGGAAAAAGAGGATCTCCTCGATCGGCACGTTGCCCAGCCGTACGTTGGTTATACGAGCGGCATGGAAGAACCAGATTCCATTGGCAATCGCCACACTGTCGGCGGCAGCAAGATATATGGTGGGTAGGAACACTGAAGCCATCAGCGCACGACGCCGATTCCAGAGCGCAGCGCGGCCCACCGCCCATTGCAAGATCAGCACCGGCACAGCCCACACGAGTTCAGAACCCAAATAGGTGAAGCTTCCCATGAGCGCCACTAGCGCCCGATCTTCCAGAGAACCGCGGCAGTCCAGGTTCCGGTCAGAAAGACCTGCAAGACGTAGAACAGGTACTCCTCGAGCGGCACATGGCCGATGACCACGCCCAGGACCTGGTGCGGCCCATAGGACCAGACGCCGTGTATCACGATCCAGTTGTCCCAGGGAGCGGTGTAGAGCAGCGCCACCACGGAGACGACTCCCAGCACCATGAGAACCCAGGCGGGCATGATGCGACGGGTCAAGCCGAGTCCGCACATCAATGGAAGCACCAGGAACAGGGCGAGGAACTGGACATAGGACATGGTGTCTCCTCTCCCTTCTGGTCACCTTCGACCGTAGCCCATCGCGCTGTCAGAGGATACCAAGCCGGCACGGTGGCGATGGTACCGGCGGCTGTTATTGCCTCGGCGGTTGCATATCTCCAGAAGTGGCCTTCGCCGCTGGAGGCGCCGGCCGAGCAACTCATGCAATGGACACCACTACCCCTTGCCGAGTTCCTGCTGATGCATCTGGGTGCCCTCGCCCGCCCGGCCGCTCTGCTGGGAGCACTGGCAGTGTTGATGCTGGCTGGGGGCCTGGCCGGAGCGCTATTTGGAGTCGGTGCTCGCGGTCTTCCCGGCACAGTCCTTGGCCTGATCCCGGCAACAGTGCTGATGTTGGCGGTGCTGTTGCTGCTCTTTCCCGCCAGCCGGGAAGAACCCGCAACGTGGCTTCTGGTCGCGTTTCTGCCACTGCTGGTGTTGCTCAATCATCGCCAACAGCATGTCGGTGACCGGCGCGAGTTTCTGGAACGGAGCGGCATGGTCCTTGGCGGCGCGGCGGTGCTGGTCTCTCTGTTCTCGATCGAGCCGGTGGTCCAGGCGCTGGCCACTCGCCGTCTCTTTGCGTATCGCCGGCCGGCCGGGTTCCAGATCGCCGGGATCTCGGATTTGGTCACGCCAACCCACCGATTTTATGTAATGGATAAGGTTCTGCAAGATCCCATCGTTGGTCCACCCTCCTGGAATCTGCGGGTGGATGGGGCGGTTCGATCTCCCCTGCGACTTGATTATGGCGGGCTGCTCAAGCGGGCCGCGGTGCAGCGGTACGTCACGATGGAATGTGTCGATAACCCGGTGGGCGGCCCACTGATGAGTAACGCACTCTGGACCGGTGTTCCTCTCGCCTCACTACTACGGGAGGCGGGAGCCGCCGGCGATACGGTGGTCTTTCATGGCATGGACGACTACGCTGAAAGTACCCCCCGCGCCGACCTGGAGCGGGTCGGCGCCCTGGTAGCCTATGCCATGAATGGCGCAGCGCTACCCCGCTCCCACGGCTACCCGGCCCGGGTCATCGTTCCAGGTATTTACGGCTTCAAGAGCGTCAAATGGCTCTCGCGGATCGAAGTTGTGGGCGGAGCGTATGAGGGCGCCTGGCGGGCGCACGGCTGGACCGAAACGGCGCAAATCCATACCAGCGTTCGGATTGACGTAGCCAGACGAGCCGGCGGCACGGTACTGCTGGCGGGTGTGGCATTTGCCGGCGCTCGCGGTGTACAGGCCGTGGAGGCCCGGGTCAACGGCGGACCCTGGCGACGCGCAACCCTGGCCCGGGTCCTGGAGGCTGATGCCTGGGTGCAATGGGCGGTCCGATTCCACGGCGCCGGCCCTGCCGGGTTCCAGGTGCGAGCGATCGACGCAGAGGGCAACATCCAGACACCGCGCGTGCACGGCGCGTATCCCGACGGATCGACCGGTTGGGCGACAGCAACCGTTTGACCGGCTGGTTCCTGGTCGCGGTGCAGGCGGCGGTTGCAGTGGCGGCGGAGTTCAACTACCGCTCACTACCGCAAGCTCGCGGCATCGCCATCCGGGATGATGAGGAGGTATCGATCATCGTCCCGGCGCGGAATGAAGCCCACCGGCTTCCGGCGCTTTTGCGGTCGCTGGACGCTCTGAACTATCCCAACTATCAGGTCATCGTGGTCGATGACGCATCCTCTGACGGCACTGGCGACCTGGCCCGCGCATCTGGTGCGCGAGTTATCACGCTGGCTGGACCACCGCCCGGGTGGACCGGCAAAGCCTATGCCTGCGCCCGTGGGGCGGAGGCCGCCGGCGGCGCCTGGCTCCTATTTACTGATGCCGACACGGTCCACCAACCGGAAAGCCTGGGTGTGGCGCTGGCAATGGCACAGCTCGGGCAGGTAGATCTGGTGTCCTTCCTGGCGCGGCAGGACTGTATCGGCTTCTGGGAGCGGGTGGTGCTCCCATACGCCTACTTTCTGTACTTTGTCGGCGCATTTCGGCTGAATAGGGCGCCCCGAGGCGCGGTTGCCAACGGTCAGTATATTCTGATACGCCGGGACGCATACAGAGCGTGTGGCGGCCATTCGGCCGTGCGCGCCAGCCTGATCGAGGACGTCGCGCTGGCCCGGCACGCCGCGGCCCTCGGCCTGCGCACGAGCCTGGCCCGAGGGGAGCAGCAGGTAAGTGTTCGGATGTACGACTCCCTGGGAGGGCTGTGGGAGGGATTCGCCAAGAACGCTTTTGGTTTCGTGCGCACATCGCCCCTGCGTGGCATGTGCACCGCCCTCGCCGGCATCGCATACGGCATGGCTCTTCCCGCTGCCTGGCGCGCCTCCTCGACACGGCTTCGTCTGGCCTTGCTCTGTACTCCCTGCTGGGCTGTAGCGCGCTGGCAACAGCGCTTCGGTGTTTCGCCCCTCATGGCCGCCCTCTACCCACTGGCAGCGACAGTCTTCCAATTGATCGCGCTCGATTCCACCCGGCGAGCGCTCACTGGGGCCGGCGCGACCTGGAAGGGGAGGCGATACGCGTGACCTCCTACCCGTTTCCCTGGGACCGTTTCTTGGGGCTGGCCGTGAATCTGCCCACGGGACGCCGCTCTCTGCCGGCCGATTGTGCAAGCATGGTCGCCCGCATCACCCCTGCCCCCGTGCTGCATGGGGAGCAAAACATTCCAGGCAGTGGACCGGTGGTGCTGGCGGTAAATCACTACCAACGAGCCGGTCTGTGGATCGCCTGGCCCGGGGCCGTTATCACCGCAGCGGTGGCTCGACGACGAGGCGATGACCCACCGCTGCACTGGCTGGTGACCGGCGGTCTCCACTTCTCCCAGTCACAGGGGAGAGGCCCTCAAGTGCCGCTGGCCCGCCCACTCTTTAAGGCGGTTGCTCGCTGCTACCAGATGGCGGCGCTGCCACCACGCGGCTCGCCCGGTCGCGCGGCGGCCGTTCACCGCTGGTTGGGATGGGCGGCCGAGGGGGATGCACTCGGCATATTTCCAGAGGGAACTCAGGGCAGCGCCGGCCAACTTCGGCAGCCCGAACCCGGCTTTGATCATCTGGTGCGCCTCCTTGCCAGGCGAGCCATACCGGTACTGCCGGTCGGTATTTGCGAACTCGCCGGCGCCCTGCAGATTTGCTTTGGCGAGCCGATAGCCCTCGGCGCCCTCCCACCCGAGCGGTCCCCCGCCGACGAGGTGATGCGCGCTATTGCGCTCCTTCTTCCCGAAGCCATGCGTGGTCCCTATGCGGCGGACGGTACCGCGAACGCCAGGCAGGTACGCTAGGCATGGCTCGCTGGAATCGCGCAGCCCGCGCGCTCGATCTACCCGACAGCTCTCGGGTGCTCGATCTGGGCTGCGCCTTCGGCTTCGGCACGCGGCGCCTACTGCCACGCTACCGAGCGTACGGCCACGACCTGTCGGCGGAGTATATTGCGCGTGCGCGTCGAACGGTGCACGGGCCCGTCTTTACGCATGGCGCAGCCGATCAGGTGCCCTACCCGGACAACTCGTTCGACGGTGTATTGCTGCTGGACGTGCTGGAGCACGTGCCGGACGACCAGGCGGTGGTACGCGAGGTCCATCGCGTGCTGCGTCCCGGTGGCCGATTAATCGTGAGCGTGCCAAATCGCGGCCTGCTGGGCGGTCTCGACTCGCTGAACCTGTACCATCATTGGTTTGGGTCCACAGCACCTGCTCCCACCGATGATCCGTCCTGGCCCGCCTCACCCTGCCACCGGCACTATTCGCTTGCCGACCTAACTCGCCTCTTCGGCAGCGATTTTCGTCTACAAGACGTCGAATACACAGGCCTCGGCCTCGCGGAGCCGGTCAATCTTCTGTTGCTCCTGTTTTTCCGTCGCCTACTCCCTGCGCCGCGCCTCTATGCCGCCCTGCAGTACCTCTATTTCGGCGTGTATCTGATGGAAGACCTGTTGCGCACGGGCGGTTGGGGCTATCACCTGATGGTGACCCTCGACCGCCAATAACATCGACCACTACTATCGCGTCCTCGATTTTCTTGACGATTATCGCGGAAACCTCCTACACTTACCACGTCCAAGCCAGCAGGGTGATCGCGTGCGGCTCGACCGTACGAGGAAAGTCCGAGCTCCATAGAGCAGGGTGCTGGGTAACACCCAGTGGGGGCGACCCCAAGGAAAGTGCCACAGAAACATACCGCCGGCTCCGTCGGTAAGGGTGAAATGGTGAGGTAAGAGCTCACCGGCAGCCGGGTGATCGGCTGGACGGGTAAACCCCACCTGGTGCAAGACCGAATAGGAAGGCAAGATGTCCTCGTGACATCCGAGGGTTGCTCGCCTGGGCCTTCGGGTAAGGTCGCTTGAGGCGCCGGGCAACCGGCGCGCTAGATAGATGATCACCACCGCGCGGATCGCGAGGCCCGCGCGGAACAGAACTCGGCTTACGGCTGGCTTGGACCCCCGTAAGGGGTGCATTTATCCCACTTCAGGTCGCATCGCCGCGAACGTTCGGCGCCTCGAGACTGCCCCGCCCCTCGCACCCCTCGTGTGAGCAGTGGAAACGATGGTCGATCCAACAGGAGGCGTGATGAAGGTGGGCGCATTGCGGGCAGACAGCCATCACCTGACCAGCTGCAAAGACCCGTGCGCACCGGGTACAGGTCGCCGTCAACTCCGCGTCTCCCTCGGCCAACTCTCGAGTCTCCACTCGATCCGTCGCGGCCCTGACAGCAGGGCGCGTGTCCAACGGCACGGCAGCGGGGGCCGGTACCGGTTCCGCGGTAGCCGCTGACTCCTCTTCTCGCCGTGCGGGTTCAGCTATCATCACATCGTCGACGTGGGCGCGCTCGCTACGATCCTGGGGGGATTCGGACGGAGGGAGAGCAGCCGGCTGCACGTTGCGCTTCCCGCGGGCCGCCTTTGACCCGGCGCTGGTCTCAGCCGGCGTGTCCGCGAGATCTGTCGACGTCGAGAGCGGCCGCCGTGCGTCAGCCAGGAGTCCGCCAACGAAAAACACCAGACCAGCAGCCAGGAGGAGCACACCGGTCACGGTCATGAGTCCGACACTGCGGCCCGACGCACTCTGCACCAACAGGACCGCAAGGCCGGCCCAGACGGCCAGACGGCTATACCAGGTGAACTCGCTCATGGGAGAACCGAGACCGATCTGACCTGCACGCCGTGTCACGCCTGTCCGGGGTTATCCATGATGCTCTCTCCCACTCGAGAGTCGGCGCGCATGGCGGCCAGTGTACCCGGCCACTCCCGCCGGAACGCTAGATACCGCTCCACCTTGCGCGGGATATCGTGCTTCACGTCCTGCACGAACATGGCGGCATCGCCGGGATATCCGGCTGCTTCCAGGGCAGACCGAGCATCGGTTTCAAGGCTCTCGGCGAAGAAATCGCCAGGATACGGGACGAGATCAGCGGCGTTTACAGGGTGCAGCTCCGGATGCTGCTGCGAGACCTGCAACTTTTCGCGCTCGTAAAGAAAGCGGATGACGTCCTGCTCGAGCTTGGAGAGCGAGGCATCCTTGTACGAGCCTCCTTGAGGAGGGCAGTGCAGAATACGCAGGTCCTTGCGCAGGAAGAAATTTTTTCCCTCCATGCGCGCGTTGATCAGATAGTCAATGTCTTCACCACGGGTGATATCCGGGTCGAAACCGACGGCGGCCGCCAACTCGGCGCTGAATTCCATGTTGCCGCCAAAACAGAACGGTGTTGGCGCCAGATCCCCAGGCTCCTGCTCCAGCCGCGCCGTGGCCTCGTTCATGATGACCGCCTTGCGGTCGAATATGTTGCGCGACTCGGCCTTGGCGGCATCAACTCGCAACAAAATGGAACCGTCCTCCTGCACATAGTGTCCAGAGAGGCCATCCACCCGCACTCCATCGACCTCCGTGCCGAGCGGCTGCGTGGCCTTCTCCAGGAAAGCAGGATCGATCACCATCTCGTCATCATCGAGGGCCACGATGGCACGGCTTCCCATCGCATAGGGGATTGCCAACTGCAGGTTCCGGACTTTGGGGTAGGTGCGCAGGTCCAGAAAGCCAACTCCGGGCAGACTGTTGTCGGCGAGCCAGCGATGCAACCCGACCAGACGGGACGGCCCGAAAACAACCGAGTGGATGGAGGGGAAGCGCTCAACCAGACCGGCCGCACGACGCTCGGCGTCGGCTGCGACATCGTCGCCGGTTACAGCTACCAGTACCAGCAGATAAAAACGAGAAACGTCTAGCTTGGTCAGGCTCTCCAGCAGGGCCGCCAGGGTGCCTGGCTGGTCCACTGGGGTGGGATGGTCGTACACCGCGTCGCCAGGACGGGTCTCGCCACCGGCGCGGGTCCAGTACGTGGGCACAACCACACACGTTTCGGGCAGCATAGTGACCGATGGTACCACAGCCACTTACGGCTTCTGCGCCGAAGGGTGGCGTGCGACCGAGCAAACGCATCTAAGCGGCATCCGGGCCCTTACGGCACGATGGTACGCCTACTTGATGTGCCGTTCAATCGCCCGGATGCTCGTGCGACCGCACACACGCTTCGGCTGTCCGCCGTCGCCGTGACAAATGATGGCGCCCAGGATGTTCGCCTCAGCGTTGACATGCTCGACCAGGCCAGGACCAGCATAGGGCCCGGGGTCCTTGCCCCGGATGAGGGCATCCTGGATTTGCCGAAATGAGAGGGGAGCGCCGCTCCTTCCACCGTACGTGCCGGGCGTGTCCGGTGGGGGTACGCCGCGAAAGTCCCCCGAAATCACTTGCTGGCTCAGCGTTGAAATATACCGACCAAACACGAGTAACGGGAGTTGGCGATTAGTCAGCCCCTGACCGTTCGACGCCGTCCCCAGTGCATACGGGTCTTGCTGCTGGGTGGACGCGGTAAACGGGCGAACATACTTCGTGTAGAGTTGAAATTCGACCTTTGACATCTTTAAAGATATGGCGATTCAGACCAAGCACATCTCGGTACAGAAGCGTCAGGTAACGGCTGCGATACCGAGCATGGGAGAGATCGAACGTCGCGATTTCAGATGAGAAGGTGGTAGGCTTCACATTGGTCAGGGTACCGAACCATCCAAGCGCTTTGACCAGAGGCCACCGCTCGATCGCCGAAGAGAGGCTAGACTCTGACGCTGACGCAAGTACCAGAAGCGTCGGATGCGTGGGCTTGAAGGGCATAAACGTCACTTTGTGAAAGCCGCTCAAGGGGAAGTACGGGTCCACATAGCGTTCCACCGGCTTGCCAAGATCCGTGACAGCCGGGTCTGCCTGAACCACGAGCGGGGAGAGCGCGCCCAGGGTGATCATGAGCGCGGCTGCCACCAGCCACCGGTGCGCGCCCTTCCCCCCGGAGCGGGGCCGTTGGGGTGTGCGACGACTACCACGCTCACCTGCGTCGATTGCTGACATGATGCCCTCCAACGGGAGTTGCAGTACTGTTTCGCCGTGGTACGAGCGGCACACGGGACCGTCAAGCACGTCTGTACAGAAATATACCAACTATCTTGTGCATTGTCATTGTGAGTCTGTGAAGCGCTATCATCCATGATCAGGGTCGCATTCCGGGTGGACACTGCGCCGAGGACTTCGCCAACTTTGCCAGATCGCGCTCAACCTCCTGCGACGGGGACCAAGCGGCTGAGTATCACAACCTAGCGGCTCCAGCCTCACTGGAAACCGCATATCTCCTCCAAGTGCTCCCCAAGGAATGTAGGTGCGTTGGCCCTGCAGAGTGCGACGCGCGATGATACAGTAAGGGCACTATGCAGCGGCCCGTGTATCTGGATTACAACGCGACCACACCGATTGACCCGGAGGTGGTCGAAGCCATGCTGCCCTTCCTCGCCGAACACTTCGGCAATGCTTCCAGCATGCACGAGTACGGGTACATGGCTCACGAGGCCGTGGAGCGCGCTCGGGCCCGGGTAGCGGGCTTACTCGGCGCACGGCCGGGCGAGATGGTCTTTACGGCCGGCGGCAGCGAAACAGACAATCTGGCCATCAAGGGAGCGGTCTTCCCGCGGCTGGAGCGGCAGCCACATGTGGTCAGTACCGCGGCGGAACATCCGGCCGTGCTCAACACCCTGCAGTATCTGCGCCAGCGCTTTGGGGTCCGTTCCACGCTGCTGCCGGTCGACCAGTACGGACTGATAACAGCAGACCAGGTGCGCAAGGCGCTACGACCAGAGACCGTACTGATTACGGTAATGCACGCCAACAACGAGGTTGGGACCGTGCAGCCGATTGACGAGATTGGCGCCGTGGCACGCGAAGCAGGCGTGCTGTTTCATGTGGATGCGGCGCAGTCGGCGGGGAAGTTGCCAATCGATGTCGCTGCCCTGAAGGTGGACATGGTGACAATCGCCGGCCACAAGGTCTACGGTCCCAAGGGCATTGGCGCACTCTATCTGCGCCGCGGCACCCAGATCGATCCGCTGGTACACGGTTCGGGCCAGGAACATGGTATGCGTGCCGGCACGGAGAACGTGGCCTCCATTGTCGGGTTGGGGGTGGCGTGCGCCATTGCCGCTGACCACCAGCCTCAGGAGGAACACCGGCTGACGTTGCTGCGTGACAGGCTGCATGCCTTGCTGGCCGATGCCGTGCCGCACCTGGTCCTCAACGGCCATCCGACCCGCCGGCTACCGAACACGCTGAATGTGAGCTTGTGCGGCGCGCTGGGCCAGGCAGTGCTAGCGTTCACACCCGACGTCGCGGCTTCCACGGGATCAGCCTGCCAGGCGGGAGCCAGCGCCCCTTCCCCAGTGCTCACGGCCATGGGCCTTCCCGCTGAGCGAGCGCTATCCGCGCTACGCCTCTCGTTGGGCCGCTGGACCAGCGAGGAAGAGATCGAGCGAGCCGCGGCTGCTCTGATTGCCGGCTATGCGGCCTGTGCCGGAACCTTGTCGCCGGCGTAGCGTCGACAGCGGACGGGACATGGCGGAAGTGTCTATGGTGTACCTAGTACAAGATTAGCTATACTACAGGCATGGTTTCAACGATTGACCAGGGTCGCAGGCAGCGTAAGTGGCAGGCGGTCCATCAAGGGTTACTGGATGCAGCGGATAGCTTGTTCCGCGTCCGCGGAGTGTCTCACACGACGGTCGAGGACATAGCCGAAGCCGCCGATGTCGCTCGTCAGACGGTCTTTAATCACTTCCCCTACAAAGAGGTGTTTGCGCTGGAACTGGGTGCGGTGAGCGTCAGTCGAGTGGCACAGCAGGCTCACGCTCTGCTGGAAGCGGGTGAACCCGCGCTGCACGTCCTCCAACGCGCCGGCGAGGGGCTGCTCGAGGCAGCCACCTTCCAGGGCGAGGTCGCGGTGGTCGTGGCCCGAGAATTGCTCCATCCCGATCCAGAGCGGGCCGGCCGTGCCGCGGAGCACGTCCCGTTATCGGCGGTTTTCGAAGCGATCTTGCAGCGAGCCCATGAAGAAAACACGGTGCGGAACGATCTGCCGCTTCCCATGATTGCGTCGCGTGTCAGCGCGGTGTTACTTGGCATCGTGGCTCAGGCGACGACGTGCGAGGCAGCGCACTTGCGCCATGAACTCATTGTTGGCTTCGACATCTTATTGAACGGAATTTCGGAGAGGAGAATTTAATATGCTTTCTTGGACAAACGCAAAACGGATGGGACATCGGCTGCTGAGCGCCACGTTACGATGCCGGCAGTGCAGCCGGCCCGCGGGCGAACTGGTCGGCTTCGCTGACCGTAGTCTCGGCGAGGCCCGCTTTCTGCCACTTGACACCGGCTTTATGCCGCACAATCTGGCGGGCGACCTGCGCTGCGGGCGCTGCACGGGCCAACTCTTTCTCGACGACATCGAGCCGCTTGGTCGAAGCGTCCCACTCGACGAGGCCGGCGGCGTGCCCTTCGCCACGGTAATTGCGGGCGACGAGGCCGCCCTGCGAGAGGTCAGCAAAACGTCCGCGGCCTGAGAGTATGGCGCCGTGCCGCCCTGTGAACCACGCAGTCTCCATCACACATTCAGAAGCTGCGAGCCTGGAGCTTTTCCGGTTCGCAGCTTTTCTGCGTGGGATGGTTGTCGCTGGAGACGGCGCAGCATGGTAGAGTCCACAGGGAGATAGATTTCTCCCTTATCGTTATGACTAATAGGAGTCTTTTCACATATGAACGAACCATTGCTCGATCAGGCACGGCCTGACGCGGCACTCTTTATCGACTGGGACAACCTGAAAGTTGGCCTGAAGGACATCAGCCGGCAGCCCAATGTATCGTCGCTCCTGGATGCGGTCAATCAACGCGGACGGGTCGTCATTGCCCGTGCCTACGCGGACTGGCAGCAGCGAGCCAACGCATTTGATCCGCCGAATCTGTACGCGGCGGGCATCGAGCCGGTCTATGTGCCGGTTCGCATGCACCATGGCCGTACCTTGAAAAATAGCGCCGATGTTAAGCTGGCGGTCGACTGTATCGACTTTCTCAATACCGCCCCGCACCTGAAGACCTTTTTTCTGGTCTCGGGCGACTCCGACCTGGTCCACCTGGTGAACTTTCTGCGTGCCAGGGGCAAGCGTGTGGTAGTCGTAGCCGTATCTCATACCTTGTCGCAGGTGCTGGCCGACAATTTGGATGAACTGCTGATCTATGACGTGGACATTGACCCGGCCCGCCAACCGGAACCCGTCTCCCAGAACGGACGCAAGCCGAAGCCCGAGGCCGAGCCTCAATCGGAGCCGGAAAATCCACAGCTGGATGCGGCCTTCGAGGCGCTCTCCAACCTGCTGCGACACCGGAGCAATCGGGTAGGATCACTCTTTTCCTGGATCGGCATCCAACTGGGCCGGCGCGGTCTGGACCACCGCGTGCTCGGGTTCGAGCGCTTCAAGGACTTTATGCAGGAGGCTGAGAAGCGCGGGTACGTCCGCATTCTCACCAAGGGTCTCCAGGATTGGGCATACCTACCAGAGCAGTACGAACAGATGACAGAAACCGAGCTGGCCGCCGAGGAGGAAGAGACCGATGACGGGACCGACGACCTTCAGCCGACGGTGGCCGTCTCCGCTCTGGATGAGGACGGTCAGACACATTTCATGCGGTACCTGGTCGAACTGGAGGAGCGTTCCGACTATCTCATCCCGCCCTACATCGTGACCCACCTGGTGCGCGACAGCGTCCTACCCTCGCTCTCCCAGGCCCAGCTTCGCTCGCTGGTGCGTGACGCCATGAACGACGAAATTCTGATCGCCTCGACCCATACCGTGCCTCATCGCAGCACGGGGAAGCCGTACCACCTCCGTACGGTGAAGGTCAACGGCGACCATCCGTTGGTCACGACGTTGACCGGAAAACAGCTGGCTGACAGTGCGGTTCAGGTGGGCCAGACGTAGTAGCTGCGTCGCCTTTTCATCCACAGTCGATATCGCCGACGGAAGATTTCTTGGGCTCGCAACCCGGTGGGCACGACCCTTTATCGCGTGGTGTGCATCGGCATAATCACGTGCGTATAGTCCACCGAGTCGATTGGCTTGAAGACGGCCGCCGAGTTTGGGCCGGTGATCTCCAGCCCTACCTGAGCTGACTGCATGGCGCCCAGCACATCCGACACGTAGCGGGAGTTAAACTGGACTTTGGCGCCGGCGCCGTTCACCACGGCATCGAGTTCGCCGCGATCCTCACCCAGTTCGGCTGCGGCGCCACTGACGACCACCGTACCCATGCCGGCTTCCTCGCCCGGCTGTATTTCGAGCGTAATGGCGTTCGAGTTGTCGCGAGAGAAGAAGCTGGCGATCTTGGTGGCTTTGAGCAGGTCGGCGGTGCTGACCACCATTTTGGTGCCGAACTTGGCCGGGACTAACTGCTTGAGATTCGGGTACGATCCCTCAATCAAGCGGGAAACAACGTGGAGGTCGGTGGTGCGGAAAATGACCTGGTTTCGGTTCGGCGTCACCGTGATCTCCACCGTCTCCTCGGCGTCCGGCAGAATCTTGCCCAGCTCAGACAACGTTTTGCCCGGGACGATCACGCTGAAGTCACCGCTGGAGCCCTCCGTCAGATCCCCGCGGCGCAGCGCCATACGGAAACCGTCGGTGGCGGCCAGAGAGAATTGATCGCCGGAGAAGGTCGCCAGCGCGCCGGTCAGCATGGGGCGCGTGTCGTCCATGGCAGCGGCGAAGACCACCTGCTCGATCATCTCTTTCAAGAGTCCGGCCTGCACGCGTGCAGCCGGTTCCTCCGTGGCAATGGGAATGACGGGGAAGTCATCGGCCGTCATACCGCGAATATTCGCCTCGAAGCGTCCCGAGTTCAGGTGGGCGGACTGGCTCCCCTGCTTGACGGACAAATCCACCGGATTCCCGGGCAAGGTATCGACAAACTCCGTCAGCAGCTTGGCTGGGAGCGTAATCGCGCCCTCTTCGCCCACCGTCGCGTCGATCCAGGTGCTGATGGCAATGTCAAGATTGGTGGCGGCGATTTTCAGGCGACCGTTTTCCGTCGCCAGCAAGATATTGGTGGTGATGGGAAGGGGACTGCGCGCAGCTACGGCCCGGCCCGCGACATGCAAGCCGTGGCTGAATTGCTCCTGCCTGGCATTGATCTTCACGTGACGCTCCTCTCGAGAAGGCTCTGACCGAAAGATCAAGCATTATGTCTACTTGAGAGCGATGCGGCAGGCCATGGGGTTCAGCGGGTGGGGTTGGCAGAATTATACGAGAAGCGTCGCGGTGGTTCAACGGGCCGTGGGCGCAGCGCCATCGATTAGCAGCCCATAGTTGAGCAATGCCGAGCCGTCTTTGAACCGGGCGTTGTACGCGCTGTCCAGATTGGCCTCGATGACCCACTTGCCGTGCAGCCGAGCCGAGGACACCAGGCACGCCCCGGCGCCGGGAGTGGTGCCGGTCTTGATGCCGTCCACGGCCGCATAGTCCCACAGCAAGTGGTTCACGTTGGTCCAGACATGCACGAAGCGTCCATCCACTGAACGAGCAGTCCAGGTGCGGGTGCGCACCACCCGAGCAAACGTGCGATAGTGCATGGCGGCGCGCGCTACCTCCGCCAGATCATGCGCGCTGGTCACCTGGCCCGGATTGTCGAACCCATTGGGAGTGAGGTAGTGCGTGTGCGTCAGATGAAGCTTGGCCGCTTCCGCGTTCATCAGCTTGACGAAACGGTCAGGAGTGCCCGCCACCGCCTCGGACAGAGCAATGGCCGCGTCATTGCCCGAGGGCAGCAGCATGCCGTAGAGCAGCTCGCGCACGCGCATCTGCTCACCGGCATAGAGACCAGCCGTCGATCCGCCGTACGACACCGCCAGCGCGCTAACCGTGACGATGCGGTCCAAAGGCACGTGATGCCGCAGCACGACCAGGGCGGTCATGACCTTGACGGTGCTCGCCGGAGCACGTCGCGCCTGGGCGTGCTTGGCATAGAGCAGGTCGCCGGTCCACCCGTCGATCACGACGGCCGAGGGCGCCGTAAGCGATGGCACGGGATCCGACGAGGAATGGACGGGGTGTACTGGGAGCGCCAGTAGAGCCAGAAACAGCAGTCCGGCCGCCTTCCAGATCAACTCAGGATCCGCGTGGAACGGCGCCACCGGCAACCAGATACGGCATAGGCGATGAGGTCGCCAGGAGCCGGGAAACGCCGAAACAATAGAACGCTCCGGGAAGAGTTGTGACGAAATAGAGACGCTCTGGATTGTAACCGGAGAATGGGCTGACAGGAGGGTCTGAGTCCGAGTGGTGAAGAGCTAATCCGACCTGGGGCAGGGCACGACCAGGCGGCACTCTCCGTGGCTGAACATACACTGAGATAGGCTCCATTTTCTTTGAGCGGCGGTAAGCAATGCATGATCACCGAGCGGCGCTGGTCTATCATCCACACCTCTTGCGCTATGACTTTGGACCGTATCATCCCCTGCGCCCGGAACGCATCACCGCGGGCCTCGATCTCCTCATAAAAGCGCGACTCTGGAATGCGGAGGCGGAGCTGTTGACGCCGATCCCGGCGACCGACGCGGAGCTGGAACTGGTACACGATCGGGCGTTCATCCAGGCCGTCCAGCGGGCGGGCGGCGGCGAACTGGCCGGAACACAGCAGCAGGTAGCGTTCGGGCTCTCCAGCAGCGACAATCCGCCCTTTCCGGACATGCATTACGCCGCTGCGTTGGTGGCGGGCGGCTCCGTGCAAGCGGCCCGTCAGATCATGAACGGCGCCCTGGACCACGCCTTTAACCCGGCAGGTGGATTGCACCATGCGTCGCACGGCCGGGCCTCTGGGTTCTGCATCTACAACGATCCCGCCGTGGCCGCGGCTGTGGCTGTTCGCGAGTTCGGCGCGCGCGTGGCATATGTCGACTTCGACTGCCATCATGGAGACGGCGTGCAGTCGATCTTCTACGACCGTCCAGACGTACTGACCGTCTCATTCCACGAGAGCGGCCGATGGCTCTTCCCGGGAACCGGAGACGTGGACGAAACGGGTGAAGCCGCGGGCCAGGGATACTCCATCAATGTGCCGTTCGCCCCGTTCACTCAAGATGATTCCTGGCTGGAGGCGATGCACAGCATGGTACCGGCACTCATCGCGCGTTTCAAGCCGGATCTGCTGATCAGCAGCCATGGCTGCGACACGCACGAGTACGACCCTCTCACGCACCTCTCCCTCTCGACGCGCTCCTTCGTGGCGCAGGCGCAGCTTCTCCACCAGTTAGCCCACCAGCATTGCGACGGTCGCTGGCTGGCGGTGGGCAGCGGCGGGTACGACTGGAGACGCGTGGTGCCGCGCTCCTGGGCCATCGTCTGGGCCGAGATGACCTGCCGCCAACTGGACGAAACGTTACCAGCCGCGTGGCTGGACGCGTGGACCGAACCTGGGGAAGAGCCGTTGCCGCGCACATTCGCTGATCCTTCGGAGGAGCAACGACAGATGCCGCGCAAGTCCGAGATCGATGAGATCAATCGGGCAGCCGTGCAGGCGGCACGTGGTCTGGCGCGTCTCGGTTGACACACGCCTGTCCGGTGAAACTCTCAGCGCCTGGGCCCGGTATATGCTGATAGGGAGACCACGCGGGGATCAGCCGCTGGGAGAGAGAATGAGTCAACTCAAGATGGTATCCGATGAGGAGCTTATTCAGCGGGCCAGGCAAGCGGATCATGTCGCCTATCGCGAGCTGGTCGATCGCTACAAGGATGCCGGCTTCCGCGTGGCGCTCGCTATCTTGCGACACGAGTCAGATGCTGAAGACGCCCTGCAAGATGCGTTCATCAAAGCGTATGTGTATCTTGGGTCGTACTCGCCGCGCTTTCGGTTTTACACCTGGTTCTCGACCATCGTGCGAAACGTGGCGCTCTCTCAGCTCAAGGCCCGCGACTGGGTGGTGACGCCCCTGCCGGAGGAAGCGCTGCGTCCTGTGCGGGCGGTCATCGAGGATTCGCCCGAGTTGGCCGTGTTGGCCTCCAGCCGCGCCGATATCGTGCGCGATGCGGTGCGGGTTTTACCCGAGCGCTATCGGCGGGTGCTGGTGCTGCGATACTGGCACGATCTGTCATATGAAGAGATCGCCACCGTCACCGAGCAGTCACTGGGCGCGGTGAAGACCCAGTTACACCGCGCAAAGTCCCTGCTGGGAGATGGGCTGCGCGTGCCGGGCCTGGATCTGGCGCCGGACTGAGCCATGGCACTGCACGTCAACTCGACTGAACCAGAGGTTCGAGAACCGGTGCTGGGACCAGACTTTGCGCGGCGCCTAGAGGCTTCGCTGGACGATGCTGATCGGCATCGACGACGGCGCGCTGTACTCCAGCGCTCAACCTCGCTGCTGCCGCTCGTGCTGTTGATCGGCCCCATCTTCGCCTGGCGGCTGATACTGGCCTCACCAGACGATGTCCATCTGTCGATCGGGGCGCTCTCCTGGGTGGCCTTTTTCCTGGATGTTGGGGTCCACGTCGATTCGGCCCTCTTGCGCTACCTGCATTTGCAACTGCTTCCATCCATCGTCGGCATACTCCTGTTTGCCCTGGTAACGGTCAGGCTCCTGTGGAATCCGCGCGGCGAAGAGTAACGCGACGCCGCCTATTTCTGGCCGGCTGGCTCGGTTTGTTGGCACTCAGTTCCCTCCTGCCGCTCTCCGCCGTGTTCCGCGGCGTGGTCCACCTTGGTCCCGACCCGCTGCACGTACACGGCACGCTGGCGCAGCCTGTGATATCGATCGGCGGCGATGTGATACTACCCCATGGCTCTCACGCTATCGTAATCGCCATCTACGGCAACATTCAGATCATCGGTAGGGCCTCCGATGATCTGGTCGCCGCGGACGGCAACGTGTACCTACACCGGCATGCTCAGGTCGACGGCGACGTGCTGACCCTGGTGGGAGGCATCTATCGCGCTCCAGGCGTCACCGCCAACGGCCGCCTGGGCGGCGTGCTGCATCGCTGGAACGGAACCTCGGCGAAGGCGGGCCATCAGCTCGGCTCTGCCGTGGCCACCAGCGTGCGACTCGGATTGGCTGCCGGCCTCGCCTTGCTGCTGGTGGGCACCTGCCTCACCGTCATTTTCCCCTGGCAGGTGGTGTTGATCTCCACCACGCTGCGTGCCTCCCCGCTCAAAAGCGTCGGCGCCGGCATCGTCAGCCTGGTGACCTTTGTGTTTCTCGTGGTTCCCCTCGGCCTCAGTCTGGCCGGTCTCCCCTTTGCCCTTTTGCTGTCCGTCGCCGCCTCTCTAGCCTGGCTCTTCGGGATGACCGCGGCGGCCATGGTGGTGGGAAGGGCGCTGGCACACCGAACCGTCCCGCTGCTCTGGGCCACGGCTGCCGGACTGGTGGTGCTGGCCCTGATCATGGCGGTACCAGTGTTGGGTCCGTTGCTGGTCACCGCTACCGGTCTGGTCGGAGCGGGAGCCCTGGCCGTTGCTCTACTCAGTCGCGCTCGTCCGGTCGCCCCGTTTTCCTGAAACTTTCCGGCGCTGCGATCAGTAAGTAGTTGTAGTTCACACGCCGCGACGAGCGCGAAAGGAAACGAATGGAAGCTCCGGTGGCCGCTCCCCAGGGTGGCTTTATGGCAGCCACGATCTCGATTCATACCCAACGGTCCCGAGAGTTTATCGACCTGACTGACCAGATATGCGACGAGATCCGTCGTTCCGGCGTTCGCAATGGGATCGCGATTGTTGCTTCGCAGCACACCACGGCGGCCATCATCGTGAACGAACACGAGCCGGAGTTGCTCAAAGATCTGGACGCCTTTCTTTGCCGGCTGGCGCCGATTGAGCACCAGTACGCACACAACGCCATTCCCTGCCCGCCCACGGAGCAGCCCAACGGCCACTCACATTGCCAGGGACTGGTGCTGCCCACCAGCACCACCATTCCCATTGTGGATGGCAGGCCGACGTTGGGGCGGTATCAGCGCATCTTTCTCGTGGAGTTAGACTGTCCCCGGCCGCGCAAGGTGGCCATGACCGTGATGGGGAACTAGCGAGCAGACCCGACTTACCAGTTCAGCTGCTCCACGAAGATGTCCACCTCGCCCCCACAGGACAGGCCGACATCGAAGGCCATATCGTCTGAAATGCCGTAGTGGAGTAGGCGAGGCGCTCCGCCGCGCAACACATCCTGCGCCTCCTCGAAGACCGCTCCCTCCAGGCAGCCCCCGCTCACCGATCCCGCGATCTTCCCGGTCGCGGTGATCGCCATCTTGGCGCCCTTGGGACGCGGAGTCGAGCCGGCGGTCCGAACTACGGTGGCAATGGCCACCTGTTCGCCCTCGTCAGTCCAGCGGTCGAGTTCCGCGAGTATGTCTTGCATGGTGTGTCCTCCTGGTGGTGTGGGCGGCCCCCCCTCCCCCTCCAGGGGGGAGGGGAGCTACTACAGGCAACGATGTCTCTAAGGATTCCCTCCTCCCCCCCGCGGGGGGGCCGGGGGGAGGGGGGGACGTGGAGCCGAGGAATCGCTCCACCTTTACTCGATGATACCGGTTGGCCGGGGCAGACTGCTACCATACTCTGGACTATACTTTGACGATCTATCTCGGTACGCAAGGCTGGAGTTACAAGGACTGGGTTGGTTCCTTCTACCCTCCGGGGACGACCGCTCGGGACTTCCTGGCCTGCTACGCGCAACAGTTCGACGCCGTGGAACTGGACACGACGTTCTACGGCATACCGGCGCCGAGCCGTGTCCGTACCTGGTTCGACGTCACCCCGGACGACTTTCTCTTCACGGCGAAGGTTCCCCGCACCATCACGCACGACCGTCACCTGGTCGACTGCCGGGAAGACTTCGAGGAGTTCGTCGCAACCATGGGACTGCTCGGTCACAAGCTGGGGCCCATCCTGATCCAACTGCCACCCGACTTCACCGCGGTGGAGCGGCCGGCCCTAGAAGCCTTTCTCCGCCTGCTGCCTTCCGAGTACCGCTTCGCGGCGGAGTTTCGCCACCGCTCCTGGCTCACCGAGGAGACCGATGAGTTGCTCCGCCAACACCGCGTCGCCTGGACCATGATCGATCTCTCGTTCATGCCGCGGCGCACGGTCCTGACCACCGACTTCACCTACGTTCGCTGGCTGGGAGATCGACGTAAGATCGTGCGCATGAATGAGACGCAACTCGACCGAACGGCGGAGCTTGATGGCTGGGCACAATCGCTGAAAGCGATTGCGAAAGAGGTAGTACGCGTCCACGGCTTCGTGAATAATCACTATTCGGGCCACTCGCCGGCCGATGTCCGCTATTTACGCCGGCAGCTCGGCTTGCCGGCGCTGGCCGGCGCAGAGCACCTCGAACAGCGGCCACTGCTGTGAATCCGCTCTACACGGTGATGGAATCGCGCCATCGTTGGAGCATTCTGGCCGGGCTGAGCTTCGGCGCCGGCTGTCTGATCGCCATGATGGTGCTGGCCTATGGCTGGGCACACTGGCTGGCTCGCCTCTGGCTGCTGGCCGGAATCGTCGTGGCGTTGTACTGCCTGGCACGCGGCTTTTTGTGGTGGAAACAGGCGGCCGACCGAGAGCTGGCTCGGCTGGAAGCAGAAGCACGCAAGCGAGCGCAGCCGCGGATGGAGGGCGCGCCTGCCAGCGCGGGAGCGGGGGCCGAACCGGCGGAAGCGCTTGCGAGGGTTGAGACTGAGACGGCGGAATCGGGGTAACTGCTGGACAACATGAATCCTTCATCCCCACCGGCCATGGACCACTGGCTCGACGCTCTGCCCCAAGTCCTCGGCGCTCAGGCCCTCGTGCTGCGGCGGCTGCTAGCCGGCGTGCGGAAGGACTCCCGATGGCAATTCCTAGAGGTATCCTGCTCTGTGGCGCGAGGCGCCGGAGATCGCTACTCCGATCTCGATCTCGGGCTGGGAGCGCGAGCCGAGGCCTGGCCGGACTGTTTGCAATCGATTGACCCACTCGTCTCGCCGCTCGGTGAGGTGGTCGACATCCTGCACCACCGGGTCGCCGAATGGGGTGACCGGCCGCATCAGCGGACCTTTGTCCAGTACCGCAACGGAGTGCAGCTCGACCTCGTGACGTTTCCCACCCCGCCAAGCGTCGGATTGTCGCCTCAGTCAATCGCCCTCCACGATCCGGACGGACTGCTGCGGCAGACGGTGACTCCGGACATCATGCAGACCAACCCCAGGGATGTTCGAGAGTGGGCCTTTCTAGGCTGGACGGCGCTGGCCGATCTGACCAAGTACCTGCGCCGTGGGTCGCTCTGGGAAGCGCTGCAGCGACTGCACGAGGCGCGCACCCAGGTCTGGCGCCTCTGGGCCGCTGCGCAGGACATACCGTATCCACTCTTCGGCCTGCCTGCCGTGCTGGACGAGCCACGGGCCCGCGTTCCGCCCGGCATCCAGTCCACCGTGGCTGCCCTGGAGTTGAACGACCTGCTGTGTGCCGGTCGGGCATGTGCGCTGCTACTGGAGCGAGCCGGTAATCTGGCCGCGGAGCGTTGGCAGGCCGAACTTCCCACCGATATGGCAGCGTATGTTCAGCGCGGATTACAGCGGGCTTCCGAGGAATTGGCCCCGTCACAGCCATGTGGACAGTTCACAACCGGCGAGTCGTAGCGTTACTGTTCCACTATGTCCCCCGGCTAGCCGGCGCCGTCCCAAACTGCTTGGCCAGATCTGCCGTGGGCGCATAGACCAGCGTGAGGTGCGTGCCGCTGACACGCAGGTATTCGGCGCCGTTCGCTTGCGTCACCGTGGTAGCCTTCCCAGAGACCGTATGGGCGTGGGGGAAGCGCTTCCTCAGCGAGGTGAGCATCGCCGACCGTGCCGCCACAGCAGCGCTGTGGGTGGTCCAGACCGACTTCATGATTATGGCGGTTTGGGCGCCGTTTTCCAGCGTGATGTAGCGGTCGCCGCGGTAGAGGTTGGTGACCTGCGTCGCGGTGGCCTTGGGGAGAAATTGCCAGAGCAGAACCTGATAGCCGAAGGCGCCGAACACGTCGTCGTCCATCTGCTTCCAGTCGGGAAACCCGCTAATGCCGTGCAGCGTCACCGCGACCGGCTTCCAGCCGTTCAGGTAGGCGGTGGGATGCATGATCTCGTAGGTCGAGCTCGGCAACCGATGGTAGGCAGCATCGACCGAGGCCATGCCGCGCATTTTATAGAGCGTGGTGACGAAGTCGAGGCCGGTGGTATAGGGGAAGTTGATGTCGCGTTGCATGGCTACCGGCAGCGGTGGGGTGGGACGCGACTCGATCTTGATGAACGCTTTGATCTCCTGCGCGGTGTAGTTGCGCTCGATATAGAGCAGCTCGGTGTTCACCGCGTCGCCCTCGGTGAGCGCGTGGCGAGCGCCCAGGGCGTCGCTGTTTCGGTAGGCCACCTTGTCGAGGTTCGGCATCAGCTTGTTGAGGTGGTAATACTGATCCTGAAGCGCGTGGGTGTACTCGTGGGCGATCACGTGACGCTCAGGCCCGAGCGCTTCGTTCAGGTGGTTTCGGACCGACAGAGTCTTGGTGTTGGGATCGTAGAACCCGATCACCTGTGAGGTGAGACCGCTGTAGGTGATGTTGTGCAAACTATCGGTCGGCTTGAGCAGACCAAGCAGCACATCCTCGCGCTGACCCAGCGTGATCTCGATCTCCGGGGTGTTCGACGCGATGTTCGCGCGTAAAGCGGCCACAAAAGCGGCATCGTTGTCGAATTTAACCCGGACCGAGTGTAGCGCCTTGAGGTGCCGAATCTGCTGCGTGCTCTGCTCGATCCCGGCGACGAGTTGGGTGGGATCAGCGGCCACGGCAGGGCGGAAGCCCCAAGAGCCGAGCAGCGCCAGCAGGGAAAAACAGACCGCTATTCTTCGGACGATGCTCATGAGGCCGCCTCCGCGATCGAGCCGCTCAGGCCCAATTCCGGCGCAATCCCGCGCATCGCCTGGATCACGAAGGTGATATGCTGGTCCAGGTCGACATCCAGGTCCTGGGCGCCGTTGATGACGTCGTCCCGGTTCACTCCCCGGGCAAAGCCTTTGTCTTTCATCTTTTTACGGACCGACTTTGCTTCCAGATTTCCCAGACTCCGGTCCGGGCGAACCAGCGCGGCAGCGGTGATCAGGCCAGTGAGTTCGTCTACCGCGAACAGGGTCTTGTCCATTCGACTGCTGCGCGGCAAGCCGAGGTAGTCGGCGTGGGTCAGGATGGCGTAGATCACATCCTCCGGATAGCCTTTCTCCCGGAGCACCCTTGAACCGTACAGCGGGTGCTCATCCGGATCCGATTTCGCCTCCGGGTTGGGATGCTGCTCGTAGTCGAAGTCGTGGAGCAAGCCAACGATCCCCCAGCGTTCCTCATCTTCGCCGAACTGGCGGGCGTAGGCCCGCATGGCTGCTTCCACTGCCATCATGTGGCGTCGCAAGCTTTCGCTCGCCGTGTATTCTGTCATGAGCGCCCAGGCATCGGCCCGCGTCTGTTCCATGGTACGTTCCCTTCCCGTGTCGCGCCGCTCCAGAATGGACCGCAGCGCACGCCGCATTGTACCGCGAGCGTGTTTGGGGCTCTGAGCGACCTATAATGCCCTACAGGGCGGCGCCGGACCGAAGAGGGAGAGGGTAATGGGCAATATATATCGGAACTACATCGGTGGCTCATGGGTGGAATCGGTAAGCGGCCAGACCTTCGAGAGCCTCAATCCCGCCAATTGCGACGAGGTGATCGGCGTCTTCCAGCGGTCCGGTGAGGCGGACGTGGTGGCGGCGGTGGACGCTGCCCACGCCGCATGTCGCGCCTGGAGCCGCACGCCGGCGCCGGCGCGTGCCGACCTGATCCTGCGAGTCGGTCTCCTGCTGGAGCAGTACAAGGACGAGTTAGGCCGGCTGGAGACCCGCGAGATGGGCAAGGTGCTGGACGAGGGACGCGGCGATGTGCAGGAAGGCATCGACATGGCGATGTACATCGCGGGCGAAGGTCGCCGGCTTTTTGGCGAGACCGTGCCGTCCGAGTTGCGCAGTAAGTTTGCCATGATGGTACGGCAGCCGCTGGGCGTGGTGGGCCTTATCACCCCGTGGAACTTCCCGATCGCGATTCCCACCTGGAAGCTGTTTCCCGCGCTCGTCTCAGGCAATACGGTGGTGTTCAAACCGGCGGAGGATACCCCGGCCTGCGCCACCCGTCTGGTCGAGATCTGCGAAGAGGCAGGCCTGCCCCCGGGGGTGCTGAATCTGGTCACCGGCTACGGACCGGAGGCAGGGGCGCCGATCGTGAGCCACGCGTCGGTGCGCATGGTCTCCTTCACGGGTTCCTCGGTGGTGGGACGCGAGATCGCCGCGCGCGGCGGCCAGTGCCTGAAAAAGGTGATGCTCGAGCTGGGCGGAAAGAACGCCATGATCGTCCTGCCGGACGCAAATATGGACCTGGCCCTGGAAGGGGCGCTGTGGGGCGCTTTCGGCACCACCGGACAGCGTTGCACCGCCACCAGCCGTATCATCCTGCACCGAGACATCGCCGATGAGTTTACCGAACGCCTGGTAGCGCGAACCAAAAAGTTGCGCATTGGCTCCGGACTGGACGAGGGCGTGGACGTTGGTCCGCTCATCAACCAGCAGCAACTGGAAACGGTCGAGCGGTACACCGAGATCGGCAAGCAGGAAGGCGCGAAGCTGCTGCTGGGCGGCCAGCGATTGACCGGGGAGGAGTACGACCGCGGCAATTTTTATCAGCCTACTATCTTCGGCGGCGTGAACTACCGGATGCGCATTGCCCAGGAAGAGATCTTCGGCCCCACGGTGGTCATCATGCCCGTGGGCTCGTACGACGAGGCCGTCACCGTGGCAAACTCAACCGACTACGGCCTCTCCAGCGCAATTTATACGCAGGATGTGACGCTGGCCTTTCAGGCCATGCAGGACCTGGATGCAGGCATCACCTATATCAACGCGCCGACCATTGGGGCGGAGATTCAACTGCCCTTCGGCGGCACCAAGTCCACCGGCAACGGACACCGCGAAGCAGGCACCAGCGCCATCAAAGAGTTTACGGAGCCAAAATCGATTTACGTCGACTATAGCGGGAAGCTGCAGCGGGCTCAAATAGATGTCGAGCAGCATGGCGCCTGAGTTCCACGCCAGAGCATTGACAAGTTAAGCACGGAGAGAAAAGAGTGACTGTTCGGCGTATAACACTCCTGGGTGAACCGATTCTTCGCCAAAAGTCCAAAAAAGTCCATCGCGTCGATGCCTCCATTCAGGAGTTGATTGAGGACATGATCGAAACCATGCACGCCGCTCCAGGGGTAGGTCTCTCCGCGCCGCAGGTAGCCGTGCCGCTGCGCATCATCGTTACCTACGCCGACGAGAAGGTTCGGGCGGTAATCAACCCGGAGATCGTCGACCAATCGGAGGACATGGCCGAAGATGTCGAGGGCTGTCTCAGCATTCCGCGCTGGTACGGGCCGGTCATGCGACACGAGAAGATCACAGTCCGCGGTCTAGGCAAAAACGGCAAGCCAGTCAAGATCAAAACCGCCGGTCTGGAAGCACGCGTCTTCCAGCACGAGATCGACCACCTCAACGGAGTCCTCTTTCTCGACCACGTCGAGGACCGAAGCAAGCTCTACAAAACCACCTCCAAAGAAGAGGAGGAGGAGATGGAGCAGGAGAACGTGTACGCGTGAGGCGGGGATGTCTGCCATGGGTTCAGCTGTACACGTCCTCGGGATGCCCATGGCCAGGAGGAGGCGGCGGTGCGATTCGGGGTGAGTCTTCCCAATGTAGGCGACTGCGGGAGCCCGCAGACGCTGGTTGAACTGGCCCAGGAGGCAGAAGCCGCGGGCTGGGACGGCGTGTTCCTCTGGGATTGCATACACATTGAGATCGCCGAGCGCGATAGATTACCGATGGCCGACCCGTGGATTGCGCTGGCAGCCATCGCTTCGGTCACGTCGCGGGTGCGCATTGGGCCGATCGTGACACCCCTGGCTCGTCGGAGGCCGTGGAAGGTTGCCCGTGAGACCATCACTCTCGATCACCTCTCTCATGGCCGGCTGACCCTGCCGATCGGCTACGGGGCCACGGACGATGGCGCGTTTTGTAAGGTCGGGGAGGAGACGGATGCCAGGGTGCGGGCCGCAAGGGTTGAGGAAGGGCTGGAGATCCTGACCGGGCTGTGGAGCGGAGAGCCGTTCTCCTATCATGGCGACCACTACCAGGTGGAGGAGATGACCTTCCTTCCCCGACCGGTCCAGTCGCCCCGCATCCCGATCTGGCTGGACGCCGCCTGGCCCCGAATGCGATCGATGCGTCGAGCCGCCCGCTACGACGGGATCATCGCCGGAAGGAAGGACGAGGACGGGGGACCGATCACACCGGAGGACATTCGAGCCATGCGGACGTGGCTCGAGAAACACCGACGCGACATGGGGCCCATCGACATCGTGCACGAGGGCGAAACACCTGGTGACCATCCAGACTCAGCGATTGTAGCCGTGCAACCGTGGGCCGACGCCGGGGTTACCTGGTGGATTGAGTCTGTCTGGAGCCACTTCTATAGAGGCACCTTGGAGAGCATGCGGGAGCGGATCAGACAGGGACCACCCGTTAGAGCCAGAGCATGATGGTGGCGATAGTGGCGTTGATGGCGCTGCCACCGTTCGGGGTGATGCTGCTGGTCTGGCCCAGCCAGTTGTAGCTCATGCTGTTCCCGCACTCACGCCCAACTGATTGCCGTTGGCATCGTAGCCGTACGTGGGGTTGCCCGCAGCGGTACTGCTGGTCAGCTGATCGACGTTGTTGTAGCTCATGCTGGTGGGTGTGGCGCCGCCGAACGCCGAGGATGTCATGTTGCCGTTGTTGTCGTAGCCGTAGGCGTAGTTCCCGCCGCTGCCGCTCCAGGGCTGATCCACCTCGGTCAGCCGATTGAGCGCATCGTGCTGGTAGTTCATCGTTCTCGAAGCCCATTCAAGTCCAGTGGCGCTCAAGCGCCTTTTCATAGCCATCGCGGGTAATGTATGCCACGCGCCCATGGGTGTAGCGCTCCAGAACGCGCGCTCGTCCCTTCTGGCCCAGGTCGTGGCGCAGCTCGGGATCCTGTTCCAGGCGCCGCAGGGCTTCGCCCAGCGCTGTTGGGTCGCCTTCCGGCACGATGAGACCGGCGTCTCCAATCACCTGGGGGATCTCTCCGGAATCGGAGCCGACCACCGAGACGCCGCTGGCCATGGCCTCGATCAGGACTCGCCCGAACTGCTCCCTCCAGCTGGGGGTGGTCAGAGATGGTAGTACCACCACGTCAAAGCCGCGCATGCGAGCGGGCATCTGGGCCGAGGAGACGCGCGCCTCAATCGAGACGCGATCCTGCCAGCCTCGCAGGACGACTCGTTCCTCGATTGCCTTCCTGAGCGGTCCGTCGCCCAGGTAGGCGAGTCGAGCGTCAGTGCTGAGGTGGCCGAGCGCCTCAAGGGCTAGCAGCGGGGCTTTGGCCGCGATGAGGCGGTTGGGGAAACCCACGGTGAAGGAGCCTCCGTGCGGCTCACCCGGCGTGAACACCTCTGCATCAACCCCGAACTGAGGCACTACCGTCACCCTCCCCTGGTAGCCCTTGTGCCGCAGCACCCGCGCCGCGTCCTCGCTCCCCGCCAGGGCGTGCGCAGCCCATCGATAGACAGCTCGTTCCGTATCCGAAAAGGGGAACGGATACCGGCGTGGGATGTTCTGCCAGGTGAAGAACAGCGACGGTACGCCCGCACGCCTCGCGTGCGTCGCGCCCAGGAAGGTAGCGAGGTTGAAGGGCTCTTCGTCGAGATGGATCAGGTCTGGACGCACCTGTTGGATGATGTCGGCCAATTGCGGGTAGTAATGCAGATGAAAATGCCCGTTGAATCGCAGCGGGGACACGATCAGTCGATAGTTGGCGTCATCGCCGGGTTCTAAACGCTGTATGCTTCGTCCTTCGCGCCACTCCGCCGGAACGACGGCAACCACCTCGATGCCGAGTTTCGCCAGCGCGTCCAGTTTGCGCCGGTACGCACTGACCAAGAGGGCTTTGGAGACGATGAGCAGCTTCACCGGCTCAAGACGTTCCGGTAGACCTGGGCCGTCTGCTCCGCGGTCACCCGCCAGGAGAATCGCCCGCCCTGTTGTCTGGCGCCTTCCGCCAGCTGGCGGCGATCTCCCTCGGAAGATGCCAGCCGGACCATGGCCTCAGCCCAGGCGCCGGCGTCGTCCGGCGGCAGAAGCCACCCTCCGTCGCCCACCACCTCGGGAATGCTGGTGGCGTTCGACGCGACCACCGGCACGCCACAGGCCATAGCTTCCAGCGGCGTGAAGCCAAAACCCTCGTAGCGCGACGGAAAGCAGAAACCGAGAGCGGAACGATAGAGGGCGGGCATGTCGGCCTGCGCCACTCTCGGCACCACGAGCACCTCATCGCCCAGTCCCAGCTCACGTATCAGTCGAGGAATATCGGGGTAGAGCGGATCGGGTGGCGGGAAATCGGCCACGATCACCAGCTTGCACTCGTGCCGTCGCATGGCTTCACGCGCTTGCTCCCAGGCACGGATCAACAAGGTAATGTTTTTCCGCTTTTCGGCGCCGCCGGTATAGAGCAAATACCGCTCGGGCAGGTGGTAGCGCGCTCTGAGGGCGTCGGCCTCACCATCCACGCCATTCGGTTGGTAGACCTCATCGACGGCCTCATAGGTCACCGTCACCCGATCTTCGGCAATCCCAAGCACTCGGCAGATATCCCCTTTGGAGTGCTGCGAGACAGTGATAATGGCCACTGCTCGGCGCACCGTCCAGGCCATGAAGCGGCTGTACCAGGCAGACTGCCGGGTCCGGTGATACCCAGGGAGAACCAGCGGGATCACGTCGTGCAGCGTCACCACCAGCGGTGAGGTCGAGATCGGTGGCGCAGCGAAGTAGAGGGAATGAATCAGCGCTTCGCGGTGCAGTGCGCTCGCCACGGGCAGAGCAACGGTCTCCCACGTCAGCTTGTCGAGCCGAGCGCCCGGGCCGGCCCCCCGGTTGAGGCGCCGAAAGGGAGTCGAGAGACGCTGGGAGGACAGACCGGGTGCCTCCAGTTCCGCGTCTCGGGTGTACAGCCGGAACTGTAGATCGGGCGCGACCTGGGGCAACAGCGGGGCCAGGTTCCGGCTGTAGACGGCGGACCCGGAAAACGGGGAATCGAGCAGCAGCCCGTTCAAACCGATCTCAGGCACCGGCGACCACCTGGCCGTAAACCTCAAGCGTTTCCACCGCGGTTCGCTGCCAGCTGAAATGAGCCGCCCGCTGGGTGCCACGCTCCCGGAGGATGGCGCCCAGCGTCGCATCCTCCAGCAGACGGTGCACGCAGTGAGCCATCTCCTCCACGTTTTCGGGATGGAACAGCAGGGCGGCGTCGCCCACCACCTCCGGCAGGGAGGCCGCCGAGCTGCAGGCAACCGGTGCACCGCAGGCCAGGGCTTCGAGCGGCGGTATGCCGAAGCCTTCATAGAGGGTGGGGAACACGCAGACACTCGCCGACTGATAGAGAGCCAGCAAGCCCTGCTCATCGGGACGGAGAAAGCTCACATGGTCGCGCAAGCCCAGTTGATCCAGACGGGTGAAAATCGAATCGAAGAGCCAACCCCTGGCGCCTGCGATCACCAGACGGTGCGGAACGCCCGACGCCCGCAGGATCGCGTATGCCTCCAGCAAGCGGACGTAGTTCTTGCGCGGCTCCAGCGTGCCCACGGACAGGATATACGGCCCATCGATTCCCAGTTTCCGAACCACATCTCCCGCCACGTGCGAATCTGCGGCCGGTCGGAACTCCACTCCGGCCGCCTCGGACACCACCGTGATCCGCTCCTGCGAAATGCCGAGTCGTTCGATCAGGTCGCGTCGAGTTTGCGCCGACACGGCAATAATGCGGGTTGCGCGCCGAGCGGAACGGGGCACCACCTCGGCGAGATAGGCGCGCAGCGTCGGATAGGCGCACTCGGGCTTTACCATGAACGCTAGATCATGAATGGTCAAGACGGTCGGTTTCCTTCGCACCGGCGGCAGTGTGAAATCGGGGGAGTGGAACAGGTCGAAATTGCCGATGAACGCCTGAACCGGAAGCGGGAGCTGGGCGCGCTGCCAAACGAGATTTACTACCCGGTCGGACAGGGGCAATGGCCGCACGGTGAAGCGCTGGTTGAGCGAAGGCAGCTCGCCCTCCATCCGTCCCCCGGCGCAGTAAAACAGGCGATAGCGTGTGTCGTCGTCGATCGCCGCCAGGGCTGTCAGCAGTTGCCTGGTGTACCGACCGATGCCGGCCCGCTGTCGAGCCGCAGCCGTCGCGTCGAAACCGACCGTGAGCGGCATGGTCCCGCGGGTTAGCTCGGGTGACGGTGGTGAGATCGCTTGCTGACCAGATACACCACGAAACCGAAGGTAGCCACGCTGTAGTAACTCAGGAGGCGGTCGACCAGGACAATCGCCGCCGCGTCGAGCTTGGGGACGCCCAGATACAACATCATGCCGTAGAGCCCCGCTTCCACCAAACCTAGCCCGCCCGGGGTAAAGGGCACGGTGGTGAGTACGGCAGTGGCCAGGGCGAAAAACAGCATGGGGGCCAGCGGGATAGTCGAGATATGGGAAATCGTGCCCTGCAGGCCGAGTGACAGCACGACGAGTTGCAGGCGGCTGCCCTCCAGGAACCAGATAAGAAGCGTGACCACCAGGAGCAGGGGGAGACGCCGCAGACTTTGCAGGGCGCCCTCCTCGAAGGCAATGTATTTCTCGAGAAATCGCCCCGGAATCAATCGGCGTATGCGGTGGCTCATGGTCTTCATGGCGATCAAGGCCAGAACACCGGCGACGGCCAGGCCCATGCCCAAAAAGAGAATGGTGCTGACGCCGCCCAGCTTGTTGTGGAACACGATGAAGCCGGTGATGGCCATCAGGAAACCAAGCACCAGGATATCCACGATGCGTTCGGCAACCACCGTACCGATGGTCTTGGTAAAGGAAATGTGGACCCAGAGTTTGGCGAGGTACGCGCGGTAGAGATCACCGAGCTTGGCGGGCACGACACAGTTCACGAACCAGGAAATAAATATGATCTCGCTCAGCCCGCGAACCGTCATCTGGTCGACCGCATCCGAATGCGTTTCGCGATACGCGTTCTCCAGGAGCACCTTCCAGCGGAAACCTCGCAACGGAAAGGTCAGGTAGTAGACCGCGAACGCCCCCAGAAAGAGCCCCTTGTTGGCGGCGCGGACCCGGCGCAACAGGTCCGCCAGATTAATGTGGCCGGTGGCGATCACAAAGATCAACACGGCCACCGCAAAGGCAAATGAGGCTAGCGTCTTCCAGTCGACGAACCGACGGGAGATTTCAAGCTCTTGTTCGGCCTGCTGCTCCGTCGGCTCGATTGACTCGTCCAGAGGATCTGCTGGGTCTTTATCGGTGAGGGCCACTAGGCGTAGATCGCTCCGCTTTTCGTCACTTGCTTTTCAGTATCTGTCATCGGACGTTCTATGGCTCGGCTCGCGGGTATGAGAGCGAGTAATAGACCAAGAAGCGCCGCCATACCGTGCACGTAAAGCACGTCGAACAGATTATGAACACTGGTGGTAATCAGCGCGCCAAGCACTCCGAGCAGCAGTGCTCGCAAGGCGCGATCATGCTCTTGGCGCACAGACGCATAACTGTACCACAGGGCTGAACCAAGCAACAATGCATAAGCAGTGAGGCCCAGCACCCCGGCCTCGGCGGCAATGTTGATGTAGTAATTGTGGGCATGCTCCAGGGATGCGTACCAGCCGCGTGGATGATATGCCGGGTAGGCGGCGCCGTAAGTCCCGATGCCCACGCCGAGCAAGGGATGGGCCGCGAACATCCGGACGCCGGCCAGCCAGTGGGCGGCCCGTTCCACCGCCGAAAAGTTGGCGTCCGTCACGTTGTCGAACGAGACATCGCCCAGCCCCACCGCCGTCAGCACACGGTTTACCGGCGCGGCCGGCAGCAGATTGAAAGCCGCGAGCAGCGCAGCCAACAGTGCCGCCAGCACGCCGCTCCAGGCCAGACTCGCCATGCGCCGAGACCGGCAGGCCAGCACAACAGCCAGAGCCACCCCGGCCGCGATCAGGGCGCCGCGCGACTGACTGGCAAGTAGCGCCCCGGCCAGCAGAACCGAAGCCAGCCGGTACCAGCCGCGCCGCCGCCGGGTACCGGCGTCGAGAGCCAGCGCCACTGCCAGGGGCAACACTATGTTCAGGAACCCGGCATACGGGTTGGGCTGATCGAAGGTCCCATACGACCGAAAGAAGGTCCGATGGAGCCCGAAGGCGGCCGGCCCTAGCTGAAAGGCAAGCTGAGCGAAGCCCAGCAGCGCTTGACTCACGCCGGCCAGCACCAGGGCATCCGCCACCAATCGGATCTCGCGCCCCGAGCGCAGGAGGTAGGCGGCGGAATAATAGACTACGCCCAACTCGAGCCACTTGAAAATTTCGCGATAGGAGGCCTGGCGGTCGATCGACTGCGTGGCCGAGAGTGCGATAGCGACCAGGTAGAAGGCGAGATATGGCGTCCAGAGGCGGATCAGCGGCGAACGGCGATGATAGCTGGCCGAGGCCAGCCAGGCCGCGCTCAGCTCTCCCACCACGATTTCGGTGGTGGTCAGCGGAAACGATCCGAGATGCACGGTAAACCCGCCGCCCCAGGGCACCGAGAAGGCGAGCAGGGCAAATCCGGCCGGCGGGTACCGCAACACCAGGGCCAGGGAACCGATGAGGGCTAGAGCCGGCAGCAGATAGAGCGGCGGCGCCGCCCAGACGACCAGCAGAGCCGCGGCGGCGCCCACCAGCAGCCAGGCACGGGTGCGATGCCAGGGACGAACCTGCAGCGACGTTGTGCCGTTCACGCCGGCGCCGGTCGCAACGTCTGCGCGCTTTCCGTGACCAGGAGGGACAGCAGTCCACACAGCAGCCAGAAGATCGTGGCCAGGTCGACCAGGAAGTAGGCGTTGTCCACCAGCCCGTGCAGCACCGCGGCCAGCATGGCGCCGGCGCATCCCAGCCACACGGCACGGTCCGCGCCCAACAGCGACCGCCGGTGGAGCTGCCAGGCCAGCCGCCAGAAGACCACCTGTAGCCAGAGGTAGGCAACCAGACCGAGAAGGCCGGTCGAGAGCCAGAAATCCAAGAACTCGTCGTGCGGGTGCGAGGTGCATGGTTCTTGCAGCGCGCCCGGCTCGATGTAGCTCAGACCGCGCCCGCAATCGAGGATATAGCGCTGCGTAATAGGTGGTTCGCTGGGCGCATAGTAGTGCACAAAGTTATCCGGTCCAATGCCCAGGATGCGGTGATCGCGGAGCATGTGCAGCGAGGAGGACCAGATGCGCAGCCGTTGCTGAACCGTGCCGGAATGGCCGGTCTGGAGAACGCGTGCCAGGGCTGGGGACTCGAACGCCAGGCCGGCCAGCGCCAGTAGCACGCAGCCGAGCGCCAGCCACCGCCCCCAGGGAAAGGCCACGGCAACGATCAGCAAGCACCCGGCCGCCACCGCCAGCCAGGCGCCACGCGAATAGGTTAGCCCCAACGCGACCAGCAGGACAGCCCCCAGTATCGCCCAGCCGGTCCGTCGCACCCGCGACCGTCCGATCACCAGCCAGGACACCAGCCACAGCGGGATAACCCGGTCGAGCAGCAATCCCAGATTATCTGGACTGCCGTAGAGCGCCTGTATTCGCTGGATCGTGCTGCCGGGCGTTTGGGAGAGGTCACGATGGGTAATGAACTGCCCTAGCCCGATGCCGCTGGATAGGACGCCTGCTGCCACTAGCGAGGCGCCGTAAAGCCACCAGAGCGAGCGCCGCCCACCGTAGGCCAGCAGCAGCCCGAAGAACACCATCGGCTCCACGATCCGCTGCTCATAGGCGCGCAGCGCATGATGCCGGTCCACGGCGAACAGCGTACTGGCCGTTGCCGCCACCAATAACAAGAGCAGTGGCCATAGAAATGGGCTATGCCTCACGCGCTGCCAGTCTTCCTGTATGCGCGGCCTGCCCAGTAGATACAGGGCAGCCACGGCGACATCCACCACCAGAAAAATCTCACTGGGAGCGAATTGCTTGCTCCCAAGATGCTTGGGCTGCATGAACGCGGGGACAAAGAGCGGCACCAGCAGCAGCGCGAGATCAAGCCGCTGGTAGCTCAAGAACGCGACCACCATCAGACACGGCAGGTACCCAATCGGCCAGGGAACGACGTAGAACATCGCCGCAAGCAGCACGATGGCCAGAGCAATAACCTGATCCGACAGAGATTCTAGGTACGCGCGAGGCGAATGCAGCATCACGCTCGTCGATGTCTAACCGGTCGTGTGCCGCGAGCTGCTTACTCGGCGATCCACTGGTCCACGGCTCGTTGGTAGCTAACGATCTCTTCCGGCTTGAAGAAAAGGTTAACCTCGCTCTGTGCCGTGTCCGCCGAGTCCGACCCATGAATCAGGTTCTGGCCAATTTCCAGCGCATATCTGCCGCGGATACTGCCCGGCGCAGCGGTTACTGGATTGGTGGCGCCCATGATGTTGCGCGCGGCCTCAATCGCGCTGGGACCTTCCAGCACGCCCACCACCACCGGACCGGAGATGATGAAGCTGACCAGTCCCTCATAGAACGGCTTTCCCTGATGCACGGCGTAATGCCGCTCGGCCAGCGGCCGGTCGATCTGCATCACCTTCAGTGCAGCCAGACGGAGCCCCTTCTGCTCGAAACGGGCCAGTATGGTGGCGGCCAACCCGCGCTGTACCCCGTCGGGCTTCACGATGATCAGCGTTCGTTCCTGGTCAGCCATGCTCGTCTCCTCGAGGCCGGCGCGCCTGGCACGGCCATCTATCATCGTTTTCGGTCACCTGCCGGCGACCCTCAATCATACGGCACCGGCCGGCAGTGCATCAGCGTCCAGTGGTCCCACGGCAACCATCCGCGCCTGTTGCGGCGCGAGATAAGTCCGGGCCACGCGAGCCAGATCGGCGACACGAACTTCCTCCACCCGAGCCAGCGCATCTTCCGGCGTGATGATGCTCTCTGAGAGCGACTGCTGAGCGCCATGCCAGGCAGCGACCGACTGCGAATCCTCCAGACCCAGCCACAGGCGGCCGCGAAAGAACGCCTGCGCCTTGGCCAGCTCCGCGGCCGGTACGCCGCGCCGGCAGATGCGATCGATCTCTTTGAACATCGCCTCCACCGCGCGTTCCACCTTGACCGGTTCGACACCCGCCGAAAGCACAATCGATCCAGTGTCGCCGAAGTAGCCTGCATACATGTGAACGTCGTACACCATGGCCAACCGGTCGCGCAGCTCGACAAAGAGCCGAGAACTGGCGCCGCCGCCCAGGATAGTCGTCAACATATCGATCGCCCAGCGGTCCGGGTGACGGCGTGGGACTCCGGGATAGGCGATGCAGAGGTTCACCTGTTCCGTGTCTTTGGTTTCCACCCGCCGGTCCGCTCGCTCCCCGTGCCAGGCGGGCGCGGCGGCTGGAGCGGGGACTGGCATCCACTCGCCGAAGCACCGATTGACCAACTCGAAGGCGTCGGCGGCGTCGATTCCGCCGGCCACACTGATCACCGCGTTGTTTGGCCCGTAGTAGGTGTGCAGATGGGAAAGGATGCGCGCCCGTTTCAAGCGCCGCACGCTCTCCCGCGTACCCGCGATCTCGCGGCCCAGGGGTTGCCCTGGCCACAGTGTCTCCTCGGTCAGCACCCCCACCCGATCCTGTGGATCGTCGGCCAGCATTCCCAATTCTTCCTCGACGATGCCTTTTTCCTTGGTCACGTCGGCCGGACGCAGCAGGCTATTTTGCAGGAGGTCGGCCAGCAGATCGAGCGCCAGCGGAAAATGTTCCTGAGCCACCTTGGCCCAATAGACCGTAAGTTCCTTGTCGGTGCTGGCGTTCAGTATGCCACCGACCGAGTCGAGCACCTCGGAGATGGTTCGGGCCCGGGGCCGGCTCGCCGTGCCACGAAACAGCAGATGCTCGACCAGGTGCGAGACACCGGCGTTCGCCGTGGTCTCGTAACGCGACCCCACGCCGACGAACACCGCAACACTGACCGATCGAACGGCCGGCATCGGAACGTGTACCACGCGCAGGCCATTCGGCAGCACCGACAGTTGATACTTCATTCGCTGGTCTGGCGCCATCCGCGTGTGCAGAGGGACGCCAACCCGTCAGCAAACATCGACCGTCACCGCACCGGTTAATCGAACGAGATCTGCCACTGGAACGCGCAGATTCAGTCCACGGCGTCCGCCGTTTACAAAAATCTCATGCTCACTCAAGGCCACCCGGTCAATATAGACCGGGAACGCCTTTCCCAGCAGGGCGAGGGCGCCGATGCCCCCCGTCTGCAATCCGGTCAGGCGTTCGGCCTCGGATTTGGGCGCCATGCGAACCGACTTAGAGCCGATCTGTTGGGCCAGGACTCGGAGGTCCACCTCACGTTCCCCCGACACCATCACCAACAGAGGCGCCTTTTCGTCGCCCAGCATGACCAGCGTCTTGTACACCTGTCCGGGAGGCACACCCAGCGCCTCCGCCACTTCCACTGCGCCCAGGAGGGCTGGGTCGTAGGTGTACGCCTCGTACCCAACGCCTTCCTTATCGAGCGCCCGCATGGCATTCGTTTTCGATACTGCCGCTTTGATCTTGCTCATCAACCGAGATCAACAGCCGGGCAGACAGAGTTTCGTCTGCCAATCGTGCAGCAGGCGCGCGATCGTGGTGTAATACACGCGCTGCGCGGCGGTATCGTAGTCAACCTGTCGATCGCTGGGCTGTGCGGCCAGGGCGTAATAGAAATGGGCGAACGGCCGGTAGCCGTGAGTCAGAATCAGATACTTCACGAAGGAACCGGCCAGCGAGTAGGCATCGCCGGGGTCGGCCTTGCCGAATCCCCTATCGGACAGCAGTGCCAGCGGCTGTATGCCTCCGATTGAGACGCGAGCGCAATCGTCCAGCGGCACATAGGTGATGACCGAGCAGTAGTCCGAGAGCCGTGGGTCGGCCTCCCGATCCTCCAGAGCGACCGCGGTGCCTTCGCTGATAAAGGTAGGAGCCTCATAGCTGTTCGTGCCGCTCGGCGGCGGCTCCATAGCCAGTTGAAACACGTGGATCGGCTCATGGTAGGAGGGCCACTCGCTGGTCTGAATGGAGGGCGGGCGGAGATACGGATTGGTACAGCCAATGTTGTCCGGGTTCGCGCCGCACTGGTTCGGCGTATCTACCGTCATCCGCCGCATGAGATCCTGCCGCGGGTAGAGATAGTAGCTGGCCCGTGGTGGGAGATGGAGCCCAAACTCGCGGGCAAACACCGCCCGCTCGTGTTCGAGACCGTCGAGCCCTCGCCGATCTTGTCCCATGAGCTGGTACGGGCTGTGGTACACGATGTAGTGCGCGCTGCGCGTGACGCTCCAGGTGGCATGTTGGTAGTTGTCCCCCTCTATACCGCTGACGGCCCCTTCGACGCGAAGCCGGCTGCCGTGCCGCTGAAAGAGATACACGGCATAGACTGGAACGGCGCGTGGATCACCGGCAAACTGGATCGTCCCCACGTATGCCCCCGCGCTCAGACGCCGGGTGTACAACAGGGAGATCTGCAGGCTTCGTACTTCCTCCTGCCGCCAGAATCTCATTTGCCGCACCAAATCGAGCCCAGTGGATTGATCGACAAACTGATGCTCCACGGTGCCCCAATCCGCTCGCGTGAAGTTGTCCTCGAACTGGTTGAGCGTGGCGCCGATCTGGTGGGAGACATCGATCGGCACCCCTACAAACCGCATGTTGTTACGCGGCAGAGCCGCGGGAGGGCCGGCGCCACAGCCTGTCACCTGCAGCACCAGGAACGCCGAGAGCACTATAGCAATGGGATGGGTCAGCATGAAACGTGGAACATCCTAGCCGGATACGTCACAGTGCGGGATTAATATCCTGCGCGTACTTGGGAAATCTGCCGGTCTGGTCCTTGTCGTACACGGTCGCGCCATCTTTAATGACAATAAATCGTCCGTCATCAAACGGTCGGATGGTCAAGGCAATCAACCGTTGTTCGTGGTCGCGCATGATATCGGCTACCAACCTGGCAGCCACGGGATAATACTCTCACGCGCGGCAGTACTGTATCTCGATCTTCACCCGGACCCCTTTCCTGTCCAGCCACCGGGACAGTATGTGCTCTTGAGTGTAGTCGAGGGCGCCGGGTCAACCCGGATTGGTCAAGAGTTCGGGCGATTGACCCGGGAAAACAGGATTTTCTCTCCGTACTGTGCTTATATAAGACGGATGCCGTTATCATTCACGCCCAAGACCGACTTTGTGCTCCGCCCGTACCAGGAAGCGGCGCTCGAACGCTGGAGCCTGGCTGGATCGCGTGGCGTGGTTGTCCTGCCCACCGGATCGGGGAAGACCGCCGTGGGCGCGGCTGCTCTGGTCCGCTCGGCCACTCGGACCCTGATCCTGGTCCCCACTATCGACCTGCTGTCGCAGTGGGAGACCGCTATCAAGCGCATTACCGGGGCGGAACGCGAACACGTGAAGACCGGCTTCCCCGGGGACGATGGCGGCGAGCAGCTCGCGCTGTTCGCCTGGGAGCCGCCCGACGTCCTGATCGCCACCTATGCCGGCGCGGCGCGCAACCTCCAGCACCTGCATCACTTCGGGCTGCTGATCTTCGACGAGGTCCATCACCTTCCCGCTCCGGTCTTTCGCAGAATCGCCGAAGATTCGCCGGCCATCTGGCGGCTGGGCTTGACCGCTACCCCAGAGCGATACGATGGCGCCCAGGCGGATCTTGAACAGCTGGTCGGCGCCACCGTCTATCGAAAGGGCGTGGACGACCTGGCCGAGGGATATCTTGCCCCGCACCAGATCACCCTGGTTAGCGTGGATCTCGATCCTGATGAGCGGCTTCGGTACGATAGCGGGTGGAAAGCATATATCGGCTATGTGCGGCGCAGTCGATTGCGGATGCCGGCGGGCTACCAGGAGCTTATCAAGCGGGCTGGGCGCGACGGTGGCGCCCGGAAGGCGCTGCAGGGGCATCGCGAGGCGCGCGAGGTGGCCATGTCCGCCCGGCAAAAGATCCGCACAGTCGAGGATATCGTGGAGCACCACGCCGGTGACAGTATCTTGATCTTTTGCCAACACGTCGACCTTGCAGCGCGGCTGGGAGAAGCCCTGGACTACCCAGTGGCGACGCATGAAACACCCAAGCCGGAACGAGCCCGCCTCCTTGAGGCGTTCCGGAACGGAAGCGCGCCGGTGTTAATCGCCACCAGCATCCTCGATGAGGGAGTGGACGTACCGGATGCCAGCATTGGCATTCTTGTTTCGGGCACCGGCCAGGCCCGTCAGTTTGTGCAGCGGCTGGGCCGTCTGATCCGGCCACGGCCCGGGAAGGAAGCGCGCCTGTACGAGATCGTGACGCGAGACACCCTGGAAGAGCGCACCTCGCAGCGCCGCCGCAAAGGCACCAGGGATCGAAGCGCATAGGAAAAAGGGCAGAGGTGTATAATGTCTGCGGAGAAGAATGCAAAAACGAGCACCAAGAACGCTCGTCGCTGTGCTGGCTGGGGCCCTCCTTCTAATGGGGCCGTATCGCCAGAGCAACGCGGCAACGACGCAGTTCCAGCAAGCGCATGCTTGCGTTTATGACCATGAGGCACTACGGACGACATCGCACCGCTGTCGACCGCGGGCGCGAGCCTACCCACCGCAGGTGGTGGGCAAGGTACGGCATGCCATTTACGACAGTGCTCTCACCTTCGGCATGCCCTACCCGGTGCTCTTGAAGATCGCTCAGTGCGAAAGTGCGCTTAACCCGCACGCCTCCAACGGTTCACACTTTGGACTGTTCCAGTTCGCACCGGACACCTTCAAGCGCGCCGCCGGACAGCTACGCGCCACCACCGGCGTCTCCGCACACTCCTACTGGAACCCCCTGGACGCATCCTACGTCGCCGGCTACCTGTTCGCGACCGGCCAATCGAGCAGCTGGAGCTGCGAACTTCAGGCAAACGCCACCGGCTAGCACCGCCTGGCGCACGTGCTTCGAGAGCACCAGGACGGGTTCTTATCGGGCGCCGGCTCTCCGGTCCCTTATCGTGACCGGAGGGCTGGCGGGTTCGTTCGGGACGATCAAGGGATGTGTGGGATAAAGCGGGGGGCGTGGCGCACGCGGGTCTGGAACTCGAAGCCTGAGGCAAGCTTGATCAGGGTCGGCTCGCTGTACGCCCGGCCGAAGAAGGTGATGCCGATTGGCAATTCAAAAATGTAACCGGCCGGCACGGTGATCGCCGGGTAGCCGGCAACCGCCGCAGGGGTCGAACTGCCATCCAGGAAGTGATCGCCGTCCACCAGGTCGGTCGGCCAGGCGGGTGCGTTGGTCGGCACAATCAGGGCATCCAGATTGTGTTGGTTCATCACCAGGTCGATGCCCTGTTGGCGCGAGTTGCGTCGATCGTTGGCCAGTGCGGTCCGGTAGGCGGCAGTGGTGAGCGGCCCTTTAGCCTCGGCCATCAGAAAAATGTCCTGGTTGAAGTAACGAAGCTCTTCGGCGCGATGCTCATGGTTGAACCGTATCAGGCCTTGCAGCGAGTGGACGTTCACGCTGGCGCCGCGGCGCGCCAGGTAGCGGTTGATGTCGTGCTTGAAGTCATAGAGCAGTACGGTGAACTCGTCCGCCCCGCTGAGGAGCGCCGCCGAGCCGGGGAAATCGAGGTGATCGACCACCGTCGCGCCCAAACGGCGCAGTTCACGGATAGCTCGGGTGATGATCAGGTCCTCTTTGCCGCTATTGCCGAAGCCGAACTTGCGCGGGATGCCGAGCCGAGCGCCACGCAGGCCGTCCGGGTTGAGGAAGCGGGTATAGTCGTGTGGGTGACCGGCGCTGCCCCGAGTGACGGGATCGTGCGGATCGTAGCCGGCAATCGCACTCAGCATCGCCGCCGCGTCTCCCACCGTCCGGCAGATCGGCCCCACCACATCTTGACTGTGAGAGATCGGCACCACACCGGCCCGGCTGGTGAGGCCAAGGGTCGGTTTGATGCCCACCGCACCGTTAATCGAGGACGGCGATACGATCGAGCCGTCAGTCTCGCTACCCAGTGAACCGGCGGCCAGATTAGCGGACACCGCCACGGCCGGCCCCGAGCTAGACCCCGAGGGGCTGCGGTCGAGCACATATGGGTTGCGTGTCTGCCCGCCGCGGCCGCTCCAGCCGGAGGTGGCGTGGGTCGAGCGAAAGTTGGCCCACTCGCTCAAATTCGCCTTGCCCAGGATGATCGCGCCCGCCTGGCGGAGTCGATGGATCACAAACGCGTCGTACGGAGCTGGATGTCCGACCAGGGCCAGCGAGCCGGCGGCGGTTTGCATGCGATCGGCGGTACCAATGTTGTCCTTGACCACCACGGGAATGCCGTGCAACGGTCCACGTACGCGACCAGAGGCCCGCTCCCGGTCGAGCGCGTCGGCAATGGCCAGCGCATCGGGGTTGGTCTCGATGATCGAGTTGATCATGGGGCCGGCCTTGTCGATCTGCATGCCGCGTGTGAGGTAGGCGCTCACCAGCTCGCGTGCCGACATCTGGCCGTGCTGCATCGTGGCTTGCATCTGGGCGATGGACATTTCGTCCAGCTCGAAGGAGGGAACCGCCGGCCCATCCGCCTCAACGCTTAGAGGGAGTTCGGAGAGCATAGGTGTCAGGGCGGCAGCCGCCCCGAGTTTGAGCAGCGTTTTCCTGCTTATTCGCTCCCTGGTGGTGTGGTCGAAGTCGGCGTGGTCGGTCATTGTCCCCTCCTCACACAAGTCACACTCCGCCCAATGGGCCGGATACTGCACACATTGTATTCCAGTGCAGTGGGGCAAGTTGGCGCCGTGTGGAGCGCCTCAAACGTACTCCGTCCAGTCGGTCACCTATCTCCCGCCCTATACACCCCAATAATAAAACCAAACGCAATCACGAGTCCGAAGATTCCCAGGGCAACGAGGAGCCAGCCAAGTGCGATGGCGTCGCTGAACGGGCTCAGCTTCCGAACCAGATATGCGCCGAGGAGGAGTGCAGCCAGGCCAAAAATCAAGGAGGCGAGCGCCGGCCACCATCTGCGCCCCCTGGGAAGCTGATGACTCGCGCTGTCTTCGTATTCCGTCATGGTAATCGGCCTTTTCGGCGTCGACCGATCGAAGCCGAACGCCACCGTGGGGAGCGTCTTGAGGAGTGGTGCGTGTACGCGTCAATTATATGGATTGGGCCGAAAGGAGGGTCGGTCTATGAACCAACATGGTTGACGTACGAGAATCGCGGATATTCCGCCAAGTGGGGCACACGTACCCCGCCAAGGGGGGGCACACGCAGGCATCCGTCTTGCATCGGCATCACCGCGGGAGGGCACGGGATGTGCTGGCCTGCGGGCCAGTCCGGCCAGGACGGCCGGGCTACCGGACGTCGACCGCACGAGGAGTGGGCTACCGGACGTAGCCGGCACGGGAGTTGGGCTACCGGTAGGTCGTCATCGCTCGAGACCGGCCTGTAGCCCACCTCCTTGCGGGTGGATCGGCCCGCAGGCCGACACCACGGTTCCATCCGGCACGATACCCCCCGTTGGGGGGCACAGGCGGCCGGGATACGGGCGCCGTGACATACGTCGGCCTGTGAGCCGCTTACGTCAACGGTCTTGATCTATACAGCTATAGAGACGGCACCATCGCGTCTTGCCGGCTGATGCGACCAACAGTGATTCGCGTCATCCCGTCCCCGCCGAAGGGCAGATATCGGCCAGCACGCACTGGCCGCAGCGCGGACTCCGCGCGGCGCACACGCGCCGCCCGTGCCAGATCAGGACATCGGAGAGCTGTCCCCAGTCTTCGGCGGGTAGCAGCTCCATCAACGCCAGCTCGATTTTTACCGGCTCCTGCTGGACGGTCAGCCCAAGACGGCGCGAGAGCCGCATCACGTGGGTGTCCACCGCAATGCCCTCGTGTCGCCCAAAGGCGTGCGCCAACACCACATTGGCGGTCTTCCGCGCCACGCCCGGCAGGGTAATCAGCTCGGCCATGGTCTGGGGAACCTCGCCGCCGAAGCGTTCCAGCAGGCCGCGTGCCGCACCCTGGATATTCTTCGCCTTGTTGCGAAAAAAACCGCAGGAATGAATGATCGCCTCCAGTTCAGCGGGATCCGCCTCGGCGTAGGCCTGTGCGGTTGGAAACCGCGCGAAGAGCGCCGGAGTGACCAGGTTGACGCGCTCGTCGGTGCATTGAGCCGACAGGATGGTGGCGACCAGCAGCTCGAGCGGTGTCGCGAAGTTCAAGCCAGTGGTCAGGTCTGCATAGAGCGGGTCCAGCCGGCGGACGATCTCGGCGGCGTGTGCCTTGATCGGTCGAGCCGTCACGCCACGGCCGCTCGGTAGTACCGGCTAGCAGGTGTGTGCCCGGTGACCGAGGCCAGAAACGTAGACGCCTCCACCACGCCTTCCAGCGACACACCGGTCTCGATGCCCAGTCCGTTCAGCATGTACACCAGGTCTTCGGTCGCCAGATTCCCGCTCGCGCCCGGCGCGTAGGGACAGCCGCCCAATCCTCCCGCGGACGAGTCGAAGGTGGCGACGCCGGCCTGCAGACCGGCCAGGACGTTGGCCAGGGCCGTCCCGCGTGTGTCGTGAAAGTGCAGCGCGATCTGCCCGATGTCGACCTGGGGGAGGAGCGTGTCGAGCACGCTCAGCACTTGACCGGGAGTAGCCACGCCGATGGTATCGCTCACCGATAGCTCATCGACCCCCAGAGCGAGCAGTTCCTGCACGACGCCCAGCACCTGATTCGGCGATATTTCGCCTTCGTACGGACAGCCAAAGGCGGTGGATACATAGGCGCGCACCCACAATCTCTGCTCACGAGCGAGCGTCACCACCGGCCGGAAGCGTTCGATCGTTTCCGCGATGCCGGCATTGGTGTTTTTTCGACTGAAGGTTTCGGACGCGGCAGTGAAGAGGGCGATCCCATCCAGGCAAGCCGGGTCGAGCCGCTCCATGCCACGCAGATTCGGCACCAGCGCGGTGTAGCGCGTGCCGGGCAGACGGACATTGTCCCGAACCACCTCTTCGGCGTCCGAGAGCTGCGGGATAGCACCCGGCCGGACAAACGAGGCGACCTCGATCACCGGTAAGCCGGCCCGTGCCAGTAGCTCGATGAAGCGGCGCTTGTCCGCGGCCGAGACGGTGGCGGGGTCGTTCTGGAGACCGTCTCGCGGTCCAACCTCGTAGACGGTGACGCGCGCCGGCAGATTGAGAGACGTCACGCCGGCTCCATTCGCACCACCGGCGAACTCGCCGGCACCATATCACCCGGCTGGAACAGGATGGCCTGGACCACGCCGGCGTACGGCGCTTCGATCACATGCTCCATTTTCATCGCTTCCAGGACCATCAGCGGCTGGTGCGCGGCCACCGTCTGACCCTCGGTAACCTGCACCTTGACCACGGTGCCCGGCATGGGCGCCGTTAGTCCGGCGTCGCTCTTGGCGCCCGTCGCCCCGTCCAAAATGGCGTACCCGGCGGGATGGCGAAGATCGGCAGAGGCACCGCCGGCCCAGGCGACACGCACACCGTCGCCTGCACCCGACACGCGGAAGAACTCTTCCGCACCCTCGGCTTCCACTACGAAGGCGCCCACGGACTGTAGCTGGACGCCAACCGCGTTTTCAGAGCCGTCGACCCGAGCCGACCACGACGACGGCGATCCGGTTAACTCCACGCTATGTGCGGCGTCGTCCCCCGCCACATAGAGGAAACGGCGCACGATGCCGCTGCCGCGCCAGGTGCCCATACGCCGCCAGGGATCGACAGATTCCTCATTGGCGGGGATCTGGTACCCGTCACTGCTCTCGAACGCCGCGGCGGCGGCGAAGGCCGCGGCTGGCACATCCACCTCCCGTGTCGGCTGCCACTCGCGCTCCAGCCAGCCGGTATCGACACGGCCCCGAATCACCTCCTGGTGCCCCACGATCCACTGTAAAAACTCCAGATTGGTGGTAGTCCCAGCCATCACATAGCGTTGCAAAGCCTGTTGTAGCCGTGCCAGGGCCTGCGGTCGATTCGGCGCATGCACCACCAACTTGGCCAGCATGGCATCGTAATACGGCGTGACTTCGGCGCCGGCGGAGATTCCGGTGTCGTTCCGGATCCCTGCTCCCTGGGGCGGCACGAAGGCCGTGACCCGGCCAATGGCGGGCAGAAAGCCGCGCGCCGGGTCCTCGGCATAGATGCGGGCCTCGATGGCATGACCACGCAACTCAACCTCCGACTGATGGAGCGGCAAGCGCTGTCCGGCCGCCACGGCGAGCTGCAGCGCCACCAGGTCCAGCCCGGTCACCATCTCGGTCACGGGGTGTTCGACCTGGATGCGGGTGTTTATCTCCAGAAAATAATACGAGCCTCCGCTGAACAGGAACTCGACCGTGCCGGCATTGACATATCCGCTGGCGCCGGCCAGACGCAGCGCATCCCGGCCCATCGCGGCCCGCAACTCAGGCGTGAGCACCGGCGAGGGAGCCTCCTCAATCACCTTCTGGTGACGGCGCTGCAGCGAGCAATCGCGCTCGCCCAGGTACACGCCGTTGCCATGCTGGTCCACCATCAGCTGAATCTCGATATGGCGCGGCCTGACCAGGAGTTTCTCCATGAATACCCGGTCGTCGCCAAAGGCCGAGTGCGCTTCCCGTTTCGCGCCCTCCAGCGCCGCCGGCAACCCGTCCGCGGCGTATACTTCCCGCATGCCCCGTCCGCCACCACCGGCTGCCGCCTTGAGCATCACCGGAAAGCCGATACGCTCCGCCTCGCTCACCATGCGCTCCGGCGACTGGTCCTGCCCGTCATAGCCCGGCACCACCGGCACCCCAACGCGTACGGCCAGCCCCTTGGCCGCGACCTTGTCGCCCAGAGCTGCGATTACACTGGCGGGAGGACCGATCCAGATCAATCCGGCCTCCTCTATGGCACGGGCGAAGTCCGCGTTCTCAGCCAGAAAGCCGTAGCCCGGATGTACCGCGTCGGCGCCGCTCTCTCGGGCTGCTCCGAGGAGCGCATCGATCGAGAGATAGCTTTGCAAGGAAGGCGCCGGCCCAATCAGGTATGCCTCATCGGCCACGCGGACGTGCAGCGCACCCGCATCCGCTTCGGAGTACACTGCAACCGTGCGGAGGCCCAGTTCGCGACAGGTCTGGGCGATGCGCACCGCGATCTCGCCACGGTTGGAGATCAGAACCCTGGAGAATCCGAGCGGCACAACTCCCGGCTGCCGGCTCAGCATAACCAGGTCACCAGGTCGGAGGGCCGGCGTCGCCTATCCATCGTCCCTCCAGGCCGGCTTGCGCTTCTCAAGAAAGGCCCGCAGCCCCTCCTGCCCCTCAGGCGAGGCGCGCAGTTCCGCGATACAGCGGGCAGTATAGGCCGGAACTTCCTCCGGCTCCATCTCAATCAGCGCCAGCGCCAATTGCTTGGCGGCCCGCACCGCGCGCGGGCCGCTGGCCAGCAGCTCACGTACTCGCGTCTGCACCGCGGCGTCGAGGTCGTGCTCCGGCGCCACCCAATGCACCAGCCCAATCTGCCTGGCCACCTCTGGTCCGAAGCGCTCCCCCGTGACATAGAGCGCCCTGGCCCAGCTGGGGCCGATTTTGGCAAAGACCACCCGCGATATCACGGCGGGCACAATCCCCAGTTTGGTCTCGGTGAATCCGAAGATAGTTCCCTCGGCCGCGACCACGATATCGCAGGCGGCGAGCAACCCCATGCCGCCGCCCAGCGCGGCGCCATGCACCCGAGCGATAACCGGCGCCGGCAGGTCTTGAATGGTTCCAAACATATCGGACATCCGCAGAGCATCCGCGCGATTCTCCTCCGGGGAGAAGTCGAGGCTGGCCCGCATCCAATTGGCGTCAGCTCCGGCGCTAAAAGAGGCTCCTTCACCCTGCAATATCACAGCACGCAGATGGTCCTGCCTGGCCAGATCCTGAAAGGTCTCGATCAGTTCGGCGATCATCTGAGCGTTAAAGGCGTTCCGAACCTCAGGCCGATTCAGTGAGACGGTGGCAACCGGTCCATTGACCGTCAGTTGGATGGTCTGCATGGTCCGTTTTCCGTCACTTGTTACTGAATCGGGTGCCCAGAATAAGGCCGGCAATGCCGGCGATGATCAGTCCGACGTACGACAGGCTGAAAAACGTGAACACCCAGGCCACGACCCCGAAAACAATGAACATAGCGGCGATAATCCAGATCTGAGTCCGCATTTTGACGGTCCTCCCTCACTTCTATCAGATGGTCATGCAGAATCCATGCCGATGACGGACACGGAGTCGGAGCTACATCCGGAACACGCCGAAGGTAGTCGGCGGGATGGGGGCGTTGAGCGCGGCGGAGATGCCCAACCCGAGCACCATACGAGTGTCCGCCGGGTCAATGATGCCGTCGTCCCAGAGCCGCGCCGTGCTGTAGTACGGGCTGCCTTCCTGCTCGTATTTGGCGATAATCGGCGCCTTGAACTCCTCCTGTTCTTCCGGCGTCATCGATGTGCCGCGCGCCGCCAGGCCCTCCATGCGTACGGTCAGCAGCACGTTGGCAGCCTGGGCCCCGCCCATTACCGAGATGCGAGCATTAGGCCACATCCACAGTTGGCGCGGCTCATAGGCTCTGCCGCACATAGCATAGTTGCCGGCGCCGAAGGAGCCCCCGATCACGACCGTGAACTTGGGAACCCGCGCGTTGGCCACCGCCATCACCATCTTGGCTCCATCTTTGGCGATCCCTCGGTTCTCGTACTCCCGTCCCACCATGAATCCGGTAATGTTCTGCAGGAACACGAGCGGGATACGGCGCTGCGCGGACAACTCGATAAAGTGCGCCCCCTTCAGCGCGCTCTCTGAGAAGAGGATGCCATTATTGGCCACGATGCCGACCGGATAGCCCATGATACGAGCGAAGCCGGTAACCAGCGTGGCGCCGTACAACGCCTTGAACTCCTGAAAATGGCTGCCGTCCACCAGGCGGGCGATCACCTCACGCACGTCGAACGCCTTGCGCAGGTCGGCGGGAAGCAGCCCATACAGGTCTGTCGCGTCGTAGAGCGGTTCCTCCACGGCGGCAACCGCCCAGGGCAGCTCCTTGCGCCGTTCCAGCGTCGAGACAATATCACGCGTAATGGCCAGTGCATGTTCGTCGTTCTCGGCCAGATAGTCGGTTACACCGGAGGTCTGGGAGTGGACCAGGGCGCCGCCCAGGTCTTCCGCCGAAACCTCCTCACCGGTGGCCGCCTTGACCAGTGGTGGACCGCCCAGGAAAATCGTGCCGTTGCCGCGCACGATCACCGATTCGTCGCTCATGGCGGGCACATAGGCGCCGCCGGCGGTACATGAACCCATCACCACCGAGATCTGCGGAATGCCCAGCGCCGACATGGTGGCTTCGTTGTAGAAGATGCGACCGAAGTCGTCCTTGTCCGGGAAGACCTCGTCTTGCAGTGGCAAAAAAGCCCCGCCGGAGTCGACCAGGTAGACGCAGGGCAGATTGTTCTGCTGCGCGAGTTCCTGCGCACGCAGATGCTTCTTGACGGTCATGGGGAAGTAGGTCCCGCCTTTGACGGTGGCATCGTTGGCCACCAGCACCACTTCCTGGCCAGATACCGAGCCGATGCCGGTGACCATCCCGGCCGAGGGCGCGTCGCCCTGGTACAGGTCCCAGGCTGCCAGCGCGGAAAACTCCAGAAAGGGCGAGCCGGGGTCCAGCAAGCGATCGATCCGCTGTCGCGCCGGCAGCTTGCCCCTCGCCTGGTGTTTGGCCATCGCCTCCGGTCCGCCGCCCCCCTGCACCTGGCAGATCCGCTGTCGCAGGGTGTCCAGCAGCGACTCGTAATGCGCCCGGTTCTGCGCAAACTCCTGGCTCTCGCGCCGAACGTGCGTCTCCAGCACCGTCATGTGCCGGTCTACTCGCTTCGCAAATGCAGAGCTCGAGCCAGGCGCCGTCGGCGTCCCACCTCGCCATCGAGCTGCAACGCCTGGCCGATACGATCGATCAGCCCTTCACGCGCCAGGCGTTCGGCCAGAAAAATAGCATTGGTGACGGCTCGGTTACTGGAACGACCGTGGCAGTTGATCATCACTTCGTTGACGCCGAGCACGGGCGCGCCGCCATACGACTCGAAGTCCAGCCGGCGCTTGATGCGACGGAACACTGGCTTGAGCGCCGCAGCGCCCAGCTTGGCCATGAAGTCTTTGCTGATCTCAGTTCGCAACAGATCGAAGATAGCGGCCGCCACACCCTCGCCACCCTTCAGCAACACGTTGCCGGTGAACCCATCGCACACCACCACATCGACCAGGTCTTCGAACACCTGATTCCCCTCGACATTGCCCACGAAGTTGAGGTCCATCTTGCGCAGCTCCTCGTGAGCCTCTTTCACCTCTTTGGTTCCCTTGGTGTCCTCGGTGCCGTTGCTGAGCAGCGCCACCCGCGGCGCTTTCATCCCGGTAGCGATTTGCACATACTGATCGCCCATCACCGCAAACTGGACCAGGTTACTGCTCTTCACTTCCGGGTTGGCGCCAATGTCCAGCACGAATACCATGCCGTCTCGGGAGGGGAGGGTTCCGCCGAAGGCCGGTCGGTCGATGCCGGGCTGGCGTCCCCAGACGTGTAGCGCGACGCCCATGATGGCGGCGCTATTGCCGCAGGAGACCACCGCGTCGGCTTTACCTGCGGCGACCAGATTGGCGGCCACCCGCAGAGACGAGTCCGGCCGTCGTACCGCTTCGCCGTACTGCTCGTGCATGGCGATCACCTCAGAGGCCGGCACAATAGGCGCCGTGCCGCACTTGAACTCATCCAGACAGCTCTGTATCTCTGTCGGTTGCCCCACCAGGACCACTCGGGCCCCTCGGCGCTGCGCTTCCAGCGCGCCCTTCACCACTTCATGGGGCGCATGGTCCCCACCCATGGCGTCCACCGCCACGGTAACCTGGGCAGACGCCCCGTTGAGTTGCTCCACGTACCCCTCGGCTCCCATACGCTCTTACTATAGCGAGTACGCCGGACGCCTCTAGCTCCTACACATCGAGATTCTTGACATCCTTGGCATGGGTCTCGATGAACTTCTTGCGCGGGGCCACATTATTGCCCATCAGCACGTCGAAGATCTCGCTGGAACGCACCGCGTCTTCAACCTCGACCCGCAGCAGCAGGCGATGCGCCGGGTCCATGGTGGTCTCCCAGAGCTGCTCGGCGTTCATCTCGCCCAGTCCCTTGTAGCGCTGAATCGACGGACTCTTGCTCTTGGCCTTCTTAACCAACTCATCGCGCTGCGCCTCGGTATAGGCGTAGATCTTCTCCTTGCCCACCTGCACCCGGAACAGGGGCGGCTGGGCGATATAGAGGCAGCCCTCGTCGATGATCTCGCGTAAATGACGGAAGAAAAAGGTCAGGATCAAGGTGCGAATGTGGGCGCCGTCCACGTCGGCATCGGTCATGATAATGATCCGGCGATACCGCAGCTTGTCGATGGAGAACCGATCGCCGATGCTGGTGCCCATCGCCGTGATCAGGAACTTGATCTGGTCGTACGACAGAATCTTGTCCAGCCGCGCTTTCTCCACGTTCAGAATCTTGCCCTTCAACGGCAGGATGGCCTGAAACACGCGGTCACGGCCCTGCTTGGCGGTACCACCGGCCGAGTCGCCCTCAACCAGATACAGCTCGCACTTGAAGGGGTCGCGCTCCTGGCAGTCCGCCAGCTTGCCGGGAAGCGTCATGCCATCCAGGGCCGTCTTGCGCATCACCAGATCGCGTGCCTTGCGGGCCGCTTCACGAGCACGAGCCGCGGTGATGCACTTCTCGACGATCTTGCGTGCATCACCCGGGTTTTCCTCAAGGTAGGCGTTGAGCTGCTCGTTGACCGTGACCTCGGTTTGCGAGCGGATCTCGGGGTTGCTCAGTTTGACCTTGGTCTGAGCCTCGAACTGAGGCTCCTGCAGCTTGACACTGATGATCGCGGTGAGACCTTCGCGCACGTCGTCCGAGGACAGGTTGGCTTCCTGCTCCTTCAGAATGTTCGCTTTGCGCGCGTAGGCGTTGAGCGTTCTGGTCAGTGCGGAGCGGAAGCCCGAAAGGTGCGTGCCGCCGTCCGTGGTATTGATCGCATTGGCAAAGCAGTAAATGGTCTCAGTGTAATCGTCGTTGTACTGCAGTGCCACCTCGATGCTGGATTCCTCGAAGTCGCGCGTGAGATAGATGGGCTTGGGAATCAGTACTATCTTGTTCTGGTTCAGATGGCGCACAAAGGACGCGATGCCGCCTTCGAAGTAGAAGCTAGATTCGCGACCGGTGGCTTCTTCAGCCAGCGAAATTTTCAGGCCGGCATTGAGATAGGCCATCTCACGTAGACGCGTTGTGAGCAGATCGAAGTCGAACTTGACTTCGGGGAAGATCGTGGAGTCCGGCACAAAGGTCACCTTGGTACCGGTGCCCTCTGCTCGACCGACGGTCTTGATATCACCGATCGGCTTGCCCTCCGCGAACTCCTGGCGATAGAGCTTCTTGTTTCGACGCACATCGACCTGCATCCAGGACGAGAGGGCACACACCGCGGACACGCCAACCCCGTGTAGCCCGCCGGAGACTTTATAGCCCCGCTTATCGAACTTACCGCCGGCGTGCAGCCGGGTCATGACAACCTCAAGGGTCGAGCGGCCCACCTTGGGGTGAATGTCAACCGGAATGCCCCGGCCATTATCCGCGACCGTTACTTTGCCGTCGGCGTGCAGCAGCACCGAGATGGTGTCGCAGGCCCCCTGCATCGCCTCGTCGACGCTGTTATCCACAACCTCACGGACTAACTGATGCAGCCCCTTCTGGTCGGTACCTCCGATATACATACCTGGACGGCGCCGAACGCCCTCCAGGCCCTCCAATACCTGAATATCTTCGGCTTCATATGAGACTTTAGTTTGCTGCATGCACTGCCTTCCACTCCCGAGCGGTCCGCGTCTCGGATAATCTTGCTGGGTAAACTCTGTTCCGGCCAGGGCCAAGCGCCGCCCAATGTGTCAACTCTGACTGAGATCACAAAAGCCGAAACAGCCGCCCTCTTGACGATGTTCCATTTTACCACGTTTTCGCGCCATTTCGCCATGTTTAAGCTGCCTCAATCCCTGTCATGGCGGCGAAACACTCCGGCCATACGTTTCTCGTGCCAGATGCGCCTTTTTGATGGTTTACCCTGGCGGCTGAGAGACGGTACGCTAAGGGGTACCAGGGCTATAACCAGAAGGAGGAACCCATGCGCCTTGTGTTGAAGATCGTGGCGATCATCATCTTCGGGCCGATCGTGCTTGGAGTACTAGTATTGGCGGCAGTCGTAGCCATCGTCGGGATCCCACTGCTGTGGGAACAGGTGGTGGCAAAGTTCGCCTCGCCGCCGAAGCGCGATCTACCGCCCACCAATACCGTGTAGAAAGAACGCGGTAAGCGGAATGGTCGGGGTGCCCGGATTCGAACCGGGGGCCTCCTGCTCCCAAAGCAGGCGCGCTACCAAGCTGCGCCACACCCCGTAAGGACCATACCGAAGGGCGTCGTCACGTCTGTGACGGCGCCCGGTTGGGCCGCTTATTCTAGGCGGCGGGTCCTCGTGCCGTCAACGCACGGACGATAGTGATGCCGGCGCCGGCCAGGCCAATACGGTTGACTTACGGAATTCGCGCATACCCTGCCAAGGGGGGGCACACGCGGACATCCGTCTTGCGCCGGGATCACAGTGGAGGGCTGAAGTCCCCAACGGCGCGGGGACCGGCCACTAGTGGGTCATGCTGCATTTGAATGGGGATGAGCCAGGATGGCAGGTGAACCACCCAGGCGGCGCTGTCGTGCTCGGTCCCGTCGGTCCTTGCGCGTGCCACCCCAGGTAAACGGCGTTGGAT
>JAABUJ010000281.1_pt1 | contig 111243 bp, 110 predicted proteins | sample 5559131 | NCBI WGS metagenome assembly JAABUJ01 (sample SAMN10711875, study PRJNA513366) | rock metagenome | isolation source: Antarctica rocks | place: Antarctica: Victoria Land, Mt New Zealand nord | collected 2016-01-07
GCGCATATTGGAAAGCACGGTCGGCGTCCGAGAAGTAGATGATTGCTTGCTGGAGTGTGTGAGGGGCTTCCATTCCTCTAATATAAGCTTGATCGCCTTGTGTGTCAAGTATGTAATTGCCCTTATTAGTGTCATCTCAGTGCCTCTGGTGCATTGGATCACTAGAACGTCGTTTACCGTTGAACTCCGAAGCGAAAGATTGTTGTGCTGCTGAAAACCTGACCGGGGTTCAGCTCCGTCGAGGGAAAGTTTGCGTGGTTTGGGCTGTCCGGGAACCGCTGAGTCTCCAAGGTGAAAGCTGCGTACTTCACATAGTGGCCACCAATGCCAAGGATCGATCCGTCGAACCAATCGGCGGTGTAGACCTGTATACCCGGCTCGGTTGTGTAGCAGTCCAGCGTTCGCCCGCTCCCTGGGTCATAGGCATGCGCGGCGAGTTGCGGCTTGACCACGTCTTCACGTTTGTTCAGCACCCAGTATTGGTCATATCCATTCGCAATGGCGAGCTGCTGATCTTTGTCGTGAATGCGTGCGCCGATCGCGGTTGGCTTGCGAAAGTCGAACGGTGTGCCGGTAACGGATGCAATCGTCCCTAGCGGGATCTGCTTGCTGTCGAGCGGCAGGTATCGATCCGCGTCCAATCCGAGTATCTGCTGCACAACACCATTGGGTGACCCGGCTCCAGCAAGGTCGAAGTTCATGTGATTCGAGAGACTGATGATTGTGTTTTTGTCCGTGGTCGCTTCGTAGTGGATCGTGAAAGCGCCGTCATCCGTAAGGGTGTAGGTCACCCCAACTTTGAGCTTGCCGGGAAAGCCCTCCTCACCATCAGCGCTCGTGTAAGACAGTAACGCGCTAACACTCTGGCCGTGGATGGCTTGGGGCTTCACCTTCCAAATTCGTTTATCAAATCCCATCTTTCCACCATGGATCGTATTCGGCGGATCGGTCAGAGTGATTTGGTACACCTGCCCGTTTAGACTGAAACGGCCCTGGCGGATCCAATTGGAATATCGCCCGAGGAGTGCCCCAAAGTAAAGTTCTCCTTGGGCGCTTGTGGTTTCGTAGTCGCGCAGCTTAGGAAACCCCAGCACGATGTGTCCGGCATGCCCCTGGCGATCGGGTGTGGTCACATCGGTGATGGTTCCTCCATAAGTCATGAAGCTAATGCTTACGCCATTGCGGGCGGTCATCACATAGCGGGCAACAGGTTTGCTAGTTGCGGTCTTTCCGAAAGGTGCGCTCGTCAGAGTTGCTCCCTTAGCTCCCGACGTCCACAGACCCAAGCCGAGGAGACACGCCCCTTGCCAACCCGTTACCTTCATGTGACCTCCTAAACCCTCATACAACCAACCTACGAAGCTGTCACACCCGCGCGGCTCCGTTAGGAAGTTTTCGCCTGGAAGTAGTTCACTTCCCAGTCAATCAGTCCAGGGTGCTCCCAGTCCGGGTATGCCGAGATAATCTTCGGTTTACAAGCGGCAATCGTTTCTTTTGCACTCAGCCCACGGGTGCGCAAGCCGGTTACCTGACGAGTCGACGTCCCGAATATGCGCAGCCAGATTGAGCGCGATGCGGATGTCTCCCGGGTCGCCATGGCCCGGAACAATCAGTTTCGGATGGAAGGCCTGCATGCCTTCCAGGGTGGACCCCCAGCGGGGGAGTCGATGTCCACATCCTCTGGGTGGAACCACGGAAAGATCGGAAACATTCTTTCTTCGATCAGGTCGCCCGCAAAGAGAATCCGTTCCTGCGGAAGAAAGACGACCTGATCGCCACGCGTATGAGCGGTCCCAGAAGCGTGCAACTCTACCTTGCGATTGCCGAGATCGAGCTCCGCTTTTGGACCCTCATAGACGAAATGCGGCATCACGAGTTTTGTGCCGTCGAGTGCAGCAGCTGCGGCTTTCCCTTGCGTTTGAACGGAACACGTCGATATAGCGAGCACCCTTCTCCACGAGTTCATCGCGTTGCGCCCGGTTGTAGATCGCGTTGCGCCCGGTTGTAGATGATGGTGGCATCTGGCCTGAATACCTGGGCGCCATAACCGTGTTCAGGGTGAAAGTGCGTGAGCGTTAAGAACAAGCGGCGCGATCCCGCGAGACGACGCGCTGTGTCCAAGACACGTTCGCCATTTGCCGGCCCTAAGCCGGTATCGACGACAAGCGCGGCATCTCTTCCTAAGATAATGGCCGCATTCGGCACAAGCCAGATCCTGTGATCCCGCAGAACCCACACGCCGTCTGCGACCTCGACAGGACTTGCGACATCGACGGTCGGTGGCCTCACCTCTGTCACCTGCGCGGACGCAAAACGATTCGTTGCGGTGAACACGGCGGCAGCCGCCGCCAACTCCAGAAAGGTTCGCCGGTCTATTTCACTTCCCATACTGTTCCCCTCAAATGTTTGAGATCATCGTCGATTGCCTCGCGCAATGTGCCCCTCGCAAGCTGCGGGCGAGCATATTTTCATAAGGTCTGTGACGTTGCTTTCAGAACAGGAGTCCGGCTAGGATCACGATCCAGATACCAGCTACACCCGGTCGCAAACGACCGCGGCCACCGCAACAAGTGCTCCCACCCAGGGAACTGCGTTTAGTCCCAGTTTGCTGTCGAGAGTGGAACCGCCGAGATAGGCACCGCCTGCGGCTCCAATATTGAAAGCGGCTATGTTGAGAAAGCAGACGCGAGGTTGGGTGCTCCTTCAGCCTTACCAACCGCCCGCAGTTGCAGCCCAGGAACCATCCCAAAGGCCGCTACCCCGAAAAGAAAGACTGTGACTAGCGTGGCGAACTGATGATGACTGGTGATCGTGAAAGAAGCCAAAACGACGGCGAGTGTGGCCAGTATGCCAACTAGGGAGGCCATGAGCCATCGGTCGGCCAGCTTGCCGCCGAGCGTATTGCCGGCAACGAAGCCTAGACCGAACAGCAGCAGAATGGGACTAACCGCTTGCTGAGAAAACCCGGTAACTTTCACAAGAATGGGAGTGATGTACGTGAACACCGTGACCACGCTGCCGTTGGCTAATGCGGTCATCGCAAATGCCAGCAACACCTGTGGACGGCGAACGACGCGCAGTTCCTGGACTACGCTGGGCGGCTTTTCCTGAGATACCCGGGGCACCAGGACGGCAATGCTAATGCCCGCCAAAATGCCAAGAAAGGTCACAGCCCAAAAAGTGAAGCGCCAGCCAAACGTCTGTCCAATCAAGGTCCCGAGCGGCACTCCCAGTACGTTGGCAAGAGTGACCCCGGTAAACATAACGGCTATGGCACTTGCTCGTTCGGCCGCAGGAACAAGCTCGCGGCGATAACGAACCGAGGCCGAAAAAGGCGGCGTGAGCCAACCCCGTGATCACCCGAGCACCCATGAGTACGGAATAGCTTGGTGCCGTCGCACAGAGCAGGTTGCCCACGATAAACAGTCCCATGAGGAAGAGCAGGGTCTGTCTGCGCGGCAGCCGCCGAGTAAAAATGATCACGATCGGTGCGCCGACAACGACGCCAAGTGCATATCCAGTGACCAGCAATCCGGCGGTGCTCGTTGAAACCTTGAGGTCACCGGCCACGTTCAGGAGTAAACCGGCGACTACAAACTCGCCCGTTCCCACGCCGAAAGCGCATGCAGCGAGCGCTCAGAGCGAAGGAGGGAGGCGATCCTTCTTAATCGCCGTTTCTGTTGCGCTATTCATTCTCCTTCTCGCCAAACTTGAGGTGACGCTCTTCATCAACTGCCTGTCTTTTCGACCCGAATCTCCTCGTCATGAGTCTGAGGCTTGATCGCCTCAGCGACCGCCCGCAACCAGGCTAGGAACACGGGCTGGTCCTTGTCGATGGCCATACCAACCGGAATTGGCAGCTCCTGACTAGCGAGGCAAGCGTCGCCTTTAGGAACGCTGACGAGACCAGGATGTTGCCTTGCGAAACCGGCAAAAAAGAACTTGTCAATCGAGGTAGCATCGGCGCGATGAGAGAGAATCTCATTCACCGGAATATTGGCAGTGTTGCCGGCCACCCCATGCTGAGTGGCCTTAGGTAGCCGCTTCGTGAGCCAGGCACCCTGTACTGTGCCAGTGATGTACGTGATGGTCACATCTGGCCTGTTCAGATCGTCAATGCTCTTTGCGCGCGCGATTTTAGGATTTTCGGAAAGCCCGAACAGGCACTGGCTCGACACTGAGTAGAGGATGAAATCGGCAAGCTTGCCGATTTCTGCAGTCATCAACAGCGGAGCGGTCGTTATGTCGACTTGACCGCCCTTCAGGATGGAAACTTTATCATCAAAGCTCACAGGAACCGTCTCCAGCCTTACTCCAAGACGGCTGGCGTATTCTTCAGCCAGCCGCCACGCAGGACCGGCAAAAGGTTTTCCCCCATCTGAGGTCTGTTTCAGCCAAGGGTATTCAATCGAGAACCGCAACTCGGAGAGTTCCTCGTTGCCTGATCGTGTCGATGCGGCTGCTTGTGCCGGCCGACGGCACCGGAACATCGGCAGCCCTGACCGTCGCTGAAGTCGCGAAGAGCAAAGCGGTGCTAAGCAACAAGGTCCGAGGATTCACTTTGACCGTCCGCTTGATGCTTTCTCGTTGGCAGTTCTCTCCGCATTGTTCGTGCCAGATTGAGATACTTTTCGTGTGTAGCTATAGCGCTTAGCGAGCCACTTGGTTCCAGCACCATCAGCCGGCAGAAAATACTGATCCTTCACGTCGTGGTCTGCGTCGGTGTGAATGATAATCTCCTCCATGCGCAACATCTGTCCTGTGATGTTCGGGCCATCCCCCGGCATTGAGAAGGGTTGAAAGCTTAGAAACACCCGCTCTGCCGGATCGTGATTCAGGCTCCAGGCCGGCATGAGGCCGACGGGGGCGCGTGTGTCCATGGACATGTAGTCCCACCGGCCCTCGATGCGATTGAAGGTCAAGTCATCGACCCGCGTAAAGGAAGGACCAAGGGCTCCGGGTACCGTATGCAGGATCTCCTGCAGCATTGGCCCGATCATCTGGCGTTCAGCAACGAGCTCACCAGTCGTGACCGGAGCCGCGCCGGGCTTTTCCCAGTTTGTGAAGGTCACGTCCCAGGTTCCCGCACGTTTTGCTAGGGCCTCGCCTTCGGGCCCCAACGTGGACAGCCTGTCCACGGCACTCTGGCTTGCAGGTGTCGCCGGTTTGGAGTCCACAGGCCCAGCTTGTTGTGCTGTGACAAACCCGGGTAGAAGCGAAAAGCCTATAACGATCCAAAGAAGCTGACCAGCTTTGAAGGAGCAAGGCTTTGTTGAGTGGGGGTAGGTAGTACAGGTCGGGACCCGGCGCGTGTCTAATTCGGGTTTCGTGAACATTATTACCTTTTCTTCAGAACGAGTTAGTAGTGGTAGAGCGTTGCTGGCCATCGTTTCAAGGACGGAGCCATGAAGAAAAGACGGAGCCATAAAGAAAAGACGGAGCCATGGAGGTAGGATCTGCTTGAGGTCAGCTCAGAACTTTCTGACTACTTTGCCAAAATGGTCGCCACCTTCCAAGTAAGTCATCGCGCCCTTTGCCTCATCGAATGGAAAAATCCGATCGATTACGGGGTGAAGTTGCTGTTCCGTACAAGCCCGAAGTAACTCCTCGAATGAGTCACGCGAGCCGACGCTGATTCCCTGAACCCGCACATGCCTCCGCAAAATACTTGCAATGTTAACTTCGGCTTTGACACCGTTGATGACGCCAATGATCTGAACTCTACCGCTCATGCGAACTGCCTGCAGAGATTGAGCCAGGCTCTCCGCGCCACCAAGCTCCAAAACAATGTCCACTCCGCGACCTTCCGTCAGTCGCAGCACTTCTTCGTCCCACTTAGGAACCGTTTTATGGTTAACCCCGGAATCCGCTCCGAGAGTCTTTGCCCGTTGTAGCTTCTCATCACTGCTGCTTGTGATGATGACCGTTGCCCCCATCTGTTTGGCAATCTGCAACGCGAACACCGAAACACCGCCTGTTCCCAGCAACAATACGGTATCGCCCGCTTTCAGCTGTTCCTCGACGACCAGAGCCATTCCAAGCTGTCACGGCAGCGCAGGGCACGTCGCAGCCTCTTCATAGGACAGGTAGTCGGGCACCGCCACTAGACCTTGCTGGTCGAAGGCGACGCACTCTGCCAATACACTATGTGCACGGAGCGAACGGCGGCGTGGGCACAATTCTTTGTCAGCTTGCGCGTCACGCCGGCGTACACGTTCTTGGCACCGCGTCCCCACGGCACCATGATGCCCTGCGCGCGATGGGTGTGGAACCATTCGACTACAACGCAATCAATCTTGCAGAAAAGAGCAGGTCTCTCGCCCCGCAAGGTCTCCCATGCCGCTTTCGATCACCTGGGACTTGAAAGTGCAAGGACGTCCTACAGTCTGCTCGCTCGGGGAGGATATGTGATTGTCTCAGGCGCTCTACTCTATCCCAGCCGCAACCCCATGGTTCTGCTCCTGAGGCGTGTGATGGCCAGAAGTTGTCCGACGCTTGCTCCGCGGAGAACGCAATCTCCAATTCCGACGCAAACTGGACGATTGTTCGGCCGCCGCATCTCCGGGAAGGAGACCGCAGGGGCTACCGAACGGAGCCGGGCGCCCGTCCGAACCTCACGTGGGGCGTACAGTTTCGTGACCTAGCAGATTGCCTGCTCGGTCTCGCTGAGGGAGAAACCTTCCTCCGCCAGATCATTGGTGTGGCTTCACGCTGAAATCTTTCCTTTCAAGTGCACGGCCAGTAAAACCAAATAGGCAACACTCCGGGCGAATTTCCGCTAACCAGCGTTTGCAAGAACCGCACTCGTTCGTTTCAAGGGGGTGCAAGCATCGGATTTGCTAACCAATCCGCATATGCCACTTGGCGGTCGAGTATACCCGCTCATGATTTCGCTATGCGAGCGATTGCATCAGGAGCCGAGAATGCTTCGGAGTTGGGCCGCCGCCTTTCCGTGTCGAAACAAGCAGCCGCGAAGGCCATCGCGTTGCTGGAGGAGCAAGGGTTTCGTGGGAAAGAAGCCTAGACGCACAGGATGCGAGGCGAAAGCGCCTGCAACTCACACCTCGCGGCTTCGAGGTCTTACGTAAGGGAGAGAATATCTTCGACGAACTCCGGGCTCAATGGGCCGAGCAGATAGGCATGGACAGCCTTAAGATGGTCGAGTCAGTACTAACCGAACGGCTCAAAGCGATTCCGGACGGCCTCATTGACCCGGGTTGGTTGGCTCAAGAAGGTGACGCTCAGCTCTAGGAACCTCTTGCTCACCACCGTGAGTCCTCATAAACGCGCTTCCCGCCAGCCAGCTAATCCAGCCTGCTTCCAAACCGCGTCCGGGTTGGCCAAGTCCACAGAATGCGACTTATTGGGAAGAATTCGCACCTGTGGGCAAAATAAGCTGAACGCTCACCTATGCGGCGAGGAGCGCATTGATGTCCGCTTCGAAGATCAATGGATCGACAACTCTAGCATGGCTGAGCGCGGACACACCGTCTGGAAGACTGCGACGGCTCCCGATCCCCGGCGATAGCCGCCCTTGCGGAAGAGGCCAAAGATGACTACTTGCCAAGGAATCCCACGATTAGAAAGGCGAAAGCTATCGTGAGGAGTACAACACGCCAGCGGTGAAGCAGATCCCATCTACGCCGACACATCTTCCAATCGGTAGGCGGATTGAACTTAATACGGTTGTTGATCGGCACGAGGGCGGTCACCGAATACAAAATCGCCAACATCCACAGAACGGCCGATGTAGCGGTCCAGATCGGTAAGCGGCCAGATTGGTGCCATTGGATTACAACCTCGGCTGAAGTAAGCAAAAACACAAGAATGTACCAAAACGGCATGAACCTCCCCTGGACACGAGCGAGGGTGCTTGCGGCTGGCAGATGAACATCATCCGAAAGTTTATCGAGCGTTGGATGAACAAACGCGGCGATGGCCAGTTCAGATCCAACCATCAATCCAGCGACGATAATTGCGACGACATTTAGGACTTCCATCATGAATTCCTCCATAAACAACACCTTGGAATCAGTTACATCATTTAAGAGGGGAGCTTGTTGAAGGTATGAGGATTGTCGATTCAACGCCAACGATGTCCGACACATCAAAGTTCCTGATGTCCTCAGCGAATTCTTTGCTTTGCATATACCGCCGAGCAACCTCGCCGGGTTCTTCGCCCGCCGCATAGGAGGCCAGCAAGAAGAGCCGTGGCTCGGCATCCTCCTTGGCGGTCCAGAAGCCGTGGGCCTCAATTCCGAACAGCGGAAAGCTGCTGAGATGACGGGGATAGATCTGATTCATGTAGAATTCGAGCGCCTCTTTGGTGCGCAGTGTGTACACGCGAAGTTCAAACGTTCTCATTGTCATCTCCTATTGCATAGCCTGGGTGATGGATTTACTGGTCGTTCAACCAACTCACGGTCGCCATTTCAGAGTGCCGGCGATGCCCGTCTTCTCCGAGGCGTACATCCGCTGCGCTTGCGCATTCACGGGTGTTCATGTCGACTGCTAGCTGTTGGCGACGGCCACGGCCTTCTGGAGATATTCATCGCTGGAAAGTTGAGCGACCATGAAAGCGGCAAGATCGGCACGAGTCAGCTTGTGAGCAATCTCTCCAGAGTCAGCAGAGAAGACGTGAATGTTTCCCGTAGCTGGATCGTCGCTGAGAAAGGGTAGGCGAACGATAATCCAGTCGAGGCCACTTGCATCCACCATCGCTTCCATAGCGGCCTTGTCCTTCATCTCGCTCCGCAGGAGTGTCGACAGGAACAGGCGTTCATACCAGTTCGTATTCGCCACGCTCTCTCCTGCGCCAATCACGGAAATGACCACGAGGCGGCGAACTCCGCTTGACTGCATAGAGGCAATGATGGTCGCGGCGGCACTTGCTTCAAGCGTGGTGGTCTTGAACGAAAGCTTGCCGCCTATCGTGTCGATCACGGCATCTTGCCCGAGCATGGCCGAATCCATTGCGGACTGGTCCCTAGCATCGCCCTCGATAACGCGCACGTTTGAGTCTGGTAAATAGCCCTCAGTCTTGTGGACAAAGGCGGTGACATCATGACCGGCGGCCAGGGCTTGCTCGACAACAGCCCTACCACTCTTCCCCGCAGCTCCAATAACCAGAACCTTCATCGAATGGATCCTCCACTTTCATGTTTGCGCTTCGACAGACGACTGCGCTGATCGTATATGTCGCAAGGGTGAGATTCCGCAAAGGGAAGAAACTCGACATGCGGAACAAGAACGGCCAGAGGCCCTTCTCTCAACTGGCATGGATCAACAAGAGGCCGACGACAAGCTCCACCGCGCAGGTTACGCCATGGACAGAGAACGCTTTCGACTTCGACCCGCCCGACCCCAGAACATTTGACATGTCGCCCAGAGGGATGATGGCAAAGACGAGTAGAGCTATGCCTACCGTCCGCGTATCCGTGGTCAGCATCAGTGTCAGGACGACCAATCCGGATACGATGTCCCGAATTCCCTTGAGGCGTAACCAGGCACGAGTGTCAGCATCGGGTGCAGGCGGCTTAAGACCAAATGATCTTGTCATTCGTTCAGGAGATATAACGTAGAAACAGCCGATGACAATGATCGCCACAGCCAGGAGAGCAGCTAGAGAAAGCAGTATAGCGTTATGTATTAGATGTCTCCACTTTATAAAATCTAGCAACGCTATATCAGATGCGCAGCATTCGTAAAAGTATCACCGTCCGCTACGGGTTACGGTGTAAAGAAGGTTTGCGTGTTTGAAGGGGTACACCTTCATACGGGGACTATCGACAGGAAGGGATTCAGATCATGGTCAGAAAAGCACACCGCCGTCCGATTTACGCAGGCAACACCTTGCTTTCTGGGGTTAGCAGCGCAAGAGAGGCAAGTCGACACAGTGGCGGTCCCGGCCCGCTCCTGCACTCTCCAAATGTCGCTGCCACAGTTTGCCCGGTGACAGCAATGTTGTGTCCACCCCGCAAACCGGTGATTCTAGCGGCGCTATACTTACTATTGATGGCTACGACGCTGGCAGCTAACAGGATTGCGGAACGAAAACTGCGTGACAGGCAGGCCCGTCGAGCACAGATCATCAGTGCCGCACGACGAATTGCGGAACTTGAAGGGTGGTCCAACGTAACTGTTCGGCGGCTATCCGACGAAATTTCATACAGCCAACCCGTCTTGTACGCTCATTTCGGAAGCCGCGAAGGAATTCTCGACGCAGTTGCTATCGAGGGCTTCCAGGAGATGGGCCTGGCTTTGGAGAAGGCACGGAAACGGCTTAAGGGTGGAAATACGGTCGAATCGGTCGCCGCCGCATATCTAGAGTTCGCCGCGTTTTCACCAGCACTGTATGAAGTGATGTTTTCGCTCAGCCTGAGCGTACCATTCGATGACGCGGCTACTCCTCCGGAGATGCGATTCGCGTTTGCCCAGCTCCCGGAGTTGTTTCAGGGGCAGGGCTCGAAGTCGGAGGTTCTACCGGAATTGTTTTGGGCGAGCCTTCACGGTATCGCCAATCTCACAAGAACCAAGCGAATTCCGCGCAGCCGTCAGAAAGAGCGCGTGAAGGCGCTCGGCGAGCTCTTCACGTTCCCAAGATGAACGGCATAGACGGTGAAAGCGCGATGACTGTAATAGGCGCGCTCTTGTCTTCTCGCGAACTAGGCAAGATGAGCCCTCACAAACGCGCTTCACGCCAGTCACCGGGTCTAAGCTTCCCCTAAGACGACTTGTCGAACTAACTCAGTCGGACCAGCGGCCCGCTTGTGTCAACCATAGAACCATCAACGGAACTGACGGTAGAAGCGTCCATTTGGGGACAAGCGGCGCAACCAGAGCATGGATACCGAGCACAAGGGCAAGAGTGAGACCTACGGCGACACCATACCGATGCATTTCCAAGGAAGTTCCCGCAATCCAGATGGCCGCGGGAAGATGTGATCCCATGCGTAATGCCCACCTTAGATACTTCTAGCCAGACAGACCGCAAGCCTCCACAACGGGCAACTGGACAGCTGCCCGATGGAGACCCAATCCTTACGGCGGACGATGTCGCCCACCGGCTCAACGTCAGCAAAGATTGGGTGTGGGATCATTCCTCGCGGAAGGTACCCCGTCTGCCTGTAATTCGCATGGGCGACGGCACGCTCCGATATCGCGCAAGCGCGATATCGGCATTTATCAGCGAGCGTGAGCGGCTTTCTTCGCAGTGCTATCGGACGCAGTTAGAACAGTTCTACCCACTGTCTTTCCCCGCATAAACGAGATTGCAATGGGCAAATCACATCAGACAGGATCGGTCGTTCTTCGTGGAAGCGCTGGTTTGGCTTCTATCGCAAAGAGGTGATCGGCCCGGCATCAGAAAACGTCCGAGTCGTCCGTATCTCAATCCGCCTCGGCCTTAAATCGCAGATGACAAAGCTCGCCGCGCGTGAATCGCTTCGAGCGGAGATAGCTAGGCAAACGGGTCAAATTGCGGATGGCAGAATCTGAAAGTTGGAACTGTCACCTTCGAGTGGTTCGTTCGCAACCGCTAACAGAAACGGTTTACCGAAGAAAGCTCCGGCCCTTCGGGAAGACCCCAAAAAGTCTTGGCAAGGTCCATTTACTCGATGGCTTGGCCGACGAACTCACGCAATGGAAGCTGAAGTGCCCTAACCCATCTCCGGAGGCGTTCATCTTTGCGAATGCCTATGGGGGATTGCTGGATCCGGGCAACTACCGTAACAAGGTTCTGAAGCTTCTCGCCGAAGCTCTCGATCTACCTAAATTGACGTTCCAGGTGCTACGTCGAACCATGGCTACAAGAGCACAGAATCTAGGCTCAGTGAAGGATATCCAAGCACACCTGCGGCATTCGCTAGCAGATACTACCGCGAATGAGTACATGCAGGAGCTCCCAGAGAGCGTGCAGCAGATCGTAGAAACGGTCTACTCGATGCTCAACATCGCGAAGACTCCGCCGCAGATCATGTAGTGACTTGCTTCATTCTGTAAGTTTGGCAGCAATTGGCAGCAACGCTAAATCGGCGGAACCGCTAAGTTGTTGATTTGATGGTGGGCACAGCAGGATTCGAACCTACGACTTCCACCGTGTGAAGGTGGCACTCTACCGCTGAGTTATGCGCCCATCTTGAATCGCAGCACTTTGCTGCATGGCTAAACTGCTTCACTTAGCCCCATCAGCATACCATTTCCGCCATAGAACGATGCACACCCGATCGCGGAACTTGCTTTAAGGCATCCGGGAGAACACCGTGGCGGACTCGGCCTGAGCCCGTCATCACAGTACAATCGGAGAGCGTCATGCCAAGACTGCCGCCCAAGCCCCGCGTTCTCCTCTCCTCGCCTATCCTCCCTTTAGAGCCGAATGGAGATGAATCGCCGGAAATGCCTCCAACCGCGCAACATGGCGAGGAAATTGGGGTTTCAGACGATATGGCTACGCTGGCGGTGCATCCAAACATCGTTGAAGTCGCTCCTGCTCCCAGAGACCATCGGGCGGCACACAATACCTCCGGCGCTTTCGCCCATATGGAAGACTCGGAGATTATGCTCGAGCTCCGCGCCGGCAACATGGCAGGTTTCGACTACCTGATTGCGAAGTATCGAAATCAGATCATCCACTTTATGTATCGCATGGTTCACAATCAGGCTGTCGCCGAGGAACTCACCCAGGAGGTCTTTCTCCGCGTCTATCGTTCTCGCGAAACCTATCGCGCCGAGGCTCGTTTCAGCACCTGGCTCTATCGGATCGCCACTAATCTTGGTGTTAATCACGCCCGCGACACCCGCCACGAGCGTTCCGCCTCGACCGTCTACCTGGATGAGGCCGACTCCGAAACTGGCACCACACCCGATGTGGCCGACTCGACGCCAAGCGCTGAGGCGCGTCTACTTCGCCAGGAGCGTCTCAACGCCATTCGCCAGCATGTCGTCGCCCTGCCCGAACGTCAGCGCATGGCTGTTCTCATGCACAAATATGAAGGAATGGACTATCGCCAGATTGGCGACGTCCTGAAGCTCAGCGAGTCCGCAACAAAATCCCTGCTCTTCCGCGCCTATCAGACACTGCGCGACAAGCTGAAGGATTTTCTCTGATTCGAAGATTCCAAGAGGAAGCAAGCGCGCATTGCATGCACACGACGCGTTCGCAATACAAGGAAAGGGTAAAGTCATCATGAACTGCCAAGTCTGCCAATCCGAGATGCCAGAGATCGTGCTCAACCCGGAAGCCGCTTCGAACGTCAACGTACAGGAGCATCTGGCCTCCTGTATCGCTTGCCGGAAGGAGTTTGCCTCCTTTCAATCCACCTTCGCGCTTCTCGACCTTTGGCAAGCTCCCGAGCCCTCCTCATACTTCGACCAGAAACTTGCCGTTCGCCTGCGCGAAGATCAGGCTATGCCGCAGGCTGGCTGGTTCGAGCGTCTTCACACGCGCCTTCTCTTCAACACCGGCCGTCAGTTTCGCCCCGTGCTGGTCGGAGCCATGGCACTCGCTGTCCTTCTCGGTGGAGGCACCTTCGCCGGCATCTCCACCTTCTCGTCGCACCACGATCAGGTCCAGGCCTCCGCTGCGATCAATGATCTGCAGATACTCGATAAGAACGACCAGGCCATTCAGCAGATGGATCAGCTTCTGCAAGACGATCAGCCTGCTGACGACCCTTCGGCACCGCCACGAAGTTAGCAGCACGCTCATGAGCAGCAACCTTTGAACCTACCCGGAAAGGCTCTCCACGCAGTAAGCTGAATGGGTTCACGACAACCCTGAGCATCCGCCACTAACTCCGGCCCCTCTACCTCAATTTCGCATCCACTCTGACATGGCACCCCTCTCTCCATTCCGGGCTGTCCTATCCTTCTCGCTCAAGGTTGCCCTTGGTGCGATCTGCCTGGTTGCGTATGCGACCGCTCTGCTTGCGCAAACCGCTGGATCGTCTGCCACCGCTTCGAGACCAGCCCTCGGACAGCGTCAAAGCAACTCCCGCCTGCCTCGAACGCCGCAGGAGCATCTTCCGCAGTGGATCGCCCGCCACCGGAATCTGCCGCTCCCGCAGCAGCAGAAGGCGCTGCAGAATGAACCCGGCTTCCGCGAGCTTCCTCGGCAGACCCAGCAGCGCATGCAGGATCGACTCACCCAGCTTAACAATATGCAACCGGAACAGCGCCGTCGCCTGCTCGAGCGCACCGAAGCCATGGAGCGGCTCAGCCCTCCACAACGGCAACAGGTTCGAGGAGCGATGCAGCAACTCAGCAGCCTTCCCAAGGACCGCCGACGTCTTGTAGCCCGCGCCTTTCGTGACATCCGCGAGATGCCCCTCCCGCAACGCCAGACTGTTCTCAACTCCGATCGTTTTCGCGGCCAGTTCTCCGACCAGGAACGCACCACCCTCTCGAACCTCCTCACCGTGGAGCCGTACCTCCCCATGCAGCGCTCCAGCGAAACGCCCGAATAACTTCGGGCAGTGGGCTGCTTGCCATTGCTTGTGCCCGCGAGCCTCAACAAACCCTGTCATGCTGAGCAAATCCAAAGCCTCACTCTGACCTGCTACGCCGGGGCGATCCGGGCAAACCAGCTCACCGCTACTACCGGCAATCGCACATCAGTTTCGACAGCATTATGTGTCAAGTATTGACGTTACACATTAGGTATTAACAACCTGAGTACTTACACGCCGACCCCTGTCCCGTCTGCTTTCTCGCGGCAGAAGCAGAAAGTCTCCCCCTCAAGGGCAACTTTGAGCAGATTTTAGTGGGTCTACAACCTAAAGAAAGGCATCCAGAACAGCAGCTACCTGATCGAAATCTAGGTAAATCTCGACAATCGCATGTTCCACGTGGAACGTAGAGAAGCTCTGTATGCTTCGTTCCACGTGGAACATTCTGGTTGGCGCACAGAGTTCAAGGCGCAAGAGACGTCCGGCTCGGCAATTATTGTCAATGAAGATGAGTCAGTTTCGGAAGAAATTCTTAGCCAGAAATAGCAGATTTGCCGGACGCTCCGCCAAGCGGCGCATGAAGTACGGATACCACTCGGTCCCAAATGGGATGTACACTCGAACGCCAAAGCCCTCGGCCGCGAGCCGCCGCTGCAGGTCACGACGCACTCCATACAGCATCTGGAACTCGAACGCGCTCTTCGCGATCCCCTTCTCCTGCACAAACCGGCAGATCTCGGTCACGATCGCCTCGTCGTGGGTCGCCATACCGCAGAAGACTGGCGACGCGACCATCCGCCTGGCCAGCTTGACGTAGTTCCGATCGACATCGGCCTTTGCCGGAAAGGCGAGGCTGGGGCCTTCCTTGTACGCTCCCTTGCAGAGCCGTATCCGGATTCCCTGCCCCAGGAGACGATCTGTGTCCGCCTCCGTTCGATACAGGTACGACTGCAGCACCGCGCCGACACGCCCGTGCGCCTGCGCGTGCAGCCGCTCCACCATCAGCAGCGTGGCCTCGGTGAGTTCACTGCCTTCCATATCGACACGTACAAAGCTGTCTGCGGCCGTGGCATGTGCGACGATCTCGGCCATGATCCGCTCTGCTAGAGCCGGATCGAAATCCATCCCCATCTGGGTCAGCTTTGCACTCACATTGGCGTTGATCCCCCGTGCTTGAATCTGATCGAGCAGACGGTGATAGATCTCTGCCGATGCGCGCGCCTGCGGCTCGGCCGCCACGCTCTCGCCGAGCGAATCGAGCGACACGGCGATGCCATCGCTATTTACCTGCTCGGCGGCCTGCAATGCCTCGTCCACCGTCATGCCTGCTACAAATCGGCCCGAAAGCCGCCGACCAACCTTCGACCGTTCCGAGAACGATCGCATCGCCTGATTTCGAGAGAGTGCAAGAAATGCCGAACGCAACACGTTACAACTCCTGGCAGAACATGTATCTCAACTCTTACAATAGCGGCTCGGACGGCTCCATGCGCGAGAGCGACACAGGTAAGAACAGTCACTTCGGGGACACTCCTGCACACAAGGAGGAGGGGAACCCGGCTGGTCCCGTTGTCCAAGTCACGTTCAGGATCAGGAGGACAGAGTCAGGAGAACAGGGTCTTGGGCTGAGTAAAATCGGCGTCACCGGCGAGCTGGCCGTTCACTCAACCGGTGCGGTTGCCATGGAGCTAGTGTCCTTGAGTGCCGCAATATCTTGGTCGTAGCGTCCTGCGAGTGAATTGGTACGAATGACGGCCATCTCCTCAAGCATCTTCATTCCGTCTTTTAGATAGCTCATGCGGCTACGCTCATCGTGACCCCAGGTGACGGGAACTTCGACGATCTTGTACTTCAGCTTGCGCGCGATAAAGAGGATCTCCGGATCGAAACCCCAGCGCTCGATGCGTTGAAGCCGGAAGATAATCTGGGCAGCAGGTCGCTTGAACGCTTTGAACCCACACTGCGTGTCTTTGAACGGAAGGCCCATGACGATGCGCGTGATCCAGTTGAAGCACCGCCCGAAGAATTGCCGGTACATGGGCTGATGGATGGTCTGCCGAGTGCGATCCATCCAGCGCGAACCAATGGCTACGTCCGCTCCCGCAGCAAGCGCCTCCAACAGCAGCTCTGCCTCTTTCATGGGAGCAGAGAGATCGGCATCGGTGAACAGGACAACATCCCCTGCGGCCTGCAGCAGGCCATTGCGAACGGAGTAACCCTTGCCACGATTGCCCGGATTCTCAATCAAATGAAGCCTGGGGTGCCGCTTCACCCACTGCGTGACGATGGCCGGCGTCGCGTCCTCGGATCCATCGTCTACCACCAGCACTTCCGCGTCCCAATTCTGGGCTCCTACGCATTGCAACACCCGCTCCAGCGTCGACTCGATGCGTGCGCTCTCGTTATACGCGGGAATCACGATGCTCAAATGCGGATGTGCCATCAGCTTCGAATACTCTCTCTGGTGGTATAGGTGCCGCTCACCTGCACATAAAATCTGTCCCGGGAACGGTCATAATCATACCGTAACATTTAGATGAACGACCAGCCGAGCCGTCGCAATTCCTCCCGATCCGTCTGATTTATAGACGTACCAGGACGAGCGATGTACGCAGCGCTGCTGTATGCCCGCATGCAGCAGCGCTACGCGTAAGCAGGACACGGCGGGCTACTGCCGTTGTTAGGAAGGCAGCCTGCGCCCACGAATCGACGTCATAGCCGCGCAAGCTGCCAAGGAGCGCAGGCTGCGCCCGTCGTACGAAGCGCAGCCTGATAGACTCGGCCCATGCTGGAAGATACCGCCCCGCCACCGCCGCCACCGCCTTATTCCTCGTATGCCGCTCCCCCATTCGCGAATGCCTATCCACCTGCCTATCGCATTCCGCCCCGCCGCCGATCGGCGTGGTTCTATGTGGGAGTTGTCGGCGGCTCGTTTGCTGTGATCGCGCTGGTGCTCACGGCCATCGTCTGGAGCGCGATGCGATCGATCGATGGGGGCAGCCTGCTCGGCTCGAACAAGATTGCCGTCATCGACGTTACGGGCGTGATCCTCACCGCGGACAAAATTAACGCGCAACTGCGCGCTTTCTCGAGTGACGATTCCGTGAAGGCCATCGTGCTGCACATCAACTCTCCCGGCGGCGCTGCCTCTCCGTCGCAGGAGATCTACCATGAAGTGCTTCGGTTGCGGCAGGAGAAACACAAGAAGATCGTCGCGTCCATTGACTCCGTGGGCGCCTCTGGCGCGTACTACATCGCGTCCTCCTGCGACAAAATCTACGCCAACCAAGCTTCTGTAGTTGGTTCTATCGGCGTCGTCATGGAATGGACAAACTACGGTGAGTTGCTGCGCTGGGCCAAGTTGAAGAATGTCACGATCAGCGCCGGGGAGTTGAAGACGGCTGGCGACCCGTCACGCGACCTGACTCCAAAGGAGCAGGCGTATTTTCAGTCGCTCGTGAACAACATGTACAGCCAGTTTATCCACGATGTCGCGATGGGCCGTCATACCACGGAGGACAAGATCCGGCCCATGGCGACCGGGCAGGTCTGGACTGGTCAGCAGGCGCTTTCGATGGGTCTGATCGATAAGGAAGGAGGCCTGCGCACGGCTCTGACCGAAACCGCGAAAGATGCTGGTATCTCTGGCGAGCCCACCGTGGTTCGGGCCTCCAAAAGGGACAGCGGTCTGCTTTCCATGCTGGTCTCCGGCGGAGATGATCTATTTCCAAATCCCAGCAAATTGCTAGAGCATGCGCCGGGGTTCTACTTTCTCTGGAAGTAAGAGTCGCTGACGCATGCGGGATAGTTTCGTTGAGCATTTACACCCATTTTCGTGACTTCTCGCCGCACGCTTTACAATCTCTTCAGAGAATGGCAAACCCGGGGCCTTTCCTACTCGCAACTTCAAGCGACTCGCAACCTCAACCTCAAGCGACCAAGGGAGCATGAGCCATGACCAAAGCAGACCTCGTCGATAAAGTTACCTCGCTCGGCGATCTCACGCGGCGCGATGCTGAGATCATCGTCGAGACACTCTTCGATTCGGTGATTGGCGCACTGAAGTCCAGCGACAAGATCGAGATCCGCGGCTTCGGCAGCTTCCGAACGCGACAGCGCAAGGCGCGCACCGGGCGAAATCCAAAGAGTGGCGAGAAGGTGGAGGTCCCGGCAAAGCGGGTTCCCTTTTTCAAGCCCTCCAAAGAACTTCGCGATTCCGTCAATCCCAAAGGTAGTCAAACGAAGTCGCTCGAAGAGCTGCAGCAGATCGACCCCCACCATCCTCCCGCCATGTAGGGGAATTCACCCGGTGTCAGATCTGCGTTAAGATGCGCCAAAGACGAACATGATCGGCGTACCTCACCATGAATTCTCGGGGTTAGTCCTCACTGTTCGCGCTTATACTGGCGCAGCTAAGGTTGTGCCGCTCCAAAGTGAGTAGGCCGACTCCGGTGCGCTCTGAGGTCCCTTGTTCTTTGAGATATTCCAGGCAGCTTGGCTGAAGCCATACCCTCTTGAAGTATCAGAATTTTTTAAATATTAGAGTTTTTCAAATCTCTACCACACCGATAGCGCTCATCATACGTCCTGCAAAGCCTTGATCAATGCGGTGGGAGAAGTACTTCCTCTCCCCGAATGGTGTTCGGGCGCACCCGGTGCACTCCTTTACAACTGCAACGTGTTCCTGCGGAATCCCAGCCTCGACCAACTGACGGCGGTTTGCCTCTTTCAGATCGAGGCGATCTTGGTGAAACAGGTGTGTGCTGTAGGCGAACCGCGCGAAGAATGCCTCCCGGACCTCATCGCCGATGGTGTAACAGCAGCTTCCTATTGACGGACCCACGGCGGCGGCCATGTCCTCCACCCGCGAACCATACTCCCGCTGCATGCAGGCGACCCCCTGCTCTGCAATGCCGGCCACGGTACCCCGCCAGCCCGCATGGAGAACCGCGACGACCCGCTGCTCTACATCCACCAGCATTACCGGTACGCAGTCGGCTGTCTGGATGCTCAACAGCATTCCCGGCAAGCCGGTCATCAGCCCATCACCGGCCAAGGTGGCATGGCCCTCGCGAGTCTCGAGCGGCTCGTGGCCAGTGCGGAGGACGTGAATCTCCGTTCCATGCATCTGCTGCAAGGTGATCCCCGGCTGTCCTGCTCTTCCGGTTACGCAATTCCAGAAGCGCCGGCGATTTTCCCTGACCAGCACCGGATTATCGTCCTTCGTCCAACCCAGATTGAGGGAGCCGGGCGAACCTCCGCCGTAGATGGTCGAGACGCCACCCGCGCGCGTGCTGAAGCCATGCCGCAGCCATGCATATCCTCTAAGATTCTCAACTTGTATGAATTCTGCCATCATCCACGAAAAAGTGTGCTGGAAAGCTCCTAACCGCAAATCGACTGCATCTACTCCACCATACGCGAGGTGCAGATCCACCCTACGCGAGGTGCAGAACCTTTCATCCATTTGGTTGCTGCACGAATCGCAGATCGGCCTTGCACCTGAGTCTGTTCGCACGCTTTGTAAGTAGGCTGAATTTGCATCCTGACCTGTTGGCCGGTACGATACCGCGATTGCTTCCTTAGAGAGACCATGTGAATCCATCTTCGCCCCAGTTTCTTCGTTCGCGCCTCGGTAGGGTGTGCGTTGCCCTGATCGGGAGTACGCCCACAGAGATGATCGAGAAGGCCGTCACCATCATCAAGGAGACGCCGTTCGTGGAGTTTCGCCTCGACTACCTTGATCACCCGGCGCTCGCGCTTCCGAAATTCAAGCAGTTCTTCGCAGAAAACACTGCTGCGACTGCGATCGCAACCTGCCGTCGTGCGGCAAATGGCGGCAAGTTCGCAGGCTCGGTTGCCGCCGAACTGGACGTCTTGGTGAGGGCAGCGGATGCAGGCTTTCACCTGGTCGACCTCGAACTCGAGTCTGCGGAGTCCCTGAAGAAAGGTGAACTCCAGAGGCTTCGCGAGTCGGGCGCGGCGTTGTTGATTAGCCATCACGACTTCTCCGCAACCAAGGACCTGGACGGTATCTATGCACGGATTCAGGTTCTCAAGCCGGACTTCGTAAAGATCGTTCCAACAGCGAAGACCCTGAGCGATAACGTGACACTGATGCGATTTCTCGAAAAGATGAGCGATCACGTCCCTATTGTCGGCATCTGCATGGGCGATGCGGGCGTCATTTCGCGCGTCCTGGGGCTTCGCGCCGGAGGAGCGTTTACGTTTGCCGCGGCGAATTCAGGCGACGAGACTGGACCTGGCCAGATCGATGCCCGCAGCCTTATGGACATCTACCGGATCGATCAGGTGGATGCCGCGACCAAGGTCTATGGAGTTGTCGGCAACCCGGTGAAGAGTTCGCTTTCACCTCTGATGATGAACACAGCATTCCGCCGGGAGACCGTAAACGCGGTCTATTTGGCGCTGCAGACGACGAAGCTATCCGATCTGCTCAAGCTCATTCAGGAGATTCCCATCCAGGGGCTCAGCGTGACGATGCCGTTCAAGCAGGAGGTGCTGGCGCATCTTGAGAAGACGGATCCGCTTTCGATCAAAATTGGGGCATGCAACACGATCCTGCGTGCTCCAGATGGCAAGCTCTACGGCTTCAATACGGATGTCGCTGGGATCCTTGGTCCACTCGAAAAGCGGATGACCCTACGGGGAGCGAAGGCGCTGGTACTGGGAGCAGGCGGTGCCGCGCGGGCTGCCGTATTTGGCCTACGCGACAAGGGCGCTGAGGTCTTCATCCTGAATCGCACGCCCGAGACCGCACAGAAGCTCGCAAGGCAGGCGGGTGCCAAAACCATAAAGTTGGAGGCGCTCGCCAAGACTTCCTTTGATGTTGTCATCAACGCAACGCCAGTGGGGATGGCAGGACAGAAGGCTGCGCCGCTACTCGAAGCAAAGGACTTGAACACGAAGCTGGTCTTTGATCTCGTCTACAACCCACTCGAGACGCCGCTGCTCCGCCTGGCGCGACAGCAGAGCATCCCCATCATCACCGGAATCGAAATGTTTGTGCATCAGGGAGCGCGCCAGTTTGAGATCTGGACAGGAAAGCCGGCTCCTCAAGAAGAGATGCTGCGGGTAGTCCTGCATGCACTGCGTCAGCAGGCTGGAGCTGCGACAGAGGTTGCAATGGAGAAGGCTTCAAAGGTGAAGAAGTAGTTTGGCTGTCAGGCGTCGAGAAGAACGCAGGTCCTTTGGCTTCGCTTAGGATGCCACTTTGTGGCAGGTTTCAAGAGCGAACACCGGCAGGCAACCGTAAATTCTTCAACTTTGCTACGCTCAGGTGTCAACTCAGCTGAATCCAGTAAGCACGAGCCTGGGCTTTGCCGGGTCAAATCTGGTCTGAGATCAAGTGCTTTTGCCTTCTGAGGAGGCCAGCTCTTCTTCAGCCTCGCGGCGAAGAGCATTTGCGTCGTGGTATCTCTGCGCGTCATCTCCAGCCTCGCTCCAAAGTTTGTCACTTTCCTGCAAGTGCTGCTCGGCCGCGCCCCGGTCGATCTCCTCGGGCTTTAGTGCAGTCTCCGCAAGAATCGTGACCCGCTCCGGAAGCACCTCGACAAAGCCCCACGCAACGAAAAACTTCTGATCTCCGGAGGTTCCGCCATGAAGGCGGACTTCGCCAGCGCTTAGTTCCGCGAGCAAGGGTGCGTGGCCGTAGAGTGCCTCAAGGTAGCCGGACATGGAGGGCAGTTCCACGGCATCCGCCGTCGCGTCGACAAGGACGCGGTCGGGTGTCACCAGTCGAACCGCCAATTGCCCCGAGTTGTTCGTATTGTCTGCCATAGCTTTCCGATCCGTTTCGAGAACCGCGGGTTGTCGCTGCCCGCGTTCCCTGCCTCTATGCTGTCTGCTTCATCTTCTCGGCTGCGGCGAGCACGTCTTCGATGCCGCCTTTGAGATAGAAGGCCTGCTCTGGGATTTCATCATGCTTGCCGTCGATGATCTCTTTGAACGAGCGGACGGTGTCCTCGACCTTGACGTAGGCGCCGGGAATGCCGGTGAAGATCTCGGCGACGTGGAAGGGCTGCGAGAGGAAGCGCTGCACTTTGCGGGCACGAGCGACGGTCATTTTGTCTTCATCGGAGAGCTCGTCGATGCCGAGAATAGCGATGATGTCCTGCAGGTCCTTGTACCGTTGCAGGATCTTCTTGACGCCCTGGGCGACGTCATAGTGCTCCTGTCCGACGATGCGCGGCGAAAGGATACGCGAGGTGGAGGCGAGGGGGTCGACCGCCGGGTAGATTCCCAACTCCGACAGCGGACGCGAGAGCGAGGTGGTCGCGTCGAGATGGGCGAACGTCGTGGCTGGCGCGGGGTCGGTAAAGTCGTCGGCAGGCACATAGACGGCTTGCACTGACGTAATCGAACCCTTCTTGGTGGAGGTAATACGCTCCTGCAGTTCGCCCATCTCGGTGGCAAGATTGGGCTGATAACCAACGGCAGAAGGCATACGGCCCAGCAGCGTGGAAACCTCGGAGCCGGCCTGGGTGAAACGGAAGATGTTGTCGATGAAGAGCAATGTGTCGGCACCCTCTTCGTCGCGGAAGTACTCGGCGACAGTGAGGCCGGTGAGGGCGACGCGGAGACGCGCCCCTGGAGGCTCGGTCATCTGGCCGTAGACAAGGGTGGCTTTGCTCTTCGGCAGATCCTTGAGATCGATCACGCCGGACTCCTGGAACTCCATCCAGAGGTCGTTGCCTTCGCGAGTGCGCTCGCCGACTCCGGCGAAGACCGAGAAGCCGCCATGCTGGCTGGCAACGTTGTTGATGAGCTCCTGGATGATGACAGTCTTACCCACGCCGGCGCCGCCGAAGAGACCGATCTTGCCGCCTTTAAGAAACGGCTGGATGAGGTCGATGACCTTGATACCCGTCTCGAACATCTCCTCAGAGGTCGACTGTTCGTCGAAGGCCGGGGCCTGCCGGTGGATAGGCAGATGGACCTTAGCGTTCACCGGGCCGAGCTCGTCGACCGGCTCACCGAGAACGTTGAGCACGCGGCCGAGCGTCTCGCGCCCAACCGGCACCATGATGCCGTTGCCCGTGTCGATCGCCTTCATCCCGCGCACCATGCCCTCAGTCGCGACCATGGCGATGCAGCGAACGCGGCCTTCGCCCAGGTGCTGCTGCACTTCGACAACCACGTCGAGCGGGGTGGGGACGTCGAAGCCTTCGCTCACGATGCGCAGCGCCTGAAAGATGGGGGGCATCTTCGCTTCGTCGAATTGGACGTCAACGGCCGGGCCGCTGATCGAAACTACTTTACCGATATTCTCTGTCTCTGCCATAGGTCTCTCGTCCTGCTCAAATCTTTTCTGGCCGGCTGCTCGTGTAGAAAGATCTACAGCGCGGCCGCACCACTGACAATCTCGATGATCTCTTTCGTAATCGCCGCCTGGCGAACCCGGTTCATGGTCAAGCTGAGCGAGTCGATCAGATCGCCCGCATTCTTTGTTGCCGCGTCGGTCGCGGTCATGCGCGCGGCATGTTCGGCAGCAACGCTCTCAAGCAGCGCATGAAAGAGCTGCGTGGTGATGTACCGTGGCATCAGGTTCCGGAACAGCCGCTCAGGAGTCTGGTCGAAGATATAGTCGACGTCGGCCGTCCCAAACTTCTTGGCCTCCTGCTCCATGACCGTCTCTTCGGGCTCGTTGATGCTGATGCCTTCCGATTGTGCGGCGCGGCCAGCCGCTTCCTTCTGTTCATCCGTCATGACCTCGGCCACGGTGATCTCCTGCGAACCTAGCTTGCGGATCGGCAGCAATTTTTCAACGACGACTCGCTGCGAGATGACGGATTTGAACTCGTTGTAGACGATGTAGACAGCGTCGATCTCGGCTCGCTCGTACCGCTCTACAATCGAGGTACTGAGCCTCGAGACCACTTCGAATTCGGTCTTCTGCAGCAGATCCGTGTACTCGCCGGTTACCTCCACCTGAGCGGCGCGATGACGCACGGTATCGTAGTGGGTCGAGAGATCGTTGTCGTAGTGCTCTTCCGTCTTCTCGTAGATCGCGGCCGGGATCTTCTTCTTGTAAAGCGCAATGGCTTTCTTGCCGATCGGATCGAGGTCAATATTCTGTCCGGCTGTCATGCGCGCATCGATGAACTTCTGTGCCGCCTTACCGATGTTTGAGTTGAAGCCGCCCGCAAAGCCTTTATCCCCAGCGATCACGATCACGAGAACGTTCTTCTCCTCGCGCTCGATTAAGAGCGGATGAAGAATCTCGCCGGTCTGCTCATTGTAGATATCGGTGCGGCGAACGAGCGACTCAAGCACATTCGAAAGCATCTGGGCATAGGGCCGTGCCAGCATCGCACGCTCCTGCGCCCGGCGAAGCTTGGCGGCGGAGACCATCTTCATGGCCCGGGTGATCTGCCGTGTGTTCTTTACACTGCGAATGCGGCGCCGTAGATCGAGGACGTTGGCCATGATCTACTTGTTGCCCGTCACGGCGTTGGCCGGGGTGGGTTGCGAGGCTGCAGCATCCTTCGCTGAAGCATCCGCCTTATCCTTCAGATCTGCGAGAAAGCCCTGCTTGTATTCCTTGATGGCCGCGGTCAGGCGGCCCCTAATGTCGTCGTCGAGTGCCTTCTTAGTTGCGATGTCGCTCAGAACCGCCGGCTGTGCGGTCTCGAGATATGGGTAATAGCCATTCTCGAATGCGCGCAGGTCCTTGACCTCGACGTCGTCCAGCAAACCATTGACGCCAGCAAAGAGGATCGCTACTTGCTTCTCGGCCGAAAGTGGCTGGAACTGCGGCTGCTTGAGCAGTTCGGTAAGGCGCTGTCCGCGGTTCAACTGCTGCAGCGTGACCTTGTCGAGATCGGAGCCGAACTGCGAGAAGGCTGCGAGTTCACGATATTGCGCGAGGTCAAGCTTCAGCGTCGCACCTACCTGCTTGGTCGCCTTGGTCGCGGCCGAGAAGCCGACGCGCGATACGGAGAGGCCTACGTTCACTGCAGGACGAACGCCAGAGTTGAAGAGATCCGTTTCAAGGAAGATCTGGCCGTCCGTGATCGAGATGACGTTCGTCGGAATGTACGCCGAGACGTCGCCGGCCTGAGTCTCAATGATCGGCAGCGCGGTCAACGAGCCGCCACCAAGCTTGTCTGAGACCTTGGCGCTGCGCTCGAGAAGCCTGGAATGCAGATAAAAGACATCGCCGGGATAGGCTTCACGACCGGGCGGACGGCGCAGTAGGAGCGAGATCTCACGGTAGCTGGCAGCGTGTTTGGAAAGATCGTCGTAGATGATCAGCGCATGCTTGCCGCTGTCCCGGAAGTATTCGCCCATGGCGGTCGCGGCGAAGGGAGCGAGATACTGCATGGGCGCTGGCTCAGACGCGGTGGCAGCAACGACGATGGTGTATGCCATGGCACCGTACTGTTCAAGCGTCTGAACGACTCCGGCAACGGACGATCGCTTCTGCCCGATCGCGCAGTAGATGCAGATCAGATTGTTTTTGGCGGAGTTGATGATTGTATCGAGAGCGATGGCCGTCTTGCCGGTCTGGCGATCGCCGATCAGCAACTCGCGCTGGCCACGGCCGATCGGGATCATCGTGTCAATAGCCTTGATGCCGGTTGCCATCGGTTCCCGCACGGACTGGCGGTCGATGACGCCCGGTGCAAGCCGCTCCACCGGGAGAAATTGGTCGGTTTCAATCGGACCTTTGTCGTCGATTGGTTGCCCTAGAGCGTTGACCACACGGCCAACCAGCGCCTCGCCAACGGGCACGGACATGATCTTGCCGGTGCGCTTGACTTGATCGCCCTCGCTGATCTCGGTGTAGTCGCCGAGCAGAACTGCGCCGACCTGATCTTCGTCGAGGTTCATGGCAAGACCGGCCACGCCATGAGGGAACTCGATCAACTCGCCCGCCATCACCTTATCGAGACCGTGAACGCGGGCAATGCCGTCCCCGAGGGAGATCACCGTTCCAACTTCATCGACCTGAATACGCTGCTCGTAGTTGTCAATCTGCTGGCGGAGCAGTTCGGTAATCTCGTTTGCGTTGATCTGTGCCATTTTTCCTTTACCTGGGAGGATCGAAAACTTTGCTGAACTCTCTTTAGATCTCTACGCGCCTGCTGTTACGCGTTGATAAGTTGTTGCTTCAACTGCTGGAGTTGCGCCCGAACAGAACCATCGTAGACGGTCGATCCGATCCGTACGACAGCCCCGCCTAGCAGTGCGGCATCTTCATGGTAACTAGCGCGGATACGTCCGCCAGTCAGCTTCGCAACCTGTGCCTCCAGCGTGGCGCGGTCCTCCGGATCCAAGGGGCGCGCGCTTGTGATCCCTGCTTCCACGATCCCGGAGTCCTCGTCAGCGACGAGGTCGGACTCTGTCATAATCTCGTCCAAAGACGCAAGACGTTGATGGTCCATGATGACCGCGATAAAATTGCGGACCTCACGGAACATTCCAATACGGCTCGCGATCGCGTCGAGGATCCGCAGCTTCTGTTCCTCGGCGATCGAAGGATTGAGTAGCACCTCACGCAGTTCGGGGCTTCCTGCGAGAGTTGCCGCAAAATCGCGCATCTGCTGCTGTACAGCAGCCCCGTCGAGCTTCTTCTCTGCAAGCACGGCCGCGAATGCCTGGGCGTAACGGGGCGCGAAGACTGCCATCAGTTCTCGCCTCTCTTACTATCGTTGCCACCCAGGCGGCGCGCGAAGTTCTGGATGAGGAGGCGGTCGGTCTCGGCATTGATGGTGAGCTTCCGGCCAGCCTGTTCGATGGCGAGTTCCGCGGCATACTGCTGCAGTTGACGGTGAGCGTGTAGGGTGGCTGCGGCAATCTCCTGCTCGGCCGCAGCAAGAATCTTCTGCTTCTCGTCTTCAGCGGAGGCTCGAATGCGCTCTTCATCGAGCACAGAATCTTTTTCCGCCTGAGCACGCATCGCGGCGATCTGCTCGTCAAGCTTAGACAGGCGGGCTTCGACGCTGCCCAGCCGCGCATTTGCCTCTTCAGTTGCCGTCCGTGCGTCCACCAGATGCTTCTGGATGATCGTGGTCCGTTTGCGGAAGGTCTTTGGCAGCATGCTTGCCACAAGCCAGCCCAGCAGGATTGCCAGGATAACGAAGTTCGACGCTTCAAACGCGGTCGCAGACTGGTCAGGATTCAACCCGATCTTTGCACCAAGCGCACGCACCGCTGGCGACTTGCGGTAGACGTCATTCGCGTCTGCCTCGGACTGGTTTTTCTCGGGCGATTGCGCTTCAGGCGTACTTGCTGCTCCGCTGCTACTATCGCTCGGTTCAGACGCTGCATTCTGGGTCTTGGGTACTCTATCTTGGGCCGCTGCATCCAGGGCATAGACCCGACTGCGGGGAACAGACACCAGCGCGGAGAATAGGAGACCAGCAACGATCCTCTTAGAGGAAGGCATACTCACAGTCCAACCTCCGAGGCGACAATACCAGCGGGTAATACGGCTCGCAGGACCTGTGCACTTAGCTCCGCACTGAGATCTTCGACCTGCTGACGTGCGGTCGCGACACTCCCGTCGATCTCCTGCCGTGCCGTGCGAACCCGCTCCTGGGTTGCTGTGCGGGCCTGCTCTAAAGCGGCGTCGCGCTCGAGCTTCCACTGCTTCTGCTGATGCTCGCGAGCGCGAAAGATTTCCGCCTTGGCAGCCCGCAGTTTGTCTTCATACACGGCTGTCTCGGCCTCGGCCGCAGACATCGCTCCCCTTGCTTGCTCTATCGCGCCGGTCGTCCGCGCACGGCGTTCCGCCAGGAGACGATCCAAAGGGCGCCGCACGATCAGCCCATAGGCCGCAACCAGCAGAATGAACAGGACGATCGTCGGCACAGAGCCGAGCATAAGTTCGCCAACTTTTGTAAGTATGTCATTCATGACAGGAATAGGCCGAAGCCTTCTCGAAGTCCTTCTGATTGCGGGCGAATGCGAGGCGTACAGCTCTCGTACGATGGTACACGCGAAGCATCGGACCAGTTGTATATCTGTACTTTTAGCAAAGCCTGGACAGAAGTGTCAACCGGGCGTTGTTCGGTATTCGAGCAAAAGCTCCGTTCATCGAACATCCGCATCCCATAGGCGCACCACGATCCCCATCCGGCCTTGTACCGAACCACGAACTGCACACGATGCGACTTGGAGCTAAAACCGGTTGACGTGCCAGGCATAGAGCCTTAGAATTAAAAGTACACCATGACCCGATGCTCTGGGTCCTACAGACCGCGTGATTCGGGACACCACCTCCGCTCTCGATCAGGCGGTCTGTATTATTTGACCCGGTCCCGATACTCGCGATAGCGATTCAGCAGCGAGGCTGGCCCTTTCGCTGTGAAGAACGCGAGATTACCTTCGAATCGCTTGTCTTCGATGAGCGCTCTCCCTTCAAGAGCTGCAATCACCCCACCTTCAGATTGAGGAATACGGAAGTCAGCCACCATGAGCGGATCTGCAACGAGCGCCTCGTCGATCGCGTTCAGGAGTTCTGTGAGCCCCAACCGTTTTAGCCCTGAGACGGCGACTGCTCCGGACCGGCTATACAGGCCTTGCTGCTCATCCGGAAGAAGGTCCACCTTATTAAGCACCTCAATCACCGGTTTGCCCGAGACGTTCAACTCACTGAGCACCTTCTCCACCTGGAGCTTCTGCTCTTCCAGCATCGGGCTCGATGCATCGCGGATGTGCAGCAGCACCTCCGCGCGCTCGACCTCCTCGAGTGTGGCCCGGAAGCTGGTCATGAGGGTATGCGGAAGGTGCCGGATAAATCCAACGGTATCCGATAAAAGGATCTTGCGCTTCGAGGGAAGCTGCAACTGCCGCAGTTTTGGATCGAGGGTCGCGAACATGCGTGACGATTCGAGTACGCCTGCCTCGGTCAGCGCGTTGAATAGGGTACTCTTGCCGGCGTTTGTGTAGCCGACCAGCGCGACCACCGGGACGGGAACAGCTTCGCGGCGCTGACGCTGCTGCCGCCGGATACGCCGCACGGACTCCAGTTGCTCCTTTACATGATCGATGCGCAGGTTGATCTTGCGGCGGTCGGTCTCGAGCTGCGTCTCGCCAGGACCGCGCGTGCCGATGCCACCGCCGAGCTGCGACATCGCCTTGCCACGTCCAGCCAACCGCGGCAACTGGTATTCAAGCTGGGCCAATTCTACCTGGAGCTGACCCTCACGGGTGCGTGCATGGCGCGCAAAGATATCGAGAATCAGCTGTGTCCGATCGATCACCCGACACGGCAGCTTAGCTTCAAGATTACGGAGCTGCGAAGGGGTCAGGTCATGGTCAAACAACACCAGGTCCGCTCCCGTGGACGCCACAACGGCTTCAATCTCTTCGAGCTTGCCCTGCCCGACGAGCGTAGCTGGATCGGGGCGTGGGCGGCGCTGGATCAAGGTCGCGGCAACCTGGGCGCCGGCACTCTCCGCCAACTCTTGAAATTCCGCCAGCGAAGCCTCGAAGTCAAGCCCGGCAGAGATCTTCGGGGAGACAGCGGTCGAGGCGGCTTGATCGTCCGCACCGGCCTCGGAGAGCGATGCTGCTTCCCGAGCGAGCTTGGCGGCCGAACTTAACTTGCGTCGTTCGCCGGTGAACTCGACAGCGACCAGTACGGCGCGGTCTGCGTGAGACCGGCTTGTCGATACGGCGTCCATCCTCTGTTGTGCCCCAACGTGCTTGGATCCTCTGGATCCTGGAGTAAGCCGGGATATCTCCTGTCGTTCTGCAGCGCTCACAACCGGCCGGTCCTATGCACCACTCGGTTCCCTTCCAGACTGCTCCGTACTCGAAGCTGAAGAAGACGGAGCAGGACCCCCGGATCCGCTCGATGCGCGAGACTCCGATCGCGCATCCGACTTCAACTCAATGTGCGCCCCTGCTCGCCCGCTAACTACGGTTGAGATCGCATGTTTGAAGATCAGTTGTTCCTGGCTGTTGTTCTCGAGCAGGACGGAATACTTATCAAAAGAGCGGATCTTTCCTGTGAGTTTAACTCCACTCACCAGATAGATCGTGATGGGGCTCTTGTCTTTGCGGACCGTGTTCAGAAACGTATCCTGAATGTTTTGCGCCGGCTTTGATTCCATAGTGCCGATCTCCATTTCCAATATTTCATGACAGTCTGTGCAGAATGGTAACTTGCGCAGGTAAAGGGAACACGTGGTTCCAACCAGATACCAAAGAGATTTGACTAATCAAGACAGCCTATCAAAATAGATGTCGTTCGCATCTCGAGGTTGCCACTGTTCGACATCTATTCCGATCGACACGTCGAAGATACAAGTTCTGCACGCAACTTGTCGAAAGAGGATGACGGCAGGCCGCGCAGAGTAGACCGTTCGGTCCTCCGGAGAGATCGCAGACATCGCGTTCACGATACGATGCATCGTGGCTCCCAATATTCTGCAACCGAAGATTCAACCCTCTTCCGTGCCTTCGACCTGCGAGCAACCCGTTCCGATGCTCGACTTCTCCCGCCAGTTCTCGCTCATCCGGGAGGAAGTGATGGCTGCCGTGGAAGATGTCTGTCGCTCGCAGCGGTTTATCCTTGGCCCACAGGTAGCCGCGTTTGAACAGGCAGCCGCGCTTGCCTGCGGATCGCCCCACGCGGTGGGCTGCGCCAGCGGCACGGACGCGCTTTGGCTCGCAATGGATGCAGCCCGGATCGGGCCTGGGGACGAGGTCATCACGACGCCATTTAGTTTTTTTGCGACCGTAAGCGCGATCCTTCGCTGCGGCGCGAAGCCTGTTTTCGCAGACATCGATCCAGCGACCTTCAACCTTTCCGCGGACTCCGTAGCCGACGATCTCGGCCCGAACGCCCACTCCAAGGTGAAAGCCATCCTGCCGGTGCATCTTTACGGTCAATGCGCGGACTGGGACGCCTTCTCCATTCTCCGGCAGAAGCACGATCTGCTCCTGGTCGAGGACGCAGCGCAGGCCTTCGGAGCTACCTGGAGTGGCACACCGGCCGGTGCGCTTGGCGATGCAGCCGCCTTCAGCTTCTACCCCACAAAGAATCTGGGCGCCTTCGGCGATGCCGGCCTCCTTACCACCAGCAGCGCCGAGCTTGCCGAGCGTGCCACCATGCTGCGGGCCCACGGAATGCGACGCCGCTACTATCACGAGGAGATTGGTGGGAACTCGCGTCTCGACACGCTGCAGGCTGCCGTGCTCGAGGTGAAGCTGCGATATGTGCCGCAGTGGAACCAGCAGCGCCGTGACCGGGCGGCCCGCTACGATCAACTCTTCCGCAACGCTGGGCTGTCGGCAGCCAACACTAGAGAGGGTATCGTCCTGCCTCTTACCGATCCGCGTGCTGGACATGTCTTTCACCAGTACGTTATCCGCGCCCCTCGGCGCGACGCGTTACGCGAGCACCTTGCCAAGCGCCAGATCGGCTCGGAGATCTACTATCCCCTGCCGCTTCATCTGCAGACCAGCCTGGAACATCTCGGGTACAAGCCGGGCGACTTTCCCCACGCGGAGCAGGCCGCTGCCGAGGTACTCGCGCTTCCCATGTACCCGGAGTTGCGCGACGACGAACAACTCACCGTAGTTGAGGCTGTTGCGGCATTCTACGCTTGAGGGCCACTTCACTGTAGACAGTCAACAACAAAGACGAAACGTAGGTCCTTCGACTCCACAGATCACGATGGAGCTGTGACCTGCCCCGCTCAGGATGACAGTGTGATGTGGGCTAAGAGTGTGACGTGAGATACACAACCTGAACCCTGGTTGCGAAAGAATGCGTAGGTGGCGGGCCAACCTTCATCTCGGGGGATGTAGTGTTGTGCCACGTGAGACAGAGTTTCCGTTCCGTCTATCGCCGGTGCCTGCCTTTTTTCTTCTCTTCGGGCGGCACTGGATGCGCCTCGTCCGGCTGCGTTTCGCCCGGGGCGAGCAGCCGGTGAACTGTGTTCCCTTCGAGCCGGTAGGTTTTTACAAACGTCTTGCCCGGGGTGATCGCGCCCGACTCCGGATTAGGGATCACGGGAGCAGAGTCAACAGCCAGCACGCGATAACGGAAGGCAGGCAACGTCATCGTCCCGAGCACACCTTTTTCGTTCCGGTCTTTAGTCGCTGTGATCTGAACCGGGAGGTAGCCTTCTATATTCTTCTCGCGAAAACCCGTTTCGTACCGGTGCTTCTTCACATTCCAGATAAACAGCCGCACTTGGTCGAAGTCGTACGGCAGCCCTGCCTTATACGGGCTCACGACGGTAAGGTATTGCGGAATATTCTTGTCATCCTGCGGAGCCTCGGGGTCATTTACCCGATTGAGCACATAGGCGCCTACGATGCGCTGACCTTCCGCATACCGCGTCAGCGAGTCGGGCGCATCCACATCCATCATCCGGCTCAGAAGCCATCCAGTATGTCCCTGCGAGTCGCGAACCAGCCACCAATCCTCCATCGCCGGGGGTGGTGGAGGCTCCTGGACTTGTAGAGCATTGACTGGTGGAGCCTTGTCGGCGGCTGGGCTCTTCGCCGACAACTTGCCGCCAACCGTCACGACAGCAGGAGTAGCTGCGCGCGTCCGCAACGGTCGACCAGCGGCCACCTTCGACAAGGTCGCACGGGTAAGCAACTGAAGCTTTTCGCCCTCCGCCAGCCGGAAGAGCTTCTCCGTGTCACGGCCAGGCCTCAGGTGCATGTATACCTCGTCCCGCACCACGGCAGAGGCGACCGGCGCGTTGGCCTGACTCGCCGTCTTCAACGCAGTAAAGCTATCGAAGACATCCTGGGAGGCGACCACCTTTTCGTCGATCCAGCCCTGCTCACCTTTTTGCGTCTCGACGCGCACGAAGCGCCGGCCTCGCTCGAGAACCTTCAGTCTGTCCCCATTGTCAACGGTCGCGGTCCGGTTTGATACCGCCGCAACGCGATCCCGCAAAAACGTCTGCTTCGCTGTCACATACACATAGTTCGCCGCCAGACCTGGCCGGAACCGCGAACATCCAGCGACCGGAATCAAGACTGAAATAAGGCAGATCCAAAGCAGAACTGCAACCCCAAAAGGGTGTCTCAAGCGGACGCTCATGTGATGGCAGAAGCGCCGCGAGGAGTAGACAACGAAGGTTATGGGACGGCGGTCCATCCGTCCATAGTACGTTGCCCCTCCCCTCTTCGATCCTTCGCCGAGGTGGCTAGTGCGTCGCTACCACGGCCACCGGGCCCGTAGGATCAGCGCCCGTGGCTGCGGTTGCGACTGAACTCAAATTGCCCGGAGTCGTCTTGTCGAAGCTGTACATCGCCAGGTCGGGTGTGCCTCCACTGGCGGCCGCCAGCACGTAGCTTCCACTCTTATCCCGTGCGAGTGAAGTGATCGAGGTGCCGCTCTTGAATGGCGAGCCGCTCAGCGCCGTGAGCACTCCGCCAGTGCCGATGGTGTAGCCGGTAATGGTTCCGTCGGTCCGGTTGGCGGCATAGGCGTACTTTCCGGTGCTGTCGAGCAACATGGAAAAAGGTCCGCCGCCCGCCGCAAAGGGCGATCCCGCGACTGGGCTCAGGGCTCCATTCGCTCCGAAGCCATACACCACCACACCGCTTCCCGCCCCGCTGCGTGCCAGGTAAAGAAAGGTCGACGCGCTATCGATGGCAAGCCCATTGTCGCTGGCCTGCGGATTGCCGGTGGGGATCTGCTGGTAGGTGGTTCCAAACGCCCCTGTCTTCGTGTTGAACGGAAATACGACGTCTCCCCCGGTGCCGAGTGCGAGGGCAACATAGGCCCCAGTGGCCGCTACCCGGACCATCTTCGGCAGCACCGTCGCTCCGTTTGCCACGACATATTGCACGGACGGCTGGACTCCCAGCGTACCGTTGGTATTGTTGATCTGATACTCGTTCAGCGTTCCTCCATCCGCCGCCAGCCCAAAGAGCCACTGGCCGTCTGGCGATATATCGATCGAGACTGTTCCGAGCTGGCTGATGGCCACGGCTCCCCCCTGATTTGCCGCCGTCAGGACACCTGTCGAGCCGTTGATCGCGTATGCATAGATCCCGCCGATTCCCGCGACATAGAGATAGCTATTGGTCGGCGTCACGGCCATGGTGAGCGGCGGAAATGAAAAAGCGTAGGGCGAACCGGCTACTGCCGTCAGGGTTCCAGCGCCGGCGGTGCTGGTCGCGACGGCAAAGCCAGCTATCGTATTCGTGGTGCCGTTGGCCACGTAGACGAAATCGCCGGTCGTATTCCCCGGGGTCCCGCCGCCTCCACCGGAGGCAGGGGCCAGCGGAGGGAAGAAACCGCCGCCACATCCGGTCAGGAGTGCAACGATGCCGATCGCCCCGGCGAACCATACATGAACGCTCGTTTGCCCAGACCTTATTCGTTCGGGCTTTTTCAGTTCGGGGCTCGTCCGTCCTGCCCTACTCGGACCGGGCATTGTTCGTTCTGACATAGCGGCATCCTCTCGGTCCATCGTTTTAGTACTCGCGGCATCACTCTAGGTCATGCAGGCCTCAACTATAATCTGCGCCATGCTCTTCCGAGATCGACGGCGCTTGTCGCGCGCCCTTACACTTCCCTGCTCGTTGATCCTGGCGCTCTCGGCACACTCGCAGCAGGTACAAACGTTCGACTCCGCTGCACTCCAAACGACACCCTCTCCGGATCGAGCTACGCTCGAACGCAATATTCGCGCAGATATGGACTTTCTCGCCGACGATGCACTCCACGGCCGTGGTTCAGCTACCCGCGATGAGCATATCGCCGCTCTCTTTGCCGCTGCGCAGCTCCAGTCCCTCGGCCTCGAGCCTGGCGGGGAAGGCGGCAGCTTCCTCCAGAAGAGCCAGCTTCCGACGCCACTGCCGGTTAAACTTCAGCAGCGCCTCTCGACCTTTGAGGACACCTCACGCAGGGAGACCTGGAACGCTATCGCGATTCTTCGCGGCAGAACGCGTCCGGAACAGGTCGTGCTGTTGACGGCACACCTCGACCATCTCGGCGGCGGCAGAGTGGATCCGGCGAAGCCTGAGGCTGATGTGATCTACAACGGCGCCGACGATGACGCCTCTGGAACGACGGCCGTCCTGACGCTCGCCCATCTACTCGCAAGCGGCTCGCGACCGGCTCGCACCATCGTCTTCGCGCTGTTCGGTTCAGAGGAGATCGGCGGATTTGGCAATCGCGCCTTTCTCGAGCATCCGCCCGTTCCACTGTCCAGTATTGTTGCCAATCTGGAGTTCGAGATGATCGGCCGGCCGGACTCCGCCGTGCGCCCAGGAAGCCTCTGGCTCACCGGCTACGACCTCTCGAACCTCGGCCCTGAGCTGGCGAAGCATGGCGCCCATCTCTATGACGATCCCCATCCGAAGGAGCAGTTTTTCACGCGGTCCGATAATTATGCGCTGGCTCGGAAGGGTATCATCGCCCAGACCGTCTCGAGCTTCGGCCTGCATACGGATTACCATCATCCCTCGGACGAGTTGAGCACCATCGACTTCAATCACATGACGGAAGCCATCTCTTCCATGCTGGGGCCGATCCGCTGGCTGGCTGATTCGGAGTTCAAACCGAGCTGGAACCCGGGAAGCGACCCTTCCGTTAAACCAGTTCCTTGACGGACAGACGTCATGCGAATACCGAGGACCTTGGTGTACCCACGAATGGGGACCACAGAGGCTGCGGCTGAAATGACGCGATCCGCGTTTTTGCGTGGCGTTCGTGGTCGCCGTTCGGGTAACCCTCAAATAAAACAGACGACCTCGGAAGGTCGCCTGTCTGTTCGGACCGAGTCATTGCAACTATGCGTGAACTAGTACCTGCACATTTACGATCTCGTTGACATCGCGTCCGATTGCCTTGGCGACACCTTCACCATACTTCGGATCGCACTTGTAGAAGTGGCTGATCTGAAGATCCTGAATGCGCTTCTCAACCTGCCCGAGACCTGCGGCGATATTCTCGAACAGCCGCTCCTGCGCCCCGGCATCCATCATCCGGAAGAGGTTGCCGGGCTGCGTGTAGTAGTCACCGTCATGTTCGCGATGGTCGTAGCGGGCAACGGTTGCACTGGCATACGTCGTCGGCCGCTCGTTATAGCGTGCGTCCTGTTTCGGTCCGCCAAAGCTGTTCGGCTCGTAGTTCGGCGAAGCTCCACCATTGTCGCCAAGCGCCATGACGCCATCGCGGTTGTAGGTGGCGAAGGGACACTTCGGTGCGTTTACCGGCAGCGAGTCATAATTGACGCCGATGCGGTAACGGTGTGCGTCCGGATAGCTGATCAAGCGGGCCTGCAGCATCTTGTCCGGCGAGAAGGCCATGCCGGGCGTGACGTTACGCGGCTCGAAGGCCGACTGCTCGATCTCTGCAAAGTAGTTTTTCGGGTTGCGGTTCAACTCCATTTCGCCGACTTCGATCAACGGATAGTCCGCATGCGGCCAGACCTTCGTCAGATCAAAAGGGTTGATGTGGTAGGTGGCGGCATCCGCCTCCGGCATCACCTGGATGTTGACGGACCACTTCGGGAACTCACCCTTCTCGATCGAGCCGAAGAGGTCACTTTGCGAGAAATCCATATCAACTGACTTCATATGGCTCGCTTCTTCCCCGCTGAAGTTGTCAATTCCCTGCTTTGTTTTGAAGTGCCACTTGACGTAGAACAACTCGTTCTGCGCATTGATTAGTGAGAAGGTGTGGCTGCCGTAGCCATTCATGTGGCGATAGCCCTTGGGCGTGCCGCGATCACTGAATAGAATCGTCACCTGGTGCAGCGACTCTGGCGACAGAGACCAGAAGTCCCACATCATGCGGGGCGACTTGAGGTTTGTCTCTGGATCGCGCTTTTGCGTATGAATGAAGTCGCCAAATTTGAGAGGATCGCGGATAAAGAAGACCGGCGTGTTGTTGCCCACCATGTCCCAGTTACCCTCATCCGTATAGAACTTGATTGCGAATCCGCGCGGATCGCGCTCCGTATCCGCGGAGCCCTTTTCACCGCCAACGGTCGAGAAGCGCGCCAGCAAGGGCGTCTTCTTACCAACCTTTTCGAAGAGGCGGCTGGTCGTGTATTTCGCCATATCGGGGTTCGTGGCAGTGAAGGTGCCATAAGCGCCCGAACCTTTTGCATGGACGACACGCTCCGGAATCCGCTCGCGATTGAAATGCGCCATCTTCTCAAACAACAGGAAATCATCCAGAACAATCGGACCGCGAGGACCTGCCGTCAGGGAATTCTGGTTATCGCCTACCGGACGACCTGCATCGGTCGTCATGACGTTGCTCTTCATCTCTTCTGCCATGTACTTCACCTCGAACTTATCTGCTGCAAACTTGATTGCTGACTTGCTGACACTTCGCACAGAGACCTATAACGTCGATGGAATATCGCTCGACCAGAAACCCTCCTGGCAGGCGAGTTCGCTTCGGCGCTAACTCTAACTCCAGTTCATTCACATCGGAGATGGACCTGCACTTCGAGCACACCAGATGATGATGTACGTCCTCGTTCATCTCCACACGCACTGATCCGTGATGCAGGCTCATCTTGCGAAAGACGCCGCTCTCCACAAACAGATGAATATTCTTGTAGACCGTCGCGAGCGAGATTGATGGAATCTTCTTCTTCACCCGTGCGTAGACCTCTTCGGAGCTGGGATGTCCATCCATCCCGTGCATGACCTCGTACAGAACCTGCCGCTGATGCGTGACGGCGATTCCGTGCTCTGCACATAGACTGCGAAACGCGGTGGATGCTCTCGCTTGCACTGCTTCAGTCTACGCCAGAAAATATAGTAATAGTTATCGTTCGATAAATTTAGTTCTCACAATGCATGAAGCAGAAGCTCAGAACATAGCGGGCAAAGACTCCTGATCGCATGGAGCAGAGGCCGGAAAGTCAGTTGGGCCGCTCTCGGTCACCCTTGCTGAACCGTCCGTCGATGGGCTTTCGGCCCTCGACTCCGTCCTCCGCCGGATGCCAGTGCGTAATGGCCGCCTCACCCAGTTTCCAGCACAACAGGACGACCGTACCGTCAATCTGGCACGGAAAGTCGAGCAGGCCTTGTTCCAGATCCTGGACCTGCACGCCGATCTCGTCGATCTCCACCAGCGTGTCTTTCGCCTGCTGTGCCTTCTTATCGCGCTCGCCTCGACGTCGAGCGGCCGCAACCACGTCGACGTGCATTCCGCCGGAGAGATAGATACGCTGGCTCAACTGCTGCATCTCACCTTCAAGCTGATGGGTGCGTAGCGCAGACTCCTGTGCCCGCTTCAGGAGCGCTTCGAGCACCGGCAGCAGCATCTGCGCCTCCTGTAGAGTAAAAGTCCTGTTCAAACAGGTATCTCCAGCATGCGGCCGAGAGCGACCTTCGCCCACTGCTTGACATCCGCATCCACCTTGATTCGGTTCACAACAGTACCGGCAACAAGATTCTCGAGCGACCAAGCCAGGTGTTGCGGCGAGATCCGGTACATCGTCGTACAGAGGCACCCTGCATCATCGAGGGTGATCACCCTTTTACCCAAAGGAGCAAACCTCTTCGCCAGTCGATTTACGAGGTGAATCTCCGTTCCGACGGCGAAGCTCGAGCCTTCGGGAGCCTTCTCGATGAATTCGATGATCCGCTCCGTCGAACCGAGCGCATCAGCCTTCTGGCAGACCTCCCAGCGGCACTCGGGATGCACGATTACCTGCATTCCCGGCTCCTCTCGGCGTACACGATCCACGTGCTCGGGAAGAAAGCGCTGATGCACAGAGCAGTGACCTTTCCACAGAATGACCTTCGCGGCGCGGAGACGCTCCGAAGTCACGCCGCCATTGATCTGATACGGATCAAAGACCACCATATCGGTCAGGGGAACTCCCATTGCAAATGCAGTATTGCGACCGAGGTGCTGGTCGGGGAGGAAGAGGATCTTTCCTGCTCGCGCAAACGCCCATGCGAAGGCGCCCTGGGCGTTCGACGAGGTGCAGACGAGACCACCGCGCTCGCCGCAAAACGCTTTGATGGCCGCGGCAGAGTTCATATATGTGAGGGGAAGGATTCCGTCACCCGAGGTCAATCCAGCGCGCTCGAGCGTATCCCAGCAGTCCTCCACCTGGCCGATTTCGGCCATATCGGCCATCGAACAGCCGGCGTTGAGATCGGGCAGGATCACCTGCTGCCAGGGCTGACCGAGCACATCCGCCGTCTCGGCCATAAAGTGAACGCCACAGAAGAGCATGTACTTTGCACTGGTTTCGGCGGCAATCTTTGAAAGCTTGTAACTATCGCCGGTGAAATCTGCAAACCGGATCACCTCGTCGCGCTGATAGTGATGTCCGAGCAGGACCACATCGGTCCCAAGCGTGGCACGTGCCGCAGCAATGCGCTGATCCATAGTGTGATCCGGCAGCGCTAGATAGTTGTCGAGCGAGCACAACGTGGGAGCTAGAGAATCGTGCGAAACAGCTTGAGCCACAGCCGGTGCTGTGACCTCTTCCAATAGACCGATCAAGATAACTCCGCCTTCAGTTTCAGCAGACGCATCGGTACATGGAAAGACGCGCTCTGAAACGGGGATGTTGAAAGCATTCCTACTCAAGCTGCAGTGGACTCGCTATGCTGCCCGCAAGTTTCAAGTTCAGGCAGTACCCAATCCACGGGGATGTTGCAACCCGTAACTTCTATATCCTTCGGCCTCTGCCGCCTGATGCATTATTAGACGATAGCAGTTCACAAAGGATGCATCCTGCTCTGCCATTGAATAGATATACAGAGCAAGACAAGCCGGATACATCAACTACTGTACACCAGGGTCGCACTCGCACTCTATTTGTTCACCGCCGGTGTAAGCCGTATCATAGGAAACACTTATGCCGAGCTTCGGCGATACCGCCCTCATCGCTCTCATCGCCCTACTGCTCTTCGGCCCGAAGAAGCTGCCGGAGCTCGCCCGTCAACTGGGCAAACTCATGGGCGAGTTTCGTCGCGCCTCCAATGAATTCCGCATGCAGATGGAGGATGAGCTTCGCATCTCCGAGCAGACCGAGCAGAAGAAGAAGATCGCCGCGATGGAGGCCGCTGCTCCTGTCGCACCTGCAATTCCGCAGGATGAGAGCATCGTCATCGACCACCCGCATATGCCCGCTACAGAGATCGCGACAGAAGTGACGGAGAACTCGATCGCGGCTCCTTCGGCTGAGGCTACAGATGCGGCAGCGAATGCCGCAAAGCCGGACCGTCACACCGCGTCGATCGAACCGGATCGTCTCACCGGACATCCAGAGGGCCCGCTTCCCATTGCCTCTTCCGGAGACCTCGATATGATGCCTCCCTCTACAGGGCTGCCCACCAGCCGTTCCAGCCACGCCGCACTCTCGACGGCCTTCGATGCGATCCCGCACACACAGGGCCCCGAGACAGCGAATCAGGCTGCTCCCCCCGAAGAAAAATCGCGCGAGGCATCCGTTCATGGCTGACCTTGACCTCGTGGATCGCGCTCGTGCGGCGGTAACCGATCGTGCTGAACTCCCGGGCATGAGCCTGATGGAGCATCTGGGCGAGTTGCGAAAACGCCTCCTGCACTCGGTGGCGTATCTGGTCGTCGGTTTCGCGATTGCATATGCCTTCCACGTGCGACTCTACGGCATCATCCAGAAGCCGCTGGATGATCTGCACATTCCACTCAACTTTACGCATCCCACCGATGGTCTCAACCTTTACCTCAAAACAGCGTTTTACGGGGGAGCAATCCTCGCGGGTCCGTTCATTCTCTACCAGCTCTGGCTTTTCATCGCTCCCGGCATGTACTCGCATGAGAAGCGATACGTCTTTCCGTTCATGACAGCGACGATCCTGCTCTTCTTCTCAGGGGCATGGTTCGGGTATCACTGGGTGCTTCCCGGAGCGATCAAGGTGTTGGTTCTTGACTTCGGAAAGAACTTTCATCCTATCCTCACCATCGAGGACTACACCAGTTTTTTCCTTGCGGTGATCCTCGGCCTCGGCGTCACGTTCGAGCTTCCCGTTGTCATCTTTTTCCTTGCTTTGTTCGGGATCGTCGATGCCAAATTTTTAATGAAGCACATCCGGTATGCCATCCTGGCGATCTTTCTGATTGCCGCGGTGATCTGTCCGACACCGGATCCGATCGGCATGTGCCTCTTCGCCACACCCATGCTCGTTCTCTATTTCCTGGGCGTCGGAATCGCCTTCCTTGTTCACCCGGACCGGAGAAAGACGAAGGAGCCGATCAGCGCATGACGCCTCATCTTCCGCCGCGCTGCTCCGCTCACCTTCGAGATCTCCGCCTCAAGCTGCTGCTTCTCCTGCTGGCGTTTGCTCCCGCTTCGGGGCATGCACAGAAGGCCGCGGCACACCTCAGCGGTGCGTCCGTGTACACCTTGACCGAACAGTACCTGGCAGCCGCGCCAAAGCGGTTTGTAGGCTCACCCGGCCACGTGAAAGCGGAAGAGTTCATCAGGGCTCATTTTGCAGAAGAGGCAGCCAGGGGTAACTTCGAGACGGACAGCTTCAGCGCCAACACGCCTATCGGACAGCTTGCCATGCGGAACTTCATCGTGAAGTATCCGGGCAAGAAGGACGGCATCATCGTTCTCGCCACCCATTACGAGACCAATTATCCGCTCAAAAACATCAGTTTCGTAGGGGCCAACGACGGCGGCTGCACCACCGCTCTCCTGATCGCGTTTGGAGCTTACTTTCGCGCACATCCGCCGGAGGGCTACACGGTCTGGCTGGTCTTCGACGATGGTGAAGAGGCCATCCAGAGCTGGTCTCATTCTGACTCTCTGTATGGCACGCGACATCTCGCTGCGAAGTGGTCAAACGACGGGACGCTCGGGAAGATCAAGGCGTTTCTTCTCGCCGATATGGTCGGCGACAAAGACCTCAACATCGACTTCGACGAGAACTCGACGCCCTGGCTCCGCGACCTGCTGAAGGTTGCCGCAAAGGACACCGGTCATGCAGGTTCGATCTACAAGAACAACGTTCCCGGACTTGAAGATGATCACGTTCCGTTCGCCCAGCGCGGCGTCCCCGTCCTCGACCTCATTGACATCGACTACGGGCCGCACACCGCGCAGTCGCCCGACGGATATCACCACACAGCCGAAGACACGATGGACAAGATCAGCGCCCGGTCGCTCCAGGTCTCGGCGGACCTGTTCCTCGAGATGATCCATCTCGTCAACCAGCGTTAGAGTTCAGCGGACTTTGGCGCTTCGATGAACACCAGAGCGCGAGTGCGTGACCTCCAACTCGCGATAGCATCAAACCACAGATGCCAGCCACTCCTCTCAGCTACTGGATCGGCTTTCATGGCGCCCTGATTCTTCTGCTTGCGCTGGAATTGTTATACGCGCGCCGGTCGAGTCATACGCGCCGCACCAAATCAATTGTCGAGACGATCTTCTGGGTGGGCGCTGCCCTGGGTTTTTCGTTCGTCATCCTGCGCATTCTTGGCTCTACGCCAACCGTTCAATATCTCGCCGGATATGCGCTCGAAGAGTCGCTCTCGATCGACAACCTGTTCGTCTTTCTCCTGCTCTTCAAGCTCTTCCGCATCGATCCCGAACGGCAGCCTAAAGTTCTCTTCTGGGGTGTAGCCGGTGCGATTGTCATGCGTGGAGCTTTCATTGCCGCTGGTCTGGGCCTGCTCGCGCGTTTCCACTGGATCAGCTATCTATTCGCAGCGATCCTGCTCTTCGCGGCGGCTCGGCTCCTCGTTCCCGAAAATAAAGATGAGAAGGCGACGCCTGCCTGGATCGCCTGGGTCGCGCGGCTGCACCCTGTTAGTCTCCGCCAGGACCGTTTCTTCGTTCGCGAGAAGGGCCGCCGGATGATGACCATGCTCTTCCTCGCGCTGTTCGCGATTGAGCTTACTGACATCGTCTTTGCCCTGGATTCGATACCGGCTGTGCTCTCGATCACACGTCATCCGTTCGTCGCCTACACCTCGAACATCATGGCAGTTATGGGGCTGCGATCGCTCTATTTCCTGCTGGCACATCTGCTAACTAAACTGCGCTTTCTGCACTATGGTCTCGCGTCGGTGCTCGCGTTCGCGGCGGTCAAAATGCTTTCTGCACAATGGATCGAAGTCGGCCCTCTTACCTCACTGGGAGTGATTGTCGTCCTGCTGAGCATCACCATCGCCCTGTCGCTGCTGTATCGAAGCAAATCACCGGCGGACTCACAATAATCAGCTGCAGGTTTACGCGCCATGCATTTGGCTCAGGTAGAAGAAGGTATGTCCAACCGTATGCGCGTCCTCAGGGCGGTTCGTCTCACCCACCTCTATCTCGGTGTCTTCATCGCGCCGGCGCTGATCTTTTTTGCAATTACCGGGGGTCTTCAAACCTTCAGCCTGCACGAGACAACGCGCGGCAGCAGCTATCGGCCACCGGCGATCCTGGTGAGACTTGGCCAGCTGCATAAAAAGCAGACACTCGTTGTTCCCGACCTGAAATCGCAGCCTGGAACCCTACAGAATCCTGTCGATAAAACAGCGCCAGCACCTGCCCCGGTGCACACTAACAGCAAGCCTGAAGTGATGCCCGCATCCAGGGCGAAGAACCTTCCCATGAAGATCTTCTTCGCGCTGGTCTCCGTGGGTTTGCTGGCCTCGACTGTCACCGGTCTTTACATGGCTTACAAATACACCCGAAGTGCAAGGGTCATTACGGTGCTCTGGATCGCCGGAATCGCCATCCCCGTGATCCTGACGCTCCTGTGATGCAGAGCAAATGACCTGTTGCTATGGAATGGAAGCATGGTGCAGTGACATTTCCTTGAGAGAAAACGGCGTCAACGAACAAGCCTCACTCTACATTCGCAGGTAATTTACACTAGTCGGCGAATCGTAACCGCTCGTATTGCATAACGGAGTGACGCGCCGTCGATTCGTGCTGCGGGAAGTCGTTGCGGAAGTGCGCTCCACGGCTCTCTTCGCGGGCCAGGGCCGACGCTACGATCACCGCTGCGACCGCATGCAGGTTGCGGGCCTCGATCGCCCTCCGGGTGGCCCCCTGCGGGAGTCGGAGCGCCAACGCCGCAAGCTCGTCCTCAGCCCGGCGTAAGCCGACAGCATCGCGCAGCAGACCTGCATCGCGCCACATCAGCCCACGCAACTCCGCAATCCAGCTTTCGATGTCGTTATCGAAGTCAGCAACATCCTGAAGTACAGGCACAGGTGGAGCGGTCCCTCCTCCCTCTTTCCTCTCTCCTGTTTCCCTTGTCTCCTCGATCATCGCTTCCGCCGCCAGTGCGCCGAAGACCAGCCCTTCCAGCAGTGAGTTGCTTGCCAGCCGGTTCGCTCCGTGAACGCCCGTGCAGGCCACCTCGCCGGCGGCATAGAGCCCGGGCAGCGACGTCCTCCCATGGACATCCGTTCGAATGCCACCCATCAGGTAGTGTGCTGCTGGACGCACCGGAATCAGATCTCTACCAAGCTCCAGCCCGTAGCCTGCGAGAAAAGAGGAGATCCCGGGGAACCGGGTCTTCAGCTCTTTCTGCACCTTTCGCATATCGAGATAGACGGGACCATCAAGGCCTTCGCGTGTGATCGCCCGTGCAACGACATCCCGCGGTGCAAGCTCCAGCAAAGGATGATATCGCTCCATGAAGCGCTCCCCCCTCGCGTTGACGAGCAGCGCGCCCTCGCCACGCAATGCCTCGCTCATCAGGAATCGCGGTGCTCCCTCAAGCGCGAATGCGGTCGGATGGAACTGGTAGAACTCCATGTCGCTGACCTCAGCACCCGCGCGGTAGGCCATGGCGATGCCGTCACCGGTTGCGACTGCGGGATTCGTCGTATCGCTGTACACCTGTCCCGCTCCACCGCTCGCCAAAAGCAGGGATCGCGACCTGATGGTGCGCAGGCCGCCCTCGCCGTCGAGCAGCGTGACGCCCACAACGCGCTCTGCGTTCAGAAGAAGGTCAACGCCGGTCGTCCACTCCATCAACTCGATCGTCTCGATCCTGCGCACCTGTCGCAGGAGAGACAAAGCGATCTCGCGACCCGTCGCATCGCCATTCGCATGCAGGATGCGAGAGCGGCTGTGCGCCCCCTCGCGCGTCCGCATCAACTCGCCATGCTCCCGATCGAAGGCTGTCCCCCATCTCAGCAGCTCGTCCACACGCAGTGGCCCTTGCTCGACGAGCATGGCGGCCGCCTCTCGATTGACCAGCCCATCACCGGCAGCCACCGTATCTTCAAGATGAAGCGCAATATCTTCGTCGCCGCCCATGGCCACCGCGATACCGCCCTGCGCATAGGCCGTATTCGATTCCGCTAACTCCTCTTTCGAGACCAGGAGCACCCTGCCCGCATTTGCCAATCGAATCGCCGCACTTAGCCCCGCAATGCCACCGCCAACAACTAGAAAATCAACCTGTTCCATCAGCCAATGCTACGCCTCACGCATGGTGGAGTGCGGTCGCGGTTTTGCTGCGATACCATGGCTTTACTGTGTCTTCTATCTGCCTCACAACACCGACCGCAAGCTACGACGTCATCATTGGCTCAGGGTTGCTCAGAACGCTCTTTCCCCGTCTCCGCAAGCTCACCAGCGGCAAACCGTTCCGAACTTTCATCGTTACGTCGCCTGAGATCTGGGGGCTGTGGTCGAAGCAGGTCGAAGGCTCGTTCTCCGAGCCACCAACTGTGCTCTTTATACCTAGCGGCGAAGCGAACAAGCGACTCGCCTCGATTGAATTGCTCGCGCAGCAGCTTGCCACAGCCGGAGCGGACCGCGACAGTCTGCTCGTGGCGTTCGGCGGCGGCGTGATCGGTGACATGACCGGATTTCTGTCCGCAATCTATATGCGCGGCATTCCGTATGTTCAACTTCCGAGCACCCTGCTCGCCCAGGTGGATTCGTCCATCGGCGGCAAGACGGGCGTGAACCTCGTCGCGGGCAAGAACCTGATCGGCAGCTTTCACCATCCCCTCGCCGTTCTCGCCGACACGGATCTGCTGCGCACACTCTCCTCCGCGGACCTTCGATCCGGTCTGCAGGAGTCCGTCAAGGCAGCGATCATCCGGGATCCCAGGCTGTTCCGCTACCTCGAACAGAATGCCGATGCGGTGCTCGCCGGGGATGCTGCGGCCCTGACGCGCGTCGTGACCGCCTCCGTTCGCGTCAAGGCCGATGTTGTCAGCCAAGACGAGTTGGAGAACGGTCTGCGGATGATCCTCAACTTCGGCCATACCATCGGACATGCAATCGAGGCTGCAACCAGGTACAGGCAGCTCCTGCATGGCCAGGCAGTAGGTTGGGGCAGCATCGCCGCCGCGCATCTCTCGCTCGCACGGGGCACCATCACGAGAGACCAGTTCGACCGGATCGTCAGCCTGATCCTGCTCTATGGCCCGCTGCCCGCCTTCACCGCGAAAGCCACAAACCTGGTTGCCCTCACCGCAAGCGACAAGAAGAGCCGTAGTGGGCGGCGTGCCTTTGTGCTTGTAAACGGAATAGGTGCGTCCGAGGTGGTCTACGACGTGACGGACGCGCAGTTGCTTGCTGCAACCCAGGCTATGCTTGCATTCATGCGACAGACCACGCCGAAGATTTCTGCGAAAGGGCATTCCTCGTGATCTCGAAACCTGAACACGAGATGACCGCCGGTGCACGTCCGGTGGGAGCGCAGGACGAGGCCGCGGCGGCACGCGCTGTACAGCGGATGTTCGACACCATCGCGCCCCGGTACGACGTTCTCAATCATGTACTCTCTGCCGGAATCGACCGCTGGTGGTGGAACCGTGCCGCCCGCAGCTTCCGCGATACGCTGCGGCAGCCGCACAGGGTCGTCCTCGATCTCTGCTGCGGGACGGGAGACATGGCGCTCGCGCTGGACAAGTATCGGCCCAGGCGTGACAGCGCACCAGCGCAGACCGCGACAGCGCCGACTATGCCAGCGCCGATTCTGGCCGTCGATTTCTCCCACAATATGCTCGTGCGCGGGGCTGCCAAGTTCGCCTCCCGCAACATCATCGCCATCGAAGCCGATGCGCTGCACCTGCCCATCGCCTCCGGATCACTCGATCTTGTTACGTCGGCCTTCGGCTTCCGCAATCTTGCAAACTACGAAGAGGGACTCGCGGAACTCTTTCGCGTCCTCGCTCCCGGCGGCCAGATCGGCATTCTCGACTGCAATCAGCCGGATGGCGTCGTCGGCGCTTTGTACTCCTTGTACTTCAAGCAAGTGCTTCCGAAGCTGGGAGGGTTGATCTCGGGCGACTCGGGCGCCTACAGCTACCTGCCTGCATCCGTCGAACGCTTTCCGCGGCCGCCGCGCATGCTGCACATGATCTGTCAGGCTGGCTTTATCCAGGCTTCCTGGACGAGCTATACCTTTGGAGTCGCAGGCCTCTATCGCGCGACAAAACCCTGAGACAGCACCATGAATCCGACACCTTCACCGCGAGCACACTATACGATCTGCCTATGGACCCAACGGTGACTACCGAGCGGCCGGCGCAGACACACGCGGCGAAGCGAGCGGCTGCACTGGCATCTGTCTTTGCCGCATTCGCCGTCACGCTGCTCAAGCTCCTGACCGGGCTCTTCACCGGTTCGCTCGGTATGCTGTCCGAAGCTGCGCACTCCAGCATCGACCTGATAGCGGCAGCGCTGACACTCTTCTCAGTGCAGGTCTCGGATCGGCCGGCGGATGAGGAGCACAACTACGGGCACGGAAAGATCGAGAGCCTCTCCGCTTTCGTCGAAACCTTTCTCATGCTTGGATCCTGTGTCTGGATTATGACCGAGGCCATTCGCCGCATCTTCTTCCGCCAGCACCTTGCTCTCGTCCCTTCGATCTGGCCCTTTGCGGTTCTGCTGCTCTCGATCGGCGTTGATTATTCTCGTTCCCGCAATCTGTACCGTGTCGCACAGCAGCACGGCAGCCCGGCGCTCGAAGCAGATGCGATCCACTTCGGGACGGATATGTGGTCCTCCTTCGCCGTGCTGCTCGGCCTGGGTGCGACCTTCGCCGGGCAACATTGGCAGCTTCCCCTGCTTGAGCTCGCCGACCCTATCGCCGCTATTGTCGTTTCGATGATCATCCTCCGTGTGAGCTGGCGGCTGGCCAGGCAAACTGTGGATGCGCTGCTCGATGCAACACCGGCAGAGACACGCGTCCAGATGCGCCGCGACCTGATTCGCGATCTGGCGGCTATCGACGGCATCATCTCGGTCGACCGGGTGCGGACGCGGCGCTCCGGCTCCAACTACTTTGCCGACCTAACGCTCGGTATGCCCCGTAACCTGACTTTTCAGCGCTCTGAGCAGATCACGAAGGCTGCCACCGCCTCGGTTCAGCGGCAACTACCTGGAGCCGACGTCGTTGTCCACTCCGTACCAACCGCCTCGCGCGCCGAGAGCATCCACGATCGAGTTCGCGCGGTCGCCGCACAATCCAATCTTTCCATCCACGATGTGAGCGTGCAGCAATACGACGGTGCCCTGCACCTTGAGCAACATCTCGAAGTAGGCGAAACCCTGTCGCTGCGCCGCGCCCATGACTTGGTAACGCAGCTCGAGTCCGAGATCCGACGAGAGGTCCCAGCCATCGCCACCATCCTTACTCACATCGAGAGCGAGCCTGCCACCATTGAGAAACCGGCATCGCTCGAACGAGACCGGCAGCTGGAGATGCGCCTTCGCCGCGCCGCCGCTTCCTTCCCCGAGATCCGCGACATCCATGAGGTCTTCGTTACCAAGACGAACGATCGTGTCCAGGTTAGCTGTCATTGCACGCTGTCGGACGATCTTCCCATGGCGCGTGTGCACGAGGTGATCACCGCGCTCGAAGGCGCTTTCAAACAGGACGCTCCCGTGGTGAGCCGCCTGCTTATCCATCCCGAACCCGCGACCGACAACCGTCGCTGATCACGCTTTAGCCGAAATGAGAGCTGCTATACCCGGTTCGAGCACGGTCGCCTTCAAACCAAACTACGCTGTATTCTTAGCCTTGCAATGAAGCGCTTCTTTAATCTCGTCTTCGGTGGCCTGGCGATGCTGTTGACCGTCCTGCTGTTTGCCTTTGGAACTATGCGCCTCGCCATCCACGGCGGCCAGGTGGAGGTTCCTAACCTTGTTGGCCTCACCGTTACCGATGCCAACCAGAAAATGAACAATCGCGGCCTGAACCTCGTCCTGATCAGCCGTTTCTACTCAACGACAGTTCCCGCCGGCCACATCACCTCACAGGTCCCCGCGCCCGGTACGATCGTGCGTCATGAGTGGGAGGTCCGCGCAATCGAGAGTTTAGGTCCACAGAGAGTCTCGATTCCCGACGTCAGTGGCGCGGGCGAGCGCCTTGCGGAGATGACGATCCGCCGTCTGTCGCTCGACCTAGGAAGCGTAGCGCATCTTCCCGCGCCGGGTGAGTCCGGGATCGTACTGGCCCAGACCCCTCCGCCGAATGCAGACGGAGTCGATAGCCCCCGCGTCAGCCTGCTCCTCAGCGAGAAAGGTGACCCGCGCTCCGCCTTCGTCATGCCCTCACTGGTCGGATTGAGCTTTTCCACCGCATCCAGCCGGGCCGCCGCGCTAGGGCTTTACGTGATCGCGGCCACGCCGCCGGATGCCGTGAGCGCAACTCCTGCCAATGGTGCAGTCCCTCCAGGCCCAACTCCTGTAGCCGTTTCCCCGGCCGACGGCCCTGTGGCTTCGCAGATGCCTGCTGCTGGCCATCGCGCCGTCAAAGGAGAAGGCGTACGCCTGACGCTGGGTAGTTAGAAGAACGCCCCGGAGTTCATCGATCCGCCTTCCGAAGCTTCGCGGTACGCCACTCTTCAGCAGTGATCTCCCATAGCTCCGCCGGCAATCGACCAGAGACATAAACGCTCCATGGTGGCGATTCTCCGCATTCCGGTCTTCTCGGAGATGCGCCTGGATCCAGCGTTCGCGATAGCTTTGGGAGCACGCAAAACGCTGAAACCCAGAACATTGAACCAGAAGTCATTCGCTGCCGTCACTGCCTCGGTCATCAGGCCTTGCCCATGCCACGGCAGACTCAACCAGAAACCCCTGTTTTCCCCGGCTCGATCGCTCAGAAGAATGCTGCCTATGTGCTGATCTGGCGACTGTTTCAGTCGGAGGGTCCAGTGCCATTCGTCTCCGCGTTCTATTGCTGGAAGAGCAACATCGCGTTCTATCGCTGGAAGAGCAACATATCGATAGAACGTGAATGCTCCATCGCTAGAATAGGGCCAGGGAACGGATGCGTTCAGGAACCGGACAATCTCCCACTTTGGAAAGAGCAACTGAGTCTGCGTTGCATCGGCAAGCTGAAGCGGGCGCAAGAGAAGACGATCTGTTTCGAGGCCAGGGATCATGAGCTATAAAGTAGCAAAGCCAGGACGATAAGAGGACAGGATCTGGAGCGCGTCAAAGATACCCTGCAGTAATGTCGGGATGTATACCCAGTGTCATTTACAAGGAGTCATGCGGCTCATGGCGATCACGCATAAGACGAGCCTATCCACGCTCTTCTGTGATCATCCGTGGTCGGTTCGGGATAGATACCAATGGTGATTCGTCCACCCGCTCCAGCACAACAGCATAAAAGCCATCGCACCGATGCACGCCAGGCAAGGTGCGCAGCGCTCCATCCCGCACTGCGGTCGTAAGCAGATGACTCGCGACATCCTCTTCGAGCACTCCTGCCGAAGCGAGCTTCCCGAGAAAGCCTCCGATCGGCAGCCTGCGTGCGCCGGCAAGCGTCTCGACCACGCGTTCATTCTCCTCAGGTTCAAGCGAGCAGGTGGAGTAGACCAGTCGCCCACCGGGGGCGAGGCGCTGAAACGCTCCATGCAGGATAGCCCGCTGCCGCTCTGCCTGCCGCGCTATGTCCTCTACACCGAGCTGGTGGCGGATCTCAGGATTCCGCGCCAGCGTTCCCGTCCCGCTGCACGGCACATCGCAGAGGATCAGGTTGAATCGCCGGAAATCCTTTGAATCGACAGCTTGGGTCGCATCGTTCACCGAACACTCGATAGTGCTCGCGTAAGCATAATGTTCGAACCTCGTCTCCATCTGCGCAAGTCGTCGAGAACTGATATCTGTCGCCACGATCCCGACGCCTGGGGAGCGCAGGGCCAGCATCAATGATTTGCCGCCGGGCGCCGCACAGCAATCCCAGAGAGCTGCAGCCACGCCCTCCTCCCGCGACGGCATGGCGACGGCCGCTAGCTCCGCCACGAGACGCGAACCATCGTCCATAAGGGGCAAGGTCTGCGGCAGGACGCCTCCTGCTTCTGGAAACATCTCACCCGCGGTGGGCTCCTGCTGGCCGGCTTCACAGATTGCGAGGGCGACATCCCGCCCATACTCCGCAGACCATCGCTCCACCAGCCACCGTGGATGCCCAAGCCGCTCAGCGAAGGCGGGAACCGATTCGAAGATGCGTGTACCCGGCTTCTGGGCCGCTGCCATCTTGCGAAGGATCGCGTTCACCATGCCTGCAGCGTGAGGCTGGTTGGCCAGCTTGCAGATCTCGACACTTTCACTCAATGCCGCATGTGCCGGGATCCGGTCCATATGAAGTAGCTGGAATGCGCCCAAGCGCAGGGCGATCGCAACCGGTTCGGCTAAGCGCTGCTCCGGGCGTTCTAGCAAGGTGCGTACCCGGACATCGAGGGCGATCTGCCAGCGCAGCACCCCCATCACAAGCGCCGTGGTCAGGTTGCGATCCTCTGGCGACAACGCCTCAGTACGTGCCGAGTGCAGCAGTTCGTCGCTATGCCCTTTTCTGTCGACAACGAGCGTCAGAAGTTCGAACGCAACTCGGCGGCCTGGGGAGACCCTGGGCGCTCCTGATCCCTTGGGAATGTTCGCCTGTCCTCTGCTCACCGCCTGATCGCTAGAAACGTTCTTCCCAGACACTCTCTTCCCGGCCACTTTGCTCATAGTCCGAGGCGCTCGCCGCTAGCGACCGGAGAGCCGCGCAGAAAATCGGCCGCGCTCATCCGCCGCTTGCCTTCTAGCTGGACCTCGGTCAAGGCAAGCACTGACCCTTCACCGCAGATCACCAGCAAATCTTCATCCCGTGTACGCAACTCTCCGGGCTCGCCTGCTGCTGTCTCATCCACAACGCTCATCCGATGCACGATCAGTTTTTTTCCGCCTAGCGTTGTGTACGCACCGGGCCACGGCTGAAACCCCCGCCACCGGTCAAAGCTGATACGCGCCGTCCGCCGAAAGTCGATCGCCCCATCCTCCCGCTTGAGAATTGGGGCCAGCGTAGCCAGCGCATGATCCTGTGCTTGTGGAGCGATCGATCCCTTGGCGAGCCCGTGCACAGTCTCCACCATTAACTCCGCCCCAATCGCTGCCAGACTTTCGAACACATCCGTCGACGTCTCCTCCGACCCGATCGGCACTGCCTTTGCCAGCAGCAGGTCGCCCGTGTCGAGCCCGGCATCGATCCGCATAGTCGTCACACCCGTAACTTTTTCGCCATCGGCTATAGCCCACTGAACCGGTGCCGCGCCCCTGTATTTCGGAAGCAGCGATCCATGCAGGTTGATGTTGCCGAGCGGCGGCAGATCGAGCATCCACTGTGGAATAATGCGGCCGTACGCCACGATCAGAATTGCCTCTGGAGTGATGCCTTTAAGCTGTGCGCGGAGCTCGAGGTTGTTCTTGAGCTTTTCCGGCTGCACCACTGAAATCCCGAGCTCGAGCGCGAGTCTTTTGACGGGAGACGCCTCGATCGCCTGCGTCCGTCCCACGGAGCGATCCGGCTGCGTGATCACGAGCGCCACTTCATGTCCAGCGGCGAGCACGGCCTTCAAGGTCGGGACCGCGAAGTCGGGTGTTCCGCAAAATACCAGCTTCACGCTACCACTCCCCATTCTTCTGCAGCTTCTTGATCTTGCGCAATACCAGATCGCGCTTCAACCGGCTTAGATGATCAATGAACAGGACACCGTCCAGGTGGTCAATCTCATGCTGGAGCGCGCGCGCCAGCAGTTCCTCCCCTTCGACCTCGACCCACTTCCCAGTCACGTCCTGGGCCTTGACCTTCACCCACTCCGCGCGGGCTACCTTCTCGCGAATCTCGGGCAGGCTGAGGCAGCCCTCCTCTTCGACCTGCCTCCCATTGCGATCCACGATCTCCGGATTGATCAGGACGACCTTGTCCTCAGAATTCTTCTGGAAGCTGACATCGACGATGGCAATTCGCTTCGAGATGCTGATCTGCGGTGCCGCGAGGCCGATTCCCTGCGCCGCGTACATGCTGTCGAACATCTCGTCGACAAGCTTCTTCAGTTTCCCGTCAAACACCGTCACCGGCTCACCGCGCTTTGCCAGCACGGGATTCGGATACTTCACGACCTCATGAATCTTTCCCATCGTCTCCGTCATAGCCCGTCTTGAGCACTAGAGCAGTCTCGATCACTCAGTACGCCCGAATCTGTTCGCAATAACCCTTAAAATTCCGGTCCATCTCCCGCAGCGAGTCACCGCCGAACTTCTCCACTGCCAGCCGCGCCACCGCAAGCGCGACCATTGCTTCGGCCGCCACACCCGCCGCTGGAACGACGCAGACATCGCTGCGTTCGTACGCGGCCTTCACCGGCTCCCGCGTCTCAAAGTTCACCGAGCCAAGCGGGCGGCGCAAGGTCGAAATCGGCTTCAGATAGCCGCGCACCACGACATCCTCCCCATTTGAGATGCCCCCTTCGATTCCGCCGGCATTGTTCTGCTCGCGGGAAAACCGGGTATGGCTGCCGGTACCCTCATACCCAATCGCATCATGCACAGCCGAGCCCAGCGACTCCGCCGCCGTAACTCCGCGCCCGATCTCGACGGCCTTGACCGCCTGCAGACTCATCACTGCCTGGGCGAGCAGGCCATCCATGCGCTCATCCCAGTTCGTATGGGTCCCGACGCCCGGCGGCAGCCCATGCACGACCACCTCGAAGACGCCGCCGATCGTATCGCCCGTCCGCAGCACCGCATCCACCTCTGCCTTCATACGGGCCTCGCTCGCCTCGTCGACACAGTTCAACAGAACCGCCTGCTTTGACTGCAGCGCGGCGATCTCCTCCCACTGTGCCGGCCGGTCCAGCTCCGCCCTGCCCACCCGGATGACATGGCTCGCCACTTCGATCCCGAACGCCCGGAGCAGCAGCTTGGCGATAGCGCCTGCGGCAACGCGCGCCGCGCTCTCCCGCGCAGAGGCTCGCTCGAGTACATACCGGGCATCGGCGAAGTCGTACTTCAGACTGCCCGCAAGATCCGCGTGGCCGGGCCTGGGCGAAGCGACCGCCTTATGGAGCGCTTGATCTCCCGCTTCAACCGGCAGGATCTCCATCCAGTTCTTCCAATCCTTGTTCGCGAGCGACATCGCAATGGGCGAGCCGATCGTCTTACCATGCCGCACACCACTGAGGATGTGCGCCGAATCCCGCTCGATCCGCATCCGGCCACCCCGGCCATAACCCTGCTGCCGCCGCCAGAGTTCGTGGTCGACGTACTCCTGCGCAACCGGCACACCCGCCGGCATGCCACTCACCATCGCGATCAGGCTCTCGCCGTGACTCTCCCCCGCTGTCGAAAAGCGCAACATTCCTAGTGACTTTCCCGGCTGTATTTGCTGCTCAAGGTCAAACTCAGATTGTAACAACAGCAGCCCGGGCGACCTCACCCAAATTACTCGTTCGAAGCCACGCGCTACTCATCCTTCAGATACGCCGAGGTGTTCAGCAGAGGACGTTCCATCGACCGCACCCAATCCGTCACCTCCGCCGCGCTCCTGCCGCTTGCCCCGGCTTTGCCGAACTCGCTCCGCATCGTCTGCATCTTTGCTTCAAGGTCGTCGAGCGTGCTCAGCAGCAGCGCTTCGGGCGTCATCGGCAGCTTGGGAGAGCCGAACTCCAGCTTGCCATGATGGCTCAGGAGCATATGCTCGACCAGCACACGCAGTCGCTCGGGGAACGCCGCAAGTGCCCGCACCTTCTCGCGCAGCATACCCTGCCCGATGCTGATGTGCCCGATCATCTGGCCCTCGAGTGTGTAGCCGAAGGTTGTACTCCAGTGCAGCTCACGAACTTTGCCGATGTCGTGCAGGATCGCCCCTGTCACCAGCAGGTCAGGATTCACCTCCGGGTAGAACGGCGCTGTCGCGAGACAGACCCGGACCAGCGTAAGCACATGCTCCAGCAGACCGCCCAGCCACGCGTGATGCAGCGCCTTGGCCGCCGGCGCCACCTGGAACGCGGGACCAATCTCCTCGTCATCGAGAAAGCTGAACACCAGCCGCTTCAAATCTTCGTTCGCGAAGCCGGACACATAGCCGCGCAGCTCCGTCAGCATCTCCGCTACATCGAACCGCGTCGCCGGAAGAAAATCGGCAGCGTCCACCTCGGACTCCGCTGCGCTGCGAAGCTTCTGCAGCGTGATCTGGAACTTGCCTTGATATCTGCTGATCTGCCCCTGCGCCTTCACGTAGCAGCCTTCAGAACAGGTGGCGATCACGTCGGCGAACTCCTCCCACATGCGTGCCTCGAAGGTCCCGGTCTTATCGCCCAGCGTCAGCGCAAGATACTGCCCTGCCTGCTTCCGGTCTCGGACAGAGATCGACGAAACCGCAAAGTAGCCCGTTACCGTTTCATTCTCGAACTTCCCCGCATCCGCCACAAAGAAGTCTTTCATTCGCCCAGCATACCCCGTTCGGTTTAGAAACCCGGTACCAAGAAGTGACGCGAGAGCCAAGGCCCTCGCGTCGCCTGCGGCTCTGCCTGGCTACTGCGGAGGCGACGCTGGGATCGGCGATCCAGGCGTCGCGGGCGTCGTCGGTGGCGCGGGTGATGCGGGTGAGGTGACCGGCGGCAGCGGCGTACTATCCGATTGCGGAGCCTGCTTCGCTGGACCGGCGGTTCCCTCGTAGGAAGTCCCACGATCTGCGGCCCTCGCCGGGGTCTCAATCGGCGGAGGAGGCGCGGGTTGCTTGGGCTGGTTCTGCAACCGCTCCTTCGCTTCACCCTTCGCACGCTTCTTCTTCGGCTTCTTTGCCATATCTCCACTCAATCCAAGCGGAGCGGCCTGAGTCTGCGACGCGGTCTTCTCATCATCGCTCACCGGAATGGGAGTCGCTATAGCCTTCTCCCTCAGCTTTGCAGTCTTCTTGGCCGTGTTCGCCGCGGCCACTGATTTCGCCCGTGAACTGTACCGCGTCTTCTGCTCCGGCGCAGCAGGTGTCAGCGGGTTAACATCGGGAGAGCTCGAAGTAGACGCGTCAAGCGGCGCAATCGCCGTACCAGGAGCTGCTTCCACTGTCTTTCCATCTATCGGGAGCTCCCCTGCATGATCCGTTCCCAATCCTTCGTCCCCGGCCATTCCCGCCAGCGACGATCCCGCGGGCAGCGAATTGCGCGGTGCCTGCCCGAAGCGAACCTTCTCCCGTTTTACCTTCTTGCGCCTGGTGATCTTAGCCATCGGACCGTCCGTCGATGTGACCGACTTTGGAGGCGCGGGTGCCGGTGCTGCCAGCGCAGGATTGGAGTTTGCAGCGGGTACCGCGGCGGCGGGCATCGCCGCATCGGGCGCTGTGGCAGGCACTCCGGACGCTGGTGCAGCAGGCAAAGCGGCAGCTGATGCAGTCGATGAGCCTCCGGCGAGCAGAGCAGGCTGCGGCATGCTGGCTGTTGAAAATCTGCCGCCCCGATCGAATCGCTGCTTCTGAACGACTCTCTTCTTCTTTACGACAGGAGGCGTATACGCCGTGAAAATTGGCTTCGTCTGCTTCAAACTGGCGCTTGAATCGACATATCCCGGCTTGATATCGATGTAAGCATCCTCGCGCAGCTTGGTCAGATACTCACGCAGCTTGGGCTGCATCTGCTGCATGTACATCACTTCCTGAATCTGCGGTTCGACGTCCTTGATAGGCGGAACTCCCGCTGGGGTGTGTTCCGTCACCTTGAGAATAACGAATCCCTGTTTGGTGCGGATCGGCGCAGTCGCCTCGCCTGCGCTCAATGGGAACGTCTGGTCCTCGAGCACCTTGGCCAGCGCGCCATGCTTGAACTGGCCGAGGTCCCCACCCTGCGATGCGGTAGGCCCCCCCGAGTAGGTCTTTGCGAGGTCGTCGAACTTCGCTCCAGCCTTCAGCTTGGCTTCCACGTCCGCGGCTTTCGCCTGCGCCTGGGCCACGGCCGACTCGTTAGCGTCGACTGCCGTTGGAATCAGAATCTCGCTCAGGCGAACCTGCTCTGGTTGCGTGAAGTCCTGCTTATGCGCATCATAGTACGCCTGCTCCTGGGCCGGCGAGAGCTGCAGCCTGCGTCCTACTTCGTCACGAACCACCTGTTGCGTGATCACGCCATTGCGGATGTTCGCTTTGAAATCTTCGTAGGAGACGCCCTGCTGACGTGCCGCTTTTTCGAGGTCTTCCATCGTATCGAGCTTGTTCTGTTTACGAATGTCGTCAAGCCGGCGGACCATCTCAGCATCGGCGTTGATGCCAAGCTCCTTGCCGCGCGAGAGCAGCAACTGCTGATCGATCATGTCGCGTAACAGATTCTTCTGCCGCTCCGCACTCTCGGCCGGACTTGCGTTGCTCTGCTGCAACTCCTGCGCAAGCTGCTGTTCGCTTCGTTCGACATCGCTGCTGCTGATGATCTGATCGTTAACACGCGCGACTACATCCTCAACCACCTGACCGTTTGGCGTGATGGCAGTCGATGTCGGCAGATTGACCTTCGTCTGCGACGGTGGCGTGTTAAAAGGGCTCTGATACCGCGGAGCCTGTGCGGCCACCACACCCGGAAGTGTCAGCAGGCTTAGCCCACACACGACCGCATATTGCGAAATTCTAAGGTTCATTGTCACTCGTATAGTGTCACTCGTATGTCGGTCTACAACCACGCTACACGCACGGTGGACGCTGCCAGCCACCGGCTCCTGTTCTTTGGACTCGTCTCCAATGCAGCCGATATCCAAGTTAAGTAATTCTAACTGCCATGTACGACATGAGGCGAATGCAGTCGTGAAACCGTCCTGACCAGTATTGCCAGCTTTGGTTCGGCCAACTCTCGATGCAGACGAACGAAGGTTGACGACGTATCAAGCCGTTCGCCCACTCAGGGCATCCGAGGCCTCGGGTGTCTGGAGAGACTTATAGGTGCATATGCTCCCGCTTGCCTATCCTTCGCAGGTTCCGAATGAGATGGAGCAGGACGCAACTTGATGTTTGAACGGAGCCTTAAAAAATGCGTCATCTTTGGCGGCTTCCGTCCTATTCCGGACTGCCCGAAGCTCACCTAAGCTTACGTCCCGGTGTATACTCCGTCCAACGCAGCACATAGTTCCATGCGTCCTTCTCTCCGAGGTTTCCCCCAGCGATGGCCCCACGTACCCGACGCGCACTCCTCTCCGCCACCGTGTTCCTTGCTACCTGTGCCGTCCTGGGCTCCGTTATCAGCCAGAAGGTTGCGGCCCAATCGGCTTCGGACGAGTCGACCCTGCGCGACTCGCTGCATTCATTCACAGATGTCTACTCGGTTGTCGAACAAAACTATGCAGAGCCCTTGACCGGCGACAAGACCGATAAGGCCATCTACGACGGCGCTATCCCTGGAATGCTGCATGTGCTCGACCCGCACTCGAACTTCTACGATCCAAAGGCCTTCGCCCAGATGCGCGAGGACCAGCATGGCAAGTATTACGGCGTCGGCATGCAGATCCAGCCACAGTTGATCGGTAACGCGCTGCGTGTCGTCGTTCTTGCCCCGTTCGAGGGTACGCCGTCGTTCAAGGCCGGCATTCGTCCCGGCGACATCATCGCGAACATCGATGGCAAGACCACCGAAAACCTGGACTCAGCTGCAGTTGCCACCCTGCTGAAAGGCCCGAAAGGTACCCACGTCTCGGTCACCATCGAGCGCGAAGGAACCGCCAAGCCGCTTGTATTCGACCTTGTCCGCGATGAGATTCCACGTTACTCGGTCGACCTGTCGTTCTTGGTTCGCCCCGGCATCGGCTACATTCATGTAACGAACTTTATGGAGACAACCAGCCGCGAGGTCGGCGATGCAGTCGACAAGTTCGGCGAAATCAAGGGCCTGGTAATCGATCTGCGCGGAAACCCCGGTGGCCTGTTGAATGAAGCCGTTAACATGTCCGACAAGTTCCTGCAAAAAGGACAGATCGTTGTCTCACAAAAGGGACGTGCCTTCCCCGATCAGGTTTACCGCGCATCGCACGGCGAGGAAGGTCCGAAGTATCCCATCGTCGTCCTGGTCAACCGTAATACTGCATCGGCTGCAGAGATTGTCTCCGGTGCTCTTCAGGATCATGACCGCGCCTTAATCGTAGGCGAAACGACCTTTGGCAAGGGTCTCGTGCAGACCGTCTTTCAGGTATCTGAAAACACCGGTCTGGCCTTGACCACCTATCACTACTACACGCCTTCAGGCCGCCTGATTCAACGCAATTACAGCAACATCTCGCTTTATGACTACTACTATCTTCGCGATGGGGTCGAAAAGGGTGCCAATCGCGAGGTCAAGCTGACCGACTCCGGCCGCACGGTATACGGAGGTGGCGGTATCACTCCTGACGAGAAGATCGATACACCCAAATCGAATCACTTCCAGGACACCCTGCTCCAGCACTACGCCTTCTTCAACTTCAGCAAGCACTATCTCGCCACCCACACCGTCACGAAAGAGTTCCAGGTCGACGATGCGGTTATGGCGCAGTTCAAGGATTTCTTAAAGTCAAAAGATGTCGAGTATACCGAGGCGGACCTGAACAGCGTGTCTGACTGGCTTAAGGCGAGCATCAAAAGCGGGCTCTTTACCTCGCAATTCGGTCAACTAGAAGGACTCAAAGTTCGCGCTGATTGGGACCCCGAGATTGCGAAAGCGGTCACGTTCATTCCAGAGGCACAGACACTTGCGGACCACTCCTCAAGAACAAATGTGAAGACGGCCAGCCTCGCCCACTAGGCACTGCGCCTGAACGGAAAGGCTTCCAGAAGCGTATGAGAGTCCTTTCAGTTCAGATATGACTGGAAGGAGCCTGGAATTGGAGCGGGAGACGGGGATCGAACCCGCAACCAACGGCTTGGGAAGCCGCTACTCTACCATTGAGCTACTCCCGCTTCGAGCACTATTATACCCCGTGATGAAAAGGACGAAGATACGATCGATGCGAGGCTGCCTCGCTTCCGTCTAGACGGTAAGCCTATTCTGTGCCAAGTCGGCGCGCAGCCCATGGTCAGACTGCCTGGAGGGACCCCAGGCGCAGCCGCACACCACTGAATGCGGCCAACGGACTCCCGTATAGAACGCCCTACGCTTGGTAGTGCATCCAGATAGAGGGGCTCACCGCGCAGGGCGTTCTTAGTTAAGGAGGGCACTGCCACTTTCGATGTCGATCGACCAATCCCTAGGTTGCGGCAACGAAAGCCAACCATGGGCGGTCTCGAGCGGCATCCACAGATAACGCCAGTACCAGAGTGTAGCCGGCGTGCAGATATCGTCCATGCGATGAAAGGCGCTCCATTTAAAGCTGAGCAGACCGCTATCAGCACTACCGCATATAGGACTATGCGCTCATATCGCGTCTCAAGTATATGGAGGCGTAGCGTCCGGCGTGCTTGATGGAATGCTGTTTGCCAAGCAAAGCATCGAAGTACAGCAGCTATCATTCCCGGGGCAAACACGCGCAGTGGGAGATCTGCTGACGACGCGCAGTTCGTCAATGCTTGCTGGTCCTTGTGGCGCGAATCATAGTAACTCCATGACTGGGAATCTTTACAACGAAGCCGCTCGAGAACTTACCCAGGTCTTCTTGTCTCCAAAGATCGTGAACCTGCTGCGATCCTCTTACGTCCAACTTCGACCAGGAGATGGCTACAGTTCGTGACGCTCTGGTGAGATTGAACAGCCCGACCGCGACCGATCCATCCTCAAGCGGCTTGGAGAGAATCAGCTCCTGTTTGGTGCGACGAACGACCTTACCTTGTCTACCAAGAGGGTCCTGATCGACATCGATAATTTCAGAGTTACAGAGAACATTGAGAGTCTGTTTATTGAGTTGAGCCATGTCGCCACTGAAGAACAAGGGCGAGGCCATAAGCGCCCACATCGACATATAGCTGTACTGCTCGTTCAGCGTCAAGCTGGTTGGATGCGCAGGCTCCGTGTAGTCTCTTGCATTGCCGATTGTCCCGATCAGGATGTAGTCCGGATCATTCCATCCGCCGGGGCCGGCCTGCTTGTCATGCACGGAGTTGGCGAGCGCTGCATGGTAGAACCCCGGAAGGCTGGTCTCACCAAGTACACCGACATCGCCGGTGGTTCGCCATGAGTTTGCGCCCACGTCAGCACCCCAGTTCCACACCTCTCCCATCCCGTACTGACAGATGTTGAATATGATGTCGCGATCCAGAGCTTTGAGGATCTCTCCCATCAAAACGTAAGGAGCTTTCAGCTGCTCCAGTGCTCTTCCGCCAGAGACCTGATCGTAGGAGCACCAATCATATTTCAAGAGATCGAAGCCCCAGTCCGCAAACTGTCGCGCATCTGCAGACTCGTGCCGATAAGAGCCTTCAAATTTTGCGCAGGTCGTTGGGCCAGGCGAGGTATAGATGCCCGCCTTGAGGCCCTTCGCGTGTATGGAGGCGGTGAGTGCCGCCATATCGGGAAAACGCTTATTGGGCAGGATAGTACCGGATGCACTACGCGCCAGGCCGTTAAGCAGAGGGTCAGTCGAATCAGGCTTTGTCGCCCATCCATCATCGATGCTGATGAATTGATAGCCATAGTCGGCCATGCCAGAAGCAATCAGAGTATCAGCCGCGGTTCGGATGTCGCGGTCGGTGACCCTGTCGTAATAGGTGTACCAATCATTCCACCCCATCTGTGGAGTGAGGCCGATCGTGTCGCCAACGACGATCTTGAAAACACGTTTCGCCTCTCCTTCTGCATTCGACGCTCTCAGTTCTACGGCATATTCGCCCTTCATCTCCGGAACACGACCGGAGATGATTCCACTGGCAGAATCCAAGTGGAGCATAGGCGGAAGACCTGGCGCTGAAAACGTTATTGGTCGCGCTCCTGTGCATGGAATCCGGTAAAGGAATTCGCGACCCGGGCGTGCACCGTACAGGCGCGGACCATTGATGTGAGGTCTAGCTGACGGGGCTGGTGTGAGGAGGGTCAAGCCTTCGCCCTTTGCTATGGGCGCGATTAAGATGAGCAGTGCATCCATGACAAGCAGCGGCCAGAAACATCGCAATCATTACCTCCAGATCGAGTGCAGCTTCCACGTCCTGCCCTTGACTGCAACTGCTTTCCCACTTGCGGAGAAAAGCTGAATTTTGCTGTTCTGCGATACAGGATAGATCAGGTTAGTCATGGCAATCGTGTCATTTTGTGCATAGGCCTCTACCGAGGAGCGGTCGACAACCAGCCGTAAGCTATAAGGTCGACTTGCGACAAGCGGAGCTGTCGTCCTTGCCGGAAATGCCGGTGAAGGTGCAGTACCCGATCGTGTGCGATCGATATAGAACTCGCCCTTCTGCCGGTCAAAACCTATCTCTGTCCAGTGCTGCTCGTCGGAGTAGAGGCGCACACCGAACACGTCCTCCGAAGGCTTTTCAAAGTGCAGATCAAGTTCGTTAGGAATCGTCGTCTGAGCGATATCTACGCCACGAAGGTCGACACCTGATTGAACAGTGATCGGTGCGCTAACGCCACGAAGACGATCGATGACCGGTTTCTGCCTCAAAGCCAATCCGGCTTCGTCCTTCATGAACGACAGCCGGCGCGGCAGGCTCATCTGCCCCCGCCAGGGGGATGTAGGCAACTTTGCCGCATACTGCCAGTTATTCATCCAGCCGAGAAGAATGGGATGCTGATTCTTTCGCAGACCATTGAAGCTGATAGCGCAATAGTCATCTTTGCCGTAATTGGTCCACCCATGCGCTCCGTGCTTAAGAGAAGGTGTGAATGCCTTACCGTCGAAGCTCCCAAGAAAATACTGCTCCCCTGAACCGCCTTGCGGAGCACCCGGATTCAGGCCTATCTTTAACGCCCAGATACTGTCTTTGCCATTTGCAGAAGGAACCTTCAGCAAGTCCGGACATTCCCAATCGCCGGCGATGTCGCCAGCGGGACCAAACTCGCTCAGCTGTGCCCATGTCTTTAGATCCGGCGAAGCGTAGAACCGGATTTTATGTTCTTTCGGAAGGGACACAGCCATAATCCACTGACGTGCCTCTTCATTCCACGACACACTCGGATCGCGGAAGTCGCCTAGCTGTAGATCGAGGACCGGATTCCCGGCAAACGGCGTCCAGGTACGACCCTTGTCCCGGCTGAAAGCGATGTTCTGCGTCTGCCGGTGAATCTGAGGCGGTTCCCTGCTTCCCGTATAGATCGCAACGAGGCATTCCGTATCAGGCAAACAAAATCCGCTGCTGTTCTTACGATCGACAACAATGCTGCCCGTGAAGATCATCATGCCGTCCTTTTCAGGAAGAGCAATGGGAAGCTCATGCCAATGCAGCATGTCTGTGCTGACCGCGTGTCCCCAACTCATGTGTCCCCATGTATCCCCAAAGGGGTTGTACTGGAAAAATAGATGGTATTCACCATGGAAGTAGACCAGACCGTTTGGATCATTCGTCCAGTGCTCGCGAGGAGAGAAATGGACCTGTGGCCGAAAGGGCTCGTCATAGTGCGCCGTCTGCGAGATACCAGCCCTTTGCGAGATGCCGGACAAAGCAAAAAGAACAATCTCGGCCATCACGGCCCACCGCATCGGATGGGATACACGAATGCTCTCCATTACAGAGCTCCTTGTGGATCACTGTCTGTACACACACTGACTGTCGTGGCTGCATCCAGGCGAGTTCGAGGCTCTTCTCTATGGATCAGTCTGGTGTTGTGCCCGCATGACTGGAAACGCAACCGATCTAACGCCAGAACGTTTGCGCTTCGAACTCGCTTCGTGGGCGAGGCGCAACTTAGGTTCTAATCACCAGTCATCGAACGACGATCATGCTTCCCAGAGAGAGCCGGAACCTGAACCTCCAACGTCATGGGCTTGAGACCTTATGCATCTGCACAACCAGCATTCAAGCTCACGAACCAGCATAGTGCGAAGCCGTTCAGAGGGGAAGTTCTTCAGACGGTCTTCGAAGCTTGGCTTTTGGCGTAAGCCTCATACGTAATCCTGAGACCTTCAGAGTAGGATGTCTTTTTAATTGGTCCGATTAGTCCCGCGAGCGCACAGTCGTCCAGGAGTACGGGCGAAGTCTGAAGGTAGTGCATTTCGACAAACTCGCGCATCATCCGATCGAACATACCTGTGACGCGGACCAGTGTCTTGCCTAAAACGAAAAGCTTTGGCTTGCGATGAGCCATTGCAAAGATCTGCGCGACTGCCTGCCGCTGTGTAATCACACCAGCGCCGGCAAGATTCCAGCCACGGCCGTAAGCCTCCGATTGCGCCGCCAGATCTAGAATCACTGGTCCCAGGTCTGGCACGAACAGAAATTCGTGGGGCGTGTCGATAGGCCCAATCATCAGTGCGGTACCGCCGGTCGTTGCCGCTTTGAATGCAAGGTGCAGAAAGCTGGCCGCACCCACTTCAGGTCCATAAAAATCAGGCAGTCGCAGGATGGTCGCCTGAATCTTGCCGTCGGCATGCGCTCTGAGCAGGATATCTTCCTGCTCCCTCCGCATCCTGCCCTTGGACGTCGTCGGATCTCGGGGATGGGTCTCAGAAACTGGAGACGTCGTTGGCAGGCCATATGGATAAACCGTGCCGAGCAGAACGATCCGTTTCACGCCAGCGGCAATCGCCCCGTCGAGCGTCTGCTTCATCAGGACCGGGTACAGTTCATTCCGAAAGTAAGGAACACCCACAACGTAAACCAGCGTGTCTACTCCACTCGCTGCCGCATGCACCGAGGCAGGCTCGTCAGGGTTCCAGGTCATAACCTCGGCCAGCGGGTCACTCCCAAACGTAGAGGTGAGACGCTCCCGGTCGCGACCAACAACACGATAAGTCATACCCCGCGAACGGAGTGCGCTAACAATGCTTTTGCCAGTCGCTCCGGCAGCTCCAAAGATGGCAATTTCATTCATAGCTAATCTCCTTTCTTGAACATAAGATTACTATATGAACGTTGTTTGGTAAACACCATTCAATATATGATATACGTACAAAAGCCAAGGAGACCCTAGTGGGAAGCCAGGAGCGGCGGGAACGCGAGAAATTAGAGCAGCGGCAGAGAATCCTCGATGCAGCTCTCAAGATCATCACCAAAGAAGGCTTCGCGGCGCTGTCGATGCGGAAGCTTGCGGAAAGCATTGAATACTCTGCCGCCAGCATCTATCTCTATTTCGAGAATCGCGAGCAATTGGCCCAGGAGCTTAGCGAACAGGGCTTCGGAGAACTGCTTCTACTCCTCTCAGCGGCAGCCGCTAAGCAGAAGGCGGTCGAGGCGCTCCATGCAGTCGGTGCAGCCTACGTCGCTTATGGGGAAAAGAATCCGGAGATGTACCGGCTTATCTTCATGGGTGACTCGGAATACATGACTGCGGCTTTCGGAAAGCAGAAAGAGGACAGCGCTGGGACTAAAGCCTATCAAGCGCTTCTTGATCTTGCCATAAGACTTCAGAGCGAAGGCTTTGGCAAAGAAGCCCCGACAGTCGAAATCGCAGAACTGATATGGATGACGCTGCACGGAATCGTCAGCCTCCACCTCACATGTGTTGGCCTGCAACTCACTTCCCCGAAGAAGCTCGTGAGACGTGCGACGGAGACTCTGGCGTTGGGTCTTACCTAGCGTACCGCTCGAACTCAGGCGTCACAGTAACGTATCGCTGCACAGCGGCCGTGCATTGCCTCTGTTCCTCTGCCCGGTCAATCGACGCTTTCTACCATATCGGCAACGCCTGTGATCGCATAAACGGAAGGTGTAATGACGGAATCTGTCAGGCGATTGGAAACGACCAAGCAGTCACCCCCAGCGATATCGTAACCGCTGCCTCGGTAATCACAATGTAAACTTCGGGGTCTTTGCGAATGCAGGCTCTCTACACGAGAACGGAAACAGCGCCTGCAGCATAGATTCCACAACGGCGAATTAGCTTTGTCTTGAACTGAAAGGCTGCGCAGTGGGAGCAGCGGGTCTAGGTCAGCGGCGTTCCAGTTGCTTAAGCAACGATGGGCATTAGATTGAGATCTCTCCGAATGATCATAGCGCCTGAGGAGATAAGTCCCGCGGACACCTCGATCGAGTACCCGGAAGATAGCGCCGCGATTCCGATCCGCAGTTAGAATGGCCTACATGCGTTCCTACCTCCTCGTGCCGCTTCTTCTCACGAGCTTCGTCGCTCACGCACAGCCCTGGGCCATCGCCATTCACGGAGGTGCGGGCGAATCGGAATGGGAGCACATGGACGCGGCGACTGCCGCAGCTTATCACGTCTCTTTAGCCAGGGCGCTCGCCGTAGGCTCTGCTGTGCTTGCCCGTCATGGTTCTGCACTTGACGCCGTGGAAGCATCCGTGGAGGTCCTGGAAGATGATCCATTGTTCAACGCGGGACGAGGCGCAGCCTTCGCGGCCGATGGGACCAACGAGATGGATGCCTCCCTTATGAACGGGGCAACGCTGGCTGCAGGTTCGGTAGCCAGCATTCACTTTACGCGCCACCCTGTCGCGCTGGCTCGCGCTGTGATGGAGCACACACCCTATGTTCTGATGGTGGGCCCGGGCGCCGATGCCTTCTCCCGTACACAGGGACTTCAACAGGAAACCGCTGCATTCTTCTTTACCGAAGGGCGCTGGCAGGAGTTCGCCGGTGTGATGCGCGCAAGCGGCCGTCCGGTGCCACCTCGCCCTGTCGGCACGCCTCCGGTGTCGGCCGAGAATGGCCTTCCAGTGCTTTCTGGTCCGTACACGTTTGCTCACCGCTTCGGCACCGTGGGCGCCGTTGCACGCGATGCACAAGGGCATCTCGCGGCTGCCACTTCAACCGGGGGAATGCAAGGCAAACTCCCGGGTCGCGTGGGTGATTCACCCATCATCGGCGCGGGCACCTACGCAAGCGACCACTCCTGTGCGGTCTCCGGGACGGGAGTCGGCGAGTACTTCATTCGGCTCACGCTGGCCCGCCAAGTGTGCACTTTGGTGGAGCAAGGCAAGACATCACAACAGGCTGCCGACCAGATGATCCACAAGGAACTGCCCGCGCTCAAAGGCGGCGAAGGCGGAGTGATCGTGCTGGACCGCGCAGGTCCGCCGGTCTGGAGCAATAACACGATAGGTATTTTCCATGCGCAACAGGTCGAGGGTGGGCCGGCGGAGGTTTGGGTGAAGTAGGCTTTCTGGTGCATAGAGGAGTCCATGTCCAGCAAGACAAAGAAACTCCACACCGCTCCATGCCAAGAGAGCCCGGGAACGATCTCACACTTTTCGGCCAACTCGCCTCGCTGCGGGCCGCTACCCAGACGCGTAGCGGAGAAGCCGGCGAACCTGCGGAAGAAATCGGCATCGCCCTAGGAAACCGCAAATCGGCACTCCCTCCTCGGCGTCGCACCTAGATTGAGTCACGCCTTTCAGCACGCTGAAAGGAAAACCCGGTCACGACGTCGTCATCCTCACAGACGGCCTCGGGAGGCACCTCTTCGCCGCCAGCACCGCCAGTATCGGCAAAGTCATTTCGTTCGGCGGTAACCCCTATTTGGTAGCCAGCGACCTTCCTCCCAGCTACAGCCTTCTCGATTCCCGGGTCGTCGGCGGAGTCAGCGGCACCGGCAAGCCCATTGAAGCCTTTGTCGTAAGTTGTTGATGCGATGGTGGCCCGGGCAGGAGTCCAACCTGCGACCTTCGCGTTAGGAATGCGTTTTTGTCTTTGCAAATTGGTGCTACCCCCTGCAACGCAATGCAGTAAATATCGACACTTTGTTAGCATTTCGAGCATTCGATGCGCGCGAAACATTGCATAGAATTGCAGGGATAAGCGGGATAACGTATCCCAATCAGCGGCATGCTGTTCTGGAGGCGAGACCTTCGCCTTTTCTCGAGGCTCCAAAATGCCCAGGCCGCCAGCTCCAGTCAAAGGTGTTTATCGGCGAGATGATGACCCCAGCGGAAATTGGTATGCGCGCTTCCGAATCGATGGGAAGTTGGTGAAGAAGTCCTTCGGTTCAGATCGAGCCGCAGCAATCGAATACGTCGAAAAGGCTTGAACGCTTAGAAGAGCGGGCGAAGGCCATATTCCAAAATCCGCGAAGGGGGTTCCGAAGACGGCGAAGGAACTTGAAGCGGCGCCTAGCAATTTCTCGGTTCTCATAGCAGAGCTGTGCAATTACCTGTTGCGGCACATTCAGAGCAAGCCGAACGTCTACAAGGACCAGCGCAATCCTCCTTACAGGATCAGCATGATCAAGAAGGTCTTTGGGGATCGTCCGGCCTCCTCAATCAGGCCATATGAGATAGCCGATTGGCTAGACAGTCTTAGCAGAGCCCTAGCAACTGTGAACCATTACAAGGTAACGCTGTCTTCAATCTATCGGTACGGGAAGCAGAGAGACAAAGTCCAGGTGAACCCGGCGCGAGAAGTGGCTCAGCAGAAGCTAAACAACGGTCTGATCCGTTATCTGAGCCCGAAGAAAAGCGTTTACGAGCCGCGCTGCAGAAAGCGGTGGATGGCTGCGGGCCTCAGAATGAACAGCGTCGGAAGAGGCTGTTGCATCGCATCTACGAGCTCGATGTGGCCTTGGGGACTGGCATGAGAAAGGGTGAACAGTACGGTCTTCGATGGGGTGATATCGACTTTGATCGTCGGGTCATCACGTTGCGAGATACAAAGAATGGTTCAAGCCGTGCGGTACCGATGATTGATGATGTGTTGTCCGCTTTCAAGCAGCTGAGGAAGCTGTCTCTCGAACGGAAGGATCGCGCACTAGATCAGCCGAATGCGGCACCTGACGATGTTGTGTTCGGCATTGGGGATAACAAGAAATGGTGGAATGCCGCGCCTAACGACGCAAACATCAAAAAATTTCGTTGGCATGATCTGAGGCACACCTTCTATTCTAGGCTGGCGCAAGCAGGTGTCAGCCTTAAGGTGATCCAGGAGCCAGCTGGCCACAAGACCATTGCGATGTCAGCTCGATATGCCCATATGGATCACACTACCTTGCACAACGCTATGGCGGTTCTAAACCGCACTGCTGAAGCGTAAAGTTGGGCGGCGCGACTTGGGCACTGTGCCGCTATGATGGCAGCACGTTGCGCGGAGGTTCAATGCCCGAAGCTGTTCTTAGCCCAAAATCGCTTCTCCGCCGCAAGTCCTTCGGCGGGAGCCGTCCGTCATTTATCGCCAGATGGAACGAAAGCTTGGAACCGGAACACTGGATTCTGATATCGATTTGGCGCGCTTCTCGGTGGCCGACTGCCGCTGAAGTCGCTTGATTCCTGGAGTTCCAATGGCCTCAGCGACGAGGAAATTTACACATACATTGTTCGCCGCAGAACGCTCGTGCATCGGAAGTCCAGCGGGAGTTGCTCACCCATGACGAGTCAGACCGCGCCGTGCGTATCACCAACTTTTACCTCCCTAGCTGAAGAGGTGTTCGGCGACGATGCAAAGGCAGGCGTCGGCTGCGAAGAGTGAAGGAACGTTTCTAGGGCGCCCTCCGTCGGATGTATCGCGGACAGAGGTGGAAGCCCGACTATTGAGGAGGTGCTGTTGCAGCTGGCTTACGGCATCTTTGCATGAGCGATGGCATCACGCTTTGACGCGTGAGCAATGATGCCACTCTAGACGACGCTTGTGGGACGTATGTCTCAGGGCGGTGGCGTACGAAGGGCTACTCCGTGCTTTATTCTCGCTTTCAAATTGCGAAACGTTCGAAGTTCTCTTTGACGGGCCGAGGTGAACTTATCCCGACAACAGTGCGATGGCATGTCGGAAGAATCGATCGCACTATCGATTCCAAACTTTGAGTTCCGGGTCCGACCTCAATGCGCGCTAGAACGAACCTCGAAAGATGAACGAGATAACCCACTGCAGGCCGCTCAGGAGCTTGAGCACTAAGTTCATTGAGAGACGTATGAGAGCAGCAGCACGAGAGTCTGCAGTCGGTTCACTGCTGGATTATGCTGTGATGCGCGCGGGATAGTCTGATCGCGAAAATCTTCTAAGATCAGCCACAGATATCAACACACGTGAGCCTATCCGACGGGCTGTAAGCTGTTTGTTCGAGATAAGGTAATCGATCGCTCTGGGGCTTATCGAGAGCATCTCTGCAGCTTCATACTTCCAACAAGTAGCCTTTCCTCGGGGGAGATTGTGACTTTGCCTGGGCGCTTTCGTTCCGTGGCATTCATAACCGTCATAGATTAATATTCCAAAGTTCTCGAACACCATCTAGCAACGCAAAGCTAATTACTTCAATATCTGCTCGAAAAACCGCCCACGTCCAATATCTTTTGACTATGAGAGCGTCAAGGGACGCTATGAGACCCGGTCTGCTTCTGCACAGGTGCAGCTAGAGTTGCCTACGTTCTGCATTTGAGTACCTCTCCATTCAACGAATCTTTCGTAGGTAACGTCTCAAGTGCCTCAACACCTGAGGGTCGCCGATAATTTACGGCCGCAGTGCCAGGGAGGTGAAATATGTACGACGGGCCAGAGGTTCGTCATCTTCGGTACTTAATTGCAGTCGCCGAAGAATGCAATTTGGGCGTGCCGCGCGAAGGCTGCGTGTCGCGCAACTTTCACTTAGTAACGCAATCAAGAAACTTGAGGAAGGTATAGGGGCGACGCTCTTTCTGCGAGGGCGTGGCGGTGCAGAAATGACGCCTGCTGGTCGCGCGTTTCTGCCTGACGCAGAGCGATTGCTACAAATGAGAGAGCGGGCGGTTCAGACCACAGCCTCTGTTCACACGGGGATAGATCTTCCGCTTTGCTTCGGCTACTCACCTTTCATCGATCATCATCTGGTGAAGGAGGTGATCAGCGGGTATCGCGAGTTAATGCCTACCGGGCGGATTGAACCGTCAAGCGAGTGTTCTGCCCGACTTGTGGCGATGATTGAGGAGGAGCATCTCGATGCTGCCCTCGTCACCATGCCAATTGGTGAAGAGAGTCTTTCTGTCCGTCGCATATGCGCAGAGAAAGTTCTAATCTGTCTCCGCCAGGACGACCCGCTCGCTCGCGAAGAGGATATCCCGAAGCATCTAGTTGGCGACCGGCTCCGGATTCTTTCGCAAGATCTCATCATCCCTTGTTCTATGACGAGTCCTCACTCTTCGGAACAACGACACGGAGAAGGGAGTAACGCAGCTCGCCCAGCAGGGACGCATCCACGAAGCAGCCGATCCCAAGGAACGCGCGACCGCGCTAGCCAGAAACTACGCCGCGAACTCGGATGAAGCCATTGTCGTAGCCTATGAACGGGCCGAACGCGACCGCTTATCCGCCGCGATCCGCGTCGAGCTGAAGATAGAAGGGATCGTTGCCGAGCAGAACAGCGCCTTATCCGTGCTCCGCCCCCGCTCCAACCAAAGCGAGTACGGGCGGACCATGGCAGAGACTTACCAGCCCGGCGATGTCATCCGCTATCGCTTCTCTCAGGAGAAACTAGGCATCGAGAAGAACAGTACCGCCCAGGTCGTCTCTGTCGACCCGGCGAACAACCGGCTTACCATGGAGCTGCCCAATGGCCGAGAGGTCACCTACAACCCGGAGAAAACGCGAGGACTGACCGCCACCAGCACCGTGTTCCACCAGACCGTGAGCGATTTTGCGGAGGGAGATCGAATCCGATTTACCGGCTCGGACAAAGACCTTGGCGTTCGCGCAACGACTTCGGAACCATAGAGAAAATCGGCGAGGCGAAGGATCTTATCGTCAGGAGTGACGCCGGTAAAAGAACCGAGTTGCGCCCTCCACGCCGCGTCAGTTCGAGCAGGGCTATGTGGTGTCGGACCTGAAAGGGATGTCCCCCGACTGTGTACTCGTCAGCGAAGAACATACAGAACGCCTCGGACCTTTCAGCGACATTTATAAAGCCGTTTCTCGCGCTTCCCAGGACGTTGCGATCTACACCCCGATCAGACCGCACTCTATGACACGCAGAGCAGGCTGGCCAGCCATGCCAAAGCCGTCGAGAACACACTTCCGGACCCCGGAACCACGCCGAAGATCGACCTCCCGAGCGTTCCGGCGAAGCAGCCACAATTCGACCGCAGTCTAAGTCTTGGCGCGTAGCCGTCTTGCCCTCTAAATAGCTTGCGTCGTCGATGATGGCTGCCATCGCGGACGAGTATTCCGCACTCCATGCTTCGTGCGTCACGATGCGCGCAGCAGGCGCACGGCTCCTTGCCCGCGCTCAGGCCGAGGGAATGGCACGGACCGATGTGGATGACGTTGACCTATTCGCGCTGATTGGCACGCTGGCCTGGCTCCACGACAACCCTCATTCGCTCCACGCGCCGATCATCTCTTCCATCTAATCGCGAGCGCGATCCTGACGAACCAAGCGAGCAGTGATGCCAGGAAGCGTCGCCCTCGGGCCGCCCGGAATTTGTAACGAGGTACGCGCTTCTGGGGTAGCATCGGTTGCGTAAGATCACTGACGAAAAGCCAACTTCGATGACCGATTTCCCGCTCGTTCGCTTCTTTCGATCCTGTGCTGCGTTATTTCGCTTCCCCGCGCGTCATGCACGTAGGGTCTGATCAACGGGCGATTCCGAAGCCACCGAACCATCCAAGCTGAACCACTGGCCGGGTTGCCTGATCCAGGAAGGAATGCCTAATTCCTTGCACTTGTCTTCAAGCCGCTGGGTTGGATGTGGCGTTTCGACGTACTCCGGAGGGTGATGCAGCGAACCGTAGTGGATCGGCACCACCGCTCTCGCCCCGAGAATGTGTGCAGCAATTGCCGCCTCCTCGGGCGCGAGCGTGGCTTCGTTGGGACTTGCTGGCTGAAGGTGTGGCCACTTGCAGACTGCCGCATTGATCGGCAGGAACGCGAGATCGAATGGGCCATACCGGTTCGCGATCCGCCATCAGAAGCCGTGAAACAACGTGTCCCCGGCATGGAAGATGCGACACCCGCCGCATTCGACGATCCAACTGATCTGGGGATCGCCGAAGCCATCGACGGCAGGTGCAGAAGAAACGAAGAACGGACCAATCGTGCGCTGCTCCCATGCAGGAACGATCTGGACTTCCAATGAGTGACGCAGAAACTTTTCTTCCGGCAAAGAAGTCAACACCAGATCGTCTGCGTTGCCAGAAGCCGGTTCCGGCCGAAGAACCGGCGCATCAACCCGCAGCGCAATTGCGAGCGCGTCGGGGTCGGCGTGGTCCGCGTGAAGATGAGTGAGAAGCGCGCCTGCAGCGCTACCAGGACGGGACGACTCGGGGAACGCCTCGTCAGGACTTCGCAAGAACAATGCCAACGCCGCTTTGTCCTGAACGTAATCGATCAGCAGGGTTTCCCCATCGCATTCGACTTCGACGCCCGCCCAGCCCAACCTGCGTACCTGCATAGTGCCTCCTTGTAACGTTAGTAAGCGACTGAATTAGTAAGCGACCGAAATGCGCGCACGCGAGTGCTGGCGCTTTCCGCCTCGTCAAGCATGGCAACGGCATAGTCTTCGACGGAGATGCGGCTTTCGCCGTTACCGTCAGTAAGGAGTTGATCTCCGCCGATGCGATACTTTCCCGTACGCGCTCCCGGAGCGATGACTGCGGCGGGGCTGAGAAAGACCCAATCCAGCTCGGATTCGGCGCGGAGTTGTTCGAGAACGCCCGCAGTGCGCAGCGCGCCTTCTCTTACGCTGAAAAGAATGGCCTGCACATAAACTGGGAGAATCCTGCCGCGACTCACTCCAAGTTGGCCATCATTACCCAGGCACCCAGAGAGTTCGATTTTGCAGAATCCCCGTGGCCTGAGCATTTTCACTACACGGGTCCGTTTCATGAAGAGGAAGGCCGGGAGCCGATCTCGTTTCCATGGGAAAAGCTAACCGGCAAGCCCCTGATCTATGCCTCTCTGGGAACGCTGGTGAATGGCCTGGAGGAGGCGGTAACGCAAAAGGTGTTGAACGACTTGGCTTACCGTGACAAGGCACGCTCCTTTCAGACTGCAATCAGGCGGACTCGCGGGCTTGATATTGCTGCTAACGTGATCGAACAAGCACTACACCAAACGTCGCACATCGTACGCAAGGCCTTCTTGTTAGCGTAACGTGCGATCATCCCCAAGAGCTCGCGATTGGACGCCGTTCACTGGGGGACGGGGGCGCCATCTGTCGTGGCGAACAACGCTCTAGTTCACACCGGAGTTGCAATATGCGCACAGCCTTCTATTCGCCCTGCACTTGAGGTTGCTTCGGGTTGTTGGTGTCGAGAAAGAATGCCGGAAGGCAAGCAGCAATTGCAAAGACCCCTATGCCGAGATAGACATCAGAGTACGCCAACAGATTAGCCTGTTGTGTCAATTGCTTAGCAACTGTCCCTAGAGCCATCCGCATGGCCTGCACAGAGTTCGTGCCTGCCGTTCCTAGGTAGGCACTCTGGCTTGCAAGTGTCTGTCTCAGCGCCGCTCCGCTTAGAGTCAAATTGTCGGCAATGCGGCTGTTGTAAAATTGAGCGCACTGTATCACGGCTGCGTTAGCAGGCGAGATGGCTATGCTTCCACCCAAGTTTCGTAGAAGATTCGTGATCCCTGAGATTTGGTTAGAATCTGCTGTTGGCAGGCTTGAGTAAGCCGCCGTGGTGATACTCGTAAAGAGAAAAGCTAACCCACCGACTTGAGCCAGGCGTATCCAGACAAAAGCGTGGAGCCCCGATCTGCGGCGTGAGACGCTGACTCGTCAGGTAGTAGCCGACGGCCGATAGCAGGAAACCGGCAATGGCCATCCACTTCAAACGTACGAGCTGTCTAAGGTTTCCAGCAGCGACAAAGAGAACGATCAAACTGATGCCAGCGGGTGTAACGCTCTCGCCTGCGAGGGCTTGAGCGCCAGCAAGTTTGCATCTACGGCAACAAATTCGGCGAGAGTGCCTTGTTCTCCACCCACGCCTCCAACCATCCCATAGACTTCATCGCCGGGACTGAAGGTCGTGACGCCCGGACCGACCTCCTCGACCGTTCCCGCCATGTCCAGGCCTAGGACTGCCGGCAGCGGTTGCTTCGCATGTGCCGCTTCTCCGCACGAATCTTGGTGTCCAGCGGGTTGACACCGCTCGCCTGGACTCGGACCAGGACGTGATTCGCTTCGAGGCACCAGCATGCCTGTAGGTGCGAGATCCCGAACGATCTCACCGCCTAGTTCGCCTGCAACACAGTCGATCGCATACTCGATTCCTTTCCCACCTGTGATCTCCTGCAGACGATCACGAAGATCTTCGTCCTCGGTGCAGACGATCTCATCGCCTCCCAGAGCTCGAATGATCTCGGCTTGTCCGCGTCGGTGAATTACATTGATGGTGCGAAATCCGTAAACTTTTGGAAAGCTACAGAACCAGTCTGCCCACGCTGGACGCCGCAGTTGTCTGCAGGAGCCATTTTCTTTCCCCGAGTTGCTGGATGGATTGTGTTAGAGCCCATGTGGTGAGCGGGTTTTGATAACTCGTCGCAGCAGTCTCGTCCATGATGGAACCTGGCACCGGACAATATTGGAGGCTTTGCAGATGGCCCTCTCGCGCCATAGATTCCACGTTCCGATACAGATGACGCGGTCGCCAACGTGTACCGCAGTGACGCTCGCTCCAACCTCAAGAACTATTCCGACTCCCTCCGCACCGGGACTGGCAGGGAGACCTGGCTGGTAGCCGTAGCGGCCACGAACCATGTGCAGGTCTGAAGGGTTGACCGGACTGAAGAGCATCTGCGACAGAACTTCGTCCGAAGCGGGCTTAACTTCTTCGATCTCTTCGAGTCGCAGAACCTGGCTGGGCTCACCGACCGTGCTAAACGTGAGTGCTTTCACTTGTTGCTCTCTCTCGTCTGAGACGCGCAAAGCCCATTAGGACTGGAGTAAGACATGGTCCAGATTGCCGACTTGTCGGGCTGATATTCATCAGCCTTCCCAGGGGCTGCCGCAGATGTACAGGTAAGCGTAGGGCGTATCGGCGGACATCATCCACGCTCCTTTGTCCCGAAGCGTCGTTGGCAGACCGTAGAGAGCCGCCTCGAATGGCCACAGGATCATCCAGTGTGGGCCGATGGGGAGGGCGGGGCTTGTGGTGTCAAAGGGGTTGGTGTTGCTTCGCTGTGTCGCTCCGCAAAGCATATAGGCATAGCGGCAGGATCGTCGCTATGGGGAACTCGGGCAGGGTTACAAATTAGGAAGCGACTTATGACTCTCGTTATGCGAGCCCTACAACCGGGATGGAGCGTAAGGAACGATCCTCAATCACGCCCGCGAGCTGCTTCCGTGATCACGTCAAACACTTCTTCGGGCTTTGACAACTGGATCACGTGGCTGGAATGAACGGTGACAGTTCTTGCATTAATCGTTCGCGCCATCACCGCCTCAAGCTGAGGAGAAAGGACCCGATCTTCGCTGGCGATCATGTACCACGATGGTTTGATTTTCCAAGCCGGTGCGGTAGCTGGTGTGCCAAACGCCACCGCCGCACCGAGTCCTTGGGTTACGGCCAAGATGTGTTTTTCGTTGTACGGCAAGTCCTGTGCGAAATCGTCAGCGATGCCTTTAGTGGTAAGACTCAGATATCCCGCATTCAGCCTGATTTCTTCTCCTACTGGAGTCACGGATACCAAGGCGTTCAGCGATGGAGCTGATTGTCCCGCGTCGGGAGCATATGCCGAGACGTAAACCAAGCCACTTACCTTGGGGTCGTTGCCGGCCTCGGTAATGACGATGCCGCCGTAAGAGTGCCCGACGAGCAGAACAGAACCCGGATTCAACGCGATCGCCCGCTCGACCGTCGCGACATCGTCGGCAATCGAAGTGAGTGGCAGCTGGACGGCGGTTACGTGAAACCCCATCCTCTCCAACAGCGGGATGACCTTAGACCAGCTTGAACCATCCGCCCAGGCTCCGTGGACGAGAATCACATCCTTCGTCTTGAGCGAGTCATCGTCTTGCGCCTCCGCGGGGTGAACGCGAGAAACAACATCGTGCTCAATGACAGCACGGTCAGCAGCTTCGTAAGTTTCTTAAGATTGTTCATTTGATTTCCCCGATGAGCCGGTACGGTGGGTTGTGCTTTTAGGTTGCGGCAGGAATTCTGTCGGTTTGCGTCGCGCCGCCGTTGTGGGCGAAAGAGAAGCGAGTGCTGAAGCGTCCTAACGCTCCATTGCCCATCGTTTTTAGCTGCGGAGAAAGATGCTGGTGTGTTCCACGAACAACGCCGGGTACTGGAACAAGGAGCCGTGAGCGGCATCCGGGTAGAGGATCAACTGGGCGTCAGGCAGGTTCTGCTCAAGGTGGAAGGAGTTGAGGATGTCGGACTTGCCACCAACGACGAGAACCGGGACCTTGATCTCCTTCAGATAGGCGAAACGTTCCTCCACGGCGTTGCCCCACTCCGTGAGAGCAGCGAACTGAGCTGGCTGAACCTTGTCGCTGATGGGAGTATCGCGATACTCCACCCGCGCATCCCTCCGCTTAAGAAACGCACGGCCAGCAGCCTGACCCTCCGGCGACGCCGTGAAGAAGCCGTCAATCCAGAAGTCATCGGGATCCCGTACTTGTTTGAGAAAATGGCCTGCGATTCGGGGTTGAGCGGGATGCCGTCTCCGTTGCGAGGTCCGCTGCCGACAATCACCAGCTTGCGAACCAGATCCGGACGTTCCATGGCAACGTTCTGCGCAATCATCGATCCGATGGAAAAGCCGAGGACGTCCACCTTGGTGAGTCCGAACGCATCAATAAACACGCCTGCACTCTTCGCCATCTCTGCAAAAGTAACGGGCACCTCGCCGCTGGAGCTGGCGATGCCGGCATTGTTGAAGAAGATCACCTCGCGAGACTGCGCAAAGCCATCCGTTATAGATGGGTCCCGACTGTCCATGTTGCCGATAATGTCCGGAATGAAGACCAGCGGCAAACCTTCCTTCTTGCCAAATCGGCGATAGGCGTAGCGAACATCATCGGCTTCAATGAACTCGATAGGTGCGGTGTGGTGAGTAAAGGTGTTCATACGGCTACGGCTCCCCCATCGACCGGCAGGTTGATGCCTGCAATGTAGCTGCTCTCACTTGAGGCAAGGAATAGAGCGGTAGCGGCAATCTCCTCCGGAAGACCAATTCGGCCAAGCGGCGTGATGGACGTAAAGTAAGCGCGCGCGCCATTGGCTACTTCTTTCGACGGCATTTGAGCTTCGATGATTGGCGTCTCGATCAACCCTGGACTGATCACGTTCGCCCGAATCTTGCGATCCTTGAGTTCACTGGTCCAGGTCCGCACATACGAGCGCAAGCCGCTTTCGTCGCCGAGTAGGTCACGTAGTTTGGAATGCTCTTTTCCCACACGCCAGACCCGATCAAGACAATGGAACCACCATCATTCATCAGCGGCAACGCCTTCTGAACGGTAAAGAATGTTCCGCGTGCATTGGTGTCAAACATCTTGTCGAAGTGCTCGGGCGTAACGTCCATCGTCGTAAAGCCAGCGCTCGCGACTACGATGTCGAGCTCCTTTTCGTATCTGCGATGGTCTTGTAGATACGATCCAGATCCTCAAGTATCGCTATATCCCCGGGAATGGCGGTCACGTTCTTTCCAATCTCGACAACTGCCTTGTCGAGTTCGGTTTGACGACGGCCCGTAATGAAAACGAATGCGCCCTCAGCGACAAAACGCTTGGCTGTCGCAAGCCCAATACCGCTGCTGCCGCCTGTGACGATGGCTACCTTACCGTCTAGAATTGACACTCTGGTGCTCCCTTAAGACCGCGAGACGGAGTGAGCTGCCTAACATTGCATGGCAGTTCACTCGTCTCTCCTAGTTGTCTTAATTTAAATTGATCCTGCACAACACGGCACCATGAGCGACGCTCGACTAGATGCCCGCGCCACCCGAGGCGAGAATGGTTACGCCTGTGGGCCAGCTGGCGTCCTCAGAGGCGAGGAACACTACAGTTAAGGCGATATCGTCGGGAAGTCCAGCACGACCCAAGGGAGCCATAGCTACCATCTGATCCTCGAAGGCATTGTCTGCCATCCCCGCTGTGTGAAGTCCCTCTGTGATCACGAGGCCAGTGTTGACCGCGTTCACCCTACTCTTCCGGGCGCCGAACTCCTTTGCCATCGTCTTCGTAATCGTATCGACCGCGCCCTTGGTTCCGGCACAAACGGAGGTTGTTGGGGGAGCCATGGTGCTCACAACGGAGCTGACGTTGACAATGCTACCGCCCGTCTCGGGAAACAGCGGAAGAGCTGTCTTCGTCACCAGTAAGAGACCAAGAACATTGGTACTGAACGTTCGGCTGAACTCATCCGATGTAACGCTTTCGACCGGTGCGAATGCATAGACTCCCGCATTGTTCACGAGAATGTCCACCTTGCCGTAGGCTTTCTTGGTCCGGTCGAAGTCCAACACGCACCGAAGGGGGGCCGACCCAGGAGCGAACAACTCCATCAGGCCATGCTGAAAGCGGCTCTCGATCCCGTTCTGGAGGTCGGATTTCGCGGCGTCAGTATCGAGGGGATTGCTGCCAGGACCGGCGTTGGCAAGACAACTCTCTATCACAGGGTGGCCGAACAAAGCCGCAGTCGTCATGGAAGCATTCATCGGCTTGCTTGAGCATGCGTGTAACGAGTCCAGTGTGAGTCGCGGCGACGACGGTGTACGGTATCTCCGTTTGCGTTATTGCTTTTGTAGCTGCGTGCGTAATCATCGAACAACTCCTCATACGGCTTAGCCGTAAGGTGTAAGCAAAGGTTGCGAGGGTGACCGCTTTGTTCGGGCACTTAGAATGTGCTCATTTACCGGGCTCATCACTTACACGAGTTTTGATATCTTTGGCAGTGACTGGATGCAGTCAGGCGTCTTGTTCCGATAGCCGAACGTCTCAGGTTCTCGATGCGAGAGGAAGTGAAGGAATAAGCTTGCATACATGGATCGTCTCGGGACCGTTTTCGATCACTTCACGCTTTCGGCACGGGTCTTTTTCTCAGGTCGGCTCTGCGGCATATCGAGCGACCACGACACTAATTCTGCCGGTCATCTTCATGTCCTGCGAAGCGGTTCGATTGCTGTGGCGCAGCCCGGTTTAGAAGGCATTGTGGTGTGCGAGCCGAGTGTTCTGTTCTTTCCGCGTCCGCTGCAGCATCGTTTTGAAAGCAACTCTGAGGGTGCCGAGATCGTATGCGCCTACATCGACTTTGGCGCAGGCATTCTTCAAACACTTTTGCATTCCCTGCCCTCGATGATGCAAATCCCGCTGCGCCTGTCGCCTGAATTGGGTAGGGGCGCTGATCTCCTTTTTGAGGAGGCTTTCGGAGGCCTGCCGGGAAGGCAGGCGGCAGTCGACCGGCTTGCGGAGTACCTCTTGGTCTTGATCCTTCGAGACGCTCTGGAGAAAGAAATGGTAAAGACAGGGATTCTTCATGGTTTGGCCGATGAGCGTTTGGCCAAGGCACTCCTGGCGATGCATCAACAGCCCGAAGAATCATGGGATCTCTATCGTATGTCGAGCGCAGCCGGCATGTCGCGCGCGCGCTTTGCCGCACACTTCCGCAATATCGTTGGAACCACGCCAATGAACTATCTGGCCGCGTGGCGAATGGGTATTGTCCAGTCCATGCTTCGGAAGAGCGTGCCGCTGAAATCAATTGCGCCAGCAGTCGGGTATGAAAGTTCAACCGCCCTGACCCGAGCCTTTACACAGACCATCAAGCAATCTCCTACGGAATGGCTCGCCAGCAATCGCTTTCAGCCACGTGCGTAATGAGCACAAGACTCTCTGCCCGGACCAGCGCCGCCCGCTCGATGAATCGTCACCTCGACCAGCTCGTCTTTGCGCACGCGTAAGGGCACCCCGTGCCGCCATCTACAAAAGGTTCGATACCATTGACGAGCAGACGGCTCTTTTGTTCCTGCTGGATGGTGTCGCCGCTTGGACTTATCTCTGTGCTGCATCTCATGGAACCCGCCAATATCACAACAGGGGAAAAGATTTAGCTAATCTACTTCCTGTCGACCGCCATGGCGCGCCATTTGTCGGTGAGTTGTTTGTCGGCGAGGGCTTTGATGAAGACACCGCCGACGACGGAGCGGGCCTGGAAGGGTTCCTGCTTGCCGGTCTTGGTGTCGTACCAGTCGGTGAGCGGGACGCGGCTAGGGGTTTCGTTGATCCAGAGGGCGATGGGATCCATGATGGCGTTGAAGTCGGCGGGATTGGAGGCCAGGGTGGCGGTCCAGATCGACCAATCGAGCTTGGTGTAATCCTTGCGGCTATCGAGCGGAAGGCCGTACTTGTTGATTTTGGTTTTGTAGAAGGCGATCTCGGAGTCGCGGAGGGATTTGGGGAAGAGGTTGTAGCCGAGGATCTGATCCCAGACGAGGTTGTACTTCTGGCTCCAGGTGTTGGCGGAGTCGTAGGCGAGCTTGTAGTGGTCGCCTTCCTTATCCATGGTGATCCACTTCGTCGCGTACTCGTGCGCGGTTTTGCTGTAGTCGCGGGCGACGTCGGTTTTGCCGAGGAGTCTGGCGAGATCGGCGTAGGCCTCGAGGGCGTCGATGGCCTTGAGGGCAAGGTTGGCGTTGTGAGTGACGTGGCCGGCGAAGTCGTCGGTGGTGAGCTGGTTTTCGGGGTCGAGGCCGTGGGCGCGGAGGAACTCGGCCCACTGAGTAATCTTGGTCCAGTGCTCGGCGGCGAGGGCGGTGTTTGGTTTGCCATTCACCTCTGCCAGGGCGACGGCGTCGAGCATGATGAGCATGTTGCCGGACTCTTCGACGGGCATCTGGTCATCTTCGGTGCGTTCGCCGCCGCCGTAGGTCTGGCCGTTGGCAAGCGGGTAGGTGCCGAGATCATGCGGGGCGAAGGGAAAGCGCCAGCGATTGGGAAGCGCGGTGTACTGCATGAGAGGACGGAGCTCGGCCTCAAGCAGGGCGGGATTAAAGAAGAGGAAGAGCGGAGCGGCGGGGTAAAGGACGTCGACGGTACCGATGGAGCCGTTCGAGAAGTTCTCCTTGCCGAAGACGAGGGGCTTGCCATCGAGATCAGCGACGAAGCCGTGGGCGGCCCAGGCCTGGCGGTAGGCGAGGATGCAGAGGTTGGCGTAGTTGGCGCCGGCGGTGCGAGTGAGATCGGCGGTAAGGGTGGTGTCGAGGTCAGTGGCGCGGCGATCAAGGGCGGGCATCTCGCGCTCGGCGGCGTCGAGCATGGCGGCGACGGATTGACCGTTGCGCTGCCACCATGGCCTGAGGTTTCGCTCGAGGAACTGGATGGCGTAGCCCTCGGTGTAGGAGACGAGGACGTGGCGGGTGACGGACTGGTCGGCTACGGTGTGGAAGAGGAGTTCCGTGGCGATGTGGGCGTCGCCGCGGCCGACGACGGGGGAGGCGTCCATGTCGTCGGCCTTGGGAAGCATGCCGGTGGTGACGAAGGCACCGTCGGGTTCGACGGAGGTGTTGCGGACGATGGCCGAGACGGACTCTTCGTCCTTGGGAACGGAGAGATGGAAGTAGCCCCAGTCGATACGGAGATCGTCACCGGAGCGGTTGAGAACGCGCTGGTCGCGGGAGCCGACGGAGAGCACTGTCTGAGTCTCCGTCTGGTTGCGCGCATAGGTGACGGCCTCGCCGGGAGCGTTCACGGCGATGATGGGGCCGACGTCGGTGAGGACGGCGGCGTCGGCGTGGGTCTTGCCGTCAATGGATTTGAGGGTGTAGCTGAGGTAGGTGACGGGGCGGGAGAGGAGGTCGAGGTCAGAGAGGATGGTGGGGGTGAAGAAGGTGAGATCAAGCTGGACGCCCCCGCCGGTGAAGCTGTAGCGGGTGTGGGTGGGGGTGACGGTGTGGGCGATCTGCTGCATGGCAGGGAGCTTGCGGGGGCTGGCACCCATGAAGCGCATGGTCTTGCCATCGACGCGGAGGAGGCCGGCGATGGGCTGGGGCTTGCCGGTCCAATGGACGGTGTTCGAGGCGGTGAGGTCGTCGGTATCGGACCAGATGGAGAAGTAGGGGTTGTGGGTGATGAGGGGGGTAGAGGGATACCGGACGGGCGGCGGCGAAGCGATTTGGGAGGAGGTCTGGGCTGCAGTCTGGACGGCGAGAGAGCCGGCGCACATGAGGCAGAGGGTGAGGGCATGCGTAAGCTGCTGCAGCAAGGTGTGTGGCCTCTAGGTAGATGTTGCGAAATTATAAACGCTTCCACACTACCGGCAAAGTTTCTAAGGACCGTCTGCGAGGGCAAGTTTGGACGAGAGAGATGACGAAGGGCTGGCTGCCCGGTACGTGCGCCAAAACATGAAAGAGGTGAGCTGGCTCCTGATTAGTCTGATGTTCGCCGGAGGTCTAGTCGTAGGGCTCACGCTCCGCTACTGGCCTATGAGGAGCAGCCAGAACAACATGCAAGAGCAGTTGAATCGGATCGAGCAGTCCCCGGCCGCTCAACAGCCACCGGCACCGGCTCCAGCTGCGCCCGATGTGCATGCCCCAGCTCACAAGGCAAAAGCGAAATAGGCACCGGAGAGCATAGGCCTCGCCAAGGCATGCGCAATCTCGAACCCCATACAGCGCTGCAAGCGACAAGCAGACTTGAGGAATTGGTGTGAAATCTTTTTATGGACAGATTTAGCGAAGTGACCGCACGGTGCGTAGGTTTCATGATCGATGCCTTGAACGAGGCTTCCCGCGCCAACGTAGGCGACGGCAGCACTGTCTTCGTGAAGAACGCTCAGGCTCTTCAACTGGGCAAAGTTGTCACTGCAGTTGGTATACTTTCGATCTTGAGGCTAAGTTGCAGGATGGCCTAAACTGCTTTGATGGATTCGCTGAGCTTCGAAAGATTCTGTTAAGCGAGCAGGATCTCGCGTTACGCTTTGAACAGTTCGCCGCTGCCGTGAATGTACTAAAACACGGTAGAGGCCGGAGCTACGATTGGTTGCTCTCTATGCGTGAGGCGCTCCCTTTTATCCTTAAGGCACGGGACCAGCACTTCTTCTTTGAAGGTGACGTGTCGGAACCGGACACTCTGGTTCTCGTGGATGATGCTTTCGTACGTTCCTGTGCGGAGTTGGTCCAAGCCTTGATTGACGCCGTGCAAAGCATAAAACGGACGTTTACTTCGACTAAAGCGTGTTTGGCCGTCCTGACTCCTACTCGGCGATGACCCAGAGATAGTCCCGCATTGTTCTTCCGTACTGACGGAAGACTGGACTTCAGTGCAGTGCTGACATTGCCATTACCTCCGACAACCGGAGTTGTCGTGGGTGAACGCGGAGCGGCGTAGTTGCCTATAACTCCGTTTTCAAGGAGCGACGAATCAGGAGCATTACCGAGAGACGACTTGTCAGGACTTGTGCGTCAGTCTCTGGCTGCTTCGGTCGAGAGACTGACGCTTCCGGTGCAAAGATGCGAATTGGAACAAAGGCCGACCACCAGGTGTCTAGCATTCCATGCGTATTCCTGCGATCTTCTTTGTAAGCGTGCTGATGTTCTCACCCTTTTGCGCTCTCACACAAACCATGCCACCGCCGTCGGCCACGCTGCATAAGCTTTTCATCGAAGACCAGAATGATATGCCGACGCAGACGCCTCGCACTGACCCTTCCCGCGAAGCGTCAAAGGCCTTTGATGAACGGGGCGCAGCACGCCGTGCTAGTGTGCGTGCGATGCTTTCTCGCGGTGAGATCACATCCGGAAACGATTTCTACGAAGCTGCATTCATCTTCCAACATGGGGAGACCGCCTCCGACTACTTACTTGCGCACGTGCTTGCTCTTGATGCTCTAGCAGAGGGCTTCGATCGCGCGAAATGGATCTCCGTAGCGACTCTTGACCGCTATCTTCAACTCATCGGGCAGCCGCAGGTCTTCGGCACGCAGTTTCCGTTCGACCCGAAGTTACCGCACCCCATCACCCATGGCGGACGATTCAGCGGACGGACACAGGAACCCTTCAATGAGACGTTCTTGCCCGCCTCCCTCCGTGTCGACTTTTGCGTGCCCGACTTGGAGCAGCAGAAGAAAAACTTGCAGACACTCAATTCTGGCAACTACCCACGCAATACCATGACGTTGCCTAGCTGCTCACGCTAAGGTCAGCGATCTGACGTTGAAGCAGGCCATTTGGTGTCTCTGCGACGCAATGGTTTTGCTTGATGCCTGAGAAGTCAGGTTATCAGCAACTTCACGCCGTTACCTGACCGGTCCTGTGTCCCAGGAACGATCGGCTATTCACTGAAACGTCCGTTTCAGTGCACAACACCGCCATGTCCCTCTTAGAGCCAAGAGGACCAAGCAGCCATTTGTAAGAAGGACCGTGACGGCGAGGACGAATGCCGGGCGAATCGAGCCCCAGCCCGCACCTAGCGTCGTCTGAAATAGTAGGTGAAGGAAGCACTTACGTACGACCTCAGAGGAAAGCCAGTGTTTCGGGTGAAGGGCGCGCCCTCTCCGGGGAGTGCGATGGACTCGAGCGTTTGGCCTCCATAGCCCCTGGCGATGAAAACGTTGACTCCCACGTAGAAGCCTTTTGACTGGAAGGGCCGGATGACTGCTGTACGGAGTTCGCGGACGGGAACGGAGTCTGCGTTTGATCCATCGTCGAGTTGGCCGAGCGGCTTGCGGGAGACTTCTTCATAATTCGCCGCGCGCCACAAGCCCAAGCGGCAACTTATCGACAGTTGCGAGAACGTCATAAATCTGGCGAGGTGCTTCAGGGGTGGGAAGGCCAGTGAGCCGGTCGCGGGCGTCGGCCTTTGAGTACAGGCCTTGGACAAAGCCATGCTGGAAGTTATGGCGTGCAGTGAATGTAAGGGATTTGATCAAGCCGGGGCCGAGGTCCTGCTGTAGTCCGGTGTCATTCGATATGCGGGCGAGTTGTTGTTCGGTGGTGACGTGGGCGAGGTTAAGACGAAACTCCGTTTTTGCGAAGGTCTTGCTCACAATTAACTGATAGGCGCGAGCCTTGGTGACAATCGTGCCGACGGTGATGGCGGTGGTGCCGATGCGTGGATCGTTGACATGGAAGGCTTGCCCGTAGCTGAGGGAGACCACAGGAAGAAATCCTGCGGTCTCGGGCGGCAGGAAGGTCAGGGTGGCCTTGGGGGAACGGATGGTGGCGGACCGGTCGAACGACTGTCCGGGATTCAGCAGGTCCTGATTGTTCACCGCCACCTGATCGAGCCGGTATCCTGCGTCATAGTGAAAGACGTGAAACATCGTTCCGTCTAGCGCGGCGAAGGGTGAGTAGAAGTCGATGGTGAGATTGTTTGAGGTGCGCGATTGAAAAATCGCTGCGGCTTCATCGAACTTGTCTAGATTGAGGTCACGTGGGACTTCGCGGCGGAAGTCTGCGCCGGCTAGAAGCGAAAACGCATTGTTGAACCGATCGGAGTAGGTGACGTTCTCTGCGTTTGCGTTGCGGTGCTCGCTCTGACGGATGAGGCCGTCGCCGAAGTTGGGCCGGACATCGACGGTGTAGTAGCGGTAGTACCCGGAGAATTGAAACTGCCTCTGGGGGTCTAGCTGCCAGATGTCGTTGACGATGACCGTTCCGTTTGAGGTCGCTTCATGCTGACGGGCGTCGTAGGTGTCGTCGGGAGTGGCGATCCCGACGGGAATGAGGCCAGGCTGGAAGGCGGCTCCGTAGTAACCGATGCCGTAGGTGGTCAGCTCGTGCCTGCCGAAGGTGAAGACTTTCGAGATGTTGCCTTTACATTGTTTGCGATGTTCGAGGCGATCGAGATAGCCGTTGCCGAAGGAGACCTCCGCGCCGATCCAGGCACGGTTGGAGGGGTCGACAGGGCTCCAGCCGCCGACGAGGTTGAGATCACGATAGTCGCCGGTCAGACGCAGAAAGGGCTCGATGCGGTCGCGCAGGCCGAAGGTGATGGCCGCGTTGACGGAGTTGTTGCCTTCGCGGACGTTGAAGGCCGCACCGTCCGTCTGAACGCTCTCGATTGCAGCGGGGATGATGACGTTCGGGTCTGCGTAGCCGTTGCCGTGCGCGTTGGCGGGGAGATTGTTGTTGGGGAAGAGATAGCCACCTACTTGAAAGAACATGGCAATCGGTTTGCCGTGGTCGCCGGCGACACCGGGAACGAAGTATTGTGGAGGCTTGACGCCGCCAGCAGGTGACTCGACGGGCATGCCGGGGATGGAAACGGGCATCCCGGGTCGGCCAGGGTTGGCATCGAGGGTCTCATCGCGGATCATGACCTGCTGCGTGGGGTCCGGTTCGAAGACGCCCCGATCAGTGACCGAGGCCGTGACATTGACCGACTCGGCCTGTGCGGCGAGGCTGGAAAATTGAAGGTTTTCGGTCTGCAGTCCGTTGGGATGGACGGCGAGAGTGCGATCGAGGACAGCGAATCCGGAGAACTCGGCGGTGACGCGATACTCGCCGCCTGCAAGATCCATGAAAGCGAAACGGCCGCCTGGGTCGGTGTGCGTTTCTCGAACGGTGGCGTCTGCGCGGCGGAGCATTCGTACGGTTGCGTTCGGGACAACGTGGCCTTGAGGGTCGGTGAGTTCTCCGGAGAGCTCGGTAGCAAAGGCGGAGGGTAGACCTAAGCCGCCAAACGAGAGCAGCAGAACCGCAATATGCATACGGAGTTCTGAGACCTGAATCATGGCAGTCCTCGGTCGTGCAACGGGCTTGGAGCCTTAAACCCGAACGGCAACTTCACCTTCCCGGACCTCGCTTCGTTGTTGACGAACAGACCCAGCCTGTTTACCTCGCCCCTCGGCAGTGTCGGGGTTGGACTCACGCCACGCGATCTCAGGCAGTCGGTTGTAGGCGGCTATGTGCAGGACGACTGGCGCCTCCGACGTAACCTGACAGTGAACCTCGGGTTCCGCTACGAGATAGCTACGGTACCAACCGAGAGTCGAGGAAAGACGGCAACGCTCGTCAACAACACAGATGCGGCACCGCGCGTCGGCAGTCCGTTCTTCAACAATCCGACGTTAAAGAACGTCAGTCCGCGCGTCGGCTTCGGCTGGTCCCCCTTCGGGGACGGTAAGACGGCGGTTCGCGGCGGCTTCGGCATCTACGATTCGCTGCCCCTGCTCTACCTCTTCCAAGTTGCGTCGGAGACTTCCGCTCCCTTCTACAGGACGGGGAGCACGAACAACACCGCAGGCTTGGCCGGAAGCTTCCCGAATGGGGCGTATCCTCAGATTGCCGCCGCTGCCGCGCTGAGCTATCTACACGTCCAGCAGAATCCAAAACGCAACTACATCACGGAATGGAACCTGAGCGTGCAGCAGGAGTTTCCCGGAAGCGTGACGATGACGTTGGGTTACGTCGGATCGCATGCCCTGCACCAGCCCGGACAATGGGACGAGAACATCGTGCTCCCACTCTTACGTCCAGAGGATATCTGGGCGCCCCAGCCGGCACCCCTTCGGTGAACCCGAACCCTGGTGTGGGTGCGGTGACAGGCATCGAGTGGAACGGAAGATCGTCGTACAACGGCTTGAACCTGGGCGTGAAAAAGCTGCTGACGCGCGGCCTCCAGGTGCAAGGCTCGTACACCTGGCAGAAGACACTGGATACCGGGTCGGCGACCGTGAGCGGCGACACGTTCCTCAACTCCATCGTGAATCAGCCGTTATTTCGATCCCAGGGTGCGACGCGGGCTGGCAGACTTCGATATCCGTCAAAACTTCGTCCTGGACGCTCTGTGGACACTTCCTCGTCTCTTGGGCGAACGGCCGATTTCCACTGCATTGAGCTCGGGATGGCAGCTGGGCAGCATCTTTCAAGCCAGCACGGGTACGCCGTTTACGGCAACTGTCAGCGGGGATCCCATGGGTCTCAAACCTCACGCCGGAGACACGTATGACATCGCCGATCGCGTCGCTGCACCGGGTTGCGCAATGCCGGTGGGCTTGGTTCGACATTCAGGCGCGAACCCGACCTACATCCGGACAGAGTGCTTTGGCTTTCCAGGCAAATACCTGGGCAATGCCGGTCGCAATAGCTTGATTGGCCCGGGATTGTATGACCTTGATTTCTCTCTGTTCAAGAACACGCCCTTAAACTGAAGTCTCACGAGATCAACACTCAGTTGAGGCTGGAGGCTTTCAACATCACCAACCATACCAATTTTGCAATACCCACCGGGGGAAACGGCGGCGACCGGGTTCTTTTCACACAAACAGGCGTAAGAAACAGCACGGCCGGGCAGATCACGGCGACCACCACGACCGCACGGCAACTTCAAGCAGCCGTCAAAATCATGTTCTGAAATATCGAAGCGATGCTTCCGCAGGTCGAGTGGTCGGAAGTTTTGCTCCTGCATTCATAAACAGAGCTCCGCCCTCACTACTTTGGAGAATGGTTTGCCCGGTCCCATTCCCTGTCGGTATCGGCTCGCGACGATGGACAATCCGAGACTCATGCCTCTGAAATCGCGCGACCTCGTCCGGTCTGCAGTCCAGTCACTGTAGGGGAAATCGCCGTCACGGAGGAGTGCTGGACTACCCCGTCCAGCGAAATGTGTTTTATGATTTTGAGCTTTCTCATTTGAGTCTCCGTCTCCTGGGGTTGGAGCTTCTATTCTGTTGGCAGTGCGAGGAACTCGCGCACCTCGACCAATGCGCGGTAGGCGACGACGGCTTTGCGTCCCGGCCTTCACTACAACGACGGACGGCCAGACCGGAATTCTACAAGCCGACGGGAAACGCGGCTTCTCGCAAACGATAGATGGTGTTGAAAAACTCTTTGTTTGAAGTGGCTCAGCTGCAGATTTCTCATCTCCAGCGAGAAGGAGAGATTCATGGTCGGCCTCATCCGTAATTGAGAGTGCTTATTCCCGGTTTTGGGCCTCTATATGAGCTTGCTTTGCTCCCTGCTTTCCATCATGTGGTCGAGAGACGAGGCGTTGCCGGGATCGTAGGGGGACGGAGCCATACAAGACGACGCAGATTTTGAACAGTCGCCACCAATAAAACTCCTCAGCGGCTCCAGCCAAGCCTCTCAGCTTGAGCCGCGTGAACCGGAACGGCTGTTTCATGTGAGCGAACAGCATCTCTACTTTCTTTCGTAAGCGGCGTGAGTGTTGAAAGGCTTCCGTGTTTTGGAGGGCCATGACTTCCTTCCGAGTGCTCTCGTCGAACGGTACCGATAGACTCCGTTGCTTGCCTCTTGTGCATTGTTGACGAATGGGGCATGCCTTGCAATCGCCTTCCGTCGCGCGATAGATGTGGATTGGCGAGTCCGTGCGAGCTGTGCAGTGCTTGAGACCTTGTCTTGCGGGCAGGTGTAGTGGTTCTTGTCGGGATCAGAGGTGAAGACCTCGCGCGGAAGCAAGCCGTCGGTCTGGTGCTGTCGATCCAGCACCGGAATATGCGGGATGATCTTGCGTTTCGAGAGCCAGCCCAGAAATAGGGCCTGTGCCGTAGGCCTTGTCAGCCGCCAGCTTTTCGGGTCTGAGATGATGTGTTTGTTCTACTCGCTCCAGCATCGCTTTGGTAGCGATGATCTCCTGCGCCAGCCGTGCGGGAGTGGCTTCGACATCCACGATGACGGCATGGTCGGTGTCGATCAAGTAGTTATTGCAAGTATCCGAACTTACCCCGTCCCTCCTTCACATTTCATGCTGCTGCGGGATCGGTCGGCGAAAGATATCGCGCTTCACTTGGATGAACCGGATTGCCAGCATCGAGCGCCTCAAGATACTCGCGCACGGGTCTGGTTCTGGCGTCTCCTCCCCGGATCGCGTCCACGCTCTCAACCCGCCGGGTACGTCCGCAATCGCTGCCGATCAAACTGCCATCGACGGCGAAGCCTTCGCCACTCACCAATCCTGCACTGCAACACTGCCCGACAACATCCTCGAACAGTCCCCGATAAATGTCACTCGCGCGGAACCGGCCGTAACGGTTCTTCGTGAACGTAGAGTGATCCGGCACCGCGCCCTCAAGACCCAGGCGGCAGAACCAGCGATAGGCAAGATTCAGATGGATCTCGCTGCATAGCCGTCGCTCCGATCGGATGCCATAGACATAGCCAATCAACAAAATTCGCAGCATCAGCTCAGGATCGATCGAAGGTCGACCTGTCGCACTGTAATGACCAGCTAGAACCGACCTCACCCGATCGAAGTTCAGCACCAGGTCAAGTTGCCGCAACAAGTGGTCACCGGGAACGTGATCCTCCAGCCGAAATGAATAGAAAAGTTGTTCCAGCGCACTCTGACGTCCCATCATGCCGGTGCCCTCCGCTGCTACAACGGAATCACACCCACGTTCCTCCAACAAGAGTTTTCAAGGCGTTCTACTCGGCAGGTATTTAATCAAGCAACTTGCCGCAAGTAGCTTTTCAATAGCATCGATATTCATCGAAACACGTAACGACCAATTTGGGTGAGCATGAAAATTGTGAACTATAAGCTGAGAAATCGTGCAACGTCTCCCTCTCATTATTTCAATTGTAAATAAACGTTGACAGGTAGTATGAGGTGTCCGTAGGCTTCGGCGTACAAGAGTTAGCTTTGGTACGTGATTGATACGACGACATCAATTATGTTAAGGGCAGTTTTATGCTTCAGGCGGCTGAAATCTGAGCGCCATCGTGAGGCTGCGGTTCTAATCCATTGTATGCGGTCGCAAACATTATGGATGTAATTGCTCAGGGGTCGTACAAAAGTGTAATCCTTCAAACGATGACGGAACGAATATGAAAGCGGTTGAAGCATTCGTCTGATCTACACCGGCAATACAGGCGTCAAAACGGATACACAAACCAGACAAGGAAATTACTTATGAGCAACACATGGGCAAAACGCCTTTGGGGCAGTGCACGTACGCGGATGCAGACGTTGCTGTACTTCTGTTTGTTGGCGGTCGCATTGCCTTCGTTCGGGCAGATGGATCAGGGTGCCGTGAATGGAACGGTGTTGGACGCCACCGGCGCTATTATTCAAGCAGCACAGGTTACTTTGACGAATACAGATACTGGCTTGATGTTGCATGGGCAGACGGACTCGAGCGGAGTTTATACATTCTCGCCAGTTAAGATCGGTCACTACAAATTGAGTGTTACGGCTGCGGGTTTTTCCACTACTACCCAGGAGAACATCCAGGTGCATGTGCAGGACCGGATCGAAGTGAATGTGCAACTAAAGACGGGAGCCGAAAGTACGACGGTCACGGTCACGGATGCACCTCCACTCTTGCAGACGGAGGAGGGTTCGACCGGACAGACGATCGAGACTAAGACCATCAATGACACCCCGCTCAATGGTCGGAACTGGGTCTTTATTGCTCAACTGACTGCGGGCGTTGCACCTCCGAATGGTGCCCGTGCAGCGTCAGGTGGCGATTTTGTTGCCAATGGCCAGCGCGCAGAGCAGAACAACTACATAATGGACGGCGTCGACAATAATATAGCCATCCTCGACTTCTTCAATGGCACCAGCTATGTGGTGCGCCCGCCACCGGATGCGCTGGCGGAGTTCAAGGTGCAGACCGGTTCCTATAGCGCTGAGTTTGGCCATTCCGGGGGCGCCGTCGTGAACGCCAGCATTAAGTCAGGCACCAACCAGATTCATGGCGACCTCTGGGAATACATCCGCAACGACGCTTTCGATGTTCGTGAGTATTTTCAAGGTCCGGGTCCGATCGCGAAGTATCGTCAAAATCAGTTTGGTGCAACGCTCGGCTTTCCCGTTCTCAGAAATAAGCTGTTCTTCTTCGGCGACGTTGAAGCCAATCGCATCATCTTTGGTCAGACTCTCTCCAACCTGACAGTTCCCACGAAACTGATGCGGTCTGGCAACTTCAGTGAGCTTCTCAATCCGAGCCTGGTGAATGGCAATATCGCCCAACTCTACTTGCCGAATCACACTGCTAACGGCACCACACCGATCGCCAATAACCGCCTGGATCAGACCGGAGTTCCCCTCGACCCAGTTGCACTCAAGATTCTCAGCCTCTTTCCCCAGCCGAATGTCGGTGTTCCTGGGCAGACCTATAACAACTACACAACCCAGACCACCACGCGCGACAACACCTTCCAATGGGATACGCGCGCGGATTGGAATATCAGCTCGAAAGATCAGGCATTCTCCCGCTTTAGCTATAACCACGAACCGGCCTTCCATCCCGCGCCCTTCGGACCGATTCTGGATGGTGGAGGGTTTGGAAATACTGGCGAGGCGGTCACTCTTGGAGAAGGCTTTGCTTTTAGCGAGACGCACGTTTTTACGCCAACGCTGACCAATGAGGTGCGTTTCGGCCTCAACTACGCGCACACGCAGGGGTTGCAGGAAAACGCGAATAATCCTGCTATCGCCCCCAGCATCGGTTTAGGCGGGATTCCGTATAACCGGGGGAACGGCGGTTTACCTTCCTTCAACGTAACCGGAATCTCAGGTTTTGGTTCCCCTACCTTCTACGCGACTAATGAATATCAGAACGTCTATCAGATTCTCGATAATGTCACCAAGGTGATCGGCAATCACACCTTGAAGGGCGGTGTAGACATCGAGCGTATACGCTTCCAGACCTCGCAGCCTACCCAGCCTCGAGGTAGTTACGCCTTCAACGGGCAGTTTACCGGCAGACAGGGCGCCCCCAATACGGGGTTTGGAGTCGCCGACTTCCTCACCAACAATTTCAGCAGCGCGTCGATTTCGAATGTCGCCCTCTCCGATGATGTGAGACTCAATCGCTCTGGATACATACAGGATAACTGGAAGGTAAGCCAGAGACTGACCTTGAACTACGGTCTTCGCTACGACTACTACACGCCGTACTTTGAGCGCCACGATAAGCAGGCAGCGTTCATTCCCACTAGCGCCCCCATAGCTGGCCATAGCACGGGGGTCTATCTTATCCCGAAGAGCAACCAGGGCATCTACCTTCCCGTTGCCTTTACCCGATTGCTGGCAGCAGATAACATTGCAATTCAGTACACCGCCAACCGATATCTGACAGAGCCGCAGAAAAGAAACTTCGGTCCACGCCTGGGCTTCGCTTACCAGGTAACCGACAAGGCGGTGCTTCACGGCGGCTATGGCCTCTTCTTCGGTGGGCTGGAAAGCGCGGGCTATTATCCCAACCTCGGCGAGAATTTCCCTTTTGAGTTCGATTCGGGCTTTGCCGCGTCCTCCTGTATTGCCAGTGGCAGCTGTCAAAATAACGGCTTTACGCTGGAGACGGGATTCTCGAACGCCATCGCCACCGGTCTTCTCAATTCCATCCAGCAGCCTACACTGCGCGGAATTGACGCCAAGGAGCACACTCCCTACAGTGAGCAATATAATCTCACGGTGGAGTATGCCCTTAGCAACACCTTCGTAGGCTCGATCGGCTACGTGGGCGCTGTGGACCGCCATCTGGAGCAGTTTCCAAATCCAAATGGTGCCACGTCTCTGGCTCCCTTTAGATTCGATGGATACACCGACAATGCGGGGGACCGGATCAATCCCCTTCGCCCCTACCCGCACTTCGGGGATATTACGTTTACGAGCTACGACGGTGTGGCTAGCTATAACTCGCTACAGACTAGACTCGAAAAGAGAGCCGCTAGGGGTCTTAGCTTTCTTGCTACGTACACTTATGCGCATTCACTTGATGATGCACCGACGCCTCTCGACAGTACCAACTACCACTATCGCAGCACCAATCTATTTGGGATCGGTTTCGATTACGGCAACTCGCCATTCGATGTTCGTCACCGGGTTACCTTCAATGGCAACTATGAGCTGCCATTTGGACGGGGCCGGCAGTTTCTCAATGGTGGCGGACCATTGGGCTACATCATCGGCGGCTGGTCGAACAGCTTAACATTTCGCGCTCAGACCGGTGAACCCATCACCGTGGGAACCAACAGCCTGAGCAGTCCCGCTGGCACTCGTGTTAACGCGATCCGAGTCGGAGATCCTTCAAAACCCGGAGGCACAGCAAACTCTACCAACCCTGGTATTACCTGTCCTACGAAGGTTCGGACCGTGCAGAACTGGTATAATCCTTGTGCCTTTGCCGATCCATCGCCAGACAATCTTGGTTATACTACCAGCAAATATGCTAACTCGCCTTCTGGACAACGGATTCCCAACACAGTATCCGGAGCCGCTGCGTTTCAGTATCTAGGGAATGCACACGGTCAGACCTTCGGGCCAGGCTACAATCGCTTAGACGCGTCACTGTTTAAATCATTTGCAACTTTCCGCGATCAGGGATTGCAGTTCCGCATGGACATCTTCAACCTCCTGAACACGCCGGCTTACGGTGATCCAAATAACCCGGGTATCTCGTCGAATGGCGGCCTCATTAGCAATGCGCGCTTCTTCCAGGCAAACACACCAGACTCGCGCTTCTTCCAGTTCGCATTGAAATACACTTTCTAGATGCGCCGTGCTTCAAGGGCGGATTGGCTGCGAACCGCCTCATCCGCCCTGGGATCTAGCCATGCAGGAACGTCTCGGGTCCAGGCAAAAGTGCTTAGATCTCAGGAGCACTATGGCATAGAACCCACCGCGGCAGGTGATGAGACAGCATTGGATCGGTGGAGGAGCGGAAGAACCTTCTCAGAGATTAACCATGCCGCTCCTCGTGCACCGGCGTCAGTCCCGAGATGTGACATCAACAACTGAACATCGTTCGCTGACTTTTCCAGCGCACGCTGCCGGATGCTACGTTTAAGACTGTCCAGCAAAAACTCCGGCGCGGCTCGAAATAGCGCACCTCCGAAGATCAAAGCGGAGGGGTTCAAATGGTTGACAAGATCGGCGGCAGCCGCTCCGATATATCCGGCCGCTCGTTCAACTCGCGATAGCTCAAGGTGTCGTTCCCCGCGGCGGCCCTCGCAATGATCTCCACATCGATGCGGTCCAGATTTCCTTCGACCATATCGGGGATCATCGAGATAACGCCTTTGCTGATGGCAGTTTTGACATTATTGATGATCGCTGTGCATGAGGCAAGCGCTTCCAAGCAGCCACGGTTGCCGCAGCAACAAAGTGGCCCACTCTCTTCGAGGGTGATGTGGCCCACCTCACCGGCGCTGCCACCAGATCCGCGGTAGAGCAAGCCATTGATGAAGATAGCTGAACCGATTCCCATGCCCACGTCAATATAGATGAAGTCTCTTAAGGCATCGCCCGCGCCAAAGTATCTCTCGGCTATCGCGACGGTTCGCGCACTTTCCTCAAGAAGACAGGGAAGATTAAACTCGCCTTCCAGCATTCGTCTGACGGGAACGTTTTTCCATTGCTCCATGTGTCCTGTACGCGGGAACGAGAGAACGAGACCGCGTTCGAGGTCGATCACACCCGAGTGACCTATACCTATGCCGGCGATTGCATGAAGATCAAGACCGGAGAGATGGATGGCCTCGCGGATGGCGTCAAACGTCCTTGCGACAACACGTTTCCGGCCGTCGAGCATCTCGGTTTTGCACGCTGACTGTAGACGATATGACCGCTCATATCGGTTATCACGACGCGGAGGTTATAGGTACCCACGTCAATCCCGATCACGTATGCCAGATCAGGCCGAATACTCAGCGAGACCCTTCGCCGCCCCAAGCCTCCCGTTGCTCCAGAACCCTCGACCACTAGATTTCTCTCAAGCAACAACTGAACGGTGCTGCTCATGGTGGCCGTACTCATGCCCGATACCTGTGCTAACGCCACGCGCGAAATGTGCGTGTGTGTATGGATCAGCTTCAACACAGTAGTTCAATCTCAGTAGATTTTCTAGAACGGGTTTGCAATCTTCCGCTAATCTGAATATTGATGATCCAGTTATTGCTGTGCACGCTCCACAATGTAAAAGCTGGGTAAGCTGACCTTGGTGGGCGGAAAACCAGATGGAGGAACTCCTTCGATTGTACTTCAGTGACTATGAAGAACTGTAAGCACTGGGAATGAGACTCGAGGTTTCGCAACATACATTTCTATCATGTGTACGACGTAAAACTCTGCCGAGGGTTATCGGTAATGGCAAGCTCAAACTACAGACTACCTGTCCGCAGCAAAGCTCTTCCTAATGAGTGTCCAGGCGAGCAGCTTACTGATGGCCTGGAGGCGGCGGCTGTTCTCCGCGTACTTGAAAGAGCCTCTTTCGTTACCACACTCTTGAGAATCAGGGTGAGGTGGACGCATTTGAGAAGGAATTCGCATCCTTTCTGGGCGTAAAGTATGCGCTCGGCGTCACCAGCGGAACAGCTGCTCTCCATACCGCGCTCGCAGCGCTTGGTGTTGGGCCAGGTCAGGAGATCATCATTCCGGCCTATCCATGGAGTTCGGTTGCGGCGGCTGTCATTCATCTCGGAGCAATTCCCGTTCTCGCGGACATTGACGACACGTTCTGCATGGATGCGCAATCCGCAGAAACCAAGATTACATCTCGTACGAGCGGCATCATTGTCGCCCATATGAATGCGGAATGGCGAATCTGCCTCCTTTACTGGATATCGCACGGCAGCGCGGCTTGTTTCTTCTGGAAGATTGTGCGCAATGCGTGGGCGGCAGCATGGATGGCAAGCAGGGCGGCAGCTTCGGCGACATTAGTACCTTCAGCTTTCAAAGTGGTAAAAATATAAGAAGCGGCGAAGCGGGTTGCGTCGTGACAAACGATGAACGCCTTTACCGGCGCGCTGTCGCGTGCCAAGACGGCGGATATGTGCGCTCTGCAGGTTGGCGTTTCGACGCGCCAACCGCTGAAGGCGCCATGTGGGGGTTTTGGTACCGGCTGGATGAGTTGCGTGGCGCAATTTTACGGGTGCAACTCCAGAAGCTTCCTCGCGTGATCGACCACCTGCGGAAGAGCAAGTACCTATCCGGCAGATGTTTGCGGAATTTCCTGACGTCAAATTGCGCAGGACGGGGGACCCGCGTGGCGACACTGGAGGCTTCCTCATCACGACCTACGATAGCAGCGAAACTGCGCATGCCGTTTGCCGTGCATTGCGGGGAGAGGGCATCACCTCCCCCAGACCCGAGTGCAGCACCCTCGTACTTTCCGAGTATGGGCTGCATATCTATTCGAACATCTTCGGATTGGTAAAGAAGTTGAGCATTGATGGCAGAGGAACTCCATGGACCCTTCAGGAAAACTCCGGGTCCAATGTCGAGTACACGAAGACTACCTGCCCTATTGCGGATATCCTGTTCGACCGAAGCGTGTTAGTCGTCATCCCATCCTGCCTGACGGAGGACGATGAAGCGGACATTATTGAAGGCTTTCGTAGAGCTATCGAAGTAAGTGGCGGAACCATATAGCAATGCGGATGCCCGCGTTTTAGACGTCACAAATGTTTACGGCCTGCAGCAGTGACGTGAAGGGATCGGCAGTCGGAAGGAACTCATGGGCAACATAGCCTTTAAAGCTTGTCCCTACGATCGCGCGCATCACACCATCCCATTGCACCTCCTGGTGATCGTTCAGTTCATGCCTTCCTGGAACACCGCCGGTATGAAAGTGACCGATCCATTGAATGTTATTCCGTATTGTTTCGATCAGGTCTCCTTCCATGATCTGCATGTGATAGATGTCATACAGAAGCTTGACGTTCGGCGAGTTGACCTCCTGCATCACACGAATACCCCAGGCTGACGTATCCGCCATATAGTCTTTGTGGTTCACTTTGCTATTCAGCAGCTCCAGGCAGATCGTAATCTGGTGGTCTTCTGCGATCTTCTTCACGCGATTCAGCCCAACTACAGTATTCCGCGCGCCCTCCGCGTCCGGGAGGCCCTCACGATTGCCAGAGAAGGTAATGACGTTGGGCACGCCGGCCTTGGCAGCCAGCGGTATGTTGATGCGAAACTCCTCCTCCAGTCTGGCGTGATTTTCCAATCGGTTCAGCGCCTGCGGGATCTTGCCAGCACCGGTACCCATGGTGCAGATCAAGCCGTGCTTCTTGGGGATTTCGTATTCCTCGGGTGACAGCAGGTCAATCCCTTTTAGGCCAATGCGCCCGCCATAAGCGCAAAGCTCATCGAGGCTCGAATGGGGGTAGCACCAATGGCATGCCGACTGACGGAGCGCGCCTTTGCGGGCGATTTCGGGAGGCTGATCCATGAAGGACAGAGTGAGTTTAGGGGTAGTAGCCAGTATGGCGCCGCTTGTCCCTCCCTTCAACAAAGTGCGACGTGAGGTAAACCGCATTCGATGGGTCCTTTAGATGAAGTAACTGTTCCCGCATTATGCCGGGTCTCCCGCGCAGGGTCGGCCGCGACAGGTTCAGCGCTACGCACGACATGTCTGAATTCAACTTCAGAGCTTGCATCACTCGAAGTGCAACGGGTCGGATGTTTGTAGTTTGGCCAAAGTAGCCGCTCGAAGGATCGTTCTTCAGGTTGGCAAAGCTCGGACGGTTAAACGCGTTCAACATGTCCCGGCGAAACTGCATCTGGTAACGCTCACGATACGCTCAGTTCTTTATGAGAACTAATTAATTAGCCGTGTTGATTCCAGGTGCCTGGAATATGGAGCGCGATAGGTTGCCGAAGGTGCCGGGAGCATTCGACTGGAAAGCACCGTATGAAAGGAGCATTTCAGTCACTGCGTTCTGCTGCCCTGATGTACGCCTAAATTGCCCCCGCTTTGAAGTCGCGCGATCGCCGCCTGCTGTAAGACCGAGTTGTTGCCGCAATTACCACCGTAGATGTATAAAGCTCCCGATTGCGCCGTGTAGATTCCACTGATCTACCATCGACGGCGTGCTTGACGCAAAATAAACTCTTGATTCCCTGAAACTGAGAGTTGTGTAGACGAAATCCGTTATCGAGATTAGTGGGATGTTCAGATCCGACCTGCTAAAGTTAAAGCTAGGGTCGAATGGACTTTGCAGCGGACGTCGGATCAAATGCAGTTACCAGAGAACGTATCCACCCCTGCGCGCCCAGGTAAAAGTCGATCCGATTTGCGAGCTGTGCAAGCAGGACTATCGTACAAAATTTACATAGATTGAAAACTATCTTTTTAGAACTTGTGGTGAACAAGTCAAATCTGAATGGATTGTTGACATATATTTTATTTATCAAATAATGTTAACTACCGGCAGCCATTTCCGCTTTTTCTCCTGTGTCTTCATGTACCGTAGCTTTGTGCTGTTCGCCTACCTACAAGAGCCTAGATGCACGTGCGTGTTGGGTTAGCTGTGTTGATAAGGAAGAACTGTTCTTGGGACGGGTGATCGTGAGTATGAGGCTGTTTATCAAGAGGGCCGGACTTACCATCTTGACACTGTCGGCGGGACTTCTTGTAGTTCACAGCAGGCGCATGGTTGTCCATGCGGCCGAACCAGCTGCAGCCAGACAAGTAGCCCCTCCAGCGCAGTTGCTACCAATGGACGATATGGCCGGTGGACAGGCCTCCGCAGACCACTACTCTTCACTCCAGCAGATCAATCGCCGGAACGTAAAACAACTTAAGGTCGCATGGCAGTTCGACGCAGGCGAAGCCGGCAATGGAATGGAGACCAACCCGATTATCGTAGGACGTTCTGTCTATACGTACACGTCTTCTCAGAAGGTCATTGCTCTCGACGCCACGACCGGCAAGCTGCTCTGGACGTTTAATTCAGGCATTAATGGAACCCAGCCGGTTCGTGGCCTCGCGTACTGGACAGATGGCAAAGAAAGCCGGTTGCTGGCCGGAATCATGAACTTCTTGTACGCGCTTGACCCAGCTACGGGTAAGCCTATTGAGGGGTTTGCAGAGAACGGTCGGATCGACTTACGCAAAGGTCTTGGTGGCGACTACCTGAAGCAGTCGGTCGTGCTCACCAGTCCGGGAGTTATCTATAAGGACACGGTAATTGTCGGCGGACGCAACCCGGAGACACCACCAGCGCCTCCAGGCGATCTTCGCGCCTTCGATGTGCATACCGGCACGCTGCGGTGGCGCTTCAGGACGATTCCGCATCCCGGAGAGCCGGGATATGAAAGTTGGCCCCCCGATGCGTGGAAGAGCGCGGGAGCAGCCAACAACTGGGCAGGTATGACGCTCGATGCACGTCGCGGAATCGTATATGTGCCGACAGGTTCTGCCGTTCCGGACTTTTACGGCGGCGCGCGCATCGGGGACGATCGTTTTGCGGATTGTTTGCTCGCTCTTGATGCAAATACCGGGAAGATGATTTGGTCGTTCCAGGGTGTGCACCATGACATCTGGGACCGCGACTTTCCTTCGCCGCCGGTGCTGCTGACCATCAAGCACGACGGCGCCATGGTCGATGCCGTCGCCCAAACGACGAAACAGGGGTTCCTTTTCGTTCTCGACCAAACCCAGGCAAACCCATCTTTCCAGTAGAAGAGCGCCCCGTGCAATCGAGCACGGTGCCAGGTGAGATCGCTTCGAAGACGCAGCCATTTCCCGTTCTGCCTGCGCCGTACGCAAGACAGTCGCTCACAGAAAAAGACCTTACCACCCGCACGCCGGAAGCGCATGCCTGGGCACTCGAACACTTCCGCACCTTCATCAGCGACGGACAGTTCGTTCCTCTGAGCGTGGGCAAACAGACCATCGCCACCCCGGGTTTCGACGGGGGTGCGGAGTGGGGCGGCGCTGGCGTGGATCGCACAACGGGCGTCATCTATATCAACACAAACGACATTGTGGCGACCGGTGGATTGGAAGAAAACAACGCCAGTGCCGGCTTGGGCATGCACACGTACCAAAGTCAGTGCGCACTGTGCCATCAGAGCAATCGGAGTGGGTCGCCGCCGGATTTTCCTTCGTTGATCGATGTGGAGCAGCGGCTTACGCCAGCGCAGATTGCCGACACGATCCACCATGGCAAAGGAAGAATGCCGTCGTTTCCCAATCTGCAGGACGGTACTCTCGAGGCTCTGCTGAAGTATCTACGCACAGGACAAGATGCAGGAACGCCGGAAGACAAGAAAGAGATGTCGCACGCATCGCTCGGTGCCGGCCCTCAGAAGAGTGATGGGACCTCCGACACTACCGGCACGAGCGATCCGACAGCATTTGCTGCTGGATCTAGCGTGCCCAGCGAGATGACACGCTATAACTTCACCGGCTACCAAGTCTTTTACGATCCAGAGCACTATCCGGCTATTACGCCGCCTTGGGGAACCTTGAACGCCATCGACCTGAACACCGGGATGTATTTATGGAAGGTTCCACTTGGCTACTATCCCGAGCTCGCTGCCAAAGGAATGAGAGATACCGGCACGGAGAACTATGGTGGTCCTGTAGTAACAGCAGGCGGTTTGGTCTTCATCGGCGCAACGATCTTTGATAGAAGATTCCGCGCTTTCGACAGCAGTACCGGAGTTCTTCTCTGGGAGTCGGAGCTGCCATTCGCTGGCCTTGCAACACCCACTACGTATATGGTTGACGGCAAGCAATATGTCCTGATTGCGGCAGGCGGAGGAAGAATCCCTAAAGCATCAAAGGGAGGCGTGTATGTTGCGTTTGCATTGCCGTAGAGGCCGCGCAGTCAAATCTACCTACTCGCCTACGACATCTTGTGAAAAGACGAACTAGACGGGCCGCTGCTCCTCGAGCCTTGAGGTTCAGAGTGGTTGCTTGTGACCTTCTGGATGCTGCTCACGCCACAATTCCAGGAGGAGCGGCGGCATTTCCGAAAATATAGCCTTCGACGGCCAACCTTAGCGTAACAGCCAGAACACAGCGAGATCCAATCAGATGGAGGAGCGATTTTCCGGGCAGGCGATGATGTACGACGGTAGGGCGTTTGCGCCGCCCGCTTGCTCTTCAGGCGCAACAGGAGTAGCCGTCCGCTCCAGAACGGCCTTACAGAGGCCTCCGCAATACTCCTCATCCTGCCGCTTCAGCATGTAATAGGTCGCACAGAGACCCAAGTGAGATTTCCTCGTTCCCACACCGACAGTACATCGCGAGTTGAGTGCCTTTCTTCAGTTCCCTATTCCTGCCGCGTATCTATAGAGAGTTTGACGGCTGATGCGCAGCTCGCGAGCGCTGTCCAGGAGTAAACCCCATGCAGCAAGTATACCCAGATGAAACCGCGCTATCCGGGCGGATTGCCAGCATGACGACAGCCGCGATCTTTCTGCTCACCACAATGCTTGCCGGATATCGATATATTGGCTGGCCGCCAGTCATCATCGTAGGTGGTTCCGGCACCGCTGCTTTCGCGTTGTGGAGCCTGACATATCTTCGCCGCCCCTTGATGCCCGAAATCGTTCTGCCGCCGTTTCTGTTCACGGTCGCCGCGCTCGAAGTACACATGATTGAGGAATACCTCACCGGCTTTGGGCCAGCCATGAGCCGCCTATTCAACATCAGTTGGACCGAGCACTCCTTTCTCATGATCTTAGCTTTCATTTAAAGCACTTACAGCAGCCTTCGGCGAGTTCAAGGCTCAGAGGGAACTTACCAACACTCGGGTCATCGCCGCCCTCAGCGAACGGGTTGCCATCTTGGAAGCCCCGCGACACTAAGTCGCGATCGCATCAAAGGAACGCCCGAGGAATCGGGCCTTTCTCATTCTGGGCTTAGGAGCGGTTTTCTAATAATGGCCGTGTCTCCGTCCTATAAGGCTTTTTCGAGACATGGTATCAAGCCAACATGACTGATCTGGTACAGCCCGACCAGACGGCTCCGAATGAGGTAATAAAACGCCACTGCTTCTTGAAGGTAAAACGGAGATCGTACAAAGCCGAACTGAAACAAGACCCCAAGCTGAATCCGAATGATTGCACGATTCAAACGAACAGCATCACGCCGGATCATTTCAGAGACGATTATGCCTTGCTCACAGTTCCAACGCTCCGCAAACACAGCCAAATGCAGCATCGCCCAGGCATTTGTCTTTAGCCTGTTCAGTCCTTCTAAGCCCCCGACAATCTTCCACATTTCAGCGGGTTCAATGCCAAGTTGATTCTTATCTGGCTGTAAGAAGCTGTCCGCTATCCTCCGGAGACCATCGAGATCGACCGGTTCCAGATTGCCCAACACATCGCCCCAACTCCTAGATGCCAACTTGCGGCGTTGGTATCCCACATAAGCGAAGTATCCAAGGCCGCTCAAAGCTATGGCGAACAATAAGGTGAAGAACATCATTCCGGCACAACTCCATCAGTCGAATAGGCTTCACACGACTACTCTTTGTATTCTAGCCGCCTCTGGAGAGCTTCGAGACGTTTTATGTTTTCTCGACTCATTGGGGCAAGTACCTGTTCCGGCAACCAAAACGCGATGATCCAATAGATCGATGCCATCTGAAAGACCGCGATCTGCACATTCGCAAGCAGCGCGAAGTGTCCCAAGGTACGCCAGTATGCATGAAGACCGTCCGTCGTAAAGCCGACTGTCACCCAAACGACCAGCCCATAACTCTCGCGCATGGCGTAGGTTCGCCATCCCAGGCCGAGTTGATGTGACGCCATCACAACGCCGACAAACAGCAAAAATACCAACACGGTCGTGAAGAGACTGCCCCGCGCTGCCCAGGCATCCAGCCGCGTGTCCGCAGCAGGTTTCATCAGCCAAGTCATTAGCATAGCCAGCACGAATCCCGTTGTCCCCATGACGACAAGACGCGTGCGCGCGCCCTCTACCCACTGGCCGCTGCGTCGCAAAACGATGGCGGCGATCTCCAGGACTACAGCGGTTTGCAGCACAATATCGAGGAAGCTAGTGGACCAATACAGCCCCGCGTATACGTGCTTCGAGCCAAATCGATAGGCGAAAAACAAAACAATCGTATACCCACAAAACGACACTATCCAGGCCGTAAACAGAGGCACAGTTTCGTATCTCCGCTTATAAAGCAGAACAAAGACGAGGGCGGCATTCCATACAAAGCCTGCCGCCCACAGAACCGTCGCTGTTAGAGACAACTTCACGACGCACCTCAGCCTGTGTTCGTTATTGTCTCCGATTTCCCTACAAACCTAAACATGCGAGGACCGTTGAATATATTGTTCCGACGACGCTTTGCGGACGAGGATCGGAACCGCCTCGAACCTGCGGACGAGGATCGGAACCGCCTCTGACCTGCGAGGTCATTTCCTGAGCCGAAGCGGTGAAAGTGGAGGCGGAAAGAACGATGATTACAGCGAGAGTATATACGGACTTCTTCATGATGTGGATTCCCCTTTAGCGCAGATGCGCTATCCAAGCGTACCCTGCGCCCAAAATCGCAGGATTACCACTTCCCTTTTCCCGCATTCGCTTCGCCTGTTGATCGAGCATTACGACGACTCTCTGCCATCGTGCTCCGCACCCTTACTGGTCGGCACGCCGCCTCAAAGCAACGCTACCTACGACGACACGCACTCTCGCAAGATCAATCAAGCTCTGCTTAAGCGAAAATACCCCGTCCACCGAAGCCTATCAAGCATCTTCTGCAGCTCCTTTGTCGCTTCGTCGCCCGCTTCCCGGCTGCGCCGTGCTTGACAGCCCCCAGCGGACGAAAAGCTCGCTATCCGGCAGGGCATGATGGGAAGTATCAGGAACAAACAATGGTAAAAAGAGCAAACCCCTGGCCTATGAAGGTGAAGGAGTAAAAGACCAAACCCTCTCTGATGATGGCCCGAGTCCATGACCGGCTACGCCGCCCCAGCAACCGTGGCATGAATCTCCAGCACCGTACCTTCGACTTTCTGAAGATACGCAACCATCTCAAAGAGGTTTCGCGCTTGCGGATTTCCTTGCGGGCTAAGCATCCGCATAAGACTTTTAGGAGATCGACCGAGAGCCGCGCCGAGCTTTAGAAACCCTACGGTGCCGTTAACGTACTCGCGGAGTACGATCTTGCCCGTCTCCACGTCCCCCGACACCATGCAGGCAACCGCTTCGCTCAGCAACGCACCGCGAAACTCCGCACTCGTTCCAAGGTCTTTCTTAACTGTTTCGCTAAACCTGCGTGTCGTTCCTATCACTGTCCCCGCTACCCTTTCGTCCGTTTGTACTCCTGCCAAAGAGCTTGAGCCGCTTCAATATCGGCCTGTTGCCGTTGCTTTGTTCCGCCGCCAAACAAGATAACCATTGCTCCCCATCCTTACCGAAGTACACCCGGTAGCCGGGGCCGAAGTCTAACCGCTACTCCAGATGCCAGCCCTACACCTTTCGCCGCTGAGAAGTTTCCAACCGTACGCCGGAACACAGACGCCGGATCCGCGCCTTGGTTGTCGGGTCGAGCTTGTCGCGCCACTTGCCAAAGGGACAGATACCCGATGAAGTGACGTATTCGAGAAGCTCAAACCATTACGACGATAGTAACACATACGTTACCCTAGATCAACTGCAGTAAAGTGGCGTGGCCGGGGCAAACTCGACTGAGTTTTCAGCGGGCATTCGGAAAAAACTTTGTAAGTTGTGCAACGATTGTGCCTTCTCCGAATGTGGGCCAAACGTGTGTCGCAGAACTATCCTGCTAAGAAAAAGCCAATTGCGATATCTTTTGCGACGAAAGGTAGGGGGGTTCAGCTTGCAGACAGCTAGCGGCGATCATTCCTGCGCCCTCAGATTGCCCTTGGTGACAGTCTTGCCGGTTCACCCTGCACGGCAGTGAATCGGATGCAGTCTATGTCGGGCCAACGCAGCTTTCCGCAATGGGGACATTGCCAGGAGCTGTTTTCCGGCGTTCCTACCAAACCCTCCCATGGGCTAAGTTCTTGGATCGTCGGTTTGCGTCCCAAATCACTAAACGTCCTCCACGAGTTGACGACCGCAGAGTGTAGATGTCTAGCCGCATCATGCACTCCGCCTCAGAATGAAAGCTTTGTGGGATTCGCTTGACTTCGGGCGGCTCCGCGCACACGTGGCCCTGGTAGCCGTCGCGTTCCAGAACCGACTCACGAAAACGGCCGAAACACCCCACGTGTTGCCGCTTTAGCGTATAGCACGTCGAGCCAAGAGCGATGGCCTAGAATCTTAGGTCACCACACTCGGTGTTGTGAGGGCTGTTTGCCGGGCGACTATTTTCCGAAGTAGTCGGCTTCCTATTGGATTCAGACATTAGTGCTGGAGTAAGGCATGAGTGGATCTCAGGAGAGCAACAGCCGAAGTGGAATGAACCAAAGACTGAAACGGTTGACTGTAAGAAAGTACTGGCCCAGGCGCTCTCACCCCCAGCGGAATGGACTGTGCAACTCGGCACACCAGCGCGGATGCTGCCGAACACTCCATCACGGCAATCCATGCGAAGCTAACCGAATTCTCAATTGGTGTGTCCTCCATCGGTTTCGAGCGAACCTCGTGTAGGCCGCAGCCTTTGGCGATGGTCGGAGTCAGCGTCCATTGTGAACGTAAATCAATCCTGCCATACCCATTGCATACGTCAGTAGAACCAGCCAGGAGTCAATACCCATACGCGCGATACGTAGTGAGGGCCGGAGGATAAGGCCGAAGATGTAAATCGCTGTTACGGCGATTCCCAATGCAGCCAGGTAGACATCGGTCTTCTGTGCAAGAGGTAGAACCGCCTCTCCGGAGATCAAGCTAGCTACAAGAAACAGCACCGGGAGAAAGGCATTACCGCCGAAGATGTCTGAAGCCGCCAGTTGGTAATCGCCCATACGAATGGACGTAATACCCGTGGACAGTTCCGGTATAGAGGTCGACGCCGCAAGCACCGTAGCTCCAAACAGCACACCGCTGACTCCGAAATGGCCCGCGAGGGCATTTCCACTCTCCTCAAGAGCGACACCCGCTCCTAGGGTAGCAATACATGCAGCAGCGAACTTAGCCAACACCTTCGAGGTGCTCCCGGCATGCTGGTCTTTGATCTGTTGCGAATGTCCAGCCGGTTTAGCTTCTTTGTCCCCGGTCTTGAGCTGCCAGGGCATCCAGGCTGGCGCCGATTTTAGGAGCCAGAGACCCGTAAGCCACACTAAGACGATCGCGATGTTCTGGGGGGTAATCCGCCAGAACATGAGCCGTGGCGAAAGTTGCGTCCCCAAAATGGCAATGGTGAGTACAAGCGTGACGAGCACCGCCTCAAGAGCGAGTACAAGGGATGCTGCTCTATAAGTAAGTGGCTTATCGCCGCGCACGGCCACGTCAAGCGCAACCAGGACCACGGTCTGTATAGCGATCCCGCCGAGCAGGTTGCCAATAGCGATACCGAGGTTGTGTCGCAGTGCAGCGCTGACCGTGATGGCAATCTCAGGAAGGTTGGTGCCGATCGCCAAAAGGACGATGCCACCGATTGCCTGGCCAAGCTGAAATCGGCTGGAGATGGTGTCGGTGGTGTCCGACAGCCATACTCCGGCTGCCCACACAATTCCAGCAGCCGCAGCAAAAATCACCATCAGGACCGGAACCGAATAGCCATCGAACATGTGAGGTGATCCCCTTTTAATAAACGCATATCCAGATATCGATTAGGCGAGCCATTCTTCAGCGCGAGGGTGTTCCTCGCCTGGCGGGCGGCTGCATGCTCGTTGAGATGCTTGCTGACCTTCATTTGCTGTTGCGTTCTGTTAGGCGAGGAGCACGCCGGGAACCGAAGAAGCGGCCGCCGGCATCGGTGAGGAACGCAAGGACCTCTCTTCCGCACGACGCGCGACCGATCCGGCGAGCTGACCGGCAATCCCCTGCTCCAGTCTGACGTGTGGCGCATGATCCGCTGGCGAGCGCTGGCCGCCGGGATCAAAACCGAGATCGGCTGTCACACCTTCCGGGCGACGGGCATTACGGCCTACCTCAAGAACGGTGGCCGGCTGGAGATTGCGCAGCAGATGGCCCCATGAGTCGGCGTGGACGACGGGGCTCTACGACCGAAGGAGCGATGAGGTCTTGCTCGATGAGGTTAAGCGGATCGAAATCTAAGAGGAAGCAGCCAATGTCCGAGCACCACGACGCCTAAAGCTCACGAACCGCACGCCCTCCATGAAGAGCACGCCAAGGGCCCTCACAACCCCAAAGAGATCAACCCCAAGATGGCCTCGGACATCGCTTACTGGTCGAAAGAGTTCGACGTCGCCAGCGACCGGCTCCACGAAGCCATCCGCACCCATGGAACCTACGTGGAAAAGATCCGCGCCCCCTTCATACTCACAAAGGTGCTTGAGGCCGCTGTCTCCACTCAGCAGTGCTGAAGGCTGCAGCAGCGCTCGGAGAGAAGCCTCAACATAAACGTCCTTTGTGTTGTAGAGCCTCTCAATGGCCCGGACCCAGTTTCCTCCGCTGAACTACTTATCGACACATCCTACCGGTTTCTTCGAACTCTCGTCCTCTTCAAAACCTCGCACTTCCAAGAAACAGATCATTGTATGAGGAGACAGCTCAAGAAAAGGAAGTTTATGTACGTTCAGGCCTGCGACCAAAGATCCCACAATGTTGGAGAGCAGCGCGTTATGCGGACATTGATTGTAAGGCCGGTTCGAGACACTTTCTTAGCCTTTAAGGCATCGCTGCAGAGGCCCATTCACCTGTCCTGAAAACAGTTGTTTTCGTTATAACTACAGCGTGAATGGCTACGCTAAGCTGTTTAGGCTCAATGCAAGAAGGTCGTTAGCGTACGTAAAGTTCCGTTTATTGAGGTGACGCCGAAACGGACGGACAGCAAAATGACTAAAGCGCATCGGGAGCACTAAGCCCCATCTAAAAAACAGAACGTTCACCTAGTTTCAATCATGTGATGCATTTAGTCTCTTGAGATCATCCCGCATCTTGGCACGAGTGTTAGCATCGGGTTCTTTATCAATTGTCGAAACCAATAATCGGCGCGCTGACGGGACGTTGAACAGAACCAAGCAGCGGCTAGCATCTTGTCGAACAATCGGACTTATATCCTAAAGCGCTTTTTCCAGCCCAACTCCGAGTTCACTTGAAGACATCAGCTCATCCGGCTTATTGGCTATAAGCAGTTCCAGGGTCGTGGACCGAGCACCGGAGTTTCCCGAGGTTGACGACAACATGTTGGGTATAGAGCCAATGCAAGTGCGGTCCTTGGTATCTAGGAGTATCGCAGTGACGGTAAGTCTCAGATTGACTGCATTGCAGGATGTCTCTGTGGATCTAAAAGGTAATCAAAGCTTGTGCCAGGCTTGTACGCTCGAATGGGTGTGTCGCCCCCGCGAAGACCTGATGAGTAGTTGGCACCGACTGGATATCCTTCCTGTCGGCAAGAATAGCCGCCGCAAGCCCTCTGACATCGGCCCGCTGATCGTGCAGCGCCGAACGTAAGGAAATTGATGTGGTTTCTATGTCTTTCGTTTGAATTAACTGCTCTGGTGTCAGTGGTGCCTGACCAGATGCGTAAATAAAAAATGAAAAGAAAATGCAAATAAGCAGATTTCTAGTTCGAAAGAGAAATCTATGGTTTTTTATTGTTTTGTCGTTTCTACGGCCATCACCGATTGGCTGAGAGCATTGCTCTCGTATAAGTGTGAAGAATAAAAGTATCGATGTTTACCCAAGCCATTATGCTGATACTAAGCTGTAAAAATACCAAGTCTCATCCATAGTGCCGAGTAAGCCAGGGATGAAGATTTTCTCTTTCCCGTGGTTCTCATGGAGACCGAAGCCGTCTATGGATGATTCAATTCGGATGATCAATGTGAAAGGAAGTTAAAAGTTAGTTTTGTGACTGGTGAAGTAGATCGCTTTAGTGGCGATGGCCATCAGGACTTCATCAATCGGCACTAGGAGCTTGTTGAAATAGCTTTCCGCTGCGGCACTGACGAGGATCAACGCTTCCTGTCCTGGAGGTATGCGGTATTTGGGAAGGCCGAGGTGAGAGCAGGAGAGCTGTTTTTGAGCACTCAAACG
>JAABUJ010000282.1_pt1 | contig 111168 bp, 171 predicted proteins | sample 5559131 | NCBI WGS metagenome assembly JAABUJ01 (sample SAMN10711875, study PRJNA513366) | rock metagenome | isolation source: Antarctica rocks | place: Antarctica: Victoria Land, Mt New Zealand nord | collected 2016-01-07
TCCACCGCTCGCCCCCGGCCCGGGGCGGGGGGGGGGGGGGGCGGGGGCCCCCCCCCCCCCCCCCCCCCTGTCTCTGCGCAGGTTGAGCGCCGCGCTGCCCGCGCCGCTGCCTGCGACGCACGAGCAGCAGGCGATGGGCAGCCGGGCTGTGCGGGTAGGGTAGGGTTAGGGTGCCGCACCTCCTCCGGCCGGCCCCTGCGCAGGAACAGCTCGGAGCCCGCGGCGCGCAGCCGCTCGCGCACGTCCGACACCGCCTCCAGCAGGAAGGTGGCCTTGGCGGGGCCAGTCGGCGGGCAGCCGCCAGCGCCCTATTGCTCGCACAGGAGAGGGCAGCTCGGCCGAGCAGGCGCGCGGGGCCGCGGCGCGGGGGCCCCCTGCCTCAGTGCAGGCCGGCAAGCAGGGGGCCCACCGACTGTCAAGCGAGGCAGCATGAGAGTTTGATAAGACGCCATAGGCCCAAGGCGATGGCTCGCCTTGGCAGCTGCCTGGGGATTGACAGGCACTTGCCAGCAGCGGTGCAAGTAGACTGCAAAAGCACGGAAGGACAGCCACCAGGCATGCAGGCAGTGGTTCACCTTTTCAAAGTCGCGGGGGTCGAAGACGTAGACAGGAAGGAGGGCGACTGCGCTGCTGTTAGCCTTGATCAGAGCCTCATTGTCGTCCAGGCGGAGGTCGTACGGGCGCAGCCACATCAGCACAGTGTCTGCTCCTGCTGGCCCTGACGGCCTCCTCGCACCGCTGCCAGAGCGCTCAGGGGCCTACGATCGCAAACTCTATAAGTGCTGAGCAAGCATGCGTGAGCATATGACCGGCGCGCCCCATATAGGAGCACACTTCTGAGGAGGCGAGCCAATGCTGCCTCCGGGCTGTGACGCACCAAGGCAAGCTTGTGTCGTGAACCGGCTGCGGCCCCCAGGGCTGATGCCTTGCATGCTTTCTGGGGTAGCCTGAGCGCGTCGTGACGCTCCGGGAGCAAGGCGGGGCCAAGCAGAGGCCCTGAGACTGCGCGACGGGCAAGCACAGCAGGTGCATGCGAGCGGGTGCATGAGGTTGCAGCCCCCTCCATTGCCCTGCCAGTGCCGCTGTTGTGCTCTGCAAAACAGGGCAGGCAACCTAGCTTTAGCCTTCCTCAGCGGCGCTCATGCCCTACTAAGACTGTGGTGATTGACTGGCAGTGCTACAGCTCACTTAACGCAATGAGCGTATGGAGCGCATGGAGTCAGCTTACGAGTCGACATATGCATGGTACAATTACTCCAGGGAAAGGCCCTGGGTGGCTAGGGTGCAGGGAGCCTGGCCCTGTTACCTCGGACAACATGCCGGCTGTCAACAGACCGAACTACGAACATGCGCCGTCAAAAGCCTTCAGAGACGTCTCAGGTCGCCCCGTATCTGCTCACGTGAGCCTGTTGCGTGTTTACACTTGTGAGCCTCACGTGAGCCAGACATGTTTGCTCTTTTGAGCATACACGAGGCGTCCCGAGGCGTCACTGAAGGCGTCAGTGCACAGCAAGTAATGGCCGAGCTGACAGCCAGTCTCGCCGCCGGCACGCTGTCACAGTCCCGAGGTCCCGCGATATGCCCTGCGCCGGCTTGTTCGCCTGTGCTGCTTGCACTGGGTTGCAGCTGCAGAGTAAAGGCCTGGCGCTGCGTGCCACGTTTGAACTTTTGCCTGCTTGGCATGCGGTCTGTGGTGCGCCAGGAGCTGCGCATCCGCTTGGCTACCGGTATGGCTGTCAACGGTGCTTACCAGCGTGCTCAGACGAGTCGGCTGTCTGCCGCAGCACTGAACAGGAGCACCAGCCTGTAACTGTATGCCGTCACGCTGTCCTGCATAAATGCGCTGCTCAGGCAAAACACGGACGCCGACATGTGCGCAGGACGTCGCTCTGGCGCACAGCAGCAGTACCGCCAAGCGCCAGCAGCTCCGGTCCCCGCAGCGATGCCCGTACACACCCGGCAGCAGGACAGGTCCTGGAGACCAGAGCGGTTCACCCGGGGCAGCGGCTCTCTGCCCGCGGCGCAGATGCAGCTTGCTCACGTGCAGGACATCTGGGCAGAGCCTGACTAGTGCGCGGCGTGTGACCGCGGTCACTCGTCAGGCTTGCTCGCCCATGCAACAGCGCTGTCATGCGCATGCTGCACAGCCTGCTGCACAGCCTGCAATCCGGGTGAGCCTTGCTCAGGCCACCTGCGCCAGACACGGCGCCGCAGGGCACCCGGCAGGCTTGGCAGCAGCTGGTTATTAACGTGATTATCCTGCCACTCACCCCTCACCCTCATGCACCCCGCACCCTCACGCACGGCATCTGTTCCGCTGGGCGCCAGCAGCCCAGCCGCCGCGGCGCCCCCGCACTCTCTTACGCTGTCCTTGTTTTCAGTGCTTTCAGAGCATAGGTATGCCAGCGCACTGACGGCCTCCTCGAGCGCAGCGTCCAAGCCGCCAGGCGCCAGCAGCCCAACTAGCGCCGCACCGTCCGTGCAACCCCGCACGCCGTCGCTTTTTGTTCAAGGCCCTTGTACATATATGCGAGTGCCACCGCAGCCCGCTCCTGCGCAGCAGCAGCAACCCTCACGCTGTCCCTGCCCTGGCCATCGCTTGTAAAGCAACTTATGCAAAGCCCCTCTTGCACAGCAGCACAGTTGCCGCGTGTTTGTGTCCCCCAGACAGCGTAACAACTGCCTTCCTGATACTAGCGCTCCGGAATGCGCCCCACTCACGGCCCACAGCGCCTGTCGCAGCCTGCTCAAGCACAGCAGGCAGTCTGTGGGGCAGGAGCAGGCATACCAGCGCCGCACAGATGGCAGTTAGTGCAGGCTGTCGGTGCATGGCTGCCACGCCGAGGCCGAGCAGGGAGCGGCCCGCTGCGCTGGAGCACCGAGCCTGGAGCCGCGCTTGTGCACAACCAAAGTCCGACACACGTGTGCCTACCCTACACCCTACCCTACACCCAGTGTCGTACACTGCAGACCGGCTGTAGGTGATGCTAGTACAAGGTGATGATTGCCGTTCTGCTTCTGTAGGTAGCGCTGTGTGTGCCTTCAAAGCGACGTCCTGAAGTGATCAAGCGCCGCGCGGTCGGCCTGCTACAGGCTCGCGCCTTTGACGCAGCAGCTGGAAGGCCGCCGGCTTCGAGCGTGGCTGTACTGGGCCTCACACAGGTAAGGCTGCGCCTCGGCCGCCCCGCGCCTGGGCAGGCTGCACTCGGTTGCCGCGCTGCGCCAGGCAGCTGGGACAGAAGGCAGGGGCGTACCAAGGCTGCTGGCGGTTGGATGCACAGCGGCCACAGCAGCGAGCTGCAGTGGGGTCGGGCTGCCGGCCGCCCGAGCTGTGCAGAGTAGGCCGCGCGTGCTCCAGACCTCACTGGGACCTGTGCACAACGCCGCGCAGGGCGCCGCTCCGGGCGCCGGGCTCGCGGAGCACTTGGGGGCGAGAATGGCGCCGTCCGTCCCGCACGCCCGCCACGGTGTGGCAGCCGACGCCCGCGCGCCCGCGCCGCACGCGGCTGCTGAGCCCCGGCACGAGATGCAAGGCGGGGATGGCGGTGCGCTTTCCCCATTCTGCCCACCCGGCTGGAGGCCACTGCGCTGGGCGGCAGGCGCCGCAGACTCTCCTTGTGCACACGCACCAGCAAGCACGCCGTGCCGGCAGTCGCGGCGCGCCGGTGCGGGCCCCGGGTGCGCGCCCCAGCAGACAGCGCCGCGAGCGCAGCTTTTCACGGGCTGACACGGCAGCGGCGCGCGCCGGGAGGCTGCAGGCTCCTTTGCGGACATCCCGCTGGACGTCTGGCGGCACCTGGCGCACGCCATGGAGCCGCGCGTCTGGGCGCGCGCGTGCGGCGCGGCGCGCAGCATGTACGCGGCACGCGCGCGCACCGCGCGCGCGCGCCCCTCAAGCATGGAGCGCTTCAGCGGCTGGGCGGTCGAGCAGTGGCCGGGCGCAATCTCGCTCGTCCTGGACCTGCGCGCCGTGGCCGACCCGCCGCGCCTGCCCGGCCTGCCGCCCCTGCCCGGCCCGCCGGGCGCGGCCGACGGCGGGGCGAGCGACGGTGACGCGGCGGCCTCCGCGCCGCTGCGCCAGCGCGGCGTGCTGCCGGCTCTGCAGTTCCTGCACGTCATCAGCGACAGCGAGCGCGCCCCGGAGCGCGAGGCGCGCGCCGTAGCGAGCGGCGACGACGCGGCGGCCGCGCTGACCCTGCTGCTCGGGCGCATGGCCCTGCCGGCGCTGCGCGTGCTGAGCCTGGACGTGGCGCTCCTGCGGCCGCTGCCGCATGCGCTGGCGGGCCTGCAGCACCTGGTGCTGCGCGTGAGCGGCGACGCGGTCGCCCACGCCGCGGACGCGCAGCCGGGCCACGGACTGTTCAGCACGCTCGCCGGCAGCTTGCCTGCGCTGCGCACGCTGTACATTGCGGCAGTGGTGCCCTGCTGCATTCCCGGACCCGTTGACCTGGCGTCGTGCGGGCAGCTGGCAGCGCTCGCGCTGGCGGCCATACATGTCGAGGAGGGCATGGCGGTGCCGGCGGGGTGCCACGTGGCAGCAGTGCTGCCGGCAGACGCGGTGCGCGCCCTGCGGGAGTGGACAGGCGCCGTGGCCGAGCGGGAGTGGACAGGCGTCGCGCTGCAAGGCCGCGTGAACACGCTTGTTGTACGCGGCGTGCGCACCTCGAATGATGCGCTGGCACGCAGCGGCCTGAGCGTGCTGTATGACGCCTTGCACGTCAGGCGGCTGACCGCGCTCCATGAGCTGCGCATTGTGCTGGACGCTGCCAGTCTCCCGCTTGGTGCCGAGGACAGAGTGGCCCTGAACATAGACTCCAATTGCCTGCGCGTGCTGCGCGTGCTGGAGGTGGACATCCCGTGCACGCTGTCCATGCGCCTGGCGTGGGTGCTCGAGGTGAGGACGATGGTGCTCAGGGCGCGCACGTTCGACGGGTTCTTATGGTGCCCCACCGTGCCGCTGGACCCCGACCTCCACACTACCCCCTGTGTGCCCCGCTGGGCGGCCATCTTTGTGCGCTTTGCCGCTGCCCCAACGGGCCGTGACGAGGCGAGCCTGCGCGAGTTGATCTGCCACTCCTTCCGCGACGCGACGGGCGAGGCAGGCTGCGGCGCGATCAGCGCGGGGGGCGAGGGCGGTGCCTGGCAGGGCGCCGCCCCGGCAGGGTTCCGCCCGGGCGACGGCGCGCCCGCATGCGGCTGCCGCGCATGCATGGACTGCCTGGGCCGCGCCGGCGTGCCACTGGTGGCCGCGCAGGCCTGGCAGCGCGAGGGCTTTGACCGGCTGCTGGCGCCGCTGTGCCGCTGAAGGCGTGCGCAAAGGGGCCAGGGCAGGTCGGTGTCGCCTGCCTGGAGACCCAGTAAGCGGCGGCGGGTGGCAGGGGTTGTGCATAAAGGGTCGCATAGAGGGTGTGTGCATAACGGATCTCCAGCCCACTGACTGGAGGTGGGCTGCCCGGTTGGATATTGTTGCTGTGCATGTGTTGCTGACTTGGCTGACCCACTACGAACGCTCGTGACCACAAGCGCACCTGTGAGCGCTCGCATGCATTCCTGTTTCTGCTGATGCTGCCGTCTGGGAGTTGCGGCGACGAGTCGCGTAGGGAGGTCTTGGTGCATGCATGCCGGACCGGCTGCTGTACATGCACCCTGCAGGGCCTGCCGGACTGGCGCGGTGCGCCGCTGCTGCCAGCATGTAACATGCACAGAGAGTCCTCCCAGTAGTCGAGAGTGTCGCGCACGCCAGGGCGCTTACTGCATTTAGAGAAACCCGCACGGCTCAGCATGCACCCGGCTCTCGGCCTGCTCAAGGCTTGGCGCTCTGCTCGAAATCGGTGGGACAGGCCGCCTCCCCTGCGACCGCAAGTGTGGCAGCCCAGCATAGACCGCGGTTATGCGCCGCGCACATGTCAGGCTCTGCCACAGATGTCCTGCACGAGAGCAGGCTGCATCTGCGCCGCGGGCAGAGCCTGCGCCGCTGCCCTGAGGTGGAGTGCTCTGGTTTCCTGGACCTGTCCTGCTTCCGAGTTTTCATGGGCATCGCTGCGCCAACCAGAGCTGCTGGCGCTTGGTGGTGCTGCTGTTGTGCGCCAGGGCAGCGCCCTGCGCACACGTCGGCGTACATGTTTCGCCTGGGCAGCGCCTCATGCAGAACAGCGTGACCGCGTGATCGTAGCAGGCCAGTGCTTCTGCTTGATGCTGCGGCAGAAAGCCGACTCGTATGGTAAGTACCGTTTACAGCCACACCGGCAGCAGGCTGTCTGGCTCCTGGCGCACCAGAGACTGCATGCCAAGCAGGCAAACGTATGATCACGGCACGCAGCGCCGGGGCCTATGCACCACAGCTACAACCTAGGGAGCCAGCGCTCCATGCTGGGCTGCCATGCTTGGGGTCGCAGGGAGGCGGCCTGCCCCACCCATCGCGAGCAGAGCGCCAAGCCATGAGCAGGCCGAGAACCGGTTCATGCAGAGCCCTGCAGATTGCATGTACAGCAGCTGGTCCGGCATGCATGCACCAAGACCTCCCTATGTGACTCGGGGCCGCCTCTCCCAGCCGGCAGCATCAGCAGAAACAGGAATGAACGCGAGCGCTCACAGGTGCGGCTGTGGTCACGACTGTTCTGCAGCTCTGGACATAGTGGGTCAGCCATGACAGCAACACATGCACAGCAACTCTACCCAACCGGGCAGGCAACCTCCGGTCAACAGGCTGGAGACCCTCTATGCACATGCCCTCTATGCACACGCCCTGCCACCCGCCGCCGCTTGTTGGGTCTCCAGGCAGGCGACCCCGGCCTGTCCTGCCCCTTGTGTGTACGCCTTCAGCGGCACAGCGGCGCCAGCAGCCGGTCAAAGCCCTCGCGCTGCCAGGCCTGCGCGGCCGCCAGCGGCACGCCGGCGCGGCCCAGGCAGTCCACTCACGCGCGGCAGCCGCATGAGGGCGCGTCGCCCGGGCGGAACCCTGCCGGGACGGCGCCCTGCCAGGCGCCGCCCTCGCCCCCCGCGCTGATCGCGCCGCAGCCTGCCTCGCCGCTCGCGTCGCAGAAGGAGTGGCAGATCAAGTCGCGCAGGCTCTCCTCGTCAGGGCCTGTTGGGGCGGCGGCAAAGCGCGCAAAGATGGCCGCCCAGCGGGGCACGCAGGGGACGATGAGGTACTGAAAGTCGGTGAGCGCGCGCGCCTTGAGCACCACCGTCCTCAGCTCGGGCACCCATGCCAGGCGCAGGGACAACGTGCACGGGATGTCGACCTCCAGCACGCGCAGCGCGGGCAGGCGGGCGGAGTCCATCTTCAGGCTCACTCTGTCCTCTATGCCACCCGGCAGACTGGCAAAGTCCAGCACGATGCGCAGCTCACGCAGCGCAGTGAGACACTTATATGACATTGAAACAGACAGCGCGCGCAGGCCGCTGTGTGCCAGCGCATCATTTGACGTGCGCACGCCGCGCAAATCAAGCGCGTTCATGCGGCGCTCCAGCGCGGCGCCTGTCCAAATGTCGCCTGTCCACACCCGCAGGGCGCGCACCGCGTCTGCCGGCAGCACCGCTGCCACGTGGCACCCCGCCGGCACCGCCATGCCCTCCTCGACATGTATGGCCGCCAGCGCGAGCGCTGCCAGCTGCCCGCACGGCGTCAGGTCAACTGGTCCGGGTATGCAGCAGGGCACCACTGCCGCGATGTACAGCGTGCGCAGCGCAAGCAAGCTGCCGGCGAGCGTGCTGAACAGCCCGTGGCCCGGCTGCGCGTCCGCGGCGTGGGTGGCCGCGTCGCCGCCCACGCGCAGCACCAGGTGCTGCAGGCCCGCCAGCGCATGCGGCAGCGGCCGTAGGAGTGCCACGTCCAGGCTCAGCACGCGCAGCGCCGGCAGGGCCATGCGCCCGAGCAGCAGGGTCAGCGCGGCCGCCGCGTCGTCGCCGCTCGCCGCGGCGCGCGCCTCGCGCTCCGGGGCGCGCTCGCTGTCGCTGATGACGTGCAGGAACTGCAGAGCCGGCAGCACGCCGCGCTGGCGCAGCGGCGCGGAGGCCGCCGCGTCCCCGTCGCTCGCCCTGCCGTCGGCCGCGCCCGGCGGGCCGGGCAGGGGCGGCAGGCCGGGCAGGCGCGGCGGGTCGGCCACGGCGCGCAGGTCCAGGAAGAGCGAGCGCGCGTTCGGCCACTGCTCGACCGCCCAGCCGCTGAAGCGCTCCATGCTTGAGGGGCGCGCGCGCGCGATGCGCGCACGCGCCGCGAACATGCTGCGCGCCGCGCCGCACGCGCGCGCCCAGGCGCGCGGCTCCATGGCGTGCGCCACGAGCCGCCAGACGTCCGGCGGGACGTCCGCGCCGGGGCCTGCGTCCTCCCAACGCGCGCCGCCGCCGCGTCAGCCAGTGCACGGCTATGCACGCGGCGCTGTCAGCTTGGTCGCGCACCCGGGACCAGCGCCGGCGCGCCGCCGCTGCCGGCACGGCGCGCTTGCTGGTGCGTGTTCACAAGGACAGTCTGCGGCGCCTGCCGCCCAGCGCCGTGGCATGCAGCCAGGCCTTAGCGAGCGGGGCCAGCGCACCGCCTTTCCCGCCGTGCGTTCCGTGCCAGGGCTCAGCGGCCGCACACAGCGCAGTGTCGCGGGCGCTGGCTCCTGCACTGCGGCAGACGTGCGGGGCGGCCGGCGCCATGCTCGCCCCTGATGCACGAGCCTGGCAATCCGAGGAAGCGCCCTGCGCGCCGTGCAGGGGTCCCGTGGGCCCTGGAGCACTGCGGGCCTGCTTTGTACAGATCACCCGGCCGCACTGCAGCCCGCTCCTGTGCCGCTGTGCATCCTACCACCAGCAGCCCTTGCTTACTGCCTCTGCCCCAGGCTGCCTGGCACGGTGCGGCAACCAAGCCTGCCCAGGCGCGGGACGGCCGTTGCGCAGCCTTACCTGTGCAAGGCCCAGTGCAGCCACGCTCGAAGCCGGCAGCCTTCCAGCTGCCGCGCGCGGCGCTTTGATCTCTTCAAAACGGGTCTCGCTTCGAAGGCATAGCCTGCTCACAAGCACAAGCGAAGCAACCGTGCCAATGTGGCAATGTGTACGACACCATCGAGACAGAATATGTCGGACTTGGTTCCGAGCGCGACCAGGCTTTCGTAGATGTGGTGGAGCGATTCGTGGAGCGCGGCGGGCGGCTCCCCGCTCGGCCTCGGCGTGGCAGCCATGCACCTACAGCCTGCACTAAGTGCCGTCTGTGCGGCGCTGGTATGCCTGCTCCTGCCCCGCAGACTGCATGCTGAGCAAGCTGCGACAGGCGCTGTGTGGGGCGCATTTCGAAGCCACTGTAGAATCAGGAAGGCAGTTGTTACGCTGTCTGTGGGACACAAACACGCGACAACTGTGCTGTTGTACAAGAGGGGCTTTGCATGTGTTGCTTTACAAGCGATGGCTGCTGCTGCTGCGCAGGAGCGGGCTGCGGTAGCGTTCGCTTCCCTGCACACGGGCCTCGGCAAAAGCAGCACGGCGTGCGGGGGTGCACGGACGTTGAGGCGCTAGTTGGGCTGCTGGCGCCTGGCGGCTCGGACGCTGCACTCGAGGAGACCGTCGGTGCGCTGGCCGAGCTGTGCGGTGACAACACCCGCTGCCAGGACAGCATCAGGGAGTGCGGGGGCGTTGCGGCGCTGGTTGGGTTCCTGGCACCCGGCGGCTCTGCTGCCGTACAGAAGCAGGCTGCTGCGGCGCTGGCACACCTATGCTCTGAAAGCGTGGAGAACAAGGACAGCACCAGGGAGTGCGGGGGCGTCGCGGCGCTGGTTGGGCTGCTGGCACCTGGCGGCTCTGCTGCCGTGCACGCGCAGGCTGCTGCGGCGCTGGCAAACCTGTGCCGGAACAACGTCCGGAACCAGGACAGTGTGCGGGAGTGCGGGGGCGCCGCGGCGCTGGTTGCGCTGCTGGCGCCTGGCGGTGCAGAGGCCGTGCGGGACCAGGCTGCTGGGACGCTGCGCCAGCTGTGCTTTGAGAACACCAAGAACAAGGACTGCGTGCGGTGGTGCGGGGGTATCGCCGCGCTGCTCGGGTTGCTGGCGCCCGGCGGCTCCGCTGCCGTGCACGAGCAGGCTGCTGCGGCGCTGTGCATCCTGTGCAGTGACAACGCACAGAACAGGGACATTGTGCGGGAGTGCGGGGGACTGGCTGCGCTGGTCGGGCTGCTGGCGCCTGGCGGGACAGACGCCGTGCGTGAGCGGGCTGCGGGCGCGCTGGTGAACCTGTGCTCTTCAAACGCCCGGAACCGGGACAGCGTGCGGAAGTGCGGGGGCGTCGCGGCGCTGGTCACGCTGCTGGCGCCCGGCGGCTCCGCCGGCGTGCAAGCGCGGGCCGCGACGGCGCCGGTGAACCTGTGCTGGTACAACGCACAGCACCAGGACAGCGTGCGGGAGTGCGGGGGCATCGCGGCGCTGGTCGTGCTGCTGGCGCCCGGCGGTTCACCTGCTGTGCAAGCGCGGGCCGCGGCGGCGCTGGGTAAGCTGTGCTCTTCAAATACTCGGAACCTGGACAGCGTGCGGGTGTGCGGCGGCGTCGCGGTGCTGGTGGGGTTGCTGACGCCTGACGGCTCTTCCGACTTGCATCGATATGTCGCCGGCGCGCTTGCGCATCTGACCAGCGAGGGTGAGCAAGGTCGGGATGCAGTCAGGGCGTGCGGGGGAACTGCAGCCCTGGAGCACGTGCTTGCGTGCCCCAGTTCGGCGGCGGCGCACGAGCAGGCGGCGGCGGTGCTGCGCAACCTGGAGCGTGTTCGTGTTGATCAGCTTTAATGTTCAGGAGCCGCACTAGCGCCGGCGCGCCCTGCAAGCGCGGCGCACAGCCCGGGCTTGCATGCAGCGCGGCTTGCGTGCAGCGCGGCGCGCCCTTGAGCTGATGTGGCCCACTGCGCTTGTCAGTGTGATGTCTTGCTGAGGGAGTTGGGTAACGGACAAGCTCTTCTAGCTGCGGCTGCCAGCTTTGAAGTCATCTCGGCCAAGCTGTGCACGTGCACGTGGGGGCCATGTCTATCTACTAATGTAAATTAAAACCAATGTTCATTAACAAATAGACAGGAATGCCGATGGCTATGCATGGCCCCGCTCAGAGCAGGCAGACACTGCTGAGATCAGTCTGCTTCTTTAAACGTTTGTGGCAGGCCGGACTCTAACTTGCAGACACGGCACCCCCCACGCCGCAACAGTGCATCCATCCTCGCGTTGCGCAGATCTGATGCCCGGACGCTAGCAGCGCCGCGTGCGCCATGACCAGCAGCTACGGCGCGCCGCCGGGCCGCTGGCAGGCGGACACGCCGCTGCCCGAGAAGGGGCTGGCGAGCGCCGGCGCGAGCGCGGCGTCCGGCCATGAGGACGCGCACATTGCGTGGAAGCACATCAAGAGCGTGGTGAAGGAGGACGGCAAGGGCGTGGACCTGTACGACCTGTTCTACCAGGGCGGCAGCCGCGAGAACCAGTACTCGCACAACCCGGCCGGCGTGCGCACTGCACCGCATGCTCCCCCGGGGCGCTGTTTGGGGGGTCCTGCTTACCGCCCTTGTGCGTTTTGTAGTCCGATGGGCAGCTGCGCAAATGCCGCCACATGCACTTGAGACACACGGGTGCAAGTGAGTTCAATCAGCCGGCCACCGAGTGTGCACGCACGATATACGCTGTGCTCCCGTCGCCAAGCCTCGGACCGACAGCCATGGCGCAGCCTCCGGCGGCCGCGCTGAGCCGGGCCTTGGCGCGCAGTGGCCCTCGCTGCTGCGGCCCTGCGCGCCGACGCTGGCCGGCCTGCCGCCGCTCGTGCTGGAGCGTTACCAGGCCTGCCAGACGGTGTGCTTCTGCGGCGTGTTCCCGGAGCTCAAGCGTGCGTGGGCGTCCGTGGACAACTCGCTCTTCCTCTGGCGCTTTGACCGCTGGTGCGCTCCGGCGCCTCCATACACGGTTGTAGATTTGTGCTTACACATGGTATGTAAGTGGCAGAGCAGAGCAGACTTACAGGCGCGTGCCAAGCGCCGCTGGCGTAGCTCGCGAGCCGCCGAGAGCGCGGTGCTGCCGCCGTGGCGGCGCTGCCACCGCAGGCACCCCGTAAAGGCCGCTGCATTGCATGCCGGCCCAGCGGCGCCCCGCCGCAGCTTGGTGCCGAGGCAGTCGCGGCTCTGACCCGCGAAGCACCTAGCCAGGCCAGGCAGAGCCGCCGCGCCCTGCAGCGCTTGCGGCGCGCGCCACCGCGACAGCCTGGGGAGCGGGTGGGGTAGGGTACCCTACACCCGCACGCGGGGCCCGCAGGAACGACGTGCCCGTGGAGTACAGCGGCGAGGAGCAGGCCATCTGCGCGGTCGGCCTGGCCAAGCCGCGGCCGGGTGTGTTTGTGGAGGCCGTCCAGTACCTGCTCGTGCTGTGCACGACCGTGGAGGTGCGCGCCCTCGCCGACCGAGAGAAGCACACAGGCATGGATCGTCCCGCACCCACTCCGATCGATGCATGATCGTCCTGTGATCGCTCTGCTGTGCAGGTGCGCGCCTTGCCGGCCGCGCACGGTGCAGCCATGCGCTGGTGTGTCGCGCACGTGTTGCACGGTCAGATCGCGCCGGTGACAGGCCTCTGCCGCTGCCGCCCCGCTGCGCCTGCGTCTCGACATAATCTGGCACTGGACAGTCTTTCGTCCATGTTCCATAGGCAGTGTATGTTCCATGGGCAGAGAGAGGGGGAGCGGGGGCTTTGTTTGGCACAGGTTTATGTTTTTGCCTTATGCTATTTCTCTCTTGCTAATCTCAGCCGACCCGCAGTACCTGCTCCAGGAGGTGCTGCTCGGCGTTTGCTTGGACGGCGAGGAGCTGGCGTCGTGCCTGTAGTCCATTTGCCCTCCCTGACCCTAACCCTACCTTCCTCAACAGGTGGTGCTGCTCGGCGTGTGCCTGGACGGCGAGGAGCTGGTGCTGTGCCTGTGATTTTTCTGCCCTCCCTGACCCTAACCCTACCTTCCTCAACAGGTGGTGCTGCTCGGCGTGTGCCTGGCGGCGAGGAGCTGGCGCTGTGTCTGTGGTCCTGTTACCCTGCCCTAACCCTAACCCTACCTTCCATAACAGGTGGTGCTGCTCGGCGTGTGCCTGGACGGCGAGGAGCTGGCGCTGCAGCCGCTGCCGCTGTATGCGGTGCCGGCCGACAACGTGACCATGTGCGCCGTGGCGGCCACGCCGGCCGGGCGCATCTTCCTCGGCGGCTCCGACGGCAACCTGTACGAGGTCATGTACGAGGCGGGCGACAGCTGGCGCCACCGCCGCTGCTACAAGGTGCGGCGGCTGCGACCGGCGCTCGCCACATTCTGAGGATGTTGGAGGCCCAGCGCTGCGTGCCTGTTCTGGTCGATGTCACGTTTATGTCACACACTGAAGTGTCGCCATGCCATGTGCCCCCGGAGCGCGCCTGCATGGCTCCACTTCACAACCTGTAAGTCGTCAGAAGGGAGTGCTGGTCTGAAGAGTAATGGGACAAGACAAACTATCTTTCACCCTCCTGTCTCCTCTCGCCACTGCGCCGGCCATAAGAGGCGCCTGAAGGCGTCCAGGTGCACTCAGAGCGCTGCAACGCCCCTCCCCGCCCGCTCGCGCCTGTCCAAGCGCTCCCACTCAGCGGGCGGCGCCGCGCCGCGGCGTGCAGAAGGCGCACACGGCGGGCCTGGCCGCGTACCTGCCATCGTTCCTGCCGGCGCTGTTCCCGCGGCCGGGCGCGCTGCTGCAGCTGCTCGTCGACCCGGAGCGGCACATCCTGTACGCGCGTGGGCAGGCGGCCGCCGTGCAGGCGCGGCCGCGGGCCCTGCCGCAGGGTTTCAGTTTTAGGATCTCGCCGCATGCCGCGGTGACAGGCGCCGGCAGAGGCTCGGCCGCGGCTGCCGCCTGCGGTCAACCACGCGCTCCAGTGCACGCCGGATCGGCGTGCGCAGGCCAGGCGGGGGCGCGTCGCCCGCGGTCAGGCTGCGCCACCGGCGCCAGCGCGCCCGCAGTCATGGCAGCAGGCTGCTGTCGCGCAGAGCCTGGTTCAAAAAATGGGCCAGGCGCATCGGGCGCGCGGCGTGACCCTGGCGCGGCGGCGCCGGGGGCGCGCAGGTCTTCGATCTGGGCGCGGATGGACGGGAAGCGAACGTGCACAAGGTGGCGGAGACGACCGACTTCAAGGCGCTCGCGGAGCGCGCCGCAGGTCGCGCCCGGCCCCCTACGCAGCCGGCCCTGCTGCGAGTTGTTGCCTGTGGACTGGGGCCGTTTGTGGCAGGCCCTGCGCCTGGTCCGTGCAGGGGCCATGCCGTTTGGCTCGCGGCTGCGATTGCGGCGCCCACGCCCGCCACAGGGCTCGGTGGGATTAGCATGGCATCGTGTTTGGTGTAGGCCTCCTTCCTTTGGCCTGGGCCGTGCCCGTAGCCTAGCCTAGAAAGCGGTGGAAGCTGCGCCCGTCCCTCGCGCAGCGCGGAGGGCTGCTTGGCCCGCCCAGCGCGCGGCGCATGCGGGCGCGGCGCGCCCGCGGCCGCCGCAGCGGCGCGCCCGCGGCGCGCCCGCCGGCCGCGGCGCCCGCCGGGAGCGCGCGGCCGCGCCCGCTGGCGGGCCTCGCCGAGCACGCCTCCCAGGCGCCTCCAAGCGCGCGGCCTCCGCGACTGCGGCGCGCGGCGCAGGCGGGCGCGACGTGTTTGCCATATATCACCCTCAACCCTACCCTAGCGCGCAGGCGGGCGCGATGTGTTTGGCGGCCGCAGCAGCTCCGACAAGCGCGGCGCGGCGGTGGCGCACCTCTCGGTCGTGCCGCTGGCGGAGAGCGCGCGGCTGTGCCTGATGGTGGTCACGGCAGACGGGCGCCGCGTGTACCTCTCCACGCAGACGCCCGCGCCCGGCGGCTTCGGCGCGCCGCCCGGCGGCGCGCCGCCGCGGCCCAGCACGCTGCGCGCCGAGTTCGCGCGGCCGGCGCCGCCCGCGCCCGGCGGCGCGAGCGGCGAGGCGCGGTGCGCTCCCGGCCGGCCCGGGCAGACCCGGGCCGGCGGTGCAGCGGCGCTGTGCTGCGATGCAGGGATCTGTCCTCTGCTGTCGCCCGGCGGTGCATTGGTGATGTGCTGCCGGCGCCGACCTGCCTCCATGCGCGCCACTTAGCCTGGCTCGCTTCGCTGGCGCCCTCTGCTTCGCCCCGACTCGTGCCGCCCCGCGCTTGCACCGCGCCGAGCAGCTTCAGGCCAGGCCTGGCGGCCCCCCGCCCCAGGACGCGCGCGGCGCGGCAGGCACGTGTCGGTGGCGGCGTATGCGGCGGGCGTGCTGCTGCTGGCGCAGGGCGGCGGCGAGGCGGGGCGCAGCCGCCTGCTCGCGGCCGCGCGCGACCTGACGCTGCCGCCGCTGGGCACGGCGACGGGCGCCAACGCGGCCGCGCAGGGCCTGCGCGAGACCGTCAGCGAGCTGGACATGGCGCTGCCGGGCGCGCGCCCGAGCTTGCCACACAGCGCGCTGCTCGGCAGGGCGGCCGCCCCTCCTGCGGGCGCCCTCTTGGCGCGGCAAGCCGGGCCGGCTGGCCGCGCCAGGGGACTGCGCTCGCTGCTGCGCGCCGGCCTGCTGCGGGCCGCCTTACTGGACGCGGCCGGCGGGCCGGCTGCGCAGAGCTCCCTGGGCCGGACGCGCCCGCGTCCGCTTGGGACGCCGCAGACAGCGCAGAGTGCACTGGTATAGGGCTGAGTAGGCGGAATCCCTGCCCGCGCGGAAGCACTCCGGATTTCGATGCGGCTTTGGGGTTCGGGAGAGAGAGCGCGCGCGCGCGGGTGCCAGGCGAGGCGACCGCGCTCGCGCGCGCGGACCGGCCGGGCGCCGCGCCGCTGCTGGCGCTGGGCCGCGCGGCGGGCGGCCGCCGCGCGGGCGTGCGCGATGAGCTGCATGAGCAGCTGCTGGGCCCGCCGCCGCGCTTTGTGCTCATCAGCACGGCCGGTGCGCCCCTCGCCCGACCGCCCTCCGCTCCTGTCGCTCGCGGCGGCGCCCGGCGCGCATCCTGCGCGCAACCCCGCTGCTGCTCGAGCGCCCGTGCGAACCGTAATTGTTAGGGTTAGGGATATATGAGGTCGTGGCCTCCTGGCGCGTGAGTTAGGGCCTTCTGGCGCGCGCGCAGGCGTGCTGGAGTTTGAGAAGCGGCGCCCGGTCGACGTGCTGGCCGCCGTGCTGGCCGAGCGCGGCGGCGCGCGCCTGGACCAGTTTGTGCACCTGTACGGCGCGGCGGAGGTCGCCGCCATGTGCTACCTGCTGGTCACGTCGCCCGGGCCGGGCGTGTCCGCGGCGCGCGGCCCCCGGCCCCGCTCGCAGCAGACATGATAGGGTTAAATGAGGCTGAACCCTTGCGGCAGACGGCGGGCAGTGGCGAGTCGCGGCGAGCGGGCCGCCAGGCAGGCGCACGCGCGCCTCTGCTTCACACCGCATGGGCCGCCTGCCGTGCTGAGGTGCATGTAGCGCACGAAGTGTTGCACCGATGGCACCTGGCATGCCGATGCGTGCGAACGCGCGCGCGCGCGGCGGACCTGTGTATGGGCTTGCCGCTGCGTTGCGCGCCCCGGTGAAGCGCGGGGGGGGGGGAGGGCCGCGCCGGACGGCGCGCGCCCAGCCAGCGCGGGGCGGCTGCGGGACAGAAGCTGCAGCGGGCGGCGGCGGCGGCCGGCCGGCGTGCCCCGCACGTGCCCCCGGGTCTGAGCCCCAACCCTAACCCCTCGCTGGCCTGCCCGCGCAGGCCGTGGTCGCGCAGGCCAAGGCGGTGCTGGAGAACCCGCGGCTGATCGGCGAGGCGGAGCTGCGCGACGACGCGGCCGCGGCCGGCGGCGGCGGCGACGGCGGCGGCGGCGAGCAGGCCACGCCGCCCTCGCACGGCTTCGACATGGGGCAGGCGCGCTTCCTTACCATACGCTGATTGAGACCTCTCTCGCGCAGTACTGATACAAGCGTGTGTGCGGCCCTGGGTGGCCGCGCGCGAACGTGCGCGCCGCTCGTGCAGCACGGCCGCGCATGCAGTGCCTGCGGCCTGCTCCGACCCCCACCCGTCCGTCGAGCTGCGCGCCGGCCGTCGCCCCGGCAGCCAGCACCGCCGCGCACAGCGGGCCCAGGCGCCAAACCGCCCCTAATACCCTACAAACACCCTCACAAGGAGTACCCTACCCTGATTCGCGCGGCCGCCGCCAGGCGGTGCCGGTCGCGGAGCCGGAGTGGTCGGCGGCGTACCGCGGCCTCTGCGCGCACGTGGCGCGCCTGCTGCAGCCCGCGTGGGAGCTGCCGCTCGTGGAGCGTGCCGGCAGCGGCGGCGGCGCGCCGCTGCGCTCGCGCATCCCCGCCGACGCGCTGCAGGTGCCGCGCCCGCCCACCCTCCCACTTCGTCCACTGTCGCGCCAGTTGACAGGCGCCGCGGGCGGCGCGCGGGGGCCGCCTGCAACCACACCGCGCGTGTGCTTGCCGAGCTCGCGCGCCGCGCGCCAAATCGCGCAGCGCGGCGCCAGCGATCCCATCATGCCGAGCTGGCGCCCCGGCTGCCGAGTCCGGACCCTGGCGGAGGTCGAGGTGTTGTCATGCAGGATAGATTGGGGTTAGGGAGATGGCAGGTACGGCCCACCGCGCAGGAGCTGGAGGAGCGGCTGCCGAGCGCGAACAGAGGTTAAATGGGTTGTCCACTCGACGCCGCGGCCGCGCAGGAGCTGGAGGAGCGGCTGCGCGCGCTGGCGGCCTACCTGCGCGAGCACCAGGCGCGGCGCGCGCGGCGCGGCCCGCGCGCGTCGCCGGCGGCCTCGTTCTACGGCGGCGACGGCGCCGGCGGCGGCCGCGGCGACGGCGCCGCCGGCCCGCCGCCCGCCAAGCGCCAGCGCCTTGAGGAGGCCGCCAAGCTGGAGGCGCAGCGGTGCGCGCCGCGCGCCGCCCCGCCCCCACTCTGCTGTGCAGCGCATCGTAGGCCCGGGTGCGAGCCTGGCCGGCCGGCAAAGGCAGTACCCTGAACACATACCGTAGACTATGGTACCTAAACAAATTCCGCAGACTATACTACACTACACTATACTATCCTACATACCCTCACCCTATCCTGGCGAGCAGGGTGGACGCCGTGCGCGGCTTCGCAGCGCGCACCGCGGAGGGCTGCTTCTTGCTGCGCACGCTGGCCGCTCATCACCTGGGCCGCCTGGCCGCGCGCTGCGACGAGCAGACGCGCGGGCGCCTGACCGCCCTGAAGCTGCGCGACTGGGCGTGCGGCGGCGACGGCGCGGGCGTCGCCGCGCAGCTCATCTCCGTGCTCATCACCGAGCACATGGCCGGGTCGTCGGGCGCGCGCCCCCGCCGCTGCGCGCCCCTGCGCGGCGCCCGCAGCCCTGTCTCGGGGCGCGCGGCTGCGGGCCTTTCTGGCAGCAGCATTCCCGGACCGCGCCCGCAGCCACCACCGCAGCCGTCGCCGAGCTGCACGTGCGCGCGTGCGCTGCTGCCGACATCGTGCTCTGCCCTGCTCCTGAAATTGGAAAAAAGTTCCCCTTCCTGTGGCAAAGCAGGCCGCGCACGTGCCCGCCTGCCAGCGGGCGAGCGCGAGCGCGCGCCTGCGAACGGCCTACCCTAACCCTAGCCTGCGCCCGGCGCAGGCAGCGGCGCGGAGGACCTGTCCGCGGCGCTGGGCGCCGGCTGCGGCGCCTGGTTCCAGGACGCCGACCGCACCTTCTACCGCGCCAGCGGCCTGCTGCAGCGCGCGGAGGCCGCGTCCGGCGCCGAGCGCGCCGCGCTCGCGCGCGAGGCGCTCCGGCTCATGATGCAGGCGCGGCGCGGCGGGGGCCGGCCTGCGCGTCCCTTGAGCGCTCTGATGGAGGCTCTGATGTAGTGGCCTCAGAATGGTCTGGAGAAGCTCTTGGGCCGCGCTCGCGCGCGAGGCGGCGCTCTGGCTCATGATGCAGGCGCGGCGCGGCGGGGGCCGGCCTGCGGGTCGCTTGAGCGCTCTGATGGAGGCTCTGATGTAGTGGCCTCGGAATGGTCTGAGAAGCTCTTGGGGCTGGAGAGGTATGTTGTGCCTAGGCAGCTGCAGTGCTCTGCGAGCGAGGGGGTCGCCTGCGGGGCGCTCGGCCGCCTGCCGGAGGCTGGGGCGCCAGCGGCGCGGCGGCGCGCGGCGGGCGCTGCGGGGACTCGGGCGGAGCCTCTGCGTGTGATAGGACTCTGTGCTGGGCGGCCTGCTCGCGCGACGTCTGCAGCGGAGGATGCACTGAGCGCTTGCAGGACGTTTGCATGCAGGTCAGGTGCACGTATCAGCTTGGTGTCATGGCGCGCAGCAGCCCCGCCGCTGCTCGCACTCCAAGCCCCAGAGCCCTGCCTGGCCGCGCTCGCGCAGGCGCCGCGCACGCGCGACCTGCGCTAGGCGGCGCCGCAGCTGCACAGCTGCCGTGCAAGGGGCTAGGGTACTGGGTGTAGAGTTAGGGTCTGGACATCGCCCGCGCAGGTGCCGCGCGCGTGCGACCTGGGCCAGGTGGTGCCGCAGCTGGCGGCGCTGCGCTGCTACGAGGGCGTCGTCGACCTGCCGCTCGCCAAGGCGGCCGCGCTGGACCCGGACCGCCTCGCGCGCCTGCCCGGCGAGCAGGGGCGCGGCGCGCGGGAGGCGCGCCCTCGCCAGGGTAGGGTAGGGTTAGGGCCCTGCCTAGAGCTGCGGCGGCGCCGCATGCCGCTGCCGCGCTGGACCCGGACAGCCTCGCGCGCCTGCCCGACGAGCAGGCGCGCGGCGCACGGGAGGCGCGCCCTCGCCAGGGTAGGGTAGGATTAGGGCCCTGCCTAGAGCTGCGGCGGCGCTGCATGCCGCCGCCGCGCTGGACCCGGATCGCCTCGCGCGCCTGCCCGGCGAGCAGGGGCGCGGCGCGCGGGAGGCGCGGCCCCGCCGGGGCGTGCCTGGCCCTGCCAGGGCGTGCCAGGCCCTGCCGGAGCTGCGCAGGCGCCGCCGCCGCGCTGGGCCCCGGCGCGGCGCGCGCCTGCCCGGCGAGCGCGGGAGCAGCGACGCGCGGGCAGCGCGCGAACCCGGCTGAGGCCTACCCTGAGCCGCCCGCTGCGCGCAGCGCCCCGCACGGCAGCCTCGGCATGCAGATACGCCGGTGCATGACCGCGTTCTGCGCGCGCGCCACGTACGTGTTACTGCCCCCATAGCCTAACCCTAACCCTGACCCCGCAGGCGCTGAACGAGCAGTGCTACGCGCACGTGCTCGGCGTGCTGCGCTACCTGGTGAGCCCCGAGGCGGCCGGCGACGCGGGCGAGCGCCTGCAGCGCAGCGCGCAGCTCAGCGCCGACGACCGGGCCGCCTTCCTGCAGGCGCTGCTGCAGGTGCGCCCAAGCCTGCGCCGGCCAGCCAACCAGGCATGCATCTTGCTGTGTGCGCACGGGCGGGGCCGAGCTTTGGGCACCCAAACAGCCGGCGGCGTCTGCTGCCCAGACAGGGTCGCCCATGAGCTTAAGGGTTTTGCAGGCAGTGCCGCGCACCCCGCCGCGCGGCGGGCCCTGGTAGGCAGCGGTCAGGGCGCGCGCCCGCGCCGCGCGCAGCGCTCGGCGAAGGCGGCGGACCCGACGTTCCGGGAGGCGCTGTTCGACGCGCTGGTGGAGCTGCGCGCGGCGCGCGAGCTGCTGCAGCTGGACAGCCCCGCGCTGGAGCGGCACCTGCGCGCGTCCGGCGGCCTGCCCGAGCGCGGGCCGCTGGCCGCCGGCGCGCCGGTCGGGCATCTGGAGCCGCCGCAGGCGCGCCCCCGAGGCGCCGGCGTGTCCCGCCGGCCGGGCGCGCGGCGGCGGGCGCGCGGCGGCGGGCGCGCCGCGGCTGTACAGCGCGCTGAGCGGCTCCCCCATGGCGGGTAGCAGCGGCGCCTGTGCTGTGAAGCGGGCAGCGGCCACGCCCCAGGCCGTCGCTCCCCAGGCGCGACGCGTTGCTGCGGCGCAGCTCAAAGGCAGCGCGTCCTTGTAGACCCTTGCAGACCCTTGTTTACCCATGAAGACCATGGTAGCATCGCTTCGCAGGTGGCCGCGCTGGAGATCCTGGCGCGCCTGTACATCGAGCGTGACCGCTTCGAGGCGGCCACAGCGGTGTATGCCGCGCTCGCTGAGCGGCGCTCTGGCCTCGGCGACGCGGCCGTGCAGCTCGACGAGCGCTTGGACCGCCTGCAGGCCGCGGAGCTGCAGGCGCGCGCCGTGCGGGGTTAGGACTGGCCGAAACCCTATCCACTTCCCTGCGCACATGTCTGCGAGGGGCGACCTGCGCGGTCCATGGGCGGCGCCCCGTCGAGCGTGTGCGAACAGCATGCGCTCACGGCCTGTGGACATGCAGCCGCCCTGCTGAAGCAGAGCAGGCTCAAAATGCGCGGCCCCGCAAGTGTTGGTGCGAATGGGCGCCGCGTCGCCGCGCTCGTCGCGCACGTCTGTAGCTTCCTCGCAAGCTGCGGCGGCGCCGCGCGCCCGGCGGCGGCAGCGGCAGACCCGCCACCGGCTCAGGGCTGCGCCGGGGCCCACGCCGCGCAAGCGCAGGCGCGAAGCTGGGGCGACGCGGAGGCGGTGGACCGGCTGGAGGTTCGCGTGCGCCTGGCGGGGCTGCAGCGGCGCATGCTGCACGCGCTCTCCGCGCGCCTGGAGGCGGGCGCGCAGGTGGCCGCCCTGACCCCTACCTAACCCTACACATATCCCACCTTAAGTCTACGGCACAGGTTGTGTTATGGAACCAGGACAGTCAGGGCCTTGGTATTGGGTGGCAGAAGGCGTCGTTGCCTGCACCTCGAGCGCCGCGGCGCCGATGGGGTGGCCCAGCAGACCCGGCCTGGCTCGCACGTGCAGCCGGGAGCCCTGCCGGCTGTGCGTGCCGGGTGCACCGGGCGCTCGTCACGCCACAGTGCAAGATGCACCCGTCGGAACGACTGTCACGCATGCAGGTGCAAGCTTGATACAGTGGAAATTGGCAGTAGGGCTCTCCCTTAACATTGCCAGGCAGGGGCGCCATCCATGGCATGACCAAAATGGTATCCTGACCCTACCCAAGCCCTGTGCAGGAGGCGGAGGCGGACGGCCTGCAGGAGGCCGTCGCGCAGCTGGGCGAGGCGCTGCGCAGCCTGGCCGAGCTGTACAACGACTATGCGGTGTGCGACCCTACCCTTCCCTACCCAATGCTTGCGCGCTCCAAGCGGCTGTGCAGCCTGGACGACGAGCTGTACAACGAATGCACAGTGCGCGCGCCCCGGGCGGCCGCGCACGCGCGGCCCCGCGCCCCGAGCGCCGGGCGGTCTGCTGTGCGGCCCTGTGCGCGCGCGCGCCTTCCGACAGCCGCTTGCTCCAGACCCGGGCTGAGCGCAGCGAGCCGCGCGGCTGCGGCGCTCCTTGGCCGCGTGGCCGGCCCCAGGAGGGGTCGTCGCGAGCGTGCGGGGGACCCGCCTAGATGGGCACGTTGCGTCAGAGCTACTGTAGGGTATATGTATACCATAAATCTACTCGATATTCTGCCTGTGCTGGGCGCAGGTGCCGTGGCGCTGCTGGGCGCTGGCGCTGGAGATGGTAGACGTGGCGCAGTACGACCAGCCGGCCTACGTGCGCCAGCTCTGGGACGTCTGCCTGCGCCAGGCGCGCTGCCGCCTTGCCGCCTCCGCCCCCGCGCCGCCTTGCCCCGCCCGGCCCAGCAGCGTGACAGCGCGCACGCAGGCCTCGCCGCGTGCGCGACGCGCGGCCGCATGCCCGCCTCGCCTTTACGAGCCCGCAGGTGGGCGCTGCATGTCCGCCGCAGGCAATCAGGGAGCAGTGAATGGGGACAGTGTCATGGTAGCGCAGCTCACCCCCACGCTGCGCGGCACCACGCCCGCCGGTGTTTCAACCGTCGGCGCGCAGGGCTGGGATGAGCGGCGCGGCGCGCCACGGCCGGACGCGCGCCGCGCACTGTGGGTGAGATGCGCTCCGCCGGCGCGCTGACCGCCGCGCGCGCAGGCGTGGGACGAGCGGCGCGGCGCGCTGGGGCCGGACGCGGCGGCCGAGGCCGCGGCCGGCGCGTGCCTGGGCGAGGCGCTGCAGCGCGTGGAGCAGCTGGGCGCGGTGCTGACGGCCGGCGAGCCGGCCTTCCCGGCGCCGCATGTCGCGCTGCGCCTGGAGCAGGTGCGCGCGCCCGGACATGGCGTAGGGTATAGGGTTCACCCAGGCAGCAGATGCAATGACTGTTCCCAGCCTGGCGCGCCGGTGTGGCGGTCTGTGAGGGTCTGTGAGGGTCTGTGAGGGTGTCCATGGCGCGCGCTGCCGCCGATCGCCTCTGCGCTGCCTGTGGCGACCGCATCGCCGGCGCGGCGGCAGATCGCGGCGGGGCTGTGGCCGGAGCGGGGCGCGGCCGCGCCCGACGCCGACGGCCGCGTCCCAGGCGCCCTGCTTGAGGTGCGCCAATTCTGAGATCGCACCCTGTCCTATGGTCACCTCCTGCGGGCCCTCTATCGCTGCAGACCAGGGCCTCGCAGGACCGTGGCCTGCCTGACGCTCTGCGTACGGCGCGCTCCCGCTCCTGCAGTGACGCATGCGGCGCGGCCGCACAGCGCCACCGCTGCGCCACCCTTGCGCGCACCGCGCCCTGCCTGCCCCAAGGTCCCTGCCAGTGCTATGCATCACCATCACCTTGTCAGCATCTTGATACCACGACCGGTCCAGGTCTCTGCTGGCATGCTGTGAACCTGCGCGCCCATGCGCACGCTGTTGTTTAACGGTGGGGTAGGGTTATCATAGGTCACGCTCAGGGATATGTACGAGACTATGTTGCGGGCGCGCAGGCCTGCCGCGGGCGCGAGGATGCGGTGCAGCGCTGCTACGAGGCGCTGCTCGCCGTGCGCGGCGGCGAGGAGGCGGGTGACGCGCTGCACCGGCCCGCGCTGCGCTTGCGCCTGCTGCGCTCGCTGCTCTGGCTGCTGCGGCGCGCGGGCAGCCGCCTGCGCGAGCGCGCGCCCTCGCTGGCCGGCCTCGCACTGCTGCCCGGCGCGCGCCGCGAGGCGCGCGGCCCCGCTCGGGGCTTGTTCTCCATGACGGCAGGCTGTCGGCCGCATGCGCAGCTGCTGCTTGCTGCCGCCGCTGCTCATGCCCGGGAGGCGCATCGCCTGCCCGAGCGCCGCCTTGGCCTGCTCCGCGCTGCGTCCCCGCGCCGGCTGGCTGGCGCGTGCCTGCCGCCGCCCGCGCCGCAGCCTGCCAGCAGGCGCGCTGGCGCGGCCCGTGGCAGGGCATATCCGTGGGCATGTGTGCAGGCAGCGTGCGCACATGGGGTTTGACCTTGAGCCTGTCCTGCGCCAGGCGGGCGCGCTGGCCGAGGCGTGCGAACGGTACGCGGGCGAGGCGCGCCGCCTGGCGCCCGCCGCGGAGGCCGACGCGGTCGCGGCGGAGTTGGAGCAGCTGCAGCGCTCGCTGGAGCCGCCGACAGCCTGGCGCGCCTGATGCGACGGCGGGGCGGGCCTGCGCGCGCGGCGCGCGCTCACGGGTTACGGCAGCGTGCGAGGCGGCGGCGGAGTGATATGCAGGTGCAGCCGTCTGCCGGCGTGGTGGGACATTGCAGCACTGCTGGGGCATCCTGGCCAAGCAGACGGGTTGCAGACCTGAAGGCGATGGGCGAGTTGCTTCACTTGGCAGGGTGCGCTGATTGCCAGAGGGTGGGGGGTCAGGCGGCTATTGGGAAGCAGCGGTGGCTGTCTTGTGCGTGAGTTGTCTGCTATAGCCAGTAAGGTCATGACGCAGATCACATCGGCGCATATGGGCATCATGCTGATCCATTGGGGTCCACGCAACTGGTGCAAGCGTGGTTGCAGCTCGTCGGTAAAGTGCGTGACTTCATCTGTGAAGTCACAGCTGACACCCTCTGCCGAGTCCAGCAGACTCTCGCGCTCCGTAGGCACATGCCACGCCAGACTCGGAGCACCACCAGCAGATGCTACGCCTAGCACTTCAGGTATACTTGACACGGAAAGGACCAGGCACCAACCCACAACACCAGTGAGTGCGCTATGCCCACCCCTACCAAGCGCACGCTCATGAGCTGATGCCTATGCAGAGAGCGCCTGCAGCAGCGCACAGCGGGTCATGCGGTAAACATGCAAATAAAATGCTGGCCAGCCACACACTTCCAGCCGCAACCCTTCACAAGCAGCCCTTGCATTGTACAAGGTGGATACACGATGCCTCTTGCCCAAGGGTTGGTGTCCAAGGACGGAAGACAACATGCAGGCTCTGCCACGCTCTTGATATTCATGACGCCAACACCCGCTCCAGCTCTGCCCTACCCTGCCCTCCCAGTCGGCCCCCAGCAGCGCTGGAAAGCCCATCGGTCCGCCACTGACACTGCTCCACGAGTCATCGGTTGCTGTGCATGGGTGCACAGCCACCCGATGTATCCTAATGCTGCTGCCTGCAGCTGCCAGCCATGCCATTGCCGGTCGCGCCCACACCCGCGGCGCCTCCCAGAGGCCCGCTGCCGCCAACGCGCGCGCAGCTGGCCTGGCCGCGCTAGAGCTCCGAGTGCACCCCGTTCTGCGCGCCGCCGTCGCCGACCGCGCCCGCGCCCTTGGCGCCCGCCGCGGGCCCGCCGCCAGCCGCGCCCGCACTCTCGGCGCCCGCCGCGGGCGCGCCGCCGGCGGCGGGCGACAGCCGGAACACGCGCAGGAGGTTGGCGATGGAGCGCGTGATGACGAGGTGGCCGTCGCGCGCGTAGCCGCCCGACAGCGCCATCGCGATCGGCGCGCGCGCGGCCAGCGCCGCGCGGAACACCATCTCGTCGCGCGCCACCACGCCCTCCGCGCTCACGGCGCACCTGCGCCGCCCAGCCATAACCCCTGACAGCCATACCCCTTGCCCTGCGCAAGGCTTGAGTGCCATGCTCTCACTGCCATGGCAGCTGCTTCCATGGCATGCCCTGCCGCACTCGACGCCGCACAGCATCCCGTGGCAATCTTCCCACGGTTGCACCGTGTGTGTCTAGCTACGTCGGCAGCAAGGGCGCAATGCCGATGCAGGCCATCCACTGTCTGCTGCACGGACGCGAGTGCTGCTGCAAAAGTGCCTCAGAAACTGTTCTCAGGATGTCCGCATGATGACACTGGTTGCCTGTCAAGTGCGCGCATCACCGCTCCTTGCCATTGCAACGCTCAAACAATACACCATGTTGTAATCTTTCCAACAACACCTTCAGACTAGTGCAACCAGCGAGATAGCGCGCAGGCTCGACCGCGGTCAGCATGTTGCGCGGGGGCGCACGCTCCGAGCGGGTCGCCCACTAGGATGTCCGTGCCGGCGTTGTACAGGACAAAGTCTGGCGTGAAGGCCTTGAAGGCCCGCTCCAGCGCAGCAGCCAGCGCCGGGAGGTAGGTCTCATCCGACGTGCGGCACGGAAAGGCAACCTGAGGAGTGGACTAGGTCTAAAAACAATTTATAAACTTTTTAAAACACGTCAGAGACACAGTGCGGCGGCTCAAGCCTGCGAACAATGCTAGTCATGCAGGGCATGCTGCTGGCCTGGCAAACAGCCACACTCAGCCTATGTACTTCTGCAAAGCGCCTGCAGCTGAACATGCAGGCCCTGGCATGCTCCCTCGTCGAACGCATGTGTGCCCGGCTGTCAGCATCGGACTGTGTGCCAAGTGTCTCTGTAAGTACAAGCAGCGGCCGCACTGCAGCGCGGGCAGCACCTCCTCATCAATGGCGGCTCTCGCCTTGCGGTCGTTGGGCCAGATGTCGCTGTTGTACGCGTCCAGGATGAAGGTGTCCGCGTCGTCGAAGTGGATCTTGTCGCGCTCGTGGCCATTGCCCTGCGCAGCGCATGCAGAGGCGGCCGATGCAGCATGAGCCTGTCGCCTGTCACACCTGGAACCGGCTCTTACCCGCCGGCGACCTGAGCCATGCAGACCCGCCCAGGGAACGTCCGCATCCGCGCATCGCAAAGAGCATGCATGCGCACTTTCGCACGCAGCGCATGTGCCGGGGCAGGCAAGCAGGCTGCGGCACGTGCGCACACAACCACGCTCCTGCAGCCTGCGCCAGCAGGCAGCCGGCCCCGCGGGCGCGCCTGGTGCACGTCCAGGTCGATGATCATGCACTTCTGCAGCGCGCCGCCGGACGCTTTCCGCACCCACCGCAGCGCCAGCGTCAGGTCGCTGCGCCAGGCAGCAGCCGCGCGTCACCCCCCAGACCTGCCGTGCTGTGGTGTTGTCCGCCTTGCCGCGACGCCCTTCACGCATTGCTCAGACCCAAGGTGGCAGAGAGGGTCCATGCCAGGGAGACCTTGGACCATGCGGTGCAGAACAGTGCACGCTTCGAACACTCGGTGAATGCTGCCGCTGATGCACACCACGGCAAAGCCCCCGCCTGTCAGCCCCTAGCTCAATGCAGTCCGTGCCTGTACAGGCACCAGCCGCCGTCGCTCGCGTCCTCCCAGTACGCGTGGTGCTGCCCGCCGCCAATGTTGATCCCCCAGCCGTGCTCCACCGCCAGCGCCGCCGCCTGCCCGCAGGGCTAGGGGGTTTGCTATCCTGTGTGGAGCCACCGGGGAATGCTCCGCCCGCCTGCTGATGCTCTTCATCGCGGGCGCCGGGCAGCTTCACGCGCAGCGCGTCACACCCGACAGCGTTCAACGCAGGCGCCTGCTGCGCATGCTCCCACTTGCGCCAGAGGCAGGGACGGCGGGGGGAGGGCCAGGGCGCCCACCAGCATCGTGCCGGCGGCGTGGAAGCGCGCCGGCCGCACGAACAGCCGCTGGATGAGCCAGTTCGGGAGCACCAGGATCGGCATCATCTCCAGCACCTGCGCCGCCGTTAGGGTTAGGGCGTCGGCTCGGCCTGCGCCTCATGACACCACTCGTGGCAAGGCGGAAAATAAGAGCTTGGAAAGCGCGCGGGGGCTGCCAGCGGCCGGCCGGCGGCTTCACCTTGGCCACCTTGCACTTGGAGCCGTGCAGCCAGCGCAGGTACGCCGGCGTGTGCACATCCAGCAGCACCTCCTCCGATGCCTCGCGCGGCTCCACAAACTGCGCCGCCCGAGCTCGCCTCACGTCCGGCTGTCACCGCAGCCCTGCACTCCTCACCAGCACGGCCCTGTAGGCGACGTTCCATACGATGGTGGAGGGCGGCCGCTCTGGTGCATACTCCCTGTAGCAGGAGCAGGGTCAGGGCTGCGCGGTCCGTGCACGCCTGCTCCCTCCGCACGACGCCCTCATCGAGCAGGCCTTGCACAACCTGCGCCCGAACCTCAGGTGAGCGTCTGGCGGCTCGGTGCACGACACCGTCGCACTGCCAGAGCGAGCGTGTCACCTTGGGGTGCGCACCTTTGTAAATTTGGCGCTGTCAAAGGGGTGCAGTTTTTCCAGGCCAAAGCACCTGCGCATGGCCTCGCACGCTGCACTCTGCGTCTGTTGAATATATGCAGACAAGACTAAAGCTCAAAGTGCATCTCAAGTGCAGCGCATGCATTCCTCCGCCACCCACCGTATATTGTAAGTCTCACTGTACACCAGCGGCAGCTGGTGCGGCTGCGTCCATGCCCCCAGCTCCGCACAGCCTCTGCGCACAGCTGCGGCCTGCGCCGGCCTACGCGGTAACAGCAAATAGTCAGCCCGCGCTCTTGCGATAAACACTCCTGTTCCGCCATCACAGCCTCCCAGGGCTTGACCGCACCTGCCGCAGGCCTTTAACAGGCTGTCAGCCACCATGCTTGGCTGCGCCATGGCTACCTGCCGAGCCTCATGTCAGCAACACTGCCAAGGAGACACGCCACTATAAGCAATCTTTACGCTCACTCTCTCTGCTTCTTTGTCCTGAGACGTACACTGTCCCAGGCAGGTCCAGCCGGGTACATCAGCAGCGGGGCACGTGTAGGGCAGGGTCATCTTTATGTCAGAGTCATGCAACTGCGACAGCCAGCTAACATATGGCAGGCATGCAGGCGCTGCCAAGAGTCTTCTTGGCCCTCAGCGAGGCAGGAAACGCAGGCGCGCAGTGCGACACAACGCAGAGCAAGGCGCTGTTCTCCCGCCTGAGCGGCCAGCTGCAGGCTGGCAGCCAGCCAGACACCAGCCTGGTTGTGAAAGCTCTGCTGGTGGCCAGAGCTGTTGGCTGGCCCTCGCCTGTGTTGCTGCGCAGCCTGGTGGCGCGCCTCGCAAGCACAGCGAGCACGCTGTGCAGGCGCCTGCAGGCTGCAGGGCAGGCAGATGCCGCCACGCGCTTGGACGACGAGGGCCGCCTTGCCAGCGCGCTTTGCATGCTGTGCCACACGCTGCAAGCTGCGGCGGTGGTCACCCTTGGTTTATGCAGTGACTGCTCTCTCAGCTTGCTGGCTCAGGTCTCACGTGAGGCTTGGTGTGCAGGTGCACACCCCAGCACCCCGCAAGGACAAGCAGGAAGCCTTTCTGGAGCCGGCAGCACTGCTGTCGCATCTCCCCGCACTGGAGACCTTGTACGATGCAGTCACGCAGCAGCAGGACTGCGTCATGTCCAGCCTGGGCTCAAGGCAGGCGAGCGAGAAGGTGCGCTGCCCATGCCAAAACCAATCCATTTTGTGTGCACGCTCAGTGCAAAGTGTGCATGCACGATGCTGAGCCTAGGCTGCTGGCAGCTCATCCGCGTTACCGCGATGGAGCTGCTCATGACATGCAGAGGAGGCCACGCCGATGCGGCGTGTGTCCGTCGCAAGCTGGCCGGCCTGCTTGCAAGGCCGTTCACAGCAGCAAAGCCTGGGCATGCAGAGGAAACCGCAGCAGGCCACATGACCCTCCTGCTGGCCGCCTGCCATGGCGAGCACTGGCAGACAGGCAGCCGCATGCTGTGTGAGGTCATGCTGCATGTGCATGCCAAGGTGCGCCTGACATGCCGCACATGTCTGCAATAATCGTGAGCATGCACACTGCAACATGCGCTGCTGACTGGGAGTTTTGCACCGCGCTGCGACAGGCGCCAGAGGCCAGCGCTGTTCTGCTCACCGAGCTCGGCCAGAGTGCCATGCAAGGCGTGACGGCGCAGAAGGCGACAACGCCAAACCCCGAAGCTCACATGACCGCCCTCCACGAGCTCGCCCTCGCTTCTCCGGAGATGGCCAGCATGACTGCTGTCATGTGCTCTGAGGTGCGCTCCGCGGCACGCATAGCTGCCTTGACACTAGGTTGTCTTCTGTCACAGCATGACCGGATGCTCTCCCGTGGAGCAGGTGGTGTACGCAGCGTTCCAGAGCGACAAAGCTGCCATGCGCAAGCTGGGGATTGATGTACTCATGGCTGCCTTACGCTCGTTGTCGCCAGAGGCATTCAGTCGAGATGCTGCACCTCACATGCAGAGCATCAGCTTGTGTATGCCGACTCATACCATTTAAGCACGCCAAAGCATGCTGTTAACAGCCTCGCTGACGTGCAGGCCTGCAGGACAGGGATGCCACTGTGCGCGTCCGCACGCTCTCAGGCATCAGCCACATGGCGAAGCTGCTGTGGGAAGCGGAGAAGTGCTTGCAGGGCGAGGACAGCTCCAGCGTGGCAGCGCTGACGCCTCCGCTGGCAAGAAGGTGCCTGTATACCAAATCATGCCATGTCTGAGACAATGCATGCCTGCTGACAGGCTCACCGGCGCGTACAGGTTGGCCAACCAGATAGGGTTGATTAGGCTGAGGGTTAGCCGTAGCCCAATCCAAGCCATGTCTTCGGCCATGCACGCCTGGTGACAGGCTTACTGGTGCGCACAGGCTGGCGGAGACCAGCCAGCTGGTGCGCAACAAGGCGCTCCAGGCGCTGGCACAGCTGTGTGAGCACATGCCGCAGGCGGGCTCGGCGCCGCATGCCGTCAAGGCCGCCGAGACCCTACTGGAGGCAGTCTTGCCGCATCTTCTGGCGTTGCTGTCTGCACCGGATGCCAAGGCCGGCAAGCAGGTGTGTTCTGTACTTTGACACATAGCTCTGTACTTTGAGCGTCATTCTGGCAGCTTCACATTATGTAATCGTCTGCTTGGCTGAGACTGACGCAATGCGCGACCGCCTGTCGTTGGCAGGCGTTCAGCATCCTGGCAGGCCTGCCAGAGCACCTGTGCGACCGCTGCATGCTGCTGCGCCGCCTGCTGGCGCGCGAGAGCCCTGCACAGGAGGACGACGGCACCTCGCGCCTCGCAGACCTCATGCAGGCGTGGCTGCCGTGCGGGAAGCCGCCTGCAGACTATGCTGCCTGGGCAGCCTTCCTGGAGGCCTGCTCTGACTGCGAGGCGCGCCCAGCCAGGCTTTTGGGGGCACTTTGGATGCTGCAATTGTTTGCAATGCTCTGCCCTGCACGCTCAACATGCTGTCTACACGCATAAGGCACCGTGCGTGGCATGGTGGCCAGTGCTGCATGCAAACCACCTTGTCATGTTCAAACGCGACAAATAGGGGCACAGGCTCAGGCGTGGAGTGTCGCTTGCGCAGGTGGACAGAGTGGCTGCAATGGTTGCGGCACAGCGGCTCAGCACAACAGCGATCACGTGGCAGGCAGAGCAGCTGCTCACCACGGAGCTGGATCGCATGGACGCCCACCAGGTAGGCATCTCGTTGCATCTTTTGAGCTGAAGAAGGCATGCAAGCCTCGCATGTATGCCTTCCTCTTGTGGAAGCTACTGCTGCAATCAAGCGTCATGGCGGCTCAGGCGGACACAGTTGAGGCTGCTCGCCAGCCTGGTGGCCCTTCCCAAGATGATCATGGCGACAAAGAAATCTCAAGAGCTATTCACACTGCGCTGCTTGGTAGCGCCCATGTATGCTTTCAACATGCTTCTGTGTTGGCGCACCCTGGGTCATGGCTGTCGTCACGATACCAGCACCCGCTGCATGTGCAGTCTTGCATGCGCTGGGCGGCGGCTCTGCCCGCAGCGCCAGCGGCGACGACACAATCAAGCTCCTGCTGGACACAGCGGATGCCTTGCTGGAGCGCGCAGTCACCTCAGTCACGCAGGCCGCTCCCGAGCTGCAAATTGCCTCAGGTGCGCGGCCCGCTGTGAATGGCGCTGCTGCATCACGCTTGGCAGCACATGACAATAGATTTAGCGGATCTGGCACGTAGCCATGCGCGCAACCCTGCAGCTCCCTGGCACCACAGGGCGTTAGCCGCTATTGCATCGGCTGCAGGGCCAGCCACAAGATCTTTCACCTGGGCACTGCGCGTCCTCGGCCGCGCCCTGTCTGCGCCGCACACGCCATCCCCGGGCGCATGCGCGCTCACCCGCGCCTTCATCTGCGACCGCTTTGGCGTGCTTGGCGACTTCCTAGGCTGGCCGGCGCAGCGCGCAGCACTCCAGGTTGGTCCCCACTTCTAGCATTCTGCACCCGCGTTGGAGTCATGTCAGAAGCAGGAGGAGCTGCTGTTTGCCCTGTATGCCGCCAGGTTGCAGGCTGTCACGCAATCACTACATCAGCAGGGTGTGTCAGGCAGATTTCAGGCAGATCCTAGGCTCAATGCGTGGCAAGGAGGGCTGTCCGCCGCATGCCTCGCAGGTCCTCTTCTGCCTGCCGGAGCCCCAGCGCTGCGCGCAGCGCCTGCTCAGCGCCGAGCGCAGCAGCCTGGCGGCATTGCGCGCGCCGGCGCCCGCCGCGGCGCTGGCGCGCCACCTGCTGCTGCTGGGCGCCCTGACGGGCGTGCACGCCGCCGACCGCGCGGACTTCCTGCGGCGGCTCGCCGCAGAGCGCCAAGCCGCGGGCGCCAGCAGCCCCCCAGGCCCAGCGGGCCAGAGCCCCCGGACCTGTGGTGCAGAGGCAGGTCCGGGTAACACAGGTCGCTTGGTGTCGCACCAGCATGCATCATCAATTGCAGTAGCACACGGTGTGTGATGCGTGTTGGCAGTCCTGCAGGGTCTGGGGAGGGCTTTGACTACATGCACGCCGAGGACATGCAGCGCGAGGACGAGGCAGCCGCAGACGCGTACATGGCGGAGCTGGCCGAGAGCGCCGCGCCCGCCTGCTACCTGCCCCAGCTCGCGGCGCTGATCCAGCGGCCTGGCGCGCATCGCATGATTACGGTGAGCAACTCCACACATGACTGTGGCAAAACTTCCTGGCGATACCTGCTACCTAACGTGCAAACCTCTCATTGTGATGACGCACTGACAAGAGCAGCCTCCATCCTGCCGTCCCATCGCTCGCAAGAAACATGCATGTGTGCTGGTGTTTCCGGCCATGGGGTCCAGCCTGATCGTCTGAGCCTGCCAGCACTGTCACTCCTGTGGCTCCAGCAAGGTCATGCGTGCAGGCGGCGGCTTTGCGCAGCCTCGGGCAGCTCTGCGCCGTCACTGAGGGACTCTCCAAGCGCTACTGCCCGCTGATCGCCGCCGCCCTTCAGCCGCCGCCCAGCAGCGACAGCGCAGCGTGGACCCCGCGCAGCGAGGCAGCTGTGGACGCAGCGACCGCGCCTGGCCGGCAGGAGACAGGCTTGCAGCCGATGGGCAGCCAAGCAGCTCAGCCTGCGCAGGCCGTGAATGCCTTGGTGCCAGCGAGAAGCGCCACCAGCGGCATGTGTGTGGGTAGCAGCGCCGGACCGATCGGCGGGACGCGCCACACTGCAGAACAGGCGCAGGCACCAGCCGCTGCTGCATGCACGCCTGGCGCCTGCACTGATGCGCCCGGCGGGCTGTTGTTGCTCCACGAGGTATGTGCTTTGCTGGCTGCATCCCGCTCACTCCATGCCCGTTTGCACGTGCTCTCCGTGTAGCGCTGGCGGCTGCCTGCAGGCGCTGCAGGCGGCCAAGGGCCTAGTGGCCAGGTACCCGGGCACACATGGCCACCTGGCGTCGCTCATTGGCGCATGGGTGCGCCTGGAGGACCTGACTGGTGCGCCGCATGCAACTGCCTTTCACGGCTTTCCATCAATCCCTTCATGCCTCAGTGTGCGCATCGCGGTACCTGGCATTCTCGCTCGCTCAGCATGGCACCTGCTTGCCTAGCGTGCATAAGGTCTTCCACACTAGATTTGAACAGCTCACTCCAATCGTTAGTGCGGGACAGTGCAATCTCAGTTGCAGGCCCTGGCGCCCTGCACAAGCAGACATGAGTGATTGAAACTGTTTTCGTGGCCGCACCTCTCCTTTGTGCTCAGGGTGGAGGGCGAGCGCCGCGCGCACCGCGGCCGCATGCCTGGCGGAGCTGCTGGAGCAGGAGAGCGTGCAAGCGGGCGAGCTGCTCAGCGCGGTCGGCGAGGGCGCGGTCAGCCCTGACCCCCAGGCGCGCCCCCGCAACCTCGCAGCATGCTTGCGTCCATGAGCTGAAGCTGCCTGTGAGGGCGCCGTCAGCCACAACCCCCAGGCGCGCCCCGCAGCTCGCAGCATGCTCTGCCTTCATAAACTGATGCCGCGTGTGAGCCCAGACGGCATCTGAGTCGCCGCACAGGTGGCTGCGCTGATGCGGCATGCCCTCCGCGCCCGCAGCTCGCAGCATGCTCTGCGTCCATGAGCTGAAGCAGCGTGTGAGCTCAGGCCGCTTCCGAGCGGCCGCGCAGGTGGCTGCGCTGATGCGGCACGCCCTCCGCGCGCTGGCCGCGGCCGCCGGGCGCGACCGGCTGCGGCTGCTGCTGGACGTGTTCAAGCAGACGTGCGACCGCCGGCGGCCCGAGCTGGCCCAGGCGCGCCGTGCATGCGGCACATGTCCTGCCCGGCACCCGCTGCGCGCATGCCAGCACAATGCCATCACAAGGATGGTGGCTTCATTGCGTGCTCGCAGCTCATGTGCAGTGCGGGGTTGCGTCTGTGCCAGGCGGTGCTGACATGCACCTTGAAACATGCTCACTTGCTTGAGTGGGCCTGCACTGCTGCCACGCAGCGCTGATCTCTTCAACAAACCACCAAGTCACAGCCGATGCATTGCCATCAGTATCAGTGCTGTGTGCAGCGCATCTGGACAGACATTGCGCATGTGGGCGCAGGTGCTGCTGGACGAGCTGCTCACCCCGGGCGACCTGGCATCGGACGCGCTGGCGGACGCCGCCCTGCAGAGCCTCTTCGCTGCGGCCGCCTCGCCCGGCGCGGCCGCCGGTGCGGCCGCGCTGCTGCGGCGCGCGGCGCCCTCGCGCCGCTCGCTGCAAGCGCTGGACGCCCAGCTAGCGGCGAGCGGCGGAGGAGCGCTGGGCGCCGCGGACGCCGCCGCGCTGCGCGCCTTTGTCGGCAGCCTGGACGCTGGCGGTGCGCTGCGCGACGAGCGCGCGCGGTGCCTGCTTGGCAGCGTGCGGCGCTGGCACTCGCTGGCCCGCATGCGCTTGAGCTCTTTGTGTGCGCTGTGCGTGCTGACGAGCACTGCACAGTCATGCACACTCATAGCAAGGCGTCCATACCTTGAGCTTATCGCAACAGACCTGCCATCACGGCAGTGCTATGCTAGCTCTCTTCTGCACACTGCTGGGCACATGCTTGGGATCTGCCCGACACTCTTTATTACTTCAACTGTGAACGCTTTTGCTGCCAAAGGCTTAGGGTTATTTTACTGGGTCACTTAAGGACCCTCCATGGTTCACACTTTGCCACATCCATTACATGCACATGTAAAGATTTCTCTTAGGCTTTACCGCATCCTGTGACGCCTCAGCCTGCGCGCTGCGTCTTACGTTGGACACGACTCAGAGACCAAGCATCTCTTGGACAGGACGGCTGGGATGTGTCCAAGGACGCGCCGGGCGCGTGCTGTCGTCGCTGATGCTGGTCCATCGGGATTTGCATGCATATGCGCGGGCCTGGCAGTGCAGTTGTGGGGCTCTGGGGCGCTGCGGGACAACCCCCGTACACCCTTTTGCCAAAGCCGCAGCACTGCTGGGCCAGCGTACATGCGCGCGAGTCCAGGGGGACCATCATCGCGCTGCGGCAGCACGCGCCCGGCGCATTCTTGACCGCATCCCAGCTGTCCTGTCCCACAAATATATGGTCTCCGGGATGTGCCAAGCTAGCGCGCAGTGCGCAGACTGAGGCGTCACAGGAGACGTTAAGGCCTCCTCGCGACCCGTTCTCTTCAGGGGTCCATGTCTCTGCCTGATTGTGCAGTGGGACCTCACTCACACTAAGAAGTGCATGTACCACTGCGAGACATATGTGCCCACTAACAATAGTTTACACTCTGTATGATATCTACGCGGCAGAGGGTGGCGCTCGGGGCAGCGAGGCCGCGCGGCGGGCGCGCAAGCTGCAGGCGTCCCTGCTCGAGCAGCTGCAGCCGCCGGCGCGCTGCAGCAAGCTCGTGCGCCCTGCCTCCAGTCAGCCCCGCACCACTGCTCCCAGCGGGTCTTGTTGTCCACTGCTGGGAAGCAACGCAGGAAAAGCGCTCGGGGCCGGCCATCCATATGTGTTTGTAAATGAGTTTGCTTGATATGCAAGTGTCCACGCATGTGCATGTTGCGCAGCACTGGGCGGTCATGGCCGCATGCGAAGCAAGGGATGCTGTTGTTTGTCTACGCCAGGGGGGGCATGCAACGACCAGGTCCAGGGGCCCGCAGAGGCATCGGCCATTGCCCGGAACCGCAATGCATACCTGTGCGCTGCCTGCTGAGCACAGGCATCCCATGGTGACCGCACATCGCCCAATGCAATAGCCAGCAGAGCCCAGTAGAGTGGCCTGGCCTGGCCAGCGCAGCTCTGTGTAGCTCAGCATCATATGGCTGCCGCCGCGCATAGCACCCCGCGCGGGCGAGCTGCAGGAGCCTGACACATGCGAGGCTGTGCTCGCAGCGTATCAAGCGCAAGGCTGCCCCGGAAGAGCCTGGCTCAGCACACGCGGGCGCAGCGTCGTGCACCCCCGGAGCCAACGGCCGGCGCAGCGATGCGGGTGCAGCGCAACAGGCGGCAGGGGACGGGCCCGCCCAGGCGCAGCGCTACGAGCCGCCCCAGCGTCTGGCAGACATCTTTGCCGGGTTGGACTGATGCTGTGACATGCGTTTTACCTTGAGATAGAGACCTTAACACCCCCATTTGCAGCGGACATGGATCTTGTCAAATCGCATGCGTGTACGTGCAGGCCCCTAGACTTCAGGGCTGCAGAGCGTGAGCTGAATACCTAATACAACGCTGACAGGAAATGCTGATCTACTACATGTATGCGCGTCCACAGCGTGCCAGCCAGGCAGGGGTGCAGCGGCACCAGAGCCTGGTCACTCTGAGCACCTGTTATCCGATAGTGCTGCTTGTCCATATGCACTACTAACCAACCTGTGCATCAGAAAACCTTGTAAAAGCTCTGTTGTGCAAGCAGGAGCACGACAGCTCAAGAGCTGGCTCAAAGAATTTGCATGCAGGCTTGCATGCTAGTCTAACATACGCTCTACCTGACACCCATGCCGGCAGTGCATCGTGCAGGCAGACGCAGCAGGCACTGCACATGTACAGTAAACACACAGGCTGATAACCCGACAAACAAGCCTGCTGCACACGCGGCACCATTGCGTGCTTGTTCACGGTCAGAGCACCACAACAGCTCACCGCACAGATCAAACAAAAAGGCGAGCTGGTCACAGCTTGCCGCCCCGCCCCTGGGCACCCTTGTGCAGCAGCCGGGCAGCCATGGCGCTGAGCGACACAAGCGATGTTCCGAGGCACGCACCCGCCAGCGTGTCGCTCACCCTGCGCAGCGCAATCCAGGGCTTTCAGAGCCGGGCGCGGTGACACCACAACACAGCCGGTAACATGGTGACATGGCACGGCATGGTGAACATGGCTTGGCACGGTGATACCACCATACAGATATGTGCGGGGGGTCGCACCAGTGCACATCGCCCAGCACGCGCCCTGTGGCGGTTAGCGCCGCCGCGCCGGCCCACAGCGGCAGCGCATGGCGCTGCGCCGCGCCCGCAACCCGCCACACGCGCGCCGATACGCGCCCGCGTCGCGTGCTCGCGGGCTGGCCGGCTGCGCCCGCGCCCGCCTCGTCGGTCAGCGCGGGCGCGACGAGCGGCAGCGCCACGAAGAGCAGCGTGCCCACGATGAACGTGGCTGCCGTGGTGTGACCCGACGGGAACGCGTAGGTGTGGTGCAGCTCCGACGGGCGCACCCTGCGCCCGCCGGCGCATGCGCTGCCTCAGCCGCATGCACACCCCAGGCCCACCTCCTGCTGCGCCTGCAGGGTCAGGCAGCGCGCCCGCCTGGGTCAGCCTCGCCCCCATCCAATAGGCTGCCAAGCAGGATATCTGCGTCCAGCCCGTGAGGGTGCTGCGCGAGTGGGCTGGATCGCGCACGGCGGGTCATGCAGCCCAGGCCTGAGCTTGCGGGTAGCAGTAGGGAGCCGCGCGCCTGTGGAAGAACTGCTTGAGCTGCTCCACCCCCATCTGCCGCGCCAACACAGATTCCAACTTTGTCAAGAAATCACTATGTAGCCGGCAGTGCCACAGGGGTCCGCCCATAACACCGACCAGTACCGTTACTCTGCGCCTAAGAGCGCTGATGCCCATGCATCATCATGAGCTCGCGCTAGCAAGCACAGCACGCGAGCACGGCAGGAGGATTGGACGCTCACCACATCGCCCCGACGCGTGACGGCATCCCCGCCCAGCGCCAGCATCGCGGCCAGGGCCGCGCCCACCTGCGCACCACGCAAAGCGTCAGGCAGGCAGCTATCACCAGGCATGCGGCTCTAGCGTGGCGCGGCGCGACTCACACACTGCACTCACTGGAGCTAAAGCAGCCTCTATTACCAGCAACGCGTGATTGTCTGCGTCGGCAGCCAGCCCGGCACACAGCAGGCAGCGGGCGCGCGCCCGCGGCAGGCCGCGCTGCGGGCTCTGCACGAGCACCGCGCCGCCGCACGCGGCCCAGCCGGCGGTGCCCAGCACGATGGCGGTGTCCGAGATGACCTTCTCCGCGACCGCCCAGCGCACCTCCGCGGGCACGTCCGCGCGCACCTGCCCCCCCGGGCGAGACGGGCGCTCTGGCAACAGTGACAGCAGTGGCGGCCAGGGCAGTGAGGTGCGCCTCCAGCGAAGCGCGCCAGGCGCACGACCAAATTACTCGCTTCAAGTCCTCCCACCGCTCGCGCACTACCACTACGATGTCTGTAGGGTGCCTTGCCGTTGCAGACCAGAAAGCTCCAGGCTATGATTGTGGTGCTTGCATGCACACATGCGCACTGGATATGCAGATGTGCAGCCAAGGAACACCCCCTGCATGCCACATGAAATCATGCGGTCCACTCGTGTTCGTTGAGAACTAGGGAGAGACCTCGGTCGGCACTCTCCGGCCGTGACACCGCACGCCAAGCCGGACCACCAAGCAGCACCCTCCAGACCACAAGTGACCCACGGACAAGCCCCAAACACCTGGTCAGCACAAGAGGCGCACCCCGGCCTGGGTTAGGACAAGGGCAGGGTAAGGCCAAGCGCACCCAGGCGTGCACGGGGCCATCCACAAAGCGGGGCAGCAGGTGCAGGCTGTCGACGCCCAGCCCGAACGCCGCGCCGCCAAACACGTCGAACGCGGTCAGCAGGAACAGCGCGGCCGCGCCGGCCGCCACGGCCGGGCTGGCCACCGCCAGGACGGCAGCGCTCGTGCTCGCGCGCGGTGCGGGCCCGCCCGCGCCCGCGCTTGCGCCGTCCCCGGGCTCCACCCAGGTCACGGGCGCGTCCACCGCGGCGCGGCCCTGCCCCGCTGCCGCCCCCGCCTCAGGCCCCTCCCAGGCCGCGACGGGCTCCGTGGCCTGACCGTCGCGGCTGGCGCGGGCGCCGTCCGGGCCGCGCGCCGCCGGCCCGCGCCCGTCCGGCCGCGCGCCGCTCGCCAGCCCCTCGACGGCCATGGGGCGCTGGTCCCTGGCGGCGCGGCAGGCCTGCGGCCCTCTGGGCCTGTGCCGGGCGCTCGGTGGGGCCGCGGTCGGGCAGGCGCAGTGCGCAGCTGCGGCCGGCCGCCCCGCTCCGAGCGCCTTTGTGCTCGGTCTGCCCGTGCTCGCCGCTCTCATGCCTTGCCCGCCTGCATGCACAAGGACCGAAGCTCGCTTCCGCATACGTATGGAAGGGTAAGACAAACATCCTTTGCAGTTGCCGCGAAGTATGCACCACAGCGAGGGAAGGGGGATATTCTTGCAGGAGCACCGCTCGCACACAGCCAGACTTCGACCATACGTGGCAGGGCAGTGCTGCGCTAGGACGCTCTGCACACCGTTGAGCACCGGCGGCATTGCAAACACGCACCTGCAGGCGCCGATGCAGGGGCGTGCACGTCACGCTAACACAGCAACCTCGTTCCTGCTGTGTGCGAGCCCTCCTTTCGCTACCTGGCGTTGGTCCCCCAGTGCTCTGGCTTGCTTCCAAGAACCTAGGCACGCACCCTCCAAGCTCCTTTGAAACCTTTCGAAGCAGCTTGCCTCGCCCAGCGTTGCCCCCTGCAGCAATCTAGCTGTCCTGCAACAGGGGAGCCGCACCCTCGCTGTTTAGCAGCGCTACTGCAGCGGCAGCGCAGATGGTAGCAGTGGCTAGCTGCAGCAAGCAGGCCGCCTCCTGCTCCGCCCCACAGCGTATGCAAGCAGCCAGGCAACCGCTTGGCAGCGAGCAGCCGTCCAGGCTGGGCGGAAGGGAGGCCGGGACCCTGGCAGCCTAGAAATTGACGTCAGAGGCCCACCTAGCTACTCCAGCCATGGCCCAGCCCGCGGTCCCAGCAGCGCCTAGCTGCGCAGAAGAAGCCTTCCGCAGGCGCGCCCCTGTTTAGGAAGGCTCAGGGGTGTGCGCAGGGGTCGATAGGTAGCCAGCGCATCAGTCCATGCGCGGCTACGCGCAGCTTCAACTGCTTTGCTTGTATGGCACCAAGTTGTCCCGCCTTGCACAGCGGATGCCGCTTCCTGTCTGTTGGGGCGGTCGGGCGCAATGCGCGCAAACCCTGTGCACGCTGGCTGTGTCAGCAGGGGCACCTTGCATATCTGGCCTGCACAGCTTGGCTTCAGAAAGGAGTGCATCGCAAACTCCCACGCAAACCACGCCTGCAAGCTCAGCTGCCTATAGGCAGCATGACTTTGCATCTTGCTCTATACACCCAACAGTGGGTGCGCCCGGGCCACTTCAGCTAGCCCTGTGATGCTGGGGAGCGAAAAGGCGGCGCGGCCAGCAACTAATGCAGCACTGTATGCGTCAGGGACGTGATTGGCTCGGGCTCCAGAGGCGCGCTCGGACTGCTGGACCTGCCGAGCGCGGCGCTGGAGCGAATTGCCAGCCTGATGCCGGGCGGCGCGCGCCGCGAGCTGCGTGCCGCCTGCCGCGAGCTGCGCGACGCCGCCAACGGGGGCACCACGCGCATGACCATCACGCCCGCGGAGCTGTACAGGCATGTGGCCCGCGCGCTTCCCGCGCGAGCCAGCCGGCCCCGCTTCTCTGACCAGGCAGTCTGCAAGGCGACGGTTGCCACTGCCATACCCGCGCTCTTGCAGAGCCAGAGCACGACCGCTTCTGCGTGTTGCAGCCTGCTTGCTTGTTTGCGCACGGCAGCCCTGATGCTTTCTTGAGGCCTTATTTCCTCCACCACCCGCAGACACTGCTGCTCGCAGGGTAGCCGCTGCTTGCTTGCGCTTGGTAGCCCTTGCGTGTAGCTTTTTTGCCAAACCCGGCCACGTCTGTGTGGGGACTGCTCCCTGGGCTTCCGCCGACGCTGGCCGAGCCCTGTTGGCGCCTGCGCTCAGGCGGACGCCGCTGCCCGCGGCGGTGCTGCCGCACCTGCGCGTCGTGACGCTCGCGCTCGCGTTCTGGTCGTCCTGCAGCGCCGCGGCTCTGGCCGCGCTGGGCCTCGGGGACGCGCACCCCAGCTGCGAGGTGCGCCGCGCGTCTTCATGTCCGTGCTGGCAGAGCGCTGGCCATGTGTTGCAGCCTAGGCGGTGCTTGCAACAACTCTGTCCCAGGGAAGGCTATTCCTGGACGCTTCTATTGCCTTGACGTTATGCGCTGTTGCCTGCGGCGAGCTCCTCGATGCAGATGCACTTGTCACCGCTGCCCAGGTTGAAGGGCGCAACACGGGCACGCAGTAGGGCGCGGGCTTGCGCTGGCCAGGCTGCAGTGGTGCGTGCAGCCCCACACCGGCCATGCGCCCGCCGGCAGCGTCCCCCACGCGCCGGGGCGCGCCGCGCCAGGTGCACGTGGTCGCGTCCGCGTGCAAGACGCTGCATCTGGCGGTGCTGGCATAGGGTAGGGTAGAGGGTTAGGTAGGTACCGCAATTGCCTCACGCGCTGGCGCGCGCCGCGCCAGGTGCATGTGGACGCGTCTGCGTGCAAGACGCTGCAGCTGGCGGTGCTGGTCGCCTGCCTGCGCGAGGCGGGCCTGCTGCCTCGGCTGACGGCGCTGCGCTTCGCCTGCCAGCGCCTGGCCGGCCCGGTGCGCCGCCGCGCCGCCGCCGCTCGGCACGGCGTCCGCAGTCGGCTGCCGCGCCCGGCCGCCGCAGCTGCGCTCATGGGAGGCAGCAGTGCGGCGCAGCTGCGGCTGCGCGGCGCCGACGGAGGCGGACGGCGCGCATGCTGTTGCGCGTACCTGGGCAGCCGGGCGCAGCGCGGGAGCTGCTCATACAGCTCGGCGACAGCGCCCGCCGCCCGCGCCTGCGCCACCTGACGGCACGCGCGCGCGCAGGAGGCCGCGCTGGACGCGCGCGTGCACGTGGCGGCGCGCCTGCGGCTGCCGGAGGCCGCCGACGCGGCCGGCGCGGCCGCGCTGCTGGCCGGCGCGCTTGCGCTGCCCGGCCTGGCCGAGCTGGAGCTGGACGGCGTTCTGCCGTCCGATCTGGGTGCCGCAATGGCGCGCTCCCGCCCTGATGCCACCGCGCGCACCCTGCGCAGGCCCGGGCAGCGGAGCGAGCCGTGTTGTGCATGGTGCCTGTCGAGCAGAGCAGCAGCGTGGGCGCACAAGGGCACATGGCTGATATTGGGAGCCGTGTGGTGATGCCCCAACGCCCGCCACCGCCGCATAAACATCGACTGCGTTGGTTGCGCGATCGGCCGCAGGTGGCCGCGCTGGGCAGGCGGCGCGGGACGCTGCGGCGGCTGGCGCTGCGCGCCAGCGGCGCCTACGACCCGGACGTGCCGTTGCGCTTCGACCTGCGGCCGCTCGCGCAGGCGCGGCCCTTCCACGAAACGCCATGCCCCGCATGCCCCTGACACAGCAGGCGGCTGGGTCTTGCATGGCCGCCGAGCATGTTCCGCGTCTGTGCTCAACCCTGCGCTGCGCAGGCGCTGTCTGCACCGAGCATGAGCGCGCGGCAGCTTGCATGTGGGCTGCCCCCGGCGCGCCACCGGTCCGCCTGCTCCTCAGCTGGTTCCGCCCCGAACGCACTAGGGCGCGCGGCGTCTGCAGTGACCCAAAGCGTGGCCCCCGTGCGCAGGCCGGCCTGTCCGCGCTGGAGCACTTTGAACTGAGCGCGGCGCCGGGCGGCCGCGTGACGGCGGCCGGGCTGCCCGCGCTGCTGCGCGCCGCGCCCGCGCTGCGCGCCGCGGCGCTGTGCGGCCTGGTGTGCGGCGGCGCCGCGCTGCCGCCGCCCCCGCTGGGCCCTGTCCCCGTGCCTAGCCTCGGCCCCGCGGCTGCTTGCACGTTTGCGGGCGTGACCGCCACGGTCACGCTGGTCGGCGCCCATGGAGCTTCGCTGGCCAAAGATCCAGGGGTTGCTGCGGGCGCGTGGCCGCCTGCGGCAGTCCCTGCCGCGGCCGGCTTGCCGCCGTCGCCAGACGGGCGGGCGGGCGCCGCGCACGCGGCGCGGCCCCAGGCGCGCGGTGCCGCGCAGCGCACGCACGCGCCCGCGGTTCCCGCCGCTGAGCGCAGCCAAGCGGCGTCCAGCACCTCTCCCGTGTGCTTGGCGCCGGGCGGGCTGGAGGTCAGGAGCGCGGCGTGGGCGACGCCGAGAGCCGCCCCCGGCCCGGGCCTGAGCGGCCTGACCAGCCTGGAGCTGAGCGCGGAGGATCTGGGGGACCTGGCCGGCCTGGCCGCGCTGCCGCGGCTGCGCGCGCTGTCGCTGCGTGCGCTGGCGCCCTGCCGCGGCGGCGCCGGCCGGCGCGGCGCCCGCGGCGGCGCCGGCCGGCGCGGCGCCCGCGGCGGCGCCGTGCTGCGCGCGGACTGCGTCGCCGCGCTGCGGCGCCTGGAGCGGCTGGCGCTGCACAGCGTGCGGTGCCCGGACGGGGTGCGCGCCCCCCCCTCACGCCGGTCCCGACGCTTCGCACCTTGCTGTGTCGCACGCTCGCTTCCCCGGAGCTGTTAGGCGCCCCTCGTTTGCTTTGAAGCCATGGTAATGCTCCTCCCAAGCGTCCTCTGTGTGATGTAAACCCTAGTCCCACCCCCCCCCTACCCTGCGCGCAGATTGCCTCCGCCAGCCTGGAGCGCGTGGCGGCCACGGACCTGCCGTGGAGCGACGTGCTAGCGCTGGCAGCCGCGGACGCGCCGCGCAGCGCCGCGCCGGGCCTGCGCATGCTCGTGGTGGCGCAGCGCGCGCGCGCGCGCGCGCCCGACCCCGCGCTGCTGCAGGCGCGCCCGCTGCCGGCGCCGCCCAGTGGCTATGCCTGGCGGCGGTGTTGACAGTGACCCGGTGCATGTGCCGGAAGGCACTGCTCGCTGCCCTTCCTGGGAGCCTGACCAGCGTCTGCGCATGGCGCCCCTGCCGCCAAACCGCTGACCCGCCGCCCAGAACAACGCAGATGCAGCTGGAGGCCCCCTCCAGTGCATGTCAACCATGCCCAGGTCAAAGGCCAAGCTCCTGTGGCAGGCGACCTCCAGGCCGCCCCATGCGCGCACAGGTGTACCGCAGCGCGGCGGCGCTGCTGGCGGGCGGGCCGCCTGCGCGCGCGCCAGCCCCGCCGCTGCCGCGGCGCCGGGGCCGCTGGGGATGCGCGCGCGCGCACGGGTCGCCGGACGCGCAGACGATCACCGCGCTGAGCGAGTGGGTGGTCGAGGGCGTCTGGCCTGGGATCGCAGAGAGCGCAGATTGGCCAGCGCACGCAGACGCGCACGCCAGCTTTGGCTTTACGCTCGTGAAGCGCGCGCCCGGTTGAGGGCCGCGCGGGGGCGCAGCCCCTTGCCCAGCATGAGGCAGTGCGAGGCGCGCGCCTGGTGTCTGCGCAGCGCCGCGCCGCATGCAGGCTGCAGCTCGCTTGCTAGCTGAGAGCGTGTGCAGTGTTTTCCCGAGGATGCTTTACTCTACTTCGCGTGCCTGAGGTACAGACTCGTCCGTAGTGGAGTGGCCCGGGCCTGCGCTGGGGGGCTGCACAGACCTGGCGCTCCCGGCGGGTGACGTGTGCGCCTGCATAAGGCCCTACTTGGGCGCTGAGCTGCACCCTGTGCACGCGTGCGAAGGGAAGAGTGCACTCTTGGCAGCGCATGCCATATGCACCAGCGCTTGATGGTTGGGGCCCGAGCCAGTATATGGCTTTGGATGTGGGCTGGCGACACTGTCACCGTCACGTGTGCCTGCATGGCAGCTGCTCACCACTGCGAAGTGGGAGTTTAAGGTTGTGGTGTGTTTGTGAGGCCTGCAGCGAGCTTCGCCCATCATTGCATGTTTGAGGGTGTGTGTCACTGGGAGTCCTCAAGTTTGCGCCGCGCTGCTATACTTGCATGTCACCGCAGCGCTGATGACAGGTACTTGCTGTGTAAGCTGTTGTACATCATGCTCAGCCACGCAATTGTTGGCGTGACATTAGTTTTTTACCTGTAAGCTTGCACATACGTATTGATGGGTGCCCAGACCACCGCTATTACTCGGCCTGACATACGCGTAGGTCACATCGTGCCGAGAGTGGCTGTGGGAAGCTGGTCAAGCTTGGCCATGTGCTGCCTCACCATATGCTGTCCATCCCCACTCATTTGGTTGGTTTAGCAGACAGATCTTTACAACACAGAATCATCTACCGGAGCCGCTGGAGAAGTGGTGGGCGTTACAATTACAACGCGTGAGAGCGTGCTGCTCTGGCAGCTGCTATAGCTAGGCGCTGTGCAGTTCGGTATACAATGAGACTCACACGAGTTCCGTGACGCTGTACGAGTGGTCACTGTGAGACACCCGCTCCAACTGACTAAAGCTCAACTTCGATGCGCAGCACACGCCACCAACTTCCTGCTGCTCTCTTCCTGCTGGCGTGCTTATGCACAGGCAGCACCCTCGGCGACTTATTCGAAGGTACTCAAGGCACCTGCGGCCCATCCTGCAGGATTCCTGGTACATTGCTCTGTTTCCAAGACTTCGACACAGCGGGCGGTGGCAATAATCAGTCTCTTCTGTACCACTGCTGTGTACAGCCGCTGTACTTACCGCAGGGCGCTTGTTCTGCGGCAGGCAGGAGACGCCAGATCGAACAGCAAGCAGCTGGGAGCGTGAGTGCTGCATTGCTGAATCCTGCAGGATGCTTGCGCTCGGCACCTGTGCCTCAAGCTGCTGCGCCAAAGCCGACACGCTCTACACAGTCAGGCGCCCCGGCGCTGGCCGGAGCGCATGGCCAGCCTACGGCCAGGCCTGCCGGTGCAGTTCTTTCGCAGGCGCTCCAGGCTCACGCAGCTGACAGCCCGCTCCGCAGCATAGCCAGGCGGCAGCTGAGGGCTGCTGGCAATGGTACGGCGCCAGCCAGCCCGGCGTATCTGGGCAGCGCGCTGCAGGCAGTGGTGATCGTCGCCATACTGTGCGCGTGCGGACTTCCCGCTGTGCGCCGGTGGAGCCGCAGGAGCTGGTGCGCTTTGCTGCCTTTTTTGGGGTACCGACAGCAGTGTTCTTGTGCTGAGACACCCTGACGCGGACTTAGCTGCGGCCTTGCAGGTGCAAGACTGCGCCGGAGCCAGAGGTCGATGAGCCGGCGTGTGCTGACTGCGTCCCAGCGCCAGCCCTGCCCTGCTTCCGCAGCCTGCGCGACAGCGAGGCCTGCCACGTGAGCGTCGCCAACAACTCACCCAGATGCGTCGAGCTGCAGTGGCATGACCATGACGGTGCGCACGCTGGCCTGGTGTGCTCCGCAGTGCAGGCCCTGGGAGAAGCAAGTCAGCGCGGTGCTCATGTTACTATCGCCACGCATGCGTGTGTAACCTGCCTGCACAGTACGCAGCATCGCACGGCCACCATGAGCATGCACATGATGACGCATGGGACTTCCTGGCCACTGACATACCACCAAACATGCAGGCGCAGCAGCCGAGCCTCGCATTCGCGTCAGTCCTAGGACCAGCTGTGACTTCCTCACGTTCGAGGTGCGCGCCGCGCCATGCTGCCACCAGCAAGCTCCTTCTTGGCGCAGCTTTGCCTGACAAAGGCGTACATGCATGTTCTCCACAGTGTCCTCACGTATCAAGAAGCCACAAGGCATGTCAAATTGATTGGCTGAATGAAATCGTGGCACGCAGTCCGAGTGTTTGCCCGATGCTGCGCGCATGCATTGCATCGCTGCATACTAGCCCGCTGCTTGCTGACCGCCCCCCCCTGTCTGTGCCCTGCAGTCGCACTGCTGGAAGGTACGGGATGCGACACACGGCGCCGCGCTGGCAGCATTTGTAGCGTGCTCCGCCGCGAACGACGTGCGCATCTGGGGTGGTGAGGAAGGCCGCCTCTACGTGCAGGTCTTGCAGCTGCCGCCCCCCCCCTTGCTACAAGAGGGCTGAGCACCCGCTCTCGTCAGCTGCATGCACCAGCATCACCGCCACTGCGCTGCACGTTTTGTGGGGTTGACAATGAGCAGCATCGCAAATGTATCTCGCGCGCGTTCCGCTTCAGTGTGTCAGCATGTCGTGTATAGAGCCATGGGTTCCTAGCTGGGGTGTGAAGTTCCCCCTGCTCCGCAGCCTTGTACGCGTGGCTAGCGCAGGGACTCACCACATCTGTTGCATGCTACGGGCGCCTGTTTCTGTGTGCACTTCCAACGGCGTAGGACCTGTAGGCCAGTGGTTTGTCTGTTCTGCGAATGCCCGCCCTCCGAACAGCTGGTCATTTGAACGCATATTGGAATGAACGCGGAATGTACCAGTTCCTGGCTGTGTTCTACTTTGCTTTTGGACCTGGCTGCTGGCTGGGCTTGCTGCGAGCGTCAAGTTGCGCATGGCGGCTCAGCACCACGCCAGTAGCCGCACTCAGTCATATTCATCAGCTGACGTAGGTTGTGCACCTGCGGGAATTACCGTTTTTTCGTCTGAGTTGCTGAAGTCCTGTGCAGATCGCCCCGAACTGAGCGGTGTTGCTGCGTTCCTAGGCCTGCATTGGCTGTGCATGCTTAGCGTCCCCAGCACACTCTCTTTCTGCGCTGGTCTGCTCAGGCTCGGCGTTGCTGCAGGCCTGCTGTTTGGCCTGGGGAATGCCTGTTATTTTGCGGGTGTAAAAGGTGAGAGTGCCCTGTTTTGGGCAAATATTGTGAGTGTGCACGAGCCATGATAGTAGAGGCTCCTGTAGTCTATTGGCCCGCAGCTGTAACCAAGAAGCCTACATCAAATGTGGACCACTTGCCGTGCCTTACCGCAGCTTCTCGTGGTGCATGAAGCATTGGTGGCAGGCTAGTACACCTACATTTCCATTTGCTGTGCCAATCATACGTGATGCTGTGTGGGGTGACCAGAGTCTACCCCACCAGAGTGTTTGCATCAGAGCGTTGAAGCCTGGACAGCTGCCTCCCAGCAGCTTTCCGCCGACGTTCAGGTGTGAAATCTATGAGACGTCTGAGGCCTGGCTGCGCTGACCGCAGTTGTACAGCCCAGGTGCTTACGCACGCATCACTGCTATGTTAACAGCCCCGGGATCCCTTGATTGGTGCCATGCCTGCCTCATGCTTACTAATTGTTTTAAAGCACAAAGAGACCACTGTAGCGATGAGCTAGATCCAATTAATTTGGCTGATACACGGTTGTACTTCTAGCTGAACGAAGCGAATCTTTCAGCTAAAGCGGTATGCTATACGCAGGACTTAAGTGAGAGTGAATGTTGGCAGGCACACCAATGGTTGCCTGGCTTGCTGATGCATGCGGAATCATGCAGCATGCCAACCAGAACCTAATAGCATGTGCCTCGAGAGGTGATCACCTCTCATGAGCACCAATACTGGAGGTGATTACCTCTCTTGAGCACTCTTATTAGCTGGCACTGCCTCCTTCCAGCAACAGCATCTCTCATGTGTCTAGCTCTTTGGCAGGCTCTGATACAGCATCACCCCAGCTCGCCGGTGTAGAGCGCTGCCGCCGGGCACATGCAGCAGTCAGCCAAGGTGCCTGCGCCCTACCGACGCCTGGTCCAGATGGTTGCCTGCGCGTTCTACACCGGCGAGTGCCCGCCGTACGAGGGGCCGCCCGAGGGCGAGAAGGCGCCCGCGCGCAAGGGCACCAACGTGCGCAGCCAGCGCCAGGCCTCCTCACGTCACCCCAGCCGTTGTCATTACACTACAGCGGTCAGCGCAGCGCTCTGTGCATCGCTGTTCGTGGTTCCCTCGGCTTGGATGTGCTGGGAACTGCCCCAGCACGGCACGCTTGCAGATCCTTACGAGCGCTTCACCGCCGGACCGCCCACGCAGGCGCCCTTCGTCGGCCTGGGCGCGGTCGCGCTGGACGCGCTGGCGCGGCGCGAGTGGGTCAAGGAGGATGAGCTCGCTGAGCAGCTCAAGGTGCACCCCAAGGTGCTGCGGCGCGTGCTGCGCTACCTGGAGCAGGCGCGCCAAGCCCCGCGCCTCCCCGGCCCTGCACGCCCCTGTCAGCGTGGGCGGAGCACTCGTGGCCTGCCTCACCTGGACGCGCCAGCCTCGACAACTCGCGTGGAGTCTCCGCCAATCAAGTCCTCGGTTGGTTGATGGTTGTCGCGCAAGTTGTCACTTGCGCAGCAGCTGTGTTGGCGCAGAGCACGCTTGTCAGCCGCCGCCAACCAGCGCAGCTAGCATACACTCAGCGCAAGGCTGCAGTCTTGTGTATGACGCGCGCAGGAGCAGCTGGTGGCGCGCGAGCACCGCAGGGAGAAGGCGCCGGCGCGGCGAGGCGGCTCCGGCGCCGCCGCCGCCGCCGCGCCGGCCGCCTCCGAGCCCAGCGGCGGCAGCGGCAGCGTGGCCGGCGAGGCCGTGAACGAGAACGACGAGGAGCTGCCCCGGACGTTTGTGCACAGCTACTGTGCGATGGACTATGGGCGCATGGTGGACGTGGCCAGCCTGCGCCTGCACCGCCTGCGCCGGCGGCTCAAGGACGCCGTGCAGAACAGGCGCGGCCCGCAGGTCTGCGCCGCGCGCTTGCCTTGCAAGGCCGCAGCGCGCGCTGCCGAGACGCGTGCCTTGCACCCTGCCCGCTCGCTGCGCAGTGGCCAGCGCAGTGTCCATGCATCACCAGCACGACTCAACGAGCATGCAACGCCCGTCATCCTGCTGAGTGCTAGGGCGGTGCAGGCCACACGCTGCTGCAGGCCTCTTTCGTGTGAGCAGCGATGCAGGCAGGCTTGCTGGAGGGTCGTGGTGCTGGGCCGTGAGCAAAGCTCGGCGGCCGCATGCAGCGCGCGGCTGACGGCGCGCGCGGGCGCGCGCGCACCAGGAACCCCGTGCAGGAGTACAAGTGCCCGGCCTGCGGCGCGCGCTACAACACGCTGCAGGCGCTGTCGCTGATTGACCCGTCCGACGGCCTGTTCCACTGCGAGGCCTGCCGCGCGGTGCTGGTCGACGAGGAGCCCGGCGGCGGCGGCGGCGGCGAGGGCGCGCGCGGCGCGCGACTGGCGGAGGCCAAGGCGCTGCAGGTGTGCGGTGTGGAGAAAAATTCTGCAAACCCTGCAGAACCGACGCCTGCAGCGCTGCAGGTGTGCGGCGGTAATGAAAACCCTTTGGGCCATGCGAGACCCACGCCTGTAGCGCTCCAGGCATGCCATGCAATGCGCGAGGCAGAGCCAAAGCAGTTTGCGGAATTGGCTGGCCAACATGTAAAGCCCTGCTGTAAGGGTTATGTAGCCTGTATTGGTGTGCGTAAGGGTGATCTAGCCGTGCTGTCTTCGACATAGCGTGCATACTCTGGGAGCGGCGCCAAGCACATCCAACAAGCTGCCCCAACGCGTGCAGCGCTGGCAGGCCAGCGCATGCTGAAACATGGATGTCAGGACTGCGCCAGGCGAGCGCGGAGGCGGAGCTCAAGCCGCTCGCGGAGCTGCTGGACGACATCCACAGGCGCATCGCTGGCGGCGCCACGGTGCCTCCCTTGCTTTGTTTTGTGTTTGTGTCGTGCTGCCGAGTCCGCTGCGACCCGCTGGACGCCATGCTCAAGCGCGTCGCTCGTGGCGCCAATTGCTGCCCCTTCGTCCTACTCAGTATGCCCTGCCACTTCTGCCTTTGTGGTTATGAGAATGCCTGCTCTGTACGTCGGGACTCGGCATCTTGTTGACTCATGCGTCCCGAAGCAGAGCGCTTGGAGTGGGGCTGAGAGCCTCCTTTTGCGCAGGTTATGCTCGTACTGACTGCCTCAGGTCAAGTGCCTCACGCGCGCAGGTGCCAGACTACGGCAACCTGACAGACTGGGCGCTCGCGCAAGCCCAGGCGCGCGCGCGCGCCGGCGGCGCCGGCGGCCGCGGCGCCGACGGCGGTCCGGGCGATGCGATGTACGAGGCGCGCGTGGAGGTCGACCTCAGCGGTGCGCCCGCTGCCTCCCTGGCGCTGTGGCACTGCTAGGGTTAGGTTAAACCCTACATGACACAGTGTACGAGGCGCGCGGAGCTCGAACTCACCGGCGCGCCCGCCCCATCCCTGGCGCGTAGGACTGCACCCGTCATCCGTCCGCTGGTCGCGCACGGGAGCGAATCGGAAGCATAGCGGTGCTCTGCGCGCCGCTGCTGTTGCAGCACATCCCCCCGCCTTGGCATTGCGCTCTGTCAGCACTCCGGCGTGGCCAGTAGCTGCTGATCGCGACGCGTTTGGTGCCAGATGTGCACTGCTGGTACGCATTGTCATGCTGCGCGCGCCCAGGAACGGCCGGTGCCGCGGGCGCGGGCGAGGCCGCCGGCGCCAAGCGCGAGCTGCCGCCGTGGCTGCGCGGGCAGGCGTGGGCGGGCGCGGGCGCCGCCGGCGCGGGGCCCGGCGGCGGCGAGGGTGTGCCCGCCGCGGCCGGCGCGGCGCCGGGAGCCAATGCCGAGGATGTTCAGGCACCTGGCCCACCCGCTTTTGTTACTGACTTTGCACACACCGCGTACCTATCATTGCATGCATGCCCGGGGGTCATCATCTTCACCAGTGCCTGCTGTGCATGGACTCGGATGGTTGCGGCCGGCCGCGCGGGCGACCGCTCGCGGACGGCGCGGCTGCACTGGCCAGCGGTGCAGTGTCAGAGTCAAGGAGGTTGTACTGACACATGCCAGCTCAGCATCAAGAAGTTTTACTTCTATCGCTCCCGCCTACGGCGGCAGGCCGCGTACGTGCGCGCGTACCAGGAGAAGGTGCGCCAGCGCGAAGCGGAGCTGGCGGCGCGCGGCGCAGGCGGGCTGCCCGACGCCAAATTTGGCAAGGCGGAGCCCGACGCGAAGAGGCCGCGCGTGGAGGGCCGCTTCGCGGGCGCCGCCGCCAGCGCGGCGGGCGCGGCCGCGGCGCGCACGCCTGCGCTCGTCAAGCCCGAGCCGGGCGCGGCGGAGCGCATGGCGGAGCGTGCGGCGGAGCCGCCTAAGGCGGAGCCTGCCACGGTACGGACCGCTGTTCACTGCACTGTTGCAGGCCCCAACTGCCGCTTGGACATGACAGTCAGCAGATTCTGTGCAGTGCTAACGCGCGCTGCAATGGCCGCGTGCGGCAGTTTGCGGTTGTCAAACATGAGTCATGCGCGGCCTGGAGACCAGGCGGATGCGTTGCAGGCTAAGCCTGGAACCTGCGGGCTGCATCAGCAGTCGGGCATGCAGTATATCTGTTCATGCAAAGTTGCCGCACGTCCCACATCAGGCTTTGGTGAGCCTGCAAGATGGGGCTGGCTCTCTGCTCGCCTACAGAGAGGCGCGCTGCAGCCAAGAAGAAGACAAGGACAGCTGTATGACGTGGGTTTGCTGCCAGGCGGAGCCCAAGGCAGAGCCAGCCGAGCCGGCCGAGGACGAGGGAGTGGAGTGGGAGGAGGCCGGCGCTCCTGCCGATGCAGCGCCCGGTGAGCTGATGACCCTTCTTGCGCGTGCCCTGCTGTTGCATGCATGCAAGCAGTGCTGCCTGCAGCGCTGTGCCTGCTGGGTCACTGTTAATAGTTGAGTCGACACTTGTACGAGACGCGGGTAATCTGCCGAGGCAGTCGCTAATTTTGCGGCATCGCTGAAGGAACTCAGGACTCCCGAGTCAGGAGTGTGCTGGGGGGCTTGCGGCAGAAGGCGAGGAGGATGTAGAGTGGGAGGAGGCATGAGCGCCTTGCTTCGTCCATGTTGTGAGGCTCTGCTGGGCCGTGTAAAGTCTGTACAATGGCGTGGCGCTGTGCATACCTGGCCGGGTGTCACACACCAGGTATACATGCACAGTGTCATGATAGTGTCATGATAGAGCTCACCCTCTTTAATGATGCCGCTTGGATTTGCAAAGGAACTCGGTTCCTCGCACCCAGCAAAGTTTTCGCGCGTGCTTCTCAGGAATGTCCCTACCTCCAGGCTTTGCTTGCAGCTGAGGCTGCGCCACACTCAGAGCTCTTGGGTGCGAGACAGCAGTACGAGCAATGGACAGCGCCACGCCCACGCAGGGCAGGAAGCGCCGACTACTGGATGGCGTAGTGCGTCCTTGCGGCCTCTGGGATAGATATCAAGCCTGCAGTAGATGTGCCGCCACTTGGTAGGTAGAGCGTAGCTGATGGGTCTGGCGCAGAGCTCGTAGAGCTCAGGCTTGCACAACCCACATCTGCGCCCTCGTGCTCGCTTGGTGCTGGCTTGACAACGCCATACCACCAGTGGCTGCTGCGCTCTTGTTGCCGTGCTGACGTGCGCACCATACAGATCCCAAGGCATATCTCTATGCCTTGGGCCTGGAGACTGTGTGTTGCTCTCCTGGCGTGTGCTACCTAGTGGAGGGTACCAACGCACTCGATGTGATTTGCCGACCACCTCAAGCAGCGATGGTGTGATCTCATGGGCTTGTGTTGTACGCAGGCCGTGACAGAGGAGCAACTGAGCCGCGCTGTCAAGCGACTGCACATGAGCAGTGCAGAGTCCCTCAACATCACTGACGCCGGCTCACTGGTAGTGCACGAGCTTCGCCTGTTTGACCAAGGGCCTGCTCTTGCCCTGCTCCTTGTCGGACATGTTTTGCTCTTTGAGCACACCCCAGCAAGAGCTGTACAGCGGTTCAAGAGTGCCCTCGTACAGCGCCTGACATGAGTGACCGAGATGTACAGCACTGGGGTTCACTCGAGACCTGAGAGGTGAAGCGGCCTGCCTGAACAACCGCGCACTCAGCGAGGCAAGCTGCTGGCAGTGACTGCGAGCTCAAGTCGGCGCTGCCAGCAACGAGGCCGCCTGTTCACTCCCTCCGCCTGGCACCTTGTGCTGACTTGAAGTGCCGGGCCCCGCAGGAGCCGTCTTCCAGCGGGGCAGACGACTCGCTGCACAGCGGCGGTGAGTTTGCGGCGGCCCCGCCGGCGGCTGAGGCCGCTAGCGCCCTCAGGACCGCTGCCGCGAGGTCTCCAGCGGCCGCGTGTGCAGCCCCGCCTCGCCCTGACTCGCCTATACCCCAGCCCGCTCAACAAGCGGAGCAGCCAGCGCGCGTCGCGCGGGGGGCGCCGCAGCTGGATGCCGTCCTGGAGGGTGTGCGTCTGGATGCGGCTCTCCAGGCGCCGGCCCTGGGCCGCGCCTCGGGTGCTGCGTGGGAGGGCGCTGGCGCGGTTGCGTCGGGCGGCGGCCATGGGCTCGGCGCCGCATGGGACGGCCTGCGCCTGGAGGAGCCTCTGGAGTCGGCAGGCCGCGGCCGCGGCGGGAGCGCAGCGGACGCTGGCACAAGCCAGGGCAGCGTGCGGCACAGCGACGCGCGCGCAGACCTGAGCATGGACGGCTTCCCTGGGGACTGCGGCCCTGCATGCGGCGGGGACGCAGCCGAGGGGGCGCTGGGTCCCCAGGACGGCCCAGCGCTGGGCGGCCCAGCAGACCAGCAGGCGCGCACGGGCGTCGCAGCGCGCGCGACGGGTCGCAGCCTGTCAGCGCCGGGCCTGCGTCGGCCGGCGGCCCCGCTGCTCGCGGGGCAGCTGCCGCCGCAGCCGCGCACGCACGCCGACGGCCGCGCCGCTGCGGCCGCGGACGGCTCGTCCGCGCCTGCATGTGCAGCGGCGCGTGATGCGGCGCCCGGGGGTGCAGGCGCAGCAGCGGGTGTCGGCGTCTGGGCAGGGTGGCCGGGCTCTGCTGCACGCCCTGACAGCGAGCAGCCGGGCGCCGGCGCGGGAGGTCCTGCGGCCGCTGCGCCGCCGGCTGCAGCACATGGGCCGGCGCAGGGGCCGCAGGCGGGGCCTGCCTGCGCGGGCAGGGGCGCGGGCCAGCTGGCCGGCGTTGGGGGGCGGCCGGCGTCGGGCAGGGGCGTGCAGGCCGGGGGCCTGGGCGCGCCGCCGGAAGCCCGCCCGGGGGCGGCGCCTGGTGCGCCGCAGGCAGGGGCCGCCACAGGCGGCCTGTTCGGCGGCGGGCCGCGCGCGCCGGGCGGAGCGGCGGCAGGGCTGCGCGTGCGCCCGCGCGTCCCGGGCAACGACGCCGGTGCGCCAGCTGCCGCGGGGCTTGTCAAGTCGGGCGGCCTTCGTGAAGTGCTGCAGCGCTGTTCAAGCATGGCGTGTCACGGTGTTGCGGCGAGCATGCCTGCGCGGCTGGCTGCGCGTACTGCGTTTCTTTTGGTCGCGCGATGCTGCTGGGAAGAGCTCCTAGCTGCGCCCTTTGCGGTGGCCATGCCATGCCATGTCGCCGCGCTGAAGCGCGGGCATGCGCAGCAGGGCGCGCGCCCGTACCTCCGCTGCGCCTGGGCGGCGCGCCGGCGCGCGCGCCCGGCCGCAACCCCAACCCCGCCCCGGCCCCAGCGCCCGCCGAGCCCGGCACGCCCGGGCGCGCGACGGAGGGCGCCAGCCCCATGCGCGAGCTCGCCTTCCGCCTGGACACGCGCAGCAGCTCCGGGCCCGGCAGCGCCGGCAGCGGCGGCGGCGCGGCCAGCATGGGCGCCGGCAGCGTCACGTCGGGCGACAGCTGCGTCGACGAGGCCGCGTCCGCGGCTCCCGGCCCGCTGGCGCGCGGCGGGCGCGCCGCGCCGGGCGCCGCGTGGGGCGCGCGCGGGGGCCGCGCGGGGCACGCCGGCGGCGGTGCGGGGGTTGCGGCGCGCGACGCGGGGCCTGGGCATGCGGGCTGGGTGCCGGTGGGGGCTGCCGGGGGTGGCACCGGGGTCACGAGCCGCATGGACGCCACTTTCGACTCGCTGTACGAGGAGGCGAACTCGCTGCTGAAGAATCTGCACTTCATGCGCATCCAGCGGCGCGTCAGCGCGCCCCTGCCGTCGCCGCCGGGGTCCCCAGGGTAGCACTGGGCGATGCGCTCGAACCCGCACTTCATGCGCATCAGCGGCGCGTGAGCGCGCCCATGCCGTCGTCGCTGGGGTCGTCGGGGTAGCGCTGGGCAATAGGCCTGAGCCGCTCGCCGCGCGCATTGCCTTGTGCACTGCGCAGAATGGCGGTGGCCTGGCCGCCGAGAGGTCATTGTGTGAAGATTCTGCACTTCATGCGCATCAAGCGGCTCGTGAGCGCGCCCATGCCGTCGCCGCCGGGGTCGCCTGGGTAGCGCTGGGCCAGCGCTCGAGCCGCTCGCTGCGCGCAAAGCTTTACACCGCGCGCTGCGCACAATGCCGGCCCTGGCTGAGAGGATACTGTGCACGCGCTTGGGAGCACTCATGCGCATCAGCTAGCATCTATGTACGTTTCTGACAGGTCATGCATAGGAAGAGTCTGTATATCAGGCTTGCAGCTACAGTGCGCCAATCGGGGAAGTATCGAAGCTAGATGTAGGCCAGCAGTAGGATGTCAGTGTGCAGGTATGCTAGATATTAGAACACAGACAAGTGGTTGTAGTGCTAGCATGTACTGCAGAGGATGGCATGCGACATGGTGTAGCGGCAATGTCCGCACATTCTGGCCGTGCCTGTTGATCGGGCCGTGCTTTCCTGTCATCATACGTCAGCATGGATCACCTCAGTCGCTCGTGCGCTGTGTCTTCCTTCTTTGCTACCAGGGGCCGCCTCGCTCACGGGCAACACCCTGCAACAGGCTCAGGCAACGGGTCAGCTACAGGCGGCCTCCCTCTCTGCGAGCAAGTGCAGGTGCGCGGCCAAATCTGGCTGGGCGGCTCCAAAGCGATCGCCCGCGTCTGCCAGCATCCCCGCTGCCCCGGCCACCTGCACAGACAACAGCATCTTCTAGCAGGGCTGTGTTTCATCAACCCGATTTACCCAGTGTGCATGCGTGCGCGCCTTGACGCAAGACACCGAGTACACTCACATGATCACATGCCCAAGCACTATGTGAACAAGCGAAACTGCCAGCGGCACTTTCGGTGCCTGCCAATGTTGAGTTACGGCTGAAATCGCACGGAAGGACCTGGCTCGCAAGGGCGCATGCCCCGTACCGGCGGTGCATGCGCACGCGCCAGGTCGACGGCCGCGGCGAACTCGCTGAGCTGGGCGCAGGCGTCCACAGCGCGGTCGGCGCGCCCTGCCTGCACGCCGAGCCCGCAGCTTGACACGCATGTGGTGTCTACCCTAAGTCCTTTATCAATAACGGTACTGGACATGCTGCCATGTGTGTACAGCGACGGTCAGCTTCTCATGCGTTGGTGGCCAGAGTGTCCGGTCCCCGGGTGCAGCAGCAGCGGGGCCTGCCGGCCCGCCAGCACGACCTTGTTCCTGGCGACACACGGACAGAGCCAGCCGCGCCTGCACGAAGGCTGCGGCGGCCTCGGCCGCCAGGCCGGCGCTCTGCAGCCAGGCGCCCAGCCGCTGCAGCAGCGGCGCGCCGGGCGGCAGCGCGCCGCAGAGCCGCCCCAGGCCGTCCCAGTCGCCGCCCGCGAACAGCGCGGCCGCCAGCCGCTCGTGCGCGCCCGTCGCGCGGTACAGCGCTGCCGCCTGCGCGCGCGCGCGCGCCGGGCTTGCTGCAGGGCTATGCCACACGCTGTAGGCTTTGCGTGTGTGCACGCTAGCGTGAATGCCTTGCATCAACGTGAGACCTCCAGCTATCGGGAGGGGCGCCGCGCGACGGGAGCAGCGCTGTGTACACAACACCTCAGCCTTTGGCCTGGTGGGCAGCAGCCTGCCTGCACGCCTGCGCGCAGGCGCCAGTGCCTCCCGCGCAGCCCCCCCGCCCTCCTCCCCTGTTTGTCAGGCGCCGCAGTCGGGCGTTCCCACAGCGCGCGCGCGCGCGCGCGTACCTGCGCCCACTGCCGGCGGTCGGCGAAGTGGTTCCCCAGGTGGTTGCGCGCGGCCGCCAGCGCGCGCGCGTCGCCCCCGGCGGCGACCACCGCGCGCTCCACCTGCCCGCCGCCGATGACCGCGCTCAGCGTCCGCCAGACCGGCCGTCCGTGCCGGCTCGGCCAAGCTGTCAGAGTGGGGCGGCCGCGCGAAGCAGCGCGCGCCCCCGCAGCGGCGGGCGCCGGTCCCGCGACGCGCAGGCGGCAGGCAGGTGAGGCGCGCGTGGCCGCGCCGCCAGGCAGGCGCCAGACATGTAGTGCGCAGGTGGCAGGCAGGCAGGCGCGCGGGGTTTTCCTCACCGCCAGCCAGTCGCCGTGGCGCGCGCGCATCTCCAGCGCCAGGTCGGGCCGGCCCGCGCGGTGGTAGGCGGCATCGGCCGCGTCCAGGCGGCCGCAGTGCGCGGCGGCCGCCGCCGCGCGCAGCTCCGGCGGCTCCAGCGCCGCCAGGTGCCGCACCAGCTGCACGCCCTGCCGCGCAAGGCAGAGCGCATCGCTCGGGCATCAGTGCACCCGTCAAACCCAACAGTCAGTACGGAGCGACCCTGTTGATCCTTCCACCCGCCAAGTCTTGGGGAAAAGAAGGCTGTGCGTCTCCTTCCATGATGCAAAAAGAGAGAAGCATGGCCAGGCAATGCAAGCGCTGGGCGCCCTGCCGCATGCGACCTAGTGAGCGATGCGCCGCACGCCGCGGCCGTGCTGACGCCGTGCCCGGCGGCCTGGCGCTGCCCAGCGCAGCGACTCGAGCATAATCATAGTCATCCGTTGCTACTGAGTGCGGACGGGCGCGGCGCACGTTGTAGTCGGCGCAGCGCACGAAGGCGTCCTCGGCGACGGCGAGCTCGCCCGCGCCCAGCGCCGCCTCCGCCACCGAGCGCCAGAGCCGCGGGTGGCCGTGCGCGGCGGCGTGCGCGGCCGCGTCGGCGAGCGCGGCGCGCGCCCTGGCCGCATTGGGTTTCGATGCAGGGTCAGCGCCACCCACGCTGACGCGGCGCGCGCCGCCGCTGGGCGCATCGCCGGTGCGGCTGTGTGAGTGGCTGCCCAGGGTTGACTGGGCGGCCGCAGGCGCCAGCAGCGCGCGCGCGTCGCGCAGGCTGCGCGTCTCGTGCCGCAGCAGCAGCGGCGCGAGGTCTGGCGCCTCGGGCGCCGCGAGCAGGCCGCCGAGGTCGACCATCTGCGCACAGGCACCCGCCTTGTGGCCGGAGGTCATAGGCTTAGGCTAGGGCCCCTAACCAGTATCGCCGCGCCAGTCCTTCTCTGAGTCTCAGGGTGCAGCATGCGGGACCTCGCACTTTCCTTCCAATATGTCAGGTTTCAGACATGTCAAATACAGAGCTGGAGTGAGTGCAAGCCTACCAGACAGCTTTGTGGCATGTGCCCTGTAGCACTATGCATGCGCCGCTCTCACACTGACAAGTGCGCATGTGCGCAGTGCTCTGCCAGGGCTCTCCAAGGGCCGCGCGCCCGCTGCGGCGCGATCTGGCACCGTAAGGGTTGTTGCTAGCACCAGTCATACAGCAGAATCTGCCTGGAACACAATGAAGTGCAGTCCAGCAGCTAAGCTGTGAAAGCCCGCCCTCTTCAAGCCCGTGCAGCGCACCACGAGCTCGAGGTCGCAGAAGGCGCACAGGCGCGCGGCGGTCGGCACCGGCTCCTCGGGCCGGCCGGCGCGCAGGACGTAGACCGCGTCGCGCTCGCTCACCGCCAGCAGCTCCGCGCTGTCTCCGGCCCAGCGCATGTCCCACACGCCCTGCCCGGGGGCCGCGCCCGCTCGAGCCCAGGAGAGGCGCCCACCCTGGGTTATGCTGGTATTGACAAAGCCTTGCCTGCCATACAGGTTGACGGCTATAAGAGATGTGGAGGCTTCCCTGATGGCTTGTCACATTTCATATCCTAGGAACACTGTTTGCACTCGTTCAATGCCAATGAGGGGATTGAAGCATTGAGGTTTTTTGGCGCACAAAGGCGCCAAAAAGGTAGCAGTGGCGGAGCAGGCGCCGGACCTGCCGCGCCGCCGGCTGGTGGCGGCGGGCCGCGACGTCGTAGTACGACAGCGCCCCAGCCGCGTCCAGCACCGCCAGCCGCGCGCCGCCCGCGCTGAGCGCCATGCGCCACGGCCGGCAGTCCAGCGCGCCCTCGCCTGCGCCGCGGATTGTGGCGTGCGGACGCAGGGTTAGGTTTCTTTTGCCCACGCCAGGCGGCCGGCGCTCACACATCACCACAACGTTGCTGGGGACCCGGACGGATATGCGCATCTGGGCTGCGCCTGCAGGCTCCCGCGTGGCATCTGCTGGGGGGAGGGACCAGGGGCGGCTGGCCACTGGCGCGGCGGCTTTCCGCTAACCCCCGTGCTGGATATTCTTGCGCGCACCTGCACATTGCGGACAGCTAACCAGCTCATGCCCAGGGTGCCACCCCCTTGCGGCAGGTTGAGCAGCAGCAGAGTGCCGGTGGCAGCGGTAGCCGCGCAGGCTGATGCGGGCTGGGACCCACTCGCCGCAGGCTTGGGTGCTGCCGTCACAGAGGCTGAGCTCTGGGTCGCTTGGCCGGCGCAGGACCTGCGTGCCATGGCATGCGGGTGGTCCGGGTCCCAGCTACATGGCCAGGGAACTGGTGTTGTGGAACACGCGGCGGTGGGGGTTCGCCCGGACGGCGCGGTGGATGATGGTGCCCGCTATGAGGGTTATGCGCATGGCGTTGTCGAGCGTCTTGGGGTCCTGCATGGCACGCTCTTGGCGATCTTGGGCTGGAGGCCGTGCAAGTTCGGATGCATGCAGTCCTCTTCTCCGTCGCCACCGGCAATAGGGTCGCCACCACTTGGTCCACTCGGCCGCCACCGGCAACGGAGAAGAGGACTATGTGCATCCGTATGTGCACGGCCTCCACCCCAAGATCGCAGAGAGCGTGGCGATGCAGGACCCCAAGACGCTGGACGACGCCATGCGCATGACGCTGACAGCCGACGCCATCATCCACCACGCCGTCCGGGTGAACCCCCACCGCCGCGTGTTCAACGACACCAATATCCTGCCCATGGAGCTGGGGGCCCTGGACCATCCGCATGCCATGGCATGCAGGTCCTGGGCCGGCCAAGCGACGAAGAGCTAGAACCCTCGATGACGGCGGAACCCAAGCCTACGGCGAGTGGGTCCAAGCCCGCATCAGCTGTCGCGGCTGCCGCTGCCACCGGCGGCTGCTGCCGCCCAACCTGCCGAACGTGGGTGGCACCGTGGGCATGAGCTGGTTAGCTGTCTGCAATGTGCAGGTGCGCGCTTGAAAATGCAGCACTGGGTCAGCGCTAAAAAGGGGCGCCACCCGCCGCCGCGCGCGTGGCCAGCCGCCCCTGGTCCTTCCTCCCGGCGGCGGGTCAGACACAGCGGGCCAGGCCCGCGCCTGCGAGCTCGCGCCCCGGCAGGCTGAAGCGCAGCAGCGCGCCGGACGCGCGCGCGACCAGCAGCCAGCCGTCGGCCAGGCACAGGCAGCAGGCGGGGTCTGGCGCGGGGCCGCCCGCGCCGCGCCATGCATGCATGGGCTGCCAGGCGGCCTGCATGGGGTGCGCGCTGGTGAGCACGCGACAATGTATGTTGAAGTCGCTGGTCGAATATGAGCAGCGGCACATATGCACACTTGCTGGCACGTACTCACCATACGCACAGCTCGGGGCGCGCGGGCGCCGGCCCTGGCGGCCGCTGCGAGGGGCGACGGGACCCGACGGGGCAAGCCCTGCGCTGCCGATCTCGGGGCCGTCGTGCTCGCCACTGTCCCAGATGGCATTTTTTTTGACTGGGGCTGTCAGATGGCACTGAAGCGCGCCTGCTTCCCCGCGCATGCCCCCATGTCGAGCACCCAGCAGCCGGTCGCAGCGTGCGCGTCCGCCTCGCCCGCGCCGCCACCGGCGTCCTCACCCCAGGCGGCCCCGCCGGCCGCCTGGACCGCGCCCGGGTCGTCTGCAGCGCCGAAATGCCACAGGAACACGCCTCCCGCAGCCGCAATGGCCGCATGCGTCGCGCACGCGGCCAGCAGGCCCGGCTGATCCCCCGGCCCCGGGCCCGCCGGCAGCCCCGCCCCGCCGGCCAGCTGCACGGAGCCGCACGGCGAGCCGAGCGCGTCGCACAGAATAAGCGAAAGCTGGCCCGGCGTCTGCGGCCCTGCCGCCGGTGCTGCTGCCGGCCCTGGTCCGCCGGGCTCCGCCGTCGTGAGCAGCACGCAGCGCTGGCCTGCGGCCTGCACAGCCACGCCCACCCCATGATGTTCCATTGCCTGGACTCTCCAAGAAGGTAGCAGGGCGCTCTTAGAGCCAGCAAGCAGCAAAATGACAGGCATGCAGCGCGTCTTGCTGTAAACTTCACGAGTTGCGGCCATGCGCACATTGTGTCAGTTACCCTTCCAGCGTTTGCCGGGCGTACCGCGCTGCGGTGCAAGGTCCTCAAGCGGCTGTTGCAGAACATGCACCTCGCTGCGCCAGACATATGAGCCATAATCACAAGCAGAGGCGCGGGGCGCGCCTGTATGGCCAGCAAGCCCGCGACGGTGCGCACGCGGCGCTCGCCGCTGCGCGCGTCCCAGAACGCGACGCACGCGCCCTGCTGCGCCGCGCCGCGGTACGCGTACACCAGCGTGCCGCCGCCGGCCGCGCCGCCGCCGCCGAGGCCGCTCAGGTACGCCCAGGCGCTGCTGCGGCGCACGGCCGCCAGCAGCAGCTGCCCGGGGCGCTCGCGCGCGCCCGGGGCTGCGCCGCGGGCCGCGTCGCTGGTGACGGGGTCGCCTGCCGAGGCCGCCGCGTTGCTTGGAGAGTGCAGGACAGCCGGCTTAGTTACTGGGATGTCATCCTGCTTGGCATGCGCTCCACCATGCACATACGAACGCACGAGGAGTCAGGGGTGTGCCATGCCTAGGGCACGGGGACAGGTATGAAGACGCGCCTGGTGCATGCATTCGTTGCTACCTTGATGCAGGTCTGCCCGCAGCGAAGCGTAGCTATGGACAAGCGCAACAGCAGCTGTGGACGGGTGCACAGCAAGCTGATGCTCTGCAGACATCCACTCGTCACCCTCCATCAGTTCATATCCTGTGCAAGAGGCACCTGTGGCAATGGCTAGGCGCTCCCCGCGCGCGTCCCAGGCCAGGCTGCACACCAGTGCGCCAGGGACGCTCAGCTCGCGCAGAAGCCTGCCTGCGCGCTCGCCCCGGCACGTACTGCGCATGGCATGCAGTGACGGTGACTGCAAAAGGGCATGCGCGAGCTGGATGACGTGTGGCCTGCTGTCACATGGCGTGCAGCGGGTCCGGGCCAGAGACACACAGACCGCGTACATGCAGCCTGTTCGAGGCCAGTGCCCGTGCATGTTGAAGGCGGGATTCCAAGCGCGTTCATCTGATCAAGGAGCTTGTGCAAGCACCGCCTGTGCATACTCCCCACATGCACAGCAGTACTCGTATGTGAGCATGCACTAAAGCTGTAAAGAAGTCAATGGATCAAGCTTTCATGGCGTGCACTGCCAGCGGGCTTGCCAGCTGTGTGCGTTGGCGCACCGCTGGCAGAATAAAACAACACCGCCGGTGCGGCCACCTCGTGCGCAAGCTCTGCCGGCTGCTGGTGTGCAGTATCCGTCAGCGCTGCAAGCAACCTTTGGGAGGCTGGGCTCTCCCTCGGCTGCACCCCTGAAACAGCAACCGCCAGCACTGCACCGTTGGGGCTCCAGCGCACGGCGCTCGCAGAGCGGCAGCTCACGGCATTGACCTCGATCGGCAGCGCATCTGCATCGTCTGTCAGGAGGTAGACGCTGCGCGCAGGCGCAGACAGAGTTAACACACAGTGCTGAGCGTTAATAGAGGCTGTACAGAGTGCACCAGTAGCACACAGTCTGACTCTCTATGCGATGTGGTGCCCTGTGTGGGGCATTGACCGCTGCATGTGTGCTAAGCCGTGCGTGCATGACTGGTCACTGCCACTGACAGTCCGTACACATGCATGCAGCGCCTGACATGCCGCCTCGAGGCTCATGGCCTAGAGGCGCTCATTGCATTGCTGGGAGGGCTTCCTGGGGGCTTGCGTACCTGCCGCTGGCAAGTGCGACGGCGAGCGCGGGCTGTGCTGGTGCTGGGGGATCCGCGGGCAGGCACCCAGAGTGCCAGGCAAGGGCAGCCACAGAGAAGCCTGCCTCCGTCAGGCCCCTGTCCTGCACCGTGCAGGCCAGGGCTGTGCGGGCCCGGCTGCAGATTGCTGCACATCCTCATGCCAGCCCTGGTTGCGCTGCAGGGTGATCACTGCAGGAGCTTGCTGATTTCGGGCCCGAGACAAGCGGGAAAAGCCATACAACGCAGAGTGAGCATCATGACATATAGACAAGCTGCCTCATAAAGGGGCCGTTCTGTCACGCATGTTGCAAGATGCAAGACTGTAGGCGTGCATGCAGTAACAAAGCCACCTGGCCCGCTGGCAGCGCCAGCTGCCCAAGAGGCTCGCCGGCCGCGCTGAGGATGCTGCAGCCCGCCGAGGCGCCCGCCACCAGCAAGCGCTGGCCGTCCGGCGACCACTCCACACATGCCAGCGGCAGCCTCAGCTGTTTGCGCCACACATGCACACCTGCAATCAGATTGTTTAGGTCGGTTTGTGCAAGCGGATTTGCTCTGTTATGCGGCTTCCTGCACAAGCGCATTGCAGAGGGGAGTGATGTTGCATGACAGCGTGGTGCGATGCACACCATTACTGTACGAATTACGTTGGAGATGCGTTTTAGTGACACAGATGCGCTGTTATATGACACGGTCCGGCGCTCTGCTCGCTCCGGGTCCTCACCAGCTGAGGTGCTGACCATGATCATGCCATCCGCAAACACCACGCAGAGCTGGCTCCCATCCGGCGCCCAGCACGCGTCCCGCGCAGCGACCGCAGGCCTGCACAGGTCAGTCTCCCTGGTGTGCAAGCAAAGTAGCCTTCCAAAATTCGGCTCTCCCGGGCACTGTGCATATCTGAACCTTGCACAGCCCCGCCAGCCCGTGCACCTGCTCGTGCATTCTTCTAAGCTTGCGTACACTGTCTCCCAAGCCAGTACAAGCAGCACGCCTGCCAGTGCAGCTGCATAGCTGTCAGTGCACTCAGGGCGCATGCTCCAGCCCTAAAACCCGCACAGCCCACGTGCTCACCGGTGGTGCGTCAGCTGCTTGGCCCAGCCGCCGCTGCCGGGCGCCCAGGCCAGAACCTGGCCGGCCGCGTCGCCTGAGGTCAGCGCGCCGCTCCCGGCGTGCCAGGCCAGGCACGTCACCGCGCCCGCGTGCGCGCTCAGGCTCCAGGGCCGCGCGTCTGCGAGACAAGGGAGAATGTCGCTGGGAGCCAGGGCCTGCCAGGCCCTGTGGCAGCGGGCGGGCTCAGGCTTCACACGCTCATGCCTATGCGTGCAGGGAGGGCGCAAGGCTGCTGCGTGCCTGGTGTCGAGGATTCAGGCGCGCCTGTGCCCGCTAACGTGCCTGTGGCGCGCCCGCCGGCCCCGCTCACGCCGCTGATCTGCCTGCCGCCTTGAGCGGACGGCTCACACTCCGCGCCTGCGTCAAGCACCTGCGTGGTAGCCGCCTTCTCAGCTGCCGCATGTGCAGTGTGCGCTGTGAGCTCACACGCAGTGCACAGCGCACGCTGGAGCCTGAAAGCAGGCCAGCACCTGCAGGCTGCCGTCGAGGCAGCCCCACGCCAGGTAGCCGCTGCGCGCGTCCCACGCCACGCAGCTGGGCGCGCTGCGGGTCTGGGCATCCACCCGCTTGCTGCGCCGGAGTCGTGCTCAGGTCCCGGGGTGCACGCACCAACCGTGGGCGCTCTTAGGCATGTCCAGGCATACAATGCTGTTCATTCCCACCTCAGGAAGGCATAGGTGACACCCGCCGGCTCCATGAAGTCGTGCGTGCGCTGACCAGCAGACTGGCAGCCTGCTGCTGAAGGAAAAGGAGGCGAACCAAAAGGAGGACGGTTATGTGACAACAGGCCCCATCTGAAGGGCAAGGGTTGAAGACGACGGGTGAACAGGATGCTGGAGCCTATTGGCATCGATCAACAACATAGATCTGTGACTCTGTAGCGTGCCGCGGTGTACGAAGCTAGCAAACTGCTTTTGAAGCCTCTGCTGAAGTTTTGCAGCACAGCACATAGTGCACTTGCTGCGTACTGGCGCTCAGACTTTCTTTTGCTTCAAGTTTCACCTGGTGGCACATCTCAATTGATAAGGTGCCCAACCTTTTCAACCGCACGTTCGATTGAGAATTCCATCACAAGCTTGTCGGCACTTGGAGATACATATGCTTGCTGGAACTGCGTGTATGCCTTATAGACTGATGAGACTTTGCTGCAGTCAGTGAGTTGCTGCTTGGCTGCAAGCGGCCCCAGGAATGCAAGGGGTGCAGCTTGAGCAGGCATCACGCTGTGGGCGCCGCCAAACTTGACTCATGGGCTGCCCTGCGAGCAGGCCGGGTCACGGGCGCCCTGCAGCGCAGCCTGGGCGCTGCGTGCACCTGCACTCCTGGGCAGGAAGAGTTCACGCTCCGCTCTGCCCCCGCAGCCGTCCGTGCGTCTGCCAGCGCGCCTGCTGGACGCCGAGCGTGACGTGGAGCAGTGGCGGCGTCTTGCGGGTACCCTAGGCTCCTGGTGCAGGCCGCAGCACTCCTCGCGGGCTGCCCCTGGTGGCGCTGGGCGCGGTGCAGAGTGGGGCAGAGAGTGGCGCTCCAGGAGCGCCCGTGTCCGACTGCTCGCCCCAGCCCGCCTCCACCGGCGCCATCCTGGCAGCGCAGCACGCTTTGCTGGGAGGGGAGAGCGCTCCCGTGGCGTCCTGCGCACTGCCGCAGACCCGCGCCCGCCGGTGCTAGCCCCAGCAGGGACCTATGCAGAGCGACGAGCCGGCGGGCGCCGCTGCTGAAAACGGCCGCGCCGCGCTGGCGCCGGCCCCGGCGCTGCCAGGCCCTGATGATGCCGCGCTGGGCAAAACCCGCTCGGTGCGCTATGACAGCATTGGGGTATTTTCTGATGTGTATGCTATGCATGTACGAACAGTGACTGGGAGCTGCTGTGCCCCCTTCCAAGCAGCAGCAAGCTCGCGCATGTCCGCTCCGCCAGCCAAGCACAGCAGGCCACTTCTCCCGCGCTGCGCGCCGCCGCTGCGGGGCCTGCGCCAGCCCGCGGGTCTGGGCTGGCCGTGGGTGTGGCACACTGAGGCGTGCGGCCACCACTGTCGACGTGCTGCCCGCGGCGCAGGTGTCGCGCGCGTACGCGGCAGAGCTGGAGAGGGCCACCGCGCACCACGCGCGGGCGTGGAAGGCACGCTACCACCCTAGATGTTGCATAGAACCCTACCCTGCATGTTGCTGCGTGCTGCGCTGAGCTGGTTGAGGCGCGCTTGCCCTCTAGAGCTGGGCACGCTTGCCCGCTTGTTTGTCTTCACCTTAATTTCCTTCGCGTGTCAGCCATGCAGCATCTGCGTGTCAGTACAGCACACCGTGTGTCCTAGTGTGAGTCCGCAATGCAGCCCGAGCTGAGGACTAGACCCGCTGCCCCACCAAGTGTGGCTGGTGTGCGGAGTCCGCAATTCAGCCCGAGCTCAGGAATAGACCCGCTGCCCCACCACATGTGGCTGGTGTGCGGAGTCCGCAATTCAGCCCGAGCTGAGGAATAGACCCGCTGCCCCACCAAGTGTGGCTGGTGTGCGGAGTCCGCAATTCAGCCCGAGCTGAGGAATAGACCCGCTGCCCCGCCAGGTGTGGCTGGTGTGCGGCGACTGCCTGCTCATCGGCCTGGCGCCCGTGCTGGTGCACATGAGCAAGGTGGACGGCGCCTTCCCCTTCCACCCGGTCTCCCTCAACCTGCTGGTCGAGGCGGCCAAGATGCTGTTTGCGGCCGCCGTGCTCGGCGTCCACGCGCGCCCCGGCCCGCACCAGGCTGCTCTCGCGATGCGGCGGCGCTCGCGCGCGCTCCGGTGTCGCCCAGGAGGGAACGCGCTGGAGGCCTGCATGTATGGGGCGGCTGGCCCGCTTCTCAGCCTCTCAGCGTGTTGATCCCTACCCTACCCTAACCTACCCTAGTGCTAAGATGCGGGCCAGCCTCTGCGAGAGCTGTCTGCGCCCGCGTCACGCCCTGTCCGCACGCAGGGCTCCGGGCGCCCGGGGCCGCCGCTGCACCGGAGCGGGGCCGCGTTTGCGGCGGGCGCGCGGCACAACGGGCTGCTGGCGGTGCCCGCCGCGCTGTACGCGGTCAACAACTCGCTGAAGTTTGCCATGCAGCTCTTCTTCAAGCCCACGACCGCCAAGATGCTCGGCAACCTCAAGGCGTGCTGTAGGGTAGGGTAGGGTTGCACACCTGTAGCTGCAGCCGTGTGTGTCTTGGCCATGGGCAAGTGTCACCTGGTGAGCTGACCTGGTGTGAGGCGGTGCATGCGATGCAGCGGGGCTAGCCGGGGGGCTGGCACAGCGCGCCTGACGGAGCGGCCAGGGCGGCGAAGCTGGGCTGGGGCGCAGCCCTGGCGACGCGCGCGGCGCGCAGCGCGCTTGACTAGTCTCTCCAATGCGCCGCGCAGATCCTGGTGATCGCGGTGCTGATGAAGGCGGTCATGCGGCGCACCTTCAGCGTATTCCAGTGGGAGGCGCTGGTGCTGCTGGTGGCCGGCATCACCGTCAACCAGATCCAGGACTGCAGGCGCGCGCGCGGCCTGCCTCGTGTATGAGAACGCTACAGACCTGACATTGCACATGAAGCTCACATGAAAGTCACATACAAGGTTGTGTACTCGACGGAGCGAGCATGCAGCTGTGTTTTGGTAGATGCGCAGCGCCCCAGGTCACGGAGGCGACAAGCGCCTGGCATCCAGGCAGTAACCGGCGGCCGGGCCGGCAGTGCGGAGCGGGAGGCAGTTGTGGCGGCGGCGGTGGCGTGCACGCTGGGCAGCGTGACGGTGCCGAGCCTGGCCTCGGTCTACAACGAGTTCGCGCTCAAGAAGCACATGGACACCAGCGTGCATGAGCAGGCGCGCGCGGCCGCCCGCCCGCCGCCGCGCCCGCGGCGCTGGACGGCTCGACACCGTGCGGCGCATGCATGCTGCGTGTGCTGTGTAAACGGCTGAGAGCCCCTGGTTGTGCGGCTCCTGAACGGTTTTGTGGCTTGGTCTGCAGATGCAGACTTTGGTGCATTTCAGCAAGGCTGCTGGGGGCCAGGCAGCAGCCTTGTCAGTGAGCTTGGCCAAGCCGCTGGCATGCATGCGCCGCGCCATCCAAAACAGCAGTGACTGAAGGAGGGGTCATGCCGCGCGACAGAACTTCTTCCTGTACTTTTTTGGGACGCTGTTCAACCTGGGCGGCGTGCTGGCGGTCATGGCCGGCTCGCGCCTGACCTGGGCCGCCGTCTTCCGCGGCCACTCGCGGGCGCGCGCGCGCCGCCGGCCCGCCCGCCCGCCTGCGGGACCTCTGACTGCGCGTGGCGGCGCGCGCAGTCCGCGGCGTCTGTGCTAGGGCTGCGCGCAACGGCCGCCAGCTGGCTAGAAGGCGCACAGCAGGAGCCTGAGTCTGCTGCGGCGCTCCGCGGCTCTAAGCGCCTGCGGGTTCACGTGCCAGATGATCTGCTCGGGTGAAGTGGTGCAGGGGGGCGGCGCATGTGAGGGCGCCGCCTTCACCAAGCATCCGCATACATGCGAGTCTGGCGGACAGGCTCCATAACGGGAAACAGGCGGGCGCGCGCAGGTCACCATGCTGCTCGTCGCGAACAACGCGCTGCAGGGCGTCCTGTCCTCGTTCTTCTTCAAGTACGCGGACACGATCCTGAAGAAGTACTCCAGCACGGTGGCCACGCTCGTGACCGGGCTCATGAGCGCGGCGCTGTTCGGGCACGCGCTCACGCTCAACTTCCTGGTCGGTGTCACCGTCGTGTCCATCTCCATGCACCAGTTCTTCTCGCAGGGCGCGCCCCCCGCACACGCCCTACCACGACCTGTAAAACCCTATCACAACCCTAAATCACGCGCGCCGAGCCGTCTCGGCCTTGCTCATGCGCAACAGCTGCATATACATCTGCTATAGACGTGCCAGCCGCGCTCGGCCGACCGTGTGCTGCGAGCAGCTGCGAGCGGCGGGAGGGGGCCGGCCCAGGCGCGGCGCTCCACGCCTCCGGTGCTCGCTGGCATGTTCCCTGCCGCGCCCCGTCTGGCAAGCACCTGGCCGTTCCTGCACGCCCTGACGCCGGTCGTGCAGTGTGCGGCAGGCGGCGTTAAGGGTGCGCGGGCGCCCGCGGACCCGAAGGGGCATGCCGGGGGCGACGAGGGCGGCGCGCTCGCGGCGGGCGCACTGGGCGGCGCGACGCGGCCGCTGCACTTCTCCGGCCACTCGCCGCCCAGCGAGCACATGGCGGCGAAGGACGAGGCGCCGCTCGCGGCGATCGGCGGCGCGCTCGCCGACATGGAGGCCGCCGCGGGCAGCGGCCTGAGCGTGCGGCGACCGCTGCTGCCGCGGTAGCGCCTGGGGCGTTACCAGGGTCTGCCGTCCAGCATGGGCCGAGAGGACGCGGTGCTGCTGGCAGCAGCCGGCGATTCTGTGGCGGATGTGGAGCCTGGCGCTGAGGGCAGGCTGTGTGCATGGCTCCGGTGCTGCCGCGGCACGTCAGGGTACCCAATTAATTGATATGAATGCTAGGCATGATTCGGGCTGCTGACCAACTACCTCATGAATTAAGACGTCCTGCGCATGGCTTGGCAGTAGGGCGGAGCCAGCATCGGCGGCAGGCTGAGCGCATGCGGCGCCTCTTGCTGCAGGACGCATGAGAACGTCTTTTCCATCATTGTTTGGCTGTTAGCGCAGCCGGTGGCTAGTGCCTCAAAGCTGAGCATATGGAAGCAACGGCTCGAGCGGCAGCAACTAATCTTGTCAGGTTTGGTTGCGCCGGGTTGCAATGACGGCGCGCTGCCAAGCAGGCAGCGCGTCTGAGTTGCGGCTGCTGCACGCTCGACAGCAGGCACCAGAGCTCCACAGCGGCGCGTGCTGGGTAGGTGTGCAGAAGTCGCCCAGCTCAGTGTTGAATTGTATGGAGCTGGGTGTGCGCTGGCATGCTGGTGGCGGCGGTTGCAGGGCGCCATGCTCTGGTCCATGCGTTCTTCCCGCTCATAAAACGCGCCCCTCTTCACATTCTTGCGCTGCTGCAGGCACTGCGCGTCTGTGCTGTGGGATGCCAGCGTGCCGCACCAAGTGCATGGTTTTTTAGCCGCCATGTCAAAGAGCACTCACCTGAAATGCATCCACCAATGCTATGATGTGTGCTCATGCACCCCTTTGGCCTCTATCATCAGGCTTACAACACGCCTGGCGCCCCCATCCGCATTGCATGCTCTGGCAATGCGCGCCCATGGCAATCATTCCTCATGCCCTGCCTGAAAGCTACACAAGCCAGGTTGTCCAGCCCACTGTTTCGAGCACCAAGCGTCAGGCAGCGCACGACAACACTAGCCACCACTGCCACCAGCACTGCCGCCACGCCTTGACTGCCGCATGTGTCCACTTCAGCCTGGCTGGCCTGAGTCGCTCACCGCCTGCTCGACATGCCCCAGGTTGCGCAGCGCCGCCGCCGCCCAGTCGTACGCCGCTGCCGAGCCGGATGCAAGCACGCCCTCCAGGGCTGCGACTCCCCCGCATGCCCTGACTGCATCCTGGCTCTGCCCACTTCCGCAGGTCACAGTAGAGAGCGCCCTAGCCGCCTGCTCCTGCATGCCAGCTGAGCCTCCGGGCGCCAGCAGCGCAACCAGCGCCGTGACGCCGCCGCACTCCCGGATGCTGCCCTGGTTCCGGGTGTTGCACCTGCAAAGGTTTGCCAGCGTGGATGCTACCCACTTCTGCACGGTCACAGAGCTGCCGGGCCCCAGCAGCTCGACCAGCGCCGCGACGCCCCCGCACGCCCGCACGCTGTCTTGGCACCGGGCATCCTCTCTGCAAAGGCTTCCCAGCGCCGACGCGGCCTTCGCACGCACAGCAGCTGCAATGCCGGGCGCCAGCAGCCCGACCAGCGCCGCGATGCCCCCGCACTCCCGCACGCTGTTACAGTTCTGGGCGTGGTTTCCGCTGCACAGATTGCCGAGCGCCCAAGCTGCCTGCTCACGCACGGCCGCAGAGCGTCCGGGCGCCAGCAGCCCGACCAGCGCCGCGGCACCCCCGCACTCCCGCACGCTGTCCTGGTTCTGGCGGTTGCGCCAGCACAGACTGCCTAGCGTCCAAGCGGCCTGCTTGTGAACAGCCGCAGAGCAGCCAGGCGCCAGCAGCGCGACCAGCGCCGCGACGCCCCCGCACTCCCTGATGCTGTCGCGGCAGCAGGTATTCTCAATACACAGGTTGGACAGCGCCCCCGCGGCCTGCTCCTGCACGGTGGCAGGGCGGCCAGGCGCCAGCAGCGCGACCAGCGCCGCGGCGCCCCCGCAGGCCCTCACGCTGTCCCGGTTCCGGGCGCTGTCAGCGCACACTTCGGTCAGCGCCCCGGCCGCCCGCTCCTGCACAGCAGGCGAGCTGCCGGGCGCCAGCAGCGCGACCAGCGCAGCGACGCCCCCGCACGCTCTTACGCTGTCCTGGTTTTGGCTGTTGTACCAGCACAGGTTCCCCAGCGCATTTGCAGCCAACTGCTGCGCGCGAGCGGAGCAGTCGGGCGCCAGCAGCGCGACTAGCGCCGCGACGCCGCCGCATGCCCGCACGCTGTCCTGACTGGCTGTGCTCTGGTTGTCTGCGCTCTCGATGCACAGGTTCCCCAGCGCCGCTGCGGCCCACTCCTGCACAGCAGCTGCGCCGCCAGGCGCCAGCAGCGCGACCAGCGCAGCGATGCCCCCGCACTCCCGCAGGCTGCCCTGGTTCCGGGTGTTCTTGTGGCACAGGTATCCCAGCGCCGCGGCAGCCTGCTCCTGCGCGGCAGGCGCGCTGCCGGGCGCCAGCAGCGCGACCAGCGCCACGACGCCCCCGCATTCTCTCACATACCCCTTGTTTCGGCTCTTGTCAGAGCACAGGCGCGCCAGCACATGCGCAGCCTCCGCTTGCTCGGCAGCAGAGCGGCCGGGCGCCAGGCGTTTGACCAGTGCGGCGACGTGAGCGCGCCCCCCAGCATCTGCCATTGTGGCGGCGACCCTGCACCCGCCACGCACACGACGCGCGCCGCTCAGGCTGGCTGGCATGCTCAGCATATCCATGCCCTTGGAACACAGGCATGACTGCGAGCGAGCCGACAGCCTATGGTACGCAGCGCAGAAAGGCGTGCCGGCCACAGGACGCTGTGGCTGGCATGCATGGCTACAACCAGACTGACGCGCAGCAGGCACCCGCTAGGCTTGCATGCAGTCAGGTCTTCAGCCCACAGTGGCGTGCGGCGCTTTTGCCTGATGGTGACCCAAGCAGTCATGTGCTCAAGTACATCATAAGTCTGACCGGCTGCAGGCCTCTGCATGCAGCATGGCACGGGAGAAGGCACAAGAATGAAGGCTTTATTTAACAAGGCACCGCTCACACCGTCCCAGGTCAAGGAACACAGCGCCCAGTTCAGCAGCCTGCGCTGGGACACTGTGACGGGCAGCCCGCACCCCGCTTGGCGCGGCCGCGCTCTCTAGCGGGGTTGATCAAGCACTTGTGCGGCCCGCACCTGCACGCCCCGCGCGCGCGTGCTCGTGTGATCGCGCCGCAAGCGCAGACCGCTGCAGCAGCTGTGCTGTTACTGTAGCGGCACGCAGCACGCACGCACACTGCAACAAGCTCACGGGTTCGAGGTGTGCAGCCATTGCTGGGCAGACCGCCTCGAAGTCGGTGACAACGCAGTGCGCCAGCGTTTTCAGGGCGGCGTGCAGCGTACCTCGCCAAAAGTCAGTAGGATGCAAGGCGCCTTTTGTGGCGCTTGTGCCAAGGCGCGATGGGTCTGTCTGAGGAGCGGGACTGTCACATTCCCTAGACCTCACCAGGCCCTTTCTCAAATGCGAAGGCCTGCCCCATACTTGATACGAGACGCGCATCCCCAGTGAAGTAGCATGGACAGGACAAGCACTGTCTGATCAAACGTAAGCGTAGTACTTGCATACGTTCTGATCAAACGTAGCGCAGTACTTACATATGTTTCAGCGCATTCTGGCGCGCGCGGCCTACACCATAGCAACAAGCTAGGTAAGGAAAGGCTCCTTCTTGCCTTGGTGGCGTGCAAGTAGGCCTTGCCTCTAGCCTCTAGAAGCCATGGTCTTACGTAATCACGCCGGCGAGTCTTGCTGCTTTTCAGCAAGTTGAAGCACCAAGCAAAGCCGCCGTCAAGTAAAACGTGTGCAGATAACGCGCCAAGCGCCGCAACGCGATGTCAGTGGCCTGGGGCTCTGCTCGCAAGCTGCAACCTGTTTTCCAGCCGCGCAAGCCGCTGGGGCGCTGCTGGACGCGTGTTTCAATGCAGCAGGTGCCCCCGCTTCTTTCCTTGTGACCCTGATCAACTCGGGACGCTCACTGGCAGTCCGAGGCATGTCAAAGCGCTTGCTTGAGCGGCCAGTAATAAGGCGTTGGATGCGTTGCTGGCGAGGCACGCCGCATACAATGCGCAGGGGCCCCATGCGCGTCATGCGTCCACGTCGGGGCGTTCGCCACCAAGCGAGTACGATGATGCGCCCGGCTTTGAGCTCAAGGCCGGGCCGCCCGGCTCGGTGCGCTGGGCAGACATGATGCCTGCCAGTCTCTCCCAGCACTGGCCACACCTCTGCTACCCTGCTTTCGCTGTGCACCTCGCACCACGAGCGCCTTGGACGTCATTGCCACATTTACCGCACGTAAAGAGGTCGCACCAAGCTGCATGGCAACTGCGTGACTTGACCTGTACTGGACACGGCATGTTCGCTTGGACCCTCAGCGGACAAGGGGCGGACTCTGTATTCCAGACCACACCACCAGAGAGGTCCGCCTAAGGTGTCACCAGCGGCCCGAGCGGGGCGCACCTCCGCCCACAACGCAGTCCACTGCCCCTGGTCCTGATAGGAGGATTCTCAGGACACATGGTTGCACTGCAAGGATGCTAACGTGTAGAGTTGCGCGCAGGGGCTGCTGCTCAAGGACAAGTGGGCGCTGGTGACGGGCGCGTCGCACGGCATCGGGCGCGCGGTCGCCGAGGCGTTTGCCGGCGAGGGCGCGTCGGTCATCCTGCACGCGCACCCGCTCAACACAGACGGCCTCGGCAAGGTCCACCCAGCCAGCCGCGGCTGCCGCGCTCAGCGCTCTGGGGGCGGCGCGTTGTGACATCTAACCTTGCATTCAAATGTGCTGAATGTTGCGCTTTTGCTATCTGTGTAGTGAACAGCTTGAAGCGCAGCTGCCTGCACAAGTACAGCAAGGGTGTGTTGCTACAGCAACCAATCTGATCCGGGCACACATCATGCAGGACGTGCCAAGCGACAGCTCCTGATCTTTATGCCGCATCATGCCCTGTAAGGATACAAGCTCATTGCCTTCTGCATGCAGGCCGCCAAGCACTGCCAGGCGCTGGGCGCGCCCGAGGTGCACACCGTGGAGGCCAACCTGGTGCTGCCCAAGGAGGTCGACAAGGCGCGGCCCTGGACGCGCCTGGCCGCGGGCCTGCACCCACACGGCATGTTGTGCCAGCCTGTCGTGTGAGTAGTACGTAGTACGATTATATGCTTAAATTGTGCTGGGCAAGCAGGAGCTGGGAGCAACAGGCGTGCCAGCTATGTGTTCTACAGGCAGTGCCCGGTGTTTTGCAAGCCTGCGACGCACCACACCCGCTCAAACGTCGACCGCCGTGTTCTGCTCTACGCAAGGCTAGGCTGATCATATCCGCGCACAGGGACACTGCCTTGCAAAAGCCACTGGCAGTTTGCTAGGGTTGCTGTGATTCCTCTGTTGTGCAGGTGGCGGGCGAGATGCTCAAGATCGCCGGCCGCTGCGACATCCTGGTGAACAACGCGGGCAAGTACAAGCCGATGACCTTTGACCACGGCCACAACCAGGGCCAGGGGCCGCTCGACGGCGGTGCGCATGTCCAGTGCATGTCTGTGCGCCTCATGCACCCTTCAGAGAAGTGAAAGAGATATTACTACACGTGTGTATGAGCATGGACATATATGGCAAGTACAGGCGCTCCCACGCTTGCTATGGATGGCACCTATACCCGCGCGTACTGGCTTGTTGCTGTTCCTAGGTCTCCCATGTTGCAGGAACGCAGGGCTGCATGTGTTTCATGTCACTGTTATGGCACTGAGCTGGAAGTAGCGTCCAGACACAGCAAGAATGTGGCGAGGGTCATCCCTGCATTGCTCGTTTGGGGCCGGCCCATGTTATCAGACGCTCCTTCTCAAACCCTACTCAATCCTACCCCGCATCACACACGGATGCTCTTGCACTGGGATGCTGCAGGACATGACGCATCAGGCGCTGACGTGCCTGCGCGCGCCCGCCGCAGACCCGGACGAATGGGATGAGCAGACAATGCTCAACCTGGCGGCACCCATGCGGCTCACGCGCCACCTGGTGCCCACGATGGCGCGGTCCTGGGCCTTGGTTCAGCACAGCAGATCTAACCTTGAGTAAATGTATGGACGCGGATGTACGAGAGCGATCACCTTTGCGCTCTGCTCGTTGATACCTTGCTACTCCACTGAGAAACACCCCAACGGCACCGTTTATATAGAGCATGCCCTGGGGCGAACGCAAGCCTGCGCAGAGAAGACAGTGGCGGATACACCAGCATCTCTGTAACAGTTGTCATGGTCTTGGCGTGGGCGCAGGTGGAGAAAGGCGCGGGCTGGATATTCAACATCGCGTCTGCGGAGGCGCTCGGCCCCTTCCCCAGCGCCCCGGTGCGCCGCCATGATCTGCACCTGCCTGTTGGTCTTCTTGGCAGAGCTAGAGATTCTGTTTCACTTGCTACGCATGCCTGGCCGGTGGCATGTCATTGAAGTCAGCACTGCTTTGTGCTATCACGCGCAGAGCATTTGTCCACTCAGGACATGCACATAGAGTATGCCATCCACACCTGAGCACAGACGATCTGCTCTGCTAGCATGCCTGTTCATTCACTTAATGTCCCCTGAAGCTACCCTGTATGCACGCAGGCGTACGCTGCCACCAAGTGCGCAACCCAGGCTCCCCGCAGCCCCGCAGCAGCAGCATCGCCGGCCCACTGCCATAGAGTTCTACCTTGCTCATGCGCAGTAACATGCGTGGCCGCTTGCTACTGCTCGGCGCCAAACTGACCCATCAACCCAGGATGCTGGCGGATCCAGCAGCATGCGTGTCACACTGAGCGCAGGTGGGGCCTCCGTGGCTGGTCGCTGTCCTGCTTTGAGGTGCGCGCCGCAGCTGCACCTAACATTGTCTGGGGGTCGGTGCTGCCGTGGGTGTATGCTTGTCGTGCATCTGCTGAGCTCCTTGCATGTTGTACGGGCACCAAACTACCACCCAAGAAGGCAGATTTTGGGAGCTGTCATGCGGCCCTGTCTGTCAGACACAGTGCCCAAATAATAATAATAATAACGTGTTTACCCAGACACAGATGTTGCTCTCTGCAGCGCTGCTCTTCTTCAGTGGCTTCTGCTCATGGCATGTTCCTTTGAGGTGCATGCTGCACGAGTTGCCTGATGAGCCCATCGGCGTCTCCCTGCTGGCGCTCGGCATGCCTGCGCCAGAAGACACCCGTGCCTACACGAGTTTTCTAATCTGAGGTGCTGCGCCGCCTCAGCATCTCAGGCACCGGGAGGTCCGCGTCATAGCTGTCAACCCCGGCCCGGTGCGTCGCGACTGCGCCTTCCACTGGTCCGCCAATGCTGAATATACACGAAAGCATGTCATGAACCTTCTGAACTCGCATGGCTCTTGAGCTGGAGATGAAGTAGTTGCGCAGGTCTGGTCACGCTTTCAGGAACATCACTGGCTGCTGCTGCAACATGCTGACACAGAAAGCTTTGCTGTTGCCATCTAAAGGTCTAAAGATATCAAGTATGCATAGATGTGCCATGCGCAGACATCCACGCCGGCAACGTGGCGCCAGGACGCCGCCTACGACCCCGCACTCCTGATCCAGCCGCATGCGCGCCCCACGCTGAGCTGCACAGCAGCTCTACCCTGGCAATGCCTTGCATGCAGCACATGCCTGACGACGGGGCCCTCAGCCATACTTCTAGAAAGAGCCACATGCATGTGTTTATCTGCTGAGACGCACTGGGTCATCCTAGACCTTTTTTGGGGCAACTTGCATGCATAGGATCAGATCAAAACAGACAGAAGTTGATGAATACTTGCGTCTCAGCAGTGCAGCGCGACTTGTGCAAACCCAACAACACGCGCGGCCCATGCCGTGCAGGAGGTTGCTCAGGCATTGATGCTGGCGCTGTCAGCGCGGGACAACACGGTGGTGGAGGAGGTCACGCTGCAGGTGCGGCCCCATTGCGCAGAGCCCCTGCTCCCAGCCCGCTGGCGCTCATGGCACTTTGCTGTGGGTGCTTGAGGCAGTGTTGATGCCCTGGCACATGATGCTCCATCATGCATGCGAAGCGGTAAACCAAACTGCCGTAATTTATGGCGCCCAGCAAGACAGGCAGTGCTGGTGCACTCCGGACTGCGCGCATCGTGCCATGAGTCAGGCTGAAGAGTGCTGGGAAGGCGCTGCCGAGACTCCACACTCATATTGGTTATCATGCTGCCAGCTTATCAGCAGCTATTCAGTGCTGTATGTGCTGCGGCGGCGCGCAGCCTCTGCTGCCTCCCGAGACACACAAGCCATAGCTGCCAGGCGAGGCTGAATGTGAAGGAGAACTGGTCGCCCATGGCTAAATACCAGCACCCACCCGCTTGCTTCATCACGTCTCTACATGGTGTGTTGCCTGACAGCAAATCGCATGTGCGAGTTGAAGCTGGACACACAGATGGAAACAAATGCAGGTCGGTTGCGAATGTTTGGTTTTATGTAACATTGCATTGCAAGTGCTCTAACAGACCTGATGCAGAGCCTTCCATTCCACAACAAACTAATGACCATGCACATCAGAGCACCTCCAATGCCAAGCCCACCAGTGGGGCACAGCACAGGCAGGGCGGAAGATGCTGCGACGCAGGAGGACCTGGGAAGCACGCACCCTGGTTGTACAGAACAACAGTCCGGCGGTTTGTTTCTCAGGATAGCTACCACCTCACTTCATGAACGCACAACAGCATGCCACTGGTCACTTGCCACAGATGCGACATAAACTGCACATACAAGCCAACTGCGCATACAAGCCAATGCGAGGTTGTGAGGATTGACACTTCTCTCCTGTGCCTACATGCGGCCACCTCTACAGCAACGCCTCCTACTTTGCCACCAGCTTGATGGAGACCATACATTGAGCTCTAGCGACAACCACTGCAGCACTGCACTTCCTTATCACCACAATATGCAACACTTGCCATAAAATATAAATGAGCTTGGCAGACAGAGGACAGGAGGTCTGTATGCACAATACCTCTATACGCTGCTGCGCCTGTGCCCAGCAGCACAATGCAAGCAGCTGCAGGCCGGCCGAGAGACACACCATGGCGCCCTCACAGCCGGTACGCCGGGCGCAGGGCGCCGCAGCTGGCGCCCAAGTGGCGCGCGCTCAGGCGCCAGGCGCGCGCCCCGCGCACAGCCGCGCCTCCCGCGACTGCTGGGCGGGTGCACCCCGGCACAGGCACATTAGGCCTGGTCACAGTGGCAGCATGAGCTGCGCTTGCGCGCACCGGCGCTTGCCCATGCGCGCTGTGGTGTGCCTGCATTCGCCCCCACACGCGTGTTTGAAACCCGGAAAACCGCATGCAACCAAAAGATGGACGTTGGTCACTCGCGCCCGGCCTGCATGGCTCAAGAGCTGCATGTTGGGTACCCAAAAGAGCAGCACGTTGCTTGCTACTCCACTGGTCTACTCCTGCCACAGTGAGCTGCTTTGATGTGAGAGTGAGGGTACTATGTAAGGCAGCAGATCGGCTCCGGAGAGCTTGGAAAGCAGCACACGCATATCTCGTTGCCTACAACCACGCAGCCATCTGTTGTCTATATATGACCCCTGGTGGCCAAAGATAGACAGAAAACACACACACACACGCCTCAAGAAGAGCCTTGAACAGGAATGGGAGGCGCTGACGCTACGCCTCCGCGCCGACTTGCATCGCAACCTGTCTCATCAACAGCGCCGGTATGCTGGCCCCAGGTGATCCGCACCCGCGCCGGCTGGGTGAAAGACATGTGCACGCGCAGGTCCTCAGTGACCTGCTCCGTCAGCCGCTGCTGGCGCCCCGCGCTGGCAGCGGCCTCCATCGACGCGGGGCTGGTCACGCCCTCGGGCCCGTTCACCGTGCCCGTGAGCTCCTGCGCGGCCGAGGGCGTGATCACTCTGCGTCCCAAAAGGCGCAAGTGGCAGCGGCGCCTGCGGCAATGCTAGCTGGGTTGTGCCGTGAGCTCTTCCTGCACCCATGCATTCCTGCGCCGGCGCCGCGGCTTTGCGCAGCGCCGGGCTGAGGCAGGACATGCAGGCCGGCATGCTCATGCGCTGTACACCCTGGGAAGCGGTGGCAGTGCCGATGCAACACGCTGCAGTGCAGCCTGCCGACCCTGCCTCCCGCCATTCATCGCAAAAGGCACTCGGCAATGCCAGAATTATGTTCCACCCAGCAGCACAGAGCTGCTGCCGCCGGTACCTTGAGGTGCCCTTCACCAGGATGGTAGATGAGCCCGTGCACGCCCAGCGGCTGCCCTCGCGCCCACGCCGCCTGCACGATCGGTGATGTGCTGCGCGCCCCATGCACTGCATGAGACATCCCCCTCCACCAGTACCGGTACGACTCCAACTCGACCTGTACATGTGCTTTGCCTCGAACCATTTGCACACAAGCAGCTCATGCAAGGCATGCCGTCGCAGCAACAACTAAGCAGGTCGGATGCTACCAGCATGTACACACGCCTCTGCCTCATGGTGCAGCCTGCAAAGGTGTCATACGGCAAAGTCGCACACCTTGAATGAATAAAAGCACAACTCCACAGTCCCATAACAGGCGGAGAGGAGTGCTGTAGCAGAGCTTGCTTGCGGGATGAGGCACAGGCGCACCAGACATTAAAGACCTGGCGCACGACGTTGAGCTCACACAGCCTGCGGAGCGGATGCATCTTTACAACAGCCATGGCCAGAAATTTGCAGCGGCGCCTGCTGAGAATGGGACCTCTGTTGCAGCCAGCACCAATACAGCCAGCGTAGGACAGAGGCAATCAAGCTGACACAGTACGCAAAAGACAACATAGTGCAGGGCCCACCTGTCCCATCTGTCGTCAAAGCTGAGGCGCTGAAGCTCGTCCTCGTGTGCGTTGCGTGTGTCACGCACGTCTGAGATCCTGCCGTCACGCAAACCAGAGTGTCATGAACTGCCGACGTGTTGGGTTCTGCAAGTTGACGGGAGCACGAGACTGCGTACTCACGCAAACGGCTGGCTACATCCTCGCTGCTGAGGTGTGGCAGGTTCCGACGCGCGGCCCTGGTCCCTACCAGGTGAGGCTCGTCCATGCCTGCAAACGCCACACTCGTATATGCAAAACACAGAGAATGAGAGCTAGGGCCGCACCAAAGGTTCACCAGGCCAGGAGTCTTCGGCTCCCACGCCAGCGCCGCCTTCACCGCGCCTGCAGTCAAAAACCAGCCTCAGGCGCGTCAGTTCCTTGCCACGCTCTGCTGCAGTGCCAGAGCCGGCAGCAGAAGCGAAGCTGCAACATGCACGCAAGCCTAGGAGCTGACAAGCCGAACCGCCAACAGGCGCAGTCCGGGTGCAACAACCTCTCAGCCTGTTCTCACAAGAGATGTCCTAGCAGGCACCCTAGTGATTGGGTGCGATGATGACGCAGGTTCGATGATGACGCAGTTGTCCACAAGTGATGCATGCCTGCACCAATATGCACAAGACAAGCACCTGCCTGAAACCAGTCCCTCGGGTATGCCGAGCTGGGCCCGCGCAGCAAGTGCACTTACCGCAGTTATAGTGGCCAACGACCATGACGTGCTTGACCTTGAGGGAGTCCACGGCATACTCCAGGCACGCCATGCAGTTCATGTCCTTGTGCGTGGCCAGGTTGCCGACGTTGCGCTGCACAAACACCTCGCCGGGCCGCAGGTCCAGGATCTGGTTGGCCTGCGCATGGGGCACAGAGCAGCGTCAGCGGCAAGCACTTTGCTGTCAGTGAAAGACATATGCAGAAGCACGGCATATGAGGGCGCCATGCACAGGCTGTTTGTGCCGAAGAAGCACATGTGCTAAAGCAAGAGCACTACGAAGTACTTGTGCAGCAGAGTGCGGCAATAGCACGTGTGTCTGAGAAAGACATTTACCCACTGGTCTCTCAGAGCGTTGACGCTACAAAACCACTTGGTCCAGACTTGCTTAGGACGGCTGTCACGCATAATCAATCCTGCCGGCCTTTTACACATAACTTCGCCCTGACCTGGTGCAGTGCAGAGGCCAAGTCACACACCCGTAAAACATAGGCTGGGCGCCAAAGGGAATGTATCGCGTACACGCACCGGCACGCGTGAGTCCGCGCAGCCAATCCAGAGGTACTCTGGCGTCTGCGTATTGGCCAGGCTGGCAAAAAAGTTCGGGTCCTGCGCCTGCATTGCCGCGCGCCACTGCCTGCAGTACCCGAGCATCAGTGCACTTGCTTGGTCTGCTCAGACTGCTCACAGAGCACACTACATACTATGGGCAACCGACTGCCCTCATCAAGGTGTTACACGGTCGCTACTGAGCACTGGGTTTCAATAGGGAGGAGGTAGGCCAAGAGCGCACCTGTTTCTCTTCAGCAGCGGTGCGAAGTCACCCGCCAGGTCCTCCCCAGTGGCGCTTGGGCCGTTGGCACCGTTGCAATCGGCGTGCCCACAGGTTTCCGCCATTGTATGGTGAAACAGGAGCAGCTCTGTTTGACGAGGCTCTAGGCCGTCGCCTTTAATCAACGCGTGTGGGCAACCTCTTGGTTAGTGTGCAGGCGTACGTGCCCCTGCTCAAGCACTACTGGCTGTCAGAAACGTTGCAGCGTGCTGTTAGGTGTGTGTATGTCCACCGTCCATATGGAGACAGGGTGATTATGAGTAAATAGCCCAGACTAGGGCTGTTTGTTTGAACTTTCAACTTCAAGTTTCAAGCGAGCAGACGAGCATTATTGTACCGTAGTGGATGCTTACTTTCCTCGAGAATGAGCAAACAGGGCAAAATTTAGTATGCTGTGGCTTTGCAAGTAGCCGGACAACCAGACTGTGTGCCAGATTTTGAGGGGGCATTGTGAATGAGACAGGTCTTGAGTTTATTGTACCTAATTACAGCGCGCGTCCTGGCGCGTCTCAACTAACAGACAGGCAACACTTTCCTGGTGCTGCCAACAATATGACATCCTTAGCCGTGAAGGGAAGCACGTTCAATCGACCCAAAAGCAGATGAAAAGGTGAAGCCGCAGCTGTCGCGACGAATATGCTGCCCAAAGAAACAGGCAGGGCACCCGTAACAACCCCAATCAAACGGGTACAACTCCAGCATGCGCTATGAGTTGTCGACACTAAGGACGGAACATCAGCCAGGCATAAGCCTGTCCGCTGCTCCTATCAGAAAGCACCCAAGCAGGCGCGCGTCACGGCATACGCAGGCCCCCTGTGTCCTCAAGCCAACCAGCCAACACCACCTTAGCAGCTGCTGTGCAGTATGCGAGCTGGCCGCCACCTCACCAACGCATGGCTGTCACCCAGCAAAGCCGGATACACGGCGGCGGGCGTCCAAGCTGCCGCCGTACAATACTGTACAGCAACGCTCCCACAATATACAACGGTCACTAGCCATTGGCCCATACTAATGTGATTTGTGGCAAGCGTCACAGAACACCCTGCGCACCACTACGCCGCTAACTTGGTTTTGCCGATTGCGTTCATTTCCCCGCACTACTGCGTGAAGGACATGTGCGTGCGCAGCTGCTCGGTGACCAGCTCTGCCAGCTTGGTGGACGGGTGGGCGCTCGGCACGCCCTTGGGGCTTGTGATCGGGCCCGTGAGCTCCTGCGGCGGCCATAGGAATCTAAGAGCCAACACGTGCCAGCACCATAATGCAGCACCTCTGCCCAGCGCGTATGGCCTGCTTGTATCTAGCATACCCAGGCAATGAAGCTGCACTTCGATGGGGATGCTCCTGGAGGAAGGTTTCCAAACAGACCCGGTCTGCGGCTTTGCACATCCCCGGCTCTTGCACAAAACACACACCTGCCCCCCCCCCCCCCCCTGTACAGGGTAGGTATCCTAACTCTATCAGGATGCGCAGTCTCAGGATGCGCAGTCAGCTGAACACCCGCACGAGAGCAGGGCGGCGGCCGGGCCGCGCCTTGACAGACCCGTCGGCGGGCGAGTAGACAAGGCCGTGCACGGCCACCTTCTGGCCGCGCTCCCATGCGCCCTGCACCACCGAGGACGTGCTGCGCGGCCCCCGCGCCGCACTCTTAGCCCGCCCTGGCACACCCGCCGCTCCATAGCAAGCCGCGTAAGGTTGTAGGTGTGCTGCGTCCCCCAACTGGCAGCAAGGTTGATCGCGCCGCAGCCACACCAAGGCCCTTTGCCTAGACAGGTACGCACCGGACAAGTGCATGGTGCAGCTGTGCCCCAAAACGCGGCTACATGCATGGTGGTTACATGCGTGCTATAAATTTTGTCACAGCCTGCTATGCCTTTGTCAACTACAAGTATGTGCGCTTCCACACAACCAACCATGCAGGCGAGGCAGGATGCGCGGTTGCATGTGCTCACCAGACATTCGCAACCTGGCGCACGACGTTGAGCTCGACCAGCCTGGCGCGCCAGCAACAGCGCAGTCATGCACAGCGGCCCTGCTTGTGTGATGCTGGATGAACCAATGCAGCAGCCTGGCGCTCTACAACCGTGGATGCTATTTGCCCTGCAGAACCACAGATTTGCAAACATACAGGCATCTTGCGACCGTATCTTGGCGATCAGTTGACAACACCGCAACCCAGCTGCACCACGGCAGACTCAGTGTGCGCAAATGCCCGCACCGGTCCCACTGCTTCTCAAACGGCAGCTCCTTGAGCTCTGCCGCATGCACGTTGCGCGTGTCCCGCACGTCCGCAATCCTGCGGCCACGACAGGCAGTCAAGCTCACGTACTGCCCTCTGCCTGCTGCCCTGCTGACCTCACACCTGCAGGGGGTTGTACTGCCCTAGTGGAACGAATATGGCAGTGGGGGTGCCTACACAGTGCCATCGTGACCATGCCTTCCATGATAGAGTACACCACCTGTGCTCATTCCTCGGGCCTTTCCGACAGGATGCTTGTGCTGGCTTCACAGCAGCATCTGAACAACTGCCAGTGACAAATCGTACCGTTACAGGGCCACAACGGCATAGCGAGGGAACGCACCACTGGCTCACGTAGCCCGCAGTTTTAGGCGCCCAGACCAGTGCAGCCTTCACGGCACCTGATGCGCCCCCCGAATCACTGTCACCGCCTCTCGCCTCACTCTTGCAAGCTGCTCAGTGACGCACCACTCCCACCACGTGATCCCACAGTGATGCACATGTTGACATCACCAGGCACGCCTTGCCTGCCAAGTACATGGGTGACAGTCTCTGTCTGTCGCATGCATGGCTGCACCGAGCTGCCAGCGGAGCCCACCTGGTGCTAAATTGCAACAGGCATTCACACAGGGAGCCACTCTAGCCATGCAATGATGACAAGCGCAGCCCTGGCACATACAGCATGGCAAAAGCGCACCGCAGTTGTAGTGGCCGACCACCAGGACGTGCTTGACCTTCAGGTGGTCCACGCAGTACTCCAGGCACGCCATGCAGTTGGGGTCCTTGTGCGTGGCCAGGTTGCCCACGTTGCGCTGCACGAACACCTCGCCCAGGCCCAGGCCCAGGACCGGGTTGGCCTGCCGGCGCGCGAGCGCACACAGGGTCTCACCAAGCACAGGGCAGGAATCCTTGTCACGGGGCCGGCCCAGAGCCAAATTGGCCTGCCTTATCCACATTTACAAACAATAGGTATGCCAAGAATACATCTCAGGGGAATGGCCGCGTGTGCAACCCCGCTGCGGCCTGGCCGGGCACAAAGGTTGGCAGGGTGTGCGGCCCGTCTGTCTTCGCCTAGCCTGGCAGGCTATGACACCGCCTCGGGCGTGCAGGTGCGTTTGTGCAGGTGCTGTAGCCAGCTCAGCTTAAAAAACTCGCATACAGGTGTGCAGGTTAACAACATGAACTGCATGATTATTGTGCATAGAGCAGCCCTGGCACCAAGGGCCCTTCAGCAGCCAAAACGTTCATATGCAAAAACGTCAGCTATGAAGTTGCGGACTTGGACACGGGTTGCAAAGCGCTCCCACGGGAGCTCATGCTACCTAACCATGGCGCATAGTACCATCACAAATTAGCAAAAATACATCGAGGGCAGACTCGCACTGTCTTGTAGCAATAGCGCGAGCACGACTATACAAGGCAAGCAGGGGCTAGTGGGCAGAGCGTGCGCAGGGACCTCACCGGCACGCGCGAGTCGGCGCACCCAATCCACAGGTACTCCGGGCTCTGCGTTTCGGCCAGCTTGGAGAAGTGGTCTGGGTCCTTAGACACCATGGCCTCGCGCCATCCCCTGTGGATAAACCACACAAAATTGTCCTTGCCGGGGCCAAAGGCCAATTCTTGGCTAGGGCGTCTCACCAGCGCCTTGCTGCGGGCAGCACTGCTTGGCGCTGTGTACAGTGGAGTTCCTGATTGAACCATATCCACTGCAGGTGAACCCATTTCCACTAATGCAGTCAGGCCAGGACACTCATGGCCTGGCGCACTTGTTCTGAGTGATGACTTTGGAGAGGCTGTGACCTCCAGACTCCGAGCAGCACTCCCCGTTGTGTGCAGTGCCGGACGTCATGCTTGTGCAGGTGCAAGGCCTCTTGACGCGAACAAGAAGAGGTGAGGGGCGCGCTCAGCGGCTCGGCTGCTAGGTCAGGTGCACTCGAAGGGAGGAAGGGGTGAGGAGGTGCTGTGTGCGACTTTGTGGATGAGGTCAGTCAACAGGTCAGGTCCCGTCTCCCCCTAGCGCTGAATAGGGTTAGGGCAGGTTTCCGCACCTTCCTGGCGCACGCTCAATGTAATGCACAGCAGCCAGTTGGCTGACATACGGTTCTACCTCATTCATTTATGTGGCAGGCAGACCTGCATGGTCTTGCCTGCTACATTGTGAATGCACGAAGGTTCATATATTGATATGCGGGTTGGGCGCTCATCAGCCTAGCTGCGTCTGCGTAGTGTTACATATTCATCAGTTAGTGAACCAGAGCTTCTGCCGAATCTGCAAATTCGCAACTAGCAAACGATTACAGGTCTGCGCATTGCAGTATATTTCCCACAAAGGAGCCACCGCACAGCAACCAGCCGCTCATGTAAAGAGCGTCAAGCCGTAACAGCGGGGCTGCATCACAGCACAAACCAAGGACACACACCAATCCAACACACTGATTCATCACCAAAGCCACGTACGTGCTACCTGCTGCTGCTCTTCCCCTGGACCCACCCCACCGCTCCCGACACCAGCTGCGGCCAAAGCACATGAACGTGTCAGTGAATAGCCCACAGGCATGAGGTTTTATGTAAACAGTCTCCAGACTGCTGCTCTTGCAGTTGAATACGGTCACACTCTTGACATACTAGAGTTTCGCGTCAAGCACCCACGCATACATTGTCTGTAACCATCTGTCACCAAGTGCATGCTGCTTATATGCCCCTGCAGGTTTGTCCCGCCTGCACAGGCCTGGCACAGCACCGGTAAGGACACGTGCAACCACCATGCACCCAGCGCCCGTGCGCTTGACCGGAGTGCGCTGCCGGGCGCCCAACTGGCGTCAGACAGCAGGTGATGTGTGGGCAGAGTGCATGAGCAGCGCAGCGCTTGGGCGTCGCTCAGCGCGGGCGCCGCGCACCGCGCCCAACATGAGCACGCCAATGGCGGGCTGGAACACGAGCGGCCACAGCGGGAACCAGGCGTCCAGCAGCGCCTGGCAGCACAATATAGCTGGTGAGTTTGGCGAAAGAGTCAGCTATAGCCACATGCGCAGAATAAAGACGTCAACCCTCTCTCTCAACACAGTTGCGACATAGTTGTGCCGTCTGCGAACAAGCAGGGCCCTTCTTGAGCGCCCTGCTACCAACCGTGCCTTGCAGTGCAGCCTGCAGTCATTTATCAGCTGGCACCCACCTAGGGCGGCAAGCACATCAACGCCTGACTTTGAGAGGAAAGCCAAACAGCGCTCTCTATGGTCGCGGGCGCGCACTGATGAGTCCGTTGTGACCTTGGCAGCCACGCCGGCGCCCAACCACAGCAAGATGGCCAGCACGGCGAAAAAGTCGGCGATGAGCAGCTTGTCCAAAAAGTTTTTCGCCGTGTCCAGGGCGCCTGACGGGGCAGCCTGCACAACCAAGCAAGCTAAACATGCGCTTAGCATGTGCTTTTTGTTATGAAGGCTGACAGGGGCTCACAAGTTGCAGTAACTTCAAGCAGTGTGAGCCGCAGCAGGCACACGTCTGTGAAAGCAGTGTTCAATATACCCGAGCTGTACACTGCGTAAGTCAACACCAGTTGAGGCAAGCGGTTTGCGGTCGTGCCTCTTCCAAGGTCTGGAAGGTCTGCGGCGTGACAGATGCGCGCTGCTGGTAGCGCTCCAGGTCGCGCTGCAAGAGCTCCTCCTCCCGGAGCAGGCCTGGGCCCGAGGAACGTGGCTCTAAGGCACTCCTTCTGGCCGGCAGCTCTGCACGCAGGGTGCGGCGGGGTTGCTCACCAGAGTCAGGCTGCCTCGTATCGCCAGGCGCGGCGTGCGCTGTGTGCCAGGACCTGCAGTATGCGCGTCTTGTCAGAAGGTGCAACGCAATACAGAAGTCTGCACGGTGTGAGCTGCATACCTTGGTCGAGCAGCGCCGGGCAGCCTCGCTGTGCGCCCGGTAAAGACACAGGGGCGGGCGCTCCAAGCATGCATGGAGCAGCTTGCCAAAGCCATGAGATGGCTTCTGCCTGTGCAGTATACTTCTGTAAATGCTCAAATTGCTAGCGGTCTGTCTCCCAACCAACGCAGTGACGCTGTAACACCAAGTATCAAGCGACACTAGACACAGAGTGGGGAAGCTCGTGTCAACGTTGGAGTGATGTATTGCACCCTCTGATCGCTACCTAGTGCTGCCCAGGCAAGTCAGCCCAGGCAAGGGAGGCTCGACATCCAGACCCTCGCAGGCCCTGCTTGAAGAGGTCCCACTCCTCTCAATGCTGAGCTCAGCAGGCGCCCGCCGTCCTTGGACTTTCCAGCCTGTGGGGTACCTCAGACTGCGACCTCTGCCAAGCCGCACTCCCCACTTGCTGTGTGGCGGCTAATCTGCGCTCGCGCACTGGCAGTAACAGAACGCGTGGTGTTATACTGCTGCAGTGTAGCAGCCCGGGCGATCTACCGCAGCCGTTGTAAAAAGAGGCTGCTGCTGTAAAAAGAGGCTCACTAGCATGTGACTGCCGGCCTTTGACGCGCGCGCTTGCGCCTGTACTCAGCACAGCGCTTGACCTGCATTGCCGTCTGAGCTGCCGCGAGCACTGGCAGGCAGGTGCTGCCCAGTGTGGCGCAATCGCTGCAGACCTATCAAACACGCGCCTCCTTCAAGCTGTTGTAGTGCAGTTCTGGCCTGCGCCCGCGACGAAACCAGCAAGTGTGCACTCGTGCTCGAACTAACCAGGGCTTGCAGCCGCAGGCGGCCGGAGTCAGGCGGAGTCTAAGCCAGGCGGGCAGGTGCGGCTATATGGCGGGCGACAGGGACGGCGGCGCCAGCGAACAGCAGCAGCCGCTGCTGGGCGTCGCAGAGCCGCCACCAAAGCGGCGCTCCACGCTCCTCACCGTCTGCCCTTTCATACTGGGTGAGCCGCCTGTGTGAGGCCTGTATAGCGCCCCTGACCAACACCGCGGCCTGCCTGCTCGTGGCGTTGCGAGCGCTTTGTAAGCCTTTGGTCGTATCCAGAAGGAGTTACAGGAGGAGTGGCAGGTACTGCACAGCAGACTTGCCTTGCGAACTAAGAGCAATGGCCGGGGACCCTGCTGCACCGCTCTGGGGCCTGCTTCCGGGCCTACGCTTGCTCTGCTGCCCCGTCGAGCCTCTCAGGACAGTCGCTGTTGCTGGAAGCATTGAGGGGAGCCGGTCTTTTCCTGTCCTCCATGAAGCAAGGTCTCCAACGTTTCCTATGATACGTGCTTGCGCTGCTTCTCACGCTTGCCAATCGTTTGCTGTCGCTGGAGTGCCTGGGAATGCTTGGTGCTATGACCTTGGCACCGAGGCTGCATGCGCCTGGCTGACGCAGCGGCGTGCGCGCAGGCAACGAGTTCTGCGAGCGGCTGGCATACTATGGGTGCGAACAGCCCCTTGCCCTGGAAGACGCGACTCGCTCAATGCACTGCCTTCTTTTCATCGCCTGTGCAAGGCGACAGTGCGTGGCGACAGAGCGTGGTGTGGGCTTTAGCTGCGCCACAGAGTACGTGAATCCTCTAGGCATCAGTGGGTGGTGGGAATGCATGGCTCCGCGTGGCTGGGCGCGCCACATGTCGTGCAGCGGGGCTGAGCCGGCGCCGCGCGCGCCGCGCGCGCGCAGGCTGTCCACCAACCTCATCATCTACATGACACGCGTCATGCACTACTCGCCCGCGTTCGCGTCGGCGCAGCTGACGCTGTTCGAGGGCACCGCGTACCTGACGCCCATCCTGGGCGCGTGGCTGGCGGACGCGGCCTGGGGCCGCTTCAAGACCATCCTCGTGTTCTCCATCATTTACATGGTGGTGCGCCCGCCTTGCCCGCCTTGCGTAGCACCTCTTGCTGTCACTGAACACGTGTTTGATGTTCTCAATGTGTGTGCGGCGGGTGGCGACACATGCATAAAAGTGGCCACTTGCACTGGGCTGCATGCAAGCTGCATGTTGCATTTGATGAGGTCAGGACAGGAATGGCCAACCCAGGGCCGCGCGCGCGCAGGGCCTGGTGGTGCTGGTGCTGGGCGCGTGGCTGCCGGGCTGGACGCCCACCGACGGCGAGCACGCAAAGTGGTTCCAGAGCGGCGCGCTGTTCGCGGCGCTGTACATCGTGGCGCTCGGCACCGGCGGCATCAAACCGAACGTGAGCGCATTTGGCGCGGACCAGCTAGACGTCACCGACCCGCAGGCGCGCCACTCGCGCCGCCCCTGTGATACGTGTTATCTGCCGTGAAGCGATGTTCGCAAGCGCTTGGTGCCTGGTGCACATGACCAGCTGTGCTCAGCGCATCATGCAGTACACCAGTGCGAGGCCTGTCCTGAGGGTTCCCGTTGGTCCGCGCGCTCTGTGCTGCAGCACACCCGCATCCATGCAGGCAGTGAGTATCGGGAATGAGCCTGTGTGCCACACGCAGCGCGGTAACAGCGCGTCGGCTGGGTCAGGAGGCAGGTGGTGTCATGGCGGAAGGGTTGAACCTAAAGCTAACGTCGCCTGTGCCCCGCGGCCGCCAGGACCGCAAGGACAAGAACAGCTTCTTCAACTACTTTTACCTCGCCATCAACCTGGGCTCGCTGCTGGCGGTCACCGTGGTCGTGTATGTGCAGGACTCGGTGCGGCGCCCTGCCTGGAGCGCCGGGCGCAGGGGAAGAGGGTGTGCAGCCTATGCTACTGCCCTACGTAACCCTAATCCTATACTGTCTCGGCGCTGCCACAGCGTTGGCAGGCTGGCAGGCGGACCCCGGCACGGCGTGGCGCGCAGGTGTCCTGGGCCATCGGCTTTGCTATCCCCGCGGTGGCCATGGCGATCGCGATCCTGGTCTTTGTGTCCGGCTCTTCGCTGTACACGCACGTGGAGCCCACTGAGAGGCGCGCCCCCCCCGCTCTGCGAGCATGCCTGTGGCAGCCTATGCATAGCACGACGTACTGCGGAAGTTGGAGTCTAGGCTTAGGTTTAGGGTAGGCACACGCGTGTGTGCGTCACTGCAGCCATGTCAGGGCAAGAGGGCCTCCCACAGGTGCCGCAAAGAGGCCTGCCCACGCGCTGCGGCTGGGGCGCCGGCCAGTGCCCGCCCGGCGCCGCGCCTGCCCGGGGCCGAGCGCCTGTGTGCGCGCCGCGCGCAGCCCGATGACGCGCGTGGCGAAGGTGCTCTGGGCGGCCGGGCAGGGCGCGCGGCGCGCGGCGCTGCGCGTGCGGCGGCAGCGCGAGAAGGAGGCGCGCGCGCGGAGCGGCTTCAGCGGGTACGCAGTGACCCTAAACCAGGGTGTGTTGGGGGTATGTTAAGGGGGTGTGTTGGCGGCAGCGCGAGAAGGAGGCGCGTGTGCAGCGGCTTCAGCGAGTGCGTGGCGACTCTAAGCCGGGGTAGGTTGGGGGTGTGTCAAGGGGTGTGTTAGCGGCAGCGCGAGAAGGAGGCGCACGCGCGCAGCAGCTTCAGCGAGTGCGCGCGGCATTGGGGTGGGGAGGCCGCCAGCCCAGCACCTCTTGGAGATGTGCTGCAGCTTGGGCCCGCGCCCTCTGCCAACAGGGCTGGAATGCTGGCAGCCAGTGCGAGTGTGTCGAGCAATAACAGGTGCCGCATGGGGCAACTCACAACATTTCAGCGCTGCTTGTACCAGTCTGCTCTTCACAGACTAGCACTGCTTTGTATGTGAGACTGGGAAAATGTGAAAATAATAAGGAAGCAGATGGTGGCAGGCACTGCTTCTAATTTCCTCCCACGCAACGTGCGCGCAGGCCCGTGAACCTGCCGCCCGGCATGGACACAATCCCGGGCATCGCCGCGGCCATGGCGCGCTCGCACAGCTACGACTGGGTCCTGGCCGCGGCCGAGGCGCCGGAGACCGATGAGGAGGATGGTGAGCTTGACGCTTTTCTATTGCAGGTCTCTTTGGTTTTCTTGACACGTGCTTTAAGCTGGCCATCCTGGGAAGGGGCTGGCACGCTGGCCTGCGGCGCAGGCAGGGGCGTGACGGGGTTCATGGCTGCTAAAACAGAGCGTACTTGTTCTAGTGGCATGTTGCGCTGAGCAGGCGTGTCTGCCGCACAGGCCTGGGCGTGGCGGGGTGCGTGGCTGTTAAAACAGCGCGTACTTGTTCTAGTGGCATGTTGCGCTGAGCCGGGGTGGTCTGCGGCGCAGGCGGGGGCGTGGCGGGGTTCACGGCAAGCAGACGGCGGTCCTGCGTTTTCTTGACATGTGCGCTGAGCGGGCCTGTCCTGTGGGCGCAGGCGGGGGCGTGGCGGGCTTCACGGCGGAGCAGGTGGAGGAGGTGCGCATGGTCGTGCGCATGCTGCCGGTCTTCCTGACCACCATCCTGTACTGGACGATCTACGCGCAGGCGCGCGCCGCTGGCCGCCCGGCGCCCCCCCCGCTGCCCTGCCGCGCTGCGGCCGCGGGCGCCGCTTTCGCGCCTGCTTTTTATCCTGTTTCCCGCAGGCCCCGAGCATGCTGCTTAACCATGCTGCCTCATTAGAAAGCAAACATGGGGCTCGTGGGCACTGGCCGTGAGTGCACGGGCGCCCACCGGTTGTGTCTCACAGCATGCCCCAGCATCGCTTGCGATGTCGCTGCGCGTCGCGCGGAACGAGCGGCATGCGTGCGCGGCGAGCGGCCGCGCAGCGCCCGCTGACGGCGGTGTGCTGCCGCGCAGATGGGCAGCTTCTTTGTGGTGCAGGGCTCCCAGATGAACCGGTGGCTTTTCGGCGGCGTGTTCAAGGTGCCGCCCTGCCGCCGCTCTGCGCTGCCCTGTCCCACCTCTTGTGCCATTGTCATGGGAACGACACACTGCATGCAGCAGTCACAAGGCGCCATCCCTGGCAGCGCATATCATGGCAGCCAGGGAGCCAATGGACGTACTGGGCGGTTGCAACCCCCACGTTGGAACCACCGCCAGCACATCAGGTGCATGTATCATTCTCTGGCTGTCATGGGCCTGCCTGTGGCGGCAAAGACACGCAGCTGGCAATGCAATGCTGCTCCTCCAGTACCGCAACATATGGGCCGTGTGTGCCTGAGCTCGTGTAGCGCGCGGTCGAGGGCAAAGCCGTTTCGCAGCCCAGGTGACCTGGCATGTGCGCTGCGCCGCCACATGCAAGGCTGGTAGTGGAGGGGCAGCCAGCGACCGCCGCGCGCGCGCTCCGCGCCGCAGGTGCCGGCGGCGTCGCTGGCGCTGTTCAACACGCTGTCCATCATCCTGCTCATCCCCGTGTACGACCGCGGGCTCGTGCCGCTGCTGCGCTACTTCGGCACCAAGCTCACGCTGCTGTCGCGCATCGGTGCACGCCTGGCGCCACTGCATGGCGCACGGCACAGCTGGCTGTCAGGGCCTGCTTGCTCCTGTCAATGGACAGGTTGCAGGCAAGTTGTAAGACGTGCCTTGCAGGTGATGACGGGTGCGCCATATGTGTCAAAGAATGCAGGTTCTTGCGTTGAGCAAATGGCCTGCAGGAAGCACCAAGTGGTGGTCGGTTTCATAGCGCACCTGCTTTGGGCGGGGTCGCCATTGAAGCGCCGCCCCGCGGGCAGGCTGGGGCCTGCTGGTGTGCGCGCTCGCGATGGCGGTCAGCGCAGCGCTGGAGGCCTGGCGCCTGCGGCGGCTGGCGGCCGGCAAGGTGCTGCCGGACGACCCGGACGCGGTCGACCTCAACGTGTTCTGGCAGGTCCCGCAGTACCTGCTCATTGGGCTCAGCGAGGCGCGCCCCAGCCGTCTGCGCGGCCCCGGGTTCAGTTTAGGGTCAGGGGTGCGCTCAAATGGTCCAGCAGTACCTGCTCGTCGCCCTCAGCGAGGCGTGAACCCGTCGTTTGCGCGGCCCGTGCGTGCAGCCGCAGAGCGGGACACTCAGGGTCACCGCTGCTCCTTGCGTAAGGGGGCTGGCATGACTGTGCAGGTGCTCTCGCTGTCAGCGCTGCGGCCTGAATGAGCCAGGGTTTACATGCGGATGTACACGCATCACAGCCCCTCTGCAGAATAATGACTTGAAAAGGCTTACGCCGTTGCTTGAAATTTAGTATTTTGCATGTCTCAGAAACAGTGCATGTGTCAAGACCTTGGACGTCTGACAAGAGAGGAGAGGCGCGGATGTCTGACGCGGGAGGCGGGGCGCGCAGGTGCTGGCCTCGATCGGGCAGCTGGAGTTCTTCTACGACCAGGCGCCCGACGTCATGCGCTCGTGCTCCATGGCGCTGCAGCTGCTCAGCGTGTGCATCGGCTCGTACCTGTCCGGCGCGCTGGTGCTGGGCGTCGCGCACGGCACGGCCGCCGCCGGCGCGGCCGGCGGCGCCGGCTGGCTGCCCGCCAACCTCAACGACGGCCGCCTGGACCTCTTCTTCCTGCTGCTCGCGGGCGCGCGCCCTGCACAGGCTGCGAGAGGTGGAGCGCGGAGTCGGGATCACGAGGGAAGCGCTCGAAGCGCCGCGCGTGCCGCACTGGCCGCTGAAGCCCTGTGCAGTGATGTCACAGTCACCACGGCGGCAGTGCGATGTGTTTTGTTGCCGGTGACGGGAAGCCCTGGTGTGTGCAAACCTGCACCGAGGCTCTGCACTGTTTGGCGGACATGCCGCCAGAGCAGGATTGGCGGCAGGGTGCGCTTGTAACTCGGGTACGTTTCAGATGCAGGGACGTGCAGGACGCTGGGGGCGCCCGATCCATGGACGCCTGCATGCGCGCCTGAGCGCCACACGGGGATTGCGCGGCAGGGCTGAGCCTGGTGAACCTGGCGCTGTTTGCGTGGGTGGCCAGCGGCTACCGCTACAAGGCGGTGGCGCACAAGCGCCGCGCGCCCAAAAAGGTCAAGCAGGCGCTGCCGCCGCGTGTCGGCCGGGCGGGCTCCGGGGGCCCGGCGGGGGCGCCGCAATGGGCGCGCCCGCAGCCCATGCGCATCCCCTCAGGCCCGGTGCGTCCCTGCTGCAGGCCATGCCTTGCATGCGCTTTTCCGCGGCCGGAGGTGCAGGGCCTTGTTTTTCACGTCATGCCACTTCAAAGCATGCCTAATTCGGGGTGCAGAGCCTTAAGGGCCCTGTGAGCCATGGCTAGCTGACTTGTACATAGGTGGGGCTCCTAGCACCTACGTCCAGGGGGCAGAGCGGGGGACGCGCCTGTGCGCCATGCACAGTGCATCTGCAACAGTGTTGCAGCTTACGCCCTCCCGCGAGCCACACTGACGCGCACGGAAGGCAAACATACGTAATGCGTTGCTTAAAAAGAAGCTGCAGGAGCTTCTGCGCCCCTGTCAGCACGTAGTGTAAGGCAGGCATGGAGTGTAGGCTGCCAATGGGGCTGCCAAGTGGCATAGTGAGAAGCTGCTAGTAGTTTGCTAGAGCGTCGTGAGAAGCTGCTCATGTACGTGGGATGGCACGCTTTCCGGCCTGAGCTTTGGCTGCCACGGTGAGCACCCGACTGATAAGTGACATCTCAGCACGGCGTCCGCGCGCAGCAGGGCCAGCGCTCGGGCGAGCTGACCATCGGCGGCGTGCCCTTCACGCCCGAGGAGGACGTGGGCGTCTACGGCCGCTCCGTCACCTTTGCGCCCGACTCGCCCATGCTGCCCGCGCCCTTCCGATGAGGCGCCTGGTAAAGTGCCTGCTCCGGCGCTTGGGCCTGACGCGCCCGTGCCGCCCGCGCCGCTCCGCTGGGGAGCCGCGCCTGATCTGGGTGTTTGCATTGACCCGCCCGCGCCGCGCGCGCCCTTCCGATGGGGAGCCGGGCTTGATCTGGGTGTTAGCATTGATGTGCCCGCGTCGCCCGCGGCCTTCCCATGGGAAATCAAACCTGATCTGGCGCCTAGACCGACCTGCATACGCCACCCGCGCCCCTCAGGACTTGCGCCTGATCTGGCTGTTTTGGTTGCCCAAGCTGGATACGGCGAGTGTGGCTGCATGCCCGCAGCCTGCAGAGTACCTGGGCTCTAAACACATACCTGCAGCATTGATGTGCATGTGTTTACTGCTCCGCCTCGTTACCCGCTGGTGCTACCTTGCTGCCTGTGCCTTTACACAAAACACGGCCTTGCTTCGCCTGTCCTGTACCACCATGCCTGGCGGGCGGGCCCGGCTGCTCATTGGGCCGCCCCCGCGCTCATGCTTCATGCCATGTGCGCGTGTGATTGCGTGAAACTTGACCGTAGGGCCCAGGGCAGGCATGGGGCAGCGGGACTTCTTGGCCTCGTGCGCCCGTGCCGCCTGCCGCCCCTTGGCCGACGGTTTGCGCTGGTCATGCGAGTAGCCCGGCGGTGGGTAGTCACCTCTCGCAATTGCTGCTGGAGCAGTAGAGGCTGGGGGGTGGGGCTGAGGCAGCAGACCGCCGCGCCCGTGCGGCAGGGGCGCAGCCAGCACTCTGTACTATATTGGCATACCCCGGCTCGCGCAGCCAGCTGGCTTGCTGCCGGTGAGCATGAAGCGTCAGCGTTGAGGTTCAGAGGGAGCGACGCCTGAACCGCTCCGGCCCTGGTGGCAGGGCCGTAAGCCGTCCACATGCCCATGCCGGGGATGCGCATGCCAGGGGGTGGTTGCGCAGGCGGGGCAGGCGGCCGGGCCTGTCGTGTGTGGCAGGTCGATGCCTGGCGCCGCAAGGGGCAGGGAACATGCGTCATGGCACGCGGCGCATGCGCGCTAGGGCGTTGCAGAGATGCGCGCGCTTCTTGGCTAGGGTGGTTTCTGGGCGTGTGTGCACCTGGCTGTCGCTTAGGGGCGTGGGCGCATGCAGCAGCAGCATGCCTATCAGGTGGCCCTGAGAGTTGCCTTACTCTATGGCTTGGGCGCACATGTGATTCTTCATCCGTGTGCTGCCGCAAGCTGCTTGGGGCGTGCGACAGCGCATGCAGTGCCTGCTTGGTGAGGCGCTGCCGCCCGCTTGTGAGTGACTGTGAGTGGCCGCAAGGGGGAGAGCTTGTGATCCCTGGTATCTTCAGCCAGGCTTGCAACGTCATGCCACGCCTGGCTGTCCAAGAGTGTGCTGCCCCTTTTGGGACAGCGGCAGGCGCGCCAGCTGCGCGGCTCGCGCTGGACGGGTATGTCGCAGGACTGCCTCGTAGACCGTGTGCCTAATTTGGCGGCTTGCACGTGGGATGTGTCCCTGCAGGCGCTCTTGTGGTGCTGCCAGTGCAGGCAAGGCGTGTCACTGCGCAGTGCTGCTGCGAAGTTAGAGAAGTGGATGAAGTGGTGTGCTTTGGCAGCGCACGCTAGCGGCAGAGCCTTGCTTTGTAAATCGCTCTCTTGAGCTTGGTGACCTCTGATTGACGCTGGCAGTGTCAAAGCGCTATCACACTCGGGCAACTTCTGACCTCCTAGATCCTTTTTTACAATCAAGCATGCAGTTGCATAGCAACCCTGCCTTCAAAATTTGTACAAGGGTTCCGAGAGTCGATTCGGCGCTTCAACAAGTGCTGCAGGGATCGCCCGTCAGCTGAACAACTTGAGTACGAGCAGCTGGCTGAGTGTACTACGTCGGTAGCACAGATGCCCTTGCTGCTGCCAAGTATCCATGTTGTGTAGCCAGATGCCGCAGGTCCCACTGATGTTGCCAAGTACAGGTGCGCTCAGGCTGTATGCATCTACCCACGCAGCCATAGGAATAGGATGTTGGCTGCTGGTTTGGAGCAGCTTACTCCGTGTTGAGACCTGCGGCAACGCCCGGCCTGCTGCGGCAGTGGCCGAGTGCCAGCGCTGCCCTCACGTGCAGGCCGGCTGCCGAGCACGCTCACGTTCGAGCGAGGCTTCCCGTGGCGCTGAGGTATCACCGCGGGCTATGGCGGCACCCAGGCGCCTGAAGCGCGCTTTCAGGGCGGCAAGAGCACGCAGGAAGCCCAGCCGCACGCTCGCGCTGCTGCACAGCAGCGCATCATGTGTCCTCCTGGCGGCCACGCTCGGGCTGGTCCGGCCGCAGGCACGACCGCGTGTCGCACCGCCTGAGCAGCCCTGGCTGGCTGACACAGGAGTATACATCGTAAACATCTCGACTGTTATGGCCTGCACCTGCCTGCACGCTGCCGCCCGCGCGTCACCGCCGCTGCCTTGAAGGATCTGGTATCCAGTGCTGCGCCTGCACCAGGACACAGCTGTGAGTCCGTCCGCACCTGCACCATGGCATGTAGAGGCTCCTAGCTATGCCTGCCTCAGGCTGCCCGCTTCGATTAGTGGAAGACTCGAGGCAGGCTCGGCAGCACGATGGAGGCCCGCCGCTGCCGCCTCAGCAAGACACAGTGAGCCTGGAGCCTGTGGCTGCGCGTGCGCCATTCCCTGAGGCGTGCGGCTCGCCACAAGGCACAAGAGATACAGCCTGATATAAAATCAGAGGGAAAACTGACAAAGGGGAATACCCGGCCGCCAGGCGGCGGCCGCGGCGCAGCGTACTCGCTGCTGGATGCGCCGACCATGCCCGGCGCGTTCCTGGGCGTCAGCCACAACTTCTCCGCGTGGGCGGGCGGCCTGCCGGAGTACTTTGCCACCGCCGGCATCGCGCCCTGCTCGTGCGGCCGGCCTGGTTATCCAGTCGCTCTGTCATGTGCACGACACCCCACGCGCCCTGCTCGTGCGGGCGGCCCGGTTTACCCGATCGCTCTGTCGTGAGCATGACTGCCCGCGCGCCCTGCGCCCCTGCGGCGACTTGCGGCATGTGGGCTTGCTTGCTGAGCTCTAGCACAATGCAATGTGTCAAGCTCAACACATGTTGCGAGTCAACATGCAGCTCATGAAGTTGCTGGTTGGCGCTGCATAGACCGTACGCGTGCACGCCATCTCCCAGCCATGTCTGCATTGGGTGAGCAGACGCTGGCAGAATTGCGCCACACGCAAGCAGCGCGTGCTCAATTTTTTTTGGAGCTGCACCATATGGAACTGGGGATACACTGAAGGCACGCTTGCATGAAGTTCATTAATCTCACTTTGCTGAGTGTGACCTGCTTGGCCGTGCGCAGGTTTGACATCTTTGTGGGCCTCCCGATGGACCTGAACGACATGTACTGGCTGGGCGAGGTGCTTCCGCAGGCGCGCCCGTACACTGTCATGAGCATCATGTTTCGCGCTCACCGCTCAGCATGCGCCCATCATGGCAGCATATCTGCTATTGCACATCATGCGGCGGGCATGAGAACCGAGGCTCCTGGCGCGGCGCGGCGCAGGCGGCGGGTGTGAAGGGTTGGGGTGCAGGGCTTGCCGCAAGCATTGGCGCGTGCGCAGGTGGCCGCCATCAAGGGCATGCTGGTGCTTACGCTGGAGCCCAACGGCGGGCTGGCGGCAGCTGTAAGGGGTTAGGGTTTAGAGCTTACATCAAACATTGGCGGTACGCAGGTGGCCGCCGTCAAGGGCGTGCTGGTGCTCACGCTGGAGCCCAACGGCGGGCTGGCGGCGGCTGTAATGGGATAGGGTTTAGAGCTTACGTCAAACATTGGCCATACGCAGGTGGCCGCCGTCAAGGGCATGCTGGTGCTCACGCTGGAGCCCAACGGCGGGCTGGCGGCCATCACGGCGGCCTCCGTGCTGCAGGTCGCGGTGGTGTTGCGCGCGTACGAGATGGTGCGCCCCCGCCGCCACTCAGCAGGGCGCAACCGAGGTTTCGTGAGGTGCCTTATTTAAGGAGTGAGGGGCAAGGCCTTCTGCTTCGCGGCTTCCAAGTCATGCACAGACGGTCATTCAGCAAGTGCGGCCTTGCTAAGAGCGGACTTTGCGCGCAGCACACGCAAAGGTTTGTGACGCGGGGCATTTACACACGAGTGGCGGTCAAGTGCCAGATATACATATGATCTGTGAAGCGCCTCCCCGCCCGTGCTCAGCTTGCGCCGGCGAGACTGACCATGTGCGCGGCGCTCATGGCGCAGCAAGGCGTCAGCTTCCTCGTGCGCTTCGCCCACGAGATGAACGGCGCCTGTGCGGGCCCTCCAAATAGGGCCCAACCCTTTGAACCTGTATGCTGACGCTCCAGCGCATGACCGGATTTTCCATCAACTTAACAGGGGCCATGGCCGGCTGTGGCTGCGCGCATGGCAGACGTGCTGCCGCGGCTGTGGGTGATACATGAGACGTCCCTGCTTGCTGGGCGCACCGCGCACGGCGCCGGGTGACGCCGCGCCAGCGCGCGGCTGCCGCAGGGTACCCCTGGGGCCAGCAGCCGGCGGCGTACGTGGCGGCCTTCCGCATGGCCGCCGCCATCATCCACAACAATACCTGCGCGAGCAAGATGCTGTGGGCGCCCAACAACGGCTATGGCTACCCCTGGCCGTTCTACCCGTGCGGCCCGCGCGCCGCCCTTGCTGGGCATGACACGTGTACTCAAATACAGCATCAAACTGTACCAGCAGCGAGGCGCAGCCTGCCCCTGTCGACGGCCTTTTGTGTGAGAGCAGCATGACCTGCAGTTCTGCCTGCAGCGGTGCCGCCCATTGCGGCCCAGCGGAGCTTAACCGAATGTGTATATTTGCCCCTGCATGTTTCACGCCTAGGCCCAACATTGAGCTTTCTCAACCGTGTGAACTTGCCCCTGCTGTCTTGAATGCATGTACCAAATTTTGGTTCGTGATCCGACTTATCGGCGCGGCGCGGGCAGGCTGGCGGCCAAGCCGGGCACGGCCAGCTACGCGGCCATGGACACCAATGGCGACGGCGTGGTCAGCGACCTGGACGACCCCTACGCGCCCTACTACCCCGGCGACGCCCACGTCGACTGGGTCGGCATGTCGGTGCGCGCGCGGCCGCAGGGTACAGCAAAGCATGTCGATGCACAGCAAAGCATATTGGTGCGCGCGCGGCCACAGGTGCAGGGAATGATCACTGCCTCATGTGCCAGGTATATATGGTAGGGTATGGCCTTACCCTATGCGCACACCGAGGTCGCGCGCAACCGGAGGCGCGCGCGCAGGTGTACCACGTTGGCGGCACAGACCCGGCCAATGCCAATGTGTATGCCGTCAACACCTCGCCCGGCCTGCGCGAGTTCAGCAGCCTGGTGCGCTGCAGCAACGGGTAGTTTAGGGTGTGCGTGTGGCGCACCAGGGTGTCTGTACCGAGGGCCGCCCTGCTGGGCGGCGCGCGTGGGCGCTGGCCCCGATCAAAGTTGTCAGTACAGCAACATGTCCAAAGCTGCTGCACACCAGCCGCATCACTTGATGCATCTGAGTTTGGCTGTGTCAGACGTGCACAGCAGCGCGCATGCACGCAAGTTTGAGCACACATCCGAGGGGCTCCAGCCCCACACCGGGCCAGTTTGGTTATTGGACGCCGCACAGCAGTCCCGTGCTGCACACGCGAGCACTTTGTAATTTTACTCTGCCCCATGCAGTTCTCGGGTGGCGAGCACGACTTCTACGGGCCCTATGCGGCCGCGCGCGGCAAGCCAATGAGCATCACGGAGACCGCCGCGCTCTGGAACCCCGCGCCGGACACGCGCGCCTCGGCGCCCACCGAGCTGCAAGTCAAGTCGCTCTGGTGCGCCCGCCGAGCAGCCCTACGTGCGCCTCTGTGCACAAGTGGCTTGCTGTTGCTCTTACATGGTAAGGCCCATGTGGCATGCGTAGAGGGCACAGCGCGCATGGTGTGTTTCCAGTGCGGCCTGTGCTGCGGCGCCCGCGCAGGTGGGAGCAAATCTACAACACCGTCGGCGACACCGCCAACTCGCTGAGCATCGCGGCGCACTTCCCGCTGATCAAGCTGGTGCACTGGTTCGACTATGTGAAGGCGCGCCGCGCGCCTGCGGCCAACCCTGGCCATCTCCAAGACTGGCACGCTGCGGTACATGCGGACGACCTGTCACAGACGAGGGATATCCACTGCTGCAGTGCACGACGACCTCCCAGGGTCTGACCCTATCCTTCTCAGGTATGGGTCAGGCAGGACCGCTGCGCGAACTGGTGTGCAAGGGCGCACCGGCCCGCCCTGGCGACCCGCCGCCAGCAAAACCCTAACTGCTCACGCGCGGCGCAGGACGAGGACCTGGCGGGCGGGCGGCTGATCGACTGGCGCGGGCCGTCGGGCGACCTGGCCGCAAACTTTGCGGGGTACGTCACATCGCAGACAGTCAATGGCGCGCCCTACTGGCAGCTGCTGTCGGGGTACGCGCCGGTGGCCGCGTGCCTAGCGCCGCCGCCGCCGCCGCCGCCGCCGCCCGGCGCGCCGGCGGCGCCGCCGACGCCGACGCCTGCGCCAACGATCCTGCCAGGCGCGGCGCCCGCCGCGCATACACACAATTGCAGGCCAACTCCCGGCCCCTTGTTCTATCCGCAAGGGCCACTCTTCTGCCCATACATCGCAGCGGCCTGGCAATCACTGAAGCGACTTGCATCTTTGACGCTATGCCGCACGTGCCTATAGCGTGTGCATGCAGCGCCCCAGCGTCCCCCTGTCACTTTGCAAACCACAGCCGCCCGGTGCCCCCATGTCCCAGTCTGCATGGCGGTCAACCACGCTTGCGCGCGCGCTGCCGGCGCAGGCATCCCCGCGCCGCCGGGCGCGCCCAACTGGCAGCAGATCTACGGCCGCCAGCCCGTCAACTTCATCTCGGGCACAGAATCCAGCGCGGTGGTCGCCACCCCCACGCCCTGCCAGTCTTCCTTTGCGCGTTGGTGCCTGGGTGCGCCCACCGGCCAGGCTGGCGCACTCTATCCAGTACATGTCCTGTGCATACCACATCTGTGGCAGGGCGAGCCGTTCGTGTCTGTCGGAGTGCGCAAATTGAGGCACAGGACTGTCCCGTGCCTGGGAGTGCGCTGCAGCCGCACGCCCAGCTTGTTGATGGTACCAGCGAGGTCCCATGCGGTGAGACTGTGGCATCACGGCCTTGCGACGAGGGCTCCTAGGCTGGGGACTCGTAGTTTTCCTGCAGTCATGTACACTCGTGCACCAACAAGCAGCTCATGCTCAGCTGGGCGGCAGGATGCAGTCTCTCGGCACCTGCTCTCATCGGACAGCACACCACTGGCCTGTGAGCCCCCATGCATGTGATCAAGGATGAGGAAGAGGGGAGAGGCCGCGCGTGCAGATGGCACCGGCCTGAGCTTTGCAGCGGTGCAAGGCATCCTGGCCGGCTGCATCGTGGGCCTCATCGCCTGCTTGGCCACGACCGCGCTCCTGGTCTACGTGTGCGCGCGGCGGGCGGCGCGCATGCGGGCGCGCCGGCCCACCCAGCCACTGCCAACCCCACATGCCCATATCTGTCTCCAAGCTTGTTGTCAGATTGACCACTGCGCGGCTCACCGCATGCAGGAAGGTAGAGTATGCGGCCTGCCTCGTGTCACAGCCGCGCCTGCCCGGCCTGGTCATCTTTTTGAGGCCTGTCCCATGTCTGCGCTCACGTTCACGAATGTAAATGCATGCTCATGGGCTGCCCTGCACAACAGTACGCACGCACAGCCTTGCAGCGCCTTGTAGACATTCAGGGGCAGTGACTGACTTGAAAGATGCAGAGGGCAGAGCATCCTGAGCCTGCATGCAGGGCGCGTGAATTATACAAAAGCATGCACATGCAAAAGGACGCACCCCAGGCCAGATGTCGCCAAATACCTTGGCAGTGACATGACAGCCCCGCGCAGGCAGCGCAAGGCGAGCCGCAGACGCCCGACTCGCTCACAGCCAAGCCGCCAAAAAGAGCGCCGACGACCAAAGTGGCGCTCGGCGCTAGCGGGCCTAAGCCGCCGGCTGGCAGCGGAGGGGGCGCCACAAAGGGCGGGCGTGGCGTCTGAGTATGTCAAGTATACCTGGGTGCAGTGCGCTCGCGTCCCAAGCGTGCTGTTTCCCCGTGCCAGCGTATGGCAGGCTACTGGTGACGGCAGTCTCAGATGTGCGACTACATGCTTTTCATTGTATCAACCATGCGCGAACAGCGGCCTTGTCTGCAAGATCTTGAGCAGCTAGAATGAAGGAATTTGCGCATCAGCCAACTTGGTGTGCCTGAAAGCTGGCCCTAAACCCTTCTGGAAACCCTGATGATGTCGGAGATGAGGCTTGGAGTACAGCAGACGTTCTGTCTAACATCAGGCCTCTCCTGCTCGCAGCGACTCCTCCTGGCAGCATCTGGTCACACCCCAGCCTCAACTGTGCGGTGTGACAGCAGTGGCTGGTCGGGCGGTCTGAGCCGGCCGCCCGCCTGTGCCCTGCAGGCGCTGCCAAACGCGAGAGGAGAAGCTCGGACACGGTGCAGCGCCCCCGCCTGACCTGTTTTAGTGCTGCCGTGGGCAGAAGGACAGGCACGGTGCTGCACAGGCAAAGAGCCCTGCAAGGCCTACACGGCCACCGCAGTCTCCGCTCTCCGCGCTGGATCACGGGACCTCGGGTGCTGATTTGACGTGATTGTCTTGCGTTCAAAGCCAACCGGTGTGGGGCCTGGCGCCGCGCCTAGCAGTGGGAGGGCATTGCTGGTGTGTGACAGCTAGTGCGAGGCGCTGCGCGCCTCGCAAGTGCTCCAGACACCTCCAGCGCTTTGCACGCTGGTGCACAATTAGGTCAGATGACCTCAGCAGTGCGGTGCTGCTGCGCAGGAGGATCGCCAGCATGCTGCGTGTGCGCAGCGCTAGCCCGTCGTACACAGCCGCGTCAGGCTACACAGACGAGACAGACTTGGACGACAGCCTGGCCACGTCCGTGCCGGAGCGCCAGCCGCGCCGGCAGGTGAGCCACACTCCCCGGCCGCCTGTGAAAGGCAGTGCCTCCCACGCCTGTAAGTGGAGGGTGCAAGACCTCGACAGCAGTCACCAGCACGCCCTGTGCGCTGCGCACCCAAGCCCTGGTGTGGAAGCTCTGCGGTGTGTGCAAGACTGGGGCGCTGCTGTGCAGCACACCAGGGCACTGAGCCAGCAGTGTCGCTCATGGCTCCTGACGCGCCTGGCATGTGCCAGGGCCACAGCGTCGCAGCACAGCAGAGTCTCGAGAGCGTTGCGGATGCGGTCCAACACTAGAGCCTGAGCAGGACGCGGGAGGCCGCGCAGGTCGCGCGCGCTGCCGCGCCCAAGGAGCGCAAGCGCGACGGCGCCGCCGCCGCGCCGTCGCCGACCAAGCGCCTGCTGACGCTGGACCCCGCCACGCTGCCGCCGAAGAAGCGGCCGCTGCTGCCGGACCCGGCCACGCTGCCGCCGAAGAAGCGGGCGGCGCCGCCGGCGCTTACGGCCTGGGCCGGCGCACCCGAGGCCCCGGCGGACGCTGGGGCCATAGACTCTTGCTACTCCCAGCGCTACTGGATCTGCCGGAATGTCATGGCGCGCCCTGCCCGCGCAGCACCCCGACCACCTGACGGCCTCCATGTGCGCCTTTCCGCTTGCCACACTGTTCCCGGCACAAGGGCTGCAGCCATGCCACTGGTGCTGGCAGTGTGCTACATGCGCGCAAAGCAGGCCTGCAGCGCAGCGCCCGCCGCCTGGCCGCGCCCTGCGCGTGTCCCGATCCGGCCGGCCGCGCGCAGGGCCAGTACAAGTACCCGCGCGACCCGCGCGGCCGCTGCCCCATGACCGACGTGCTCGGCCCCCCCGTGCCGAACTCGCTGCGCCTGCCCATGCTGGAGGCGGCGGCGGCCGCCGCGGCGGCGGCGGCGACGGCGATGGACCACGGCGACAACAATGACGATGACGATGACGACGCCGCGCGCCCGCCCGGCGTGGGCGCCCACCCGCCCGGCGAGGGCGATGAGGAGGGCACCCACCCGCCCGGCGAGGGCGATGAGGAGCGGTCGCAGCCCTCATGCGAGCACAGCGAGGAGGAGGGCAGCGAGGAGGAGGGCAGCGAGCGCTCGCTGTCCGCAGGCGACGCGCCCGCCCCGCGCCTGGCGTCCGCGGTCAGCCGCAAGCGCAGCCGCAGCGAGGCGCGCGACGACGCGGCCCTGGCCGCCGCGACGCCCGGGTGCCAGACGCCCGTGCGCCGCCGCAAGCGCAGCCGCCGCGTGCCGTTCACCTGCGCGGCCGCCGCCGCGGCCGCCCTGGCGCGCCCGGCGCACGCGCGCAGCTGCTGGCGCGGCCGCACCGTGGCGCGCGGCAGCGCGGCCTGGCATACGGTGCGCTTCGCTGTGCCATCATGTCAGCTGAGTTGTGCACTTGTGTGCCTATGGCACCACCGGTGCTTGCCTTCCTCTGTTCTATGGGACCGTGGTGTCTATTTGGCTGCACTGCGTGGTCCCATGCAGAGCGCTCTGTCCAACATGCAACGCCAGCCTCCTGAGCTCCAACGTCAGCAACAGCCACACGCGTGCATGCCATGCCGGTGCGGGAACCAGCACGCGCCGTGCGCGCCTGCGGCGCTCGCTGACGCGCCTCCGCCGGCAGGCCGCTGAGCGGCTCGAGCGCGACTGGGCCGACGCGGCGAGCTCGAGCTCGGGCGACACCGACGGCGCGTCCTCGGACGCGATCAGCCCGCTGCGCACGCCGGACGACAGCGGCACGTCGCCGCCCGGCGCGCTGCACGACCCGCGCGACCCGCACGCGACGTAGCCGCCGCCGGCGCCGTGCGTGAGGCCGCTGAGCGGCGCATGGCCTGGGGCCCTTATACAACCAAGGGGCGGCCAAACATGATTGCAGGAGCCAGGCGCGCAAGGATAGTGCCTGGCGCCCCCCTCACCCAGAAGCGTGCAAGTATGGAGGCCAACCCCACGAAGCTATCAAGCGGTGCTGCTGGGTGGCCAGGCAGACAACAGCAAAAGCGTGAAAGGGGTAGGCAGTGATCAGCCTCCAAACGATCAGTGAGTCCAGACCAACGTTTGACCGCGCAGGGCGCTTGCGTGGGCCCCGCTAGGTGTTAGCACTGCTGTTTAGAAAACAGTAGATGTTTTTACTGTGCAGGGAGCCCGCATGGGCCCTGCTCAATGCTAGCCAGTAGCTTTGTTAGAGGCATGGCCTGAACATGTGAGCCCACAGCTTTTCCAGCATTTTGTAGCGCTGCAATTTGTACCTGCAGCGGAGCTGCGGCGGCGGGTATGCCTGCCGCGCAGCTCCGCATTGCGCCCCTCGCTGCCCAGGTTGCCACTTTGCCTGTGGCGTCTGTACAAGCCCAGCAGTCAGGAGCCTGGACATCGACATTGTCGGGCTTGCCGCCAGTCCTGGGGCCCCTGACTGATGCCCTGTATTTGCTTGTTTTGTGCCAGGCTTTGTGAAGTTTCCGGGGTGCGCCCTGCACTGCGGGCTGCCAGCTGGCGCGTTCATAGGTGGCCTGCGGACCAGCCTTTCCTGCATGATCAGCAGTCGACGTTTATGTTTAGCTAGAGCGCTAGACGGGTTATTGCATGGGATTTGTCTTGGTGCTGCTCTTGCTGCTACAGCAGCAGCGTAGACAAGAGTCGGTGCTGGCAATTAGTAGGCAGACAGGTCCTAGCGCTTGACATGCTCTGTAGCGCTTGAAGGTGGAAAGACACCAGCCCAGTGGCAAGCACTATGGAGTGGCCTGCCCTTCCATGCCCTAGCAGGGCTCCAAGGCCGGTAAGTCCCTCGTGGCAATGTAGCAAAGACGGGCCCTCGACTGGTGCTGCTTCACCTGCTCATCCATGCACCAAGGAGCGCATGTAGGAGGAAGGAATGGCTTGAAGCTGTAGGTCATATGCAGACAGCGCGCCGCACCTCTTTACTCATACATTTCCAAGCACTCGCATGCGCGCCTGCAGACACTCCCCACGCATGCTGCCAGTGCATGCAAGGCAGCAGAAAGCTGGTGCCTGACCCTACGAGCATGTGCTCAACAAGCCGCTGTCGCGCATACTCGGCACGCTGTGCTTGCTTAGCCGGGAGTCTGACAGGGGTGGAGTATTGGGCCTTACTGCCTATTTGGTGCTGCAAAATTTGTGCTGCCAGTGATGCGACAGTTGAAAGCACACAGCAATACTGGGTCGTAGCAATACCGGTTTGTGTCTGTGCTTGCTGTAGAAGCACCTGATATCCAACAAGGCACTTGCCATCTTAGCCGTGCGCGAGGCCGTCAAGCGGCGCGCGGCCTGGGGCCAGCAATTTTTTTGCAAGGGTGACCAGAACTGTTGACTTGGAACCAGCCAGGCGCGCAAGGAACTTCACTGCCCGGGGTGCCCCCCAAAAGCATGCAAGAGAGGATACCACCGCTTCAGCTTTCAAGCGGTGCTGCTGGGAGGCCAGGCGGGCAGTAGCAAGGATGCGCGGGTAGGTGATCAACTAGCGTCAAGAAGGTCAGTGGGCACAGACCACAGATGACCCTGCAGGGCGCCAGCAGAGGCCCCGCCAGGAGCTAGCTTTGCAGTCCAACAACAGCGGACGTTTTGTTTGCGGAGGAAGCACGCATTGGCCAGCTGCTTGAGGCTGGCCATGCGCTTTCTTCAGAGGCACAGCTAGAAACCGCGAGCAGAGAGCGTCATAAGCATGTTGCAACGCCGCACTTCGTGAATGCAGCGGAGCTGCGGCGGCGGGCATGCCCGGCTTCTCTGCTCACAGGTTCTGGCTGTGCCTGTGAAAATGCTACAGGACCAGCCTCAAGCGGGGCCCATGCGGGCTTCCTGCGCGACGAGCACGTCCACTGTTGTAAACCGCAAACGGCAAAGCTAGCTTTTGGCGGGGCCCATGCTGGCGCTTTGCATCGGCATCTTGTTGTCCTGGCCCACTGAGCTTCTTTAGCTAGTCGCTAGCCTAACCGCACGTTGCCCGGCGCCGCCGCTGTGCGGCATTGCAACATGCTGACAAAGCTCTCTGCTCACAGGTTCTGGCTGTACCTGCCTGCCTGCCGCATGCCTGCGTTGCGCCTCTCGCTGCCCAGGCTGCCCCATGCCTGTGGCGTTCTGTACAAGACTGGCAGAGGCCCGGACATCAATGCCTTGTTGGGCTGGCAGCCAGTCCTAGGGTCCCTTAACTGTTTGTTCTGTCTAAGGCTTTGTGTAACTTGCATGATGCCAACGTGGGCAGCAGGCATGGTCACATACAGCTGTTGATCAGGGAGTGTGAGCTGGTCTGCAGCACACCTATCACAGGGCGCCTGTAGACCCGTGTCTACACCTTGAACACCTGAGCGCTGTTGTAGCACATGCCATCATGGGCTTGAGCTAGGCATGCGCAGTTCGGTTGTGCGCAGGTTACTGCGGACTGGACTGCACATCATCGAGAAGAGCCAGTGCTTTGCATGAAATGCAGCGCGCGGGCATGAAACCAGACTCCATGTCGATGCGACTGAAATACGTCTCTGATGGAAGTCACAAAGACACACTCAGAGCACCTGTTCACTGCAGGATCCTGAAACCAGCCTCATCCTATGAGACTGGTTTGGCCTGTCAGCTGTGATAGCTGACACAAGCCCAGCACATGGAGTGAATATGAGAAGCACAGTCCTATTGTGGGCGATCTTGCATGGGTGCTCAGAACCTACATGCCTTGAAAAGCTCCAGGGACAAGATGGCTGGCTCAGTGCTTGAACGAGCAAATCACCGTCGTGGGTGTGTCCAGCACGAGGGGCGTTGCGCACATGTTGCACGCAGCACGCCTTGCAGCGGCCAGAGCGCGTGAATGAATGAATGATTTACAACCGTGTGTCGGCCAAATCTGGCCCCTTACGACCGCGGCCCTAACGGCCGCGTTGTGATCAATTTAACTTCATCTAAGCATGCGAGTATGCATTTGGCCACCGTCAAGGTGTCCGGGTTGCGACTAAACGCAAGCATGGTGGTGCCACATGGAAAGAGGTGCACGAAAGGCGCACGGGCGGCCCGAGTGGCCAGACACTGAAACACGACGTGGTATTCGTCCCCGATAACGCCCTGGTCGCAGCACAGGCAGACCCGCGCAGCGCGGTGGACTCCCTGATTCCGTTGCGCAACAGAGGGGAGCGTGGAGCACCCCAGCCGGAAGCGCACCACCTGAAGCACCCGCCTCAGGCCCAAGCGGAGGCGGAAGTAAGGATTGGCCCGAACACTATCAGGCAGGCTAAACCAGCGTAAGTACTTACAGAGGGTGGCGCCCTCCGAAGGGCCCGTGCGCGGGCAAACATCGCATTGCTGCCAGCATGCGCGCTCGCGCGCGGTGTGCAGGCGCATGACGGTAT